>Ga0099799_10056_pt1 | contig 34198 bp, 54 predicted proteins | sample Uncmet6_SortLC_1_FD_89033 | JGI IMG/M metagenome (GOLD analysis project Ga0099799, IMG submission 89033) | Marine eukaryotic communities from CALCOFI LINE 67, Pacific Ocean - CN11_C50_N6_SortLC_1 | ecosystem: Environmental > Aquatic > Marine > Oceanic | place: Pacific Ocean: Monterey Bay...
AACTGTAAGACAACTTATAGAGCAGAATAATGAAGCTAAAAAGTTAGCGGATAATGCAATTTTAGTAGAAGAATCTTTTAAAAGAATGAGCGAAACAATAGCTACTGATATAGGTAATGGTATAAAAGAGCTAATAAGAGGAACATCCACTTTAAATGATGTTATGAGAAATGTACTGGATAAGATGATAGATGCTGCACTAAATATGGCAATATTTGGAAATACTGGAGGATCTTTTTCTCCTGGTTTAGGATTGTTAGGTTCTATATTTAGAGCAAACGGAGGTCCAGTTAAAGCAGGCGGTAGTTATGTTGTAGGAGAACAGGGTCCAGAAGTATTTAGTCCTAGTGTATCTGGAATGATTACACCAAACCATGCACTCGGAGGATCAACAAACGTAGTTGTAAACGTAGATGCTTCTGGCTCTTCTGTTGAAGGAGATGAACAACAGAGTAAAGAGTTGGGTCGTTTAATATCAGTTGCAGTACAATCAGAACTAATTAACCAAAAAAGACCTGGAGGTATTCTTGCGTAATGGCTACGTTTCCCTCAATAACCCCAACATACGGACAACAAAAAAGATCCGCACCATTAACTAGAACAGTTCGTTTTGCTGATGGATATGAGCACAGAATTTTATTCGGACTTGCACAACATCAGAATCCTAAAATATTTAATTTTACCTTCAATGTTTCAGAGACAGACTCAGATACCATAGAAACTTTCTTAGATGCCCGTGCAAACGACTCTGACAGCTTTACATTTACTCCTCCAGGAGAAAGTTCATCTTCTGAATTTGTTTGCGAAGGATGGAGTAAATCTATACCATATAACAATAGAGCTACTATCCAAGCCACCTTTAGACAAGTATTTGAACCTGCATCCTAATGTCAGTATCAGCAGCAGTATTTAGTGATTTACAGTCAATAAATCCATCAGCGATTATTGAACTATTTACGCTCCAGTTATCTACAGCCTTACATGGTGCAAATACTATTTATCGTTTTCATTCTGGAAGTAACTTAAATGCAAATGGAAAAATAGTATGGGCTGGTAATGAGTATCTTAGATTTCCAATACAAGCAACAGGGTTTTCTTTTCAAAAAGGACAATTACCTCGACCTAAAATTACTATTAGTAATGCCACAGGATTAATCTCATCAATACTTCTATCTGTGAACGAAACTACAACTGGTAATGATTTAACAGGAGCTACTGTTACAAGAATCAGAACATTAGCCAAATTTATTGATGCTGTTAATTTTGCTGATGGCAGTAATCCAACAGCAGATAACACAGCAGAATTTCCGCAAGAAGTTTATTCGATTGATCGTAAATCAGCAGAAAACAGAGAAGTTGTAGAGTTTGAGCTTGCTGCTCCTACGGATCTAGCTGGTGTAAGGATTCCCAAGCGTCAGTGTACTCGGTCCATATTTCCTAGTATTGGTACGTTTGTTCAATGAATTGGAAAGATAAAGCATTACTTCATGCGAAAGACCAAGATCCCAAAGAATGTTGTGGTCTACTGTTAAGCGTAAAAGGCAAAGAAAGATATTATCCCTGTAATAATCTTTCAATGACAGATCATCAATGTTTTATTATCGACCCAGAAGATTATGTAAAGGCTGATAATACTGGTGAGATTGTAGGAGTGGTTCACAGTCATCCGATAACACCTCCTAATCCTAGTCAGGCAGATAAAATTAGTTGCGAAGATAGTAATTTACCTTGGTATATTGTTAATCCAAAAACAGAACAGTGGGCATACTTAGAACCATGTGGATATAAACCTCCATTACTGGGTCGGCAATGGGTATGGGGTATTACTGATTGTTGGAGTTTGGTAAGAGATTGGTATAAAGAAGAGAAAAATATACAACTAAAAGATTGGGATAGACCTACAACACCACAAGAATTTTTAGAAAAACCACTATTTGAAAGTTGTGCTTGGAGAACTGGCTTTAGAGAACTTAGACCAGAGGAAGCATTACAAGATGGAGATGTATTATTAATGTCAATATTGCATCCAACTTTAAATCATGTGGCATTATTTTTTGAAGGAGATGTTATTCACCATTTAACAGATAGACTATCTTGTAGAGAGCCTTACTCTGAATGGTTGTTAAAATGTACTGGAAAGAGGTATCGCTATGCTTCGTAAAGTAAAACTATATGGACAATTAGCAGAATTTATCGGACATAAAGAGTTCGAGGTACAAGCAGAAACAGTAGGAAAAGCTGTAAGTTTTTTAATTCACAATTTTCCAGGTGCGGAAGCTCACATGGGTCCAAAATATTATCAAGTAAAAGTTGGTAATTATGATATAGACAAAGATGAAGTTAATTATCCGATAGGTAAAGAAGACATACATTTTATACCTGTAATTACTGGGGCTGGAAGGGGTCTGGGTAAGGTATTATTGGGGGCAGCTTTAATTGGAGTTGCTTTTTTATTACCCGTAACAGTGCCATATGCTCCATTAAGTTTAGGTATGGGTGGTTTTACAGGAGGAACTTTATTAGCCTCAACTTTAGGAAATATAGGTATTGCGTTAGTTTTATCTGGTGTAAGTGATATGTTATTTCCTGTGCCAGAACCACAGAAGTTTAATTCAGAAGAAGATCCACAATTATCTTTTAACTTTAGTGGAGTGCAGAATACATCAAGGGCTGGTACTCCCGTCCCAATAGTTTATGGTGAAATAATTACAGGAAGTGTTGTCATAAGTGCAGCGATTGACACTAATCAGGTGGAAGCATGACAGACGAAACTAAGATTATTAGAGGATCTGGAGGTCCACCAAAACCACCCCCACCTCCTTATCGTGCTCCTGATACTTTACATAGTAGAAGTTTTGCTACTGTTCAAGATTTAATATCTGAAGGAGAAATTGAAGGTTTTGCTAGTGCTTCAAAAGAAGGTCTTACAAAAGGTACAACTGCATACGACAATGCAAGTTTAAAAGATGTATTTCTTGATGACACTCCAATATTAAATTCAAGTGCTACAAGTGCTAGTCCTGCTGATACTGACTTTAATTTTCAGGATGTAACTTTTAAATCTAAGTTTGGAACGTCAAGTCAAACTGCGATGAGTGGTATTCCTGCTGAAAGCAGATCACCTACAGGTGTTGGAGTTACTGTGACTACTTCTGCTCCTGTTACCCGACAGGTTACAAACACAGACGTAGATGCAATTATTGTTACTTTAACTTGGCCTCAGATACAGGTAGCTGAAGATGATGGAGATATTAGAGGAGATACTGTTGAATACAAAATACAAGTTCAATATAATTCTGGTGGGTATTCAGATGTCATAAGCACTTCTGTTAGTGGTAGAACAGCAGATGCTTATGCCAGAGATCACAGAATAAATGTTACTGGTGCTTTTCCAGTTGATGTAAGAGTAGTTAGAGTTACAGCAGACAGTACAGATGCAGCAAGAGTAAATGCTTTTCAATTTACTAGCCTTCAAGAAGTTATAGATAACAGTTCAACTTATGTCAACAGTGCTTATGTAGCTCTTAGGCTAGACAGTAAACAATTTAACAATATTCCTACAAGAAAATATCGTATTAGAGGAATAAAAATAAGAATCCCAGGAGCAGGTGCTAATAGTTCTGGTACTCCTACTGTTGATAATGCAACTGGCAGAATAGTTTACCCAAGTGGTTATATCTTTAATGGAGTCATGGGTGCTGCTGTTTATACTAACTGTCCAGCAATGTGTTTACTTGATCTTTTAACTAACACTAGGTATGGATTAGGAGATCATATAACAGACAGTAATTTGGATTTATTTAGTTTTGTAGCTGCAAGTAAATATGCAAATACAGAAGTTGATGATGGAACTGGATCAGGTGCAAAGGAAGCTAGATTTAGTTGCAATGTAAATATTCAAAGTCCTAAAGAAGCATTTGCAGCAATAAATGATCTGTCTGGTGTTATGAGATGTATGCCAATATGGTCTGCTGGTTCTGTAACTATATCTCAGGATAAGGAAACCACAGCAAGCTATCTATTTAATTTAGCCAATGTAGGAGAGGGTGGGTTCAGTTACTCAGGAAGTAGTTTAAAGCAACGTCATTCTGTTGTTTCTGTTAGCTATTTCAATATGGATTCTAAGGAAGTAGATTTTGAAGTGGTAGAAGATGCAACAGCTATAAGTAAATTAGGAACAATAATAAAACAGGTAAAAGCATTTGCGTGTACTTCCCGTAATCAGGCTGCAAGACTTGGAAGAGCAATATTGTTTGCTGAACAAAACGAATCCGAAGTTATTACTTTTAGTACTTCAATAGATGCTGGAGTTATTGTCAGACCTGGTTCTGTTATTGAAATAAACGATCCAGTAAGAGCAGGAGCTAGAAGAGGTGGTCGTGTGGTATCTGCAACGACTACTGCTATTACTATTGATGCTTTAGAGCAAACAGGACTTCCTGCCATAAATGACAACCCAACAATTAGCGTAATTCTTTCTGATGGATCGGTAGAATCTAAAACTATTTCTGATATTACAGATGCAGTTTTAACAGTAAGTTCTGCTTTTACTTCCGCACCAAATGTAAATGCTCCCTATCTAATATCCAGTACAACATTACAGACTCAGTTATTCAGAGTAATTCAAGTAGAAGAACAAGATGATATTAATTATGTAGTAACGGCTTTATCTTATGTTGAGGGTAAATATGCCTTTATCGAAGATGGAACTGCTTTACCGACAAGAACAATATCAGTACTAAATGCCCCTGCTTTACCACCAAGTAATCTTACAGTCACAGAGCAAACAGTTGTTATAAATAGTATTGCCAGAAGTAAATTAATTGTAGATTGGCAACCTTTGGTTGGTGTTACTCAATATCTTGTTAACTACAAATTAGAGAATGGTAACTTTATCTCACAGATTGTATTTAGTAGTGATTTTGAATTATTAGATACTGTCAAAGGTACTTATACAATTCAGGTATTTTCATATAACGCAAGGGGAGAAATATCTGCAAACTCAACAACAACAACATTTGTAGCTCAAGGTAAGACTGCATTACCAGAAAATGTATCTGGCTTAACTATTGAACCTATTAATGAACAGTTTGTAAGACTAAGATTTACACAGGCTACAGCGATTGACGTTCTTCATGGTGGTCGTGTTTATGTAAGGCATACCAATCAAACTGGAGGTGCTGCTACTTTCCAATCTGCTCAGGATATAATTCAAGCTGTGGCTGGTAATACTAATGAAGTTATAGCTCCTGCTTTAGCTGGTACTTATCTTCTTAAATTTCAAGATGATGGTGGTAGATTTAGTGCTACAGCAGCTAGTGTAAATCTTTCTCTTGTTGATATTCTTGATTCTATTACTGTAAAAACTGATAGAGAAGATACAGACGGAACACCATATAACGGAACAAAATCTAATGTTGTTTACGATGGATCGCTTGGTGGATTAAAACTTATAGATCCAACAGCAAATGCTACTGGTACTTATGACTTTGTAGATACTCTTGATCTTGGTGCTACATTCTCACTTGTCTTAAAAAGACATTTTCAAGGGGTTGGATTCTATACAGGAGATCAATTTGATAACAGAACAGACAATATAGATACTTGGACAGATTTTGATGGTTCGATTGCTAATGATGCCAATGCAAAAATTGCTGTAAAAACATCTACTGACATGAGTTCATATACAGATTTCAATGACTTTGCTAACGGAACATTTAAGGGTAGAGGATTTCAATTCAGAATTACTTTAGATACAGCAGATACAGCACAGAATATGAATCTTCAACAAGCAGGATATACAGCAACAATGCCATCAAGAACTGAACAATCTTCTGTTATTGCATCAGGAGCAGGAGCAAAAGCGGTTACATTTACAGCACCATTCTTTGTTGGAACGTCTGGATTAGGTAATTTAAATAGTTTCTTACCATCTGTTAATATCTCTCCACAGAATATGGCTACAGGTGATTACTTTGTATTAAGTAGTATATCTGGAACGGGCTTCACAGTTCATTTTAAAAACTCAAGTGATGCTAGTATTGATAGGAACTTTACCTACAGTGCTGTTGGTTTCGGCAAAGGAGGGTAACATGGAGGTAAATAGTATTTAATCGTGGCTGACGTTACAAATTACACCATTGAAAATGCTTCAGGAGCCAACGTAAGAACAGATTTAAATGCTGTTTTTAGTGCGATCCAATCAAGTAATTCTAAATCTAGTGATCTAGCTTCCAGCCAATGTGTTGCTGGTATGCCTTTTTTAAATACCAGTACAAATATTTTAAAAATAAGAAATTCAAGCAATGGTGCTTTTACAGAAATAGGAAATATAGATCAAGCTAATTTAGGTTTATTATCTAAAGCTGGCGGTACTATGACAGGTCCGTTATTAATAGATGATTCCAGTAGTGCATCTACTCCAGCATTAAGTTTCGATACAGATACAGATTTAGGTTTGTTTAGAAAATCTGCCAATGTAATGGGATTTTCTTCTAGCGGAACAGAACAGATGATATTTGATGCTAATGGATTAACGCTCCAAGCTCAGAATGATCTAAGATTTGCTGATTCTGATAGTAGTCATTATGTAGCATTTCAAGCACCAGCTACAGTTTCTTCTAGTCTTACCTGGACATTACCTTCTGCTGACGCTACTGTTTCTGGCTATGCTCTTGTATCAGATGCTTCTGGTACGTTAAGTTGGGCTGCTGCTGGAGCAGGGGCTCAAGGTGCTGGAAGTGACAATATCTTCTGGGAAAATGACCAGACAGTTACACAGAGTTATACTATTACTAATGGACAAAATGCTGGCAGCTTTGGTCCAATTACTATACAATCAGGTGTAACAGTTACAGTTGGTGCTGGTGAAACTTGGACAGTCGTTTAAACTATGAGTCAACTTAAAGTCAACAGCATAATCCCAGTATCAGGAGTACCGACAGGCGGTGGTGGTGGAATAATTCAAATTAAACAATCTTTTAAAAACGATACTTCAAGCACTAGCTCAAGTTCATATTCAAATGTCTCGTCTGATCTAGATGTAACGATAACTCCAACCTCTTCATCAAGCAAAATATTATTTAGTGGCTATCTTTATATCGCTGGTTCGGGTGCAGAAACCACATTTAGGCTTAAAAGAGGAAGCACAGATATTGGAGTTTCAAGTACTTTAGATGATAATGCAGATGGTTCTTTTTGTATTGGAGGAAGCTCTTTGTATCGAATGGCTAATTTTGCATTTTTAGATAGTCCAGCGACTACAAGTGCTACAACATATTCAATAGAATGGAGAAACCACGCTGGAACTATGTATCTCAACAGAACTTGGGATAGTGGTTGGTTTCATGGAGCTTCAGCAACTACTTGTTATGAGGTGTCAGCATGATTACTTTAATGTATAATCTAATTAAAACCTGATTATGGCCTTAGATCACGAAGCGATTTATAAAGCATACGCTGGAACGGTAGTTTCTATTGATGATTCTGCTGGTGCTTTTGACGCAAGCGGTAACTCTGTAAGTTTAGATCAATCTCTTGTGGATGCTGCACGAACTACGTTGAACACGGAAGCTGCTGCGATACTTTATCAATCACAAAGAACTGGTGCTGCTGGTACGACTGACACTATATATGACACAATCGGAAATCAGTTAGACATGCTGTTCAAAGCGATAGATGCTGATTCAGATTTGAAAACAAAATTTGCAACTTGGCATACTCATATTTCTGCTGTAAAAGCCAAATATCCTAAGCCATGAGTTTATTAAAAGTTAACGAAATTCAAAACACTTCTGGTAATTCTGATATTACTAATGTTGGGAAAATTCTTCAATTTAAATATGCGGAAATGACAGGAGGGGATTTCAGTATGAACTCAACTACTATTACAGATATACCCGGCTTGACTAATACTATGACCTTAACATCAGCATCTAATAACACTTTAGTTACTGTTAGTGTTAATCCATATATGGGTGGTACAGGTAATGGCAGATATAATTTAAAAATTTATAGAGATAGCAGTGTAGTTTATAATGAACCTCACTTAATATATCGTGATGGTGCTTTTAAAGCAGCTAGAAGTCATCACAGGTATTTAGATACGGGTGTAAGTGATACAAGCTCTCATACTTATAAAGTATCAGTCGTAAGGCTTGAAGGTTCCATGGCATTTTACTTATTTCACGATAGCGGAGCGGCAGAACAAAGTATGGTTTTAGAGGAGATTACATCATAATGATATACAACAAACATACAGCAGTAACTTCTTTAAAACCAAATGGGGATTGGAGTTGGTCAGGTTTTGATTATGGAAATCTAATATGGAATAGCTCTGATACCAAACCTACTGAATCTGAAATAGATGCTGAAGTTACAAGGTTAACCAATGCAGAACCTATGAGATTATTGCGTATAGAAAGAGATTCAAGGTTGACTGCTTGTGATTGGAGAGCAAGTTCTGATTTAACACTTACAGACGCTTGGAAAACATATCGTCAAAGTTTGCGTGATTTACCAGCTAGTGCATCTCCTACACTAGAAAGTAGTGGAGATTTAAATATGACATCAGTTACTTTCCCAACAGAACCTAGTTAATTATGAGCCAACTTAAAGTCAATTCAATCGTTCCAGCAGGGGGTCTGCCAAGTGGTGCTAGTGGTGGAATTATACAGGTCGTATCTACAACAAAAACAGATACTTTTTCGGAAACTATAACTGAAGCTAATTTTACTTCAGCAGCAATAAGTCTTGCAATTACTCCCTCGTCTAATTCTAGTAAAATTTTACTTTTTGCAACTTTAACTATGGGTTTAAGCAACGATAATGAGGTTGAATTTGCATTTTTTAAAGGTGGTACTATTATATCGGGTGCTATTGGAGATACTGCAGGTAGTAGAACAAGAGCACACGCAGCAGGTAGAGTTAATGCAAGCAGTTCTCCCGGATTTGTTGCAGGGCATTATTTAGATTCTCCTTCTACCACAAGTGCTACAACTTACAGTGTGAGATTATCTCATCAAAATAATGGTTCGGCAACTGTTTACCTTAATAGATCACATAGCGATACCAATGCAGATCAAGATTCACGGTTAGCATCAACACTCACACTGATGGAAGTCTCAGGTTAATGGCAATAATTCCAGGGAAAAAAAATTTTACTGTTGATAGGAGAGCAGACTTTCCTATTAAATTGACATTTAAAGATTCCACTGGATCGGCAATAAATCTTACAGGATATACTGTGGCTGCACAAGTTTACGATGAATCACGTTCCACAAAATATGCTGATTGGGCGATAACATATACAGATAGAGCTAATGGAATTATTGATATGAATTTATCTGACACAGATACAGCAACTTTCACTCCAAATGTTTTGAAATATGATGTATTACTAACAGAACCAAGTGGTAGCAAAAACTATTATTTAGAGGGTACACTATTTGTAAGTGAGGGTTACACAGCATGAGCAATCCTAATCAAGTTGTAGTTAGTCAGGTATCTGATGTAACTACAGTTGAAATCACTACAGCAGGGCCACAAGGTCCAGCCGCAGCAGGTGTTACTTTTGATGTTACTGGTAAAGTTGACAATGCCATCTTTTATTACCACGCTGCATCTGATACCTTTAAAGCAGATTCAACAACTACCAAACTAACACTCGTAGACGGAGGAAACTTCTAGTGGCTAACACAATTAGGATAAAAAGATCAACTGGATCATCAAACCCAGGGTCATTAGAAAATGCTGAAGTTGCTTTTAGAGAAGGCGATGAAGTCCTAATCTATGGTACGGGCACAGGGGGATCTGGAGGTTCAGCTACAAGTATTATTCCTATTGGTGGTAAAGGAGCATTTTTTGATAAAGCAACTACAAGAACAACAAATCATGTTTTAGCTGGTGCTGCTTCTGGAAGTGCTGCTGCTCCTGCATTTAGAGCGTTAGTAAGTGATGATATACCTTCAATAGCACATACAAAAATATCTGACTTCGATGCTGGAGTACGCACCAACACTTTGGCAGAAATGGCTGCTCCTGCTGCTGCTGTATCTTTAAACTCACAAAAGATTACATCGTTAGCAGATCCTACTGCTGATGGTGATGCTGCAAATAAAGGATATGTAGATGGAGTTGCACAGGGATTAGACATAAAAGATTCTGTAAAAGTTGCAACTACAGCAAATATCACACTTTCTGGAACGCAAACTATAGATGGTGTAGCGGTTTCTGCTGATGAAAGAGTACTTGTTAAAGACCAAAGTACAGCAAGTCAAAATGGTTTATATCTTTGTAAAGCAAGTACATGGACAAGAACAGATGATTTAGCTGCTGGTGCTGACGCTGCTGGTGCTTTTGCCTTTGTTGAGCAAGGAACTGTTAATGGAGATAATGCGTTTGTATGTAGTTCAGACAAGGGAAGTGCAGTTACAGGAACAAATAATCTAACCTTTGTTCAGTTCTCTGGTGCTGGTCAAGTAATAGCAGGAAATGGATTAGATAAATCTGGTAATACCTTATCTGTTGATCTTAAGGCTAATGGTGGACTTGTTATTGAATCTACTGAAGTCGCTGTTGATCTTGCTGCTAGTTCTATAACAGGTACTCTTGCAGTTGGAGATGGAGGTACAGGATCAACCTCTGCTTCGGCTGCTAGAACTGCATTAGGACTAGCTATTGGAACGAATGTACAGGCTTTTGATGCACAATTAACTGACATAGCTGGTTTAACGCCAACAGATAGTAACTTTATTGTTGGTGATGGTTCAAACTTTGTTCTCGAATCAGGAGCTACAGCAAGAGCATCTCTAGGAGCGCAAGCATCTGCAACAGACTTAACAAACTTATCTTCCTGTCAATCAGGTGGATCTGCTGCTTTAGCTGCTCTTACTTCTACAGAAATAGCCATATTAGATGGAGCTACAGTAACAACTGCTGAATTAAACATTTTAGACGGAGTTACATCAACAGCAACAGAATTAAATATTCTTGACGGAGCAACTTTATCAACAACTGAATTAAATTATGTTGATGGTGTTACTTCTGCGATCCAAACTCAATTAGATGCAAAGCAAGCTCTTGATGCGGATTTAACTGCGTTATCTAGCTGTCAATCTGGGGCAGCAACAGCATTAGCCTTATTAACTGCAACTGAAGTAGCAATTATAGATGGAGCAACAGTAACTACTGCTGAACTAAATATTCTTGATGGGGTTACAGCCACAACTGCTGAAATAAACTTAATTGACGGTGGAACGTCAGCCAGTTCAACAACACTTGCAGCAGCCGATAGATTTATCTGTAATGACGCTGGAACGATGAAACAGGTAGCACTATCTGATCTGGTTACATTCCTCGAAGATGAATCAGCATCTAGTTTCGACATAGATGGGGGATCGTACTAGAATCTAATTATTAGGAGAGCGATCCAATGGCAAACACAATTAAGCTAAAAAGAGGTTCTGGAAGCGACCCAGGGTCTAGTGATCTTTCGGTAGGTGAGTTAGCAATAAGAACTGATACTGCTCTCTTATTTACTAAAAATGATGGTGGTTCGATAGTTCCTATTGGTATATCTGATGGAGACAAGGGAGATATAACAGTTAGCAGTAGCGGTGCGACTTTTACTATTGATAATGATGCTGTTACCTATGCAAAAATACAAAATGTATCAGCAACAAACAGAATTTTAGGTAGAGATTCTAGTGGTGCAGGGGTAATTGAAGAAATAACACCAGCTAATCTACGCACCATGTTAAACGTAGAAGATGGTGCTACAGCAGATCAAACAAAATCAGATATAGATGGACTTGGAATCGCAGCTTCTACAGCAGCTACACTTGCTAACGCAAGAACCATTGCAGGGGTTAGCTTTGATGGTTCGGCAAATATATCTCTTAATAACAACGCAATCACTAATGGAGCAGGGTATATAACAGCAACACTTACACAAGAACAAGTAGAAGATTTTGTTGGAGGGATGCTTACAGGTAATACTGAAACAGGTATTACAGTCACATATCAAGACTCAGACGGAACTATAGATTTTGTTGTAGGCACACTTAATCAAGACACTACAGGAAATGCAGCTACAGCAACGGCTCTTGAAACTGCAAGAAATATTGGTGGAGTGTCATTTGATGGTACAGGAAATATCAATTTACCTGGTGTTAATACTTCTGGAAACCAAAATACTTCTGGAACATCTGGCGGTTTTACGGCTGGTAGTGCTTCAAATCTTAATTCTGGAACTCTACCTGATGCACGTTTTCCTTCTACACTTCCAGCAGTTAGTGGAGCAAACTTAACAGGAATATCGGCTGGAGCAACAGGAGGGGGGAGCGATGAAATTTTCTACGAGAATGGGCAAAATGTAACTACTGACTATACTATTACTAATGGCAAAAACGCTATGTCTGCTGGTCCGATCACTATAGATAGCGGTGTTACTGTTACTGTCGGATCTGGCGAAACTCTTACTATTGTTTAATTATGAAAGCAATTATTGAAAAACAAATCCTTGAATGGAAAGAAGAATTAGCAAAACAGGTAAAAACTAAAGAGCAAGCTGAAAAAGTTTTAGCTGAAAGTAATAGAAATATACTTATGATTGAGGGCGGGTTACAGGCGAAGGAGTTGTTATTGCGGAAGATCGAGACAGAATCCCAACCAACAGGTACAGTGGAGCTAGGCCAACAATCAAAGCCAAAACCATCAAAGTAATTGGCACACTTGCTTTTAGGAGAGCTTCTTTAATCATGTTTCAAAAAATTGCTAACGTCTTGAGTATTGTCTCATTTCTAATGGTAACTTCTGTTATTGGTGGAGGGTACATGGGATATAAATATGTAACATCAGAACAGTTTAAAACTAAGATGATGAATCAGGTTATGGGTAATGTTCAAGGACTGATGCCTAAAGTATTAGATCAAGGTCTACCAAAAATGACAGGTCCATCTTTACCTACTACTCAACTTCCTAAGTTCTAATGAACTGTTGGCATTGTAAAACAGAATTAATCTGGGGAGGAGATCATAGTATGGATGAAGAGGATTATCCAACCTCATCTGCCGAGTACAGTATGGTAACTAATCTTTCCTGTCCTAACTGTCAGTCTTTTGTAGAAGTATATAAGCCAAGAGATGCCTACGATTGAGATACCAGATATAAGTATTCGTGAGATTTATATACCAGACGTTCCAGAAATATATACTCCTCATTACATAACTATTACTAAACCACCTGAGATTGATGCCCCTGGTTGTACTTATCAGCATCGAGATATAAAGAATACTGGAAATCGTAATCTGTTATTAGAAGATCCTAATGGAGTGTTTACTACCTGTGATTTTCCTTTTCCTAGTTTTATACCGCTTGATTATTCTCCAGAAAATTTAGTAATTGTAGAAGAAGTTCCGATGAATAATTCTACTCCTGAAATGCCTGAAACTCAACAGACTGAAGTACCAAATATACCAGAAGATAAACCACCAGTTTTACCTCCCTGTCCTGGTAAATCTAATCAGAGGGTTGGAGACTTTCGTAACGAAAAACGATTGGAACGTGCCATCGGGCATAAAAGAGGGGATGATGGGGTCGAGTGCATCACTATCTATGAAAACGTTCCGTTTAAAGATCAGTACATTCCAGAAATTTCTACTCTTGTATCTACTGTTGTTATCGGCTTGGTCGCTGCCAGTAGTCCATTACTTCTTAACGCAGTCAAACCTTTAGTTAAGCAAGTGGTTAAAAAGCTGACAAAGAAGAAAAAAGATGTAAAATAATACATAAGCAACTGTCTCTAGTTTGGTCACTGGATGCAAAGAGGTTGAGTAATTTCATTGGGTTGGTTACTTTCTCGGCATTTGCTTATTTCTTGTTATAATGAGAGAACCTTATTTTTTCATGGCGACAGATAAGGTGTCTAGGTAGGCAAGTTAATACCCGTGCTTGCCTACTGCTTTAATTTATGAGTATGTGGGATAACTTGATTTGGTGGAACAGTAACTACAATATCTTCACAAGTAATGGCACTAGGAGTATTAGGCTTGAAGGTAACACCTAACTTTGCTTGTTTTGCACACATTTCCAAACGATATAAACTGATTTCCATTTTTGTCTTTTTAATCAATAATTCTTGTGCTTCCATATTTATTTCTGCTGCTCTATGGCATAACTCTCCACCACGACCCAAAGGGATATTGAACTGCATAGAAATACCATAATTTAAGTTATAGTTATCCTTTTCAAATCTTGGAGTTTTGGTTGTATATTTAACTGCTCCTGTAGTTTCATCATAAATATCCTGATAAGTAAATTCTTCTATGGGTCTATTAAATGACCAAGAATCAGTTAAGTATGGAGTGATTGTCATGCTTGGAGAAGTACAAGTAATTCCCTGCGAATATCTGTTTTGTGGCAATGAAGATGGGGTTATCATTGTCGCATTGTTGTTAACGACTCCTTGGGCTGTACTGTTTGGGGATGCAACCGTAGTATTTGCAAGGGTTTTGACAGGACAGAGTAATAAAACTATTGACCAAATGTAGTTGTAGTTTCTGTTGTAGTGCTTGTATTTATTGTTCTTGTTATTGTCGTTACTGTGTCTAATCCTGGGGTTATTAGAGTTTCTTGAAGAGAAAAAGCTGAACCTGGGGTTGATATTTTCCATCTTGGAACGGCTTCTAAATTTGGTGAAGTCCAACTAAAATTTACTCCTCCAACTGTTTGTTCTGTAAGAGTTGTAGCTGTAGGGTTGATATATCCGTTGAGATCAGCACTTTCAATATTATGTCCAGAACTTGAGTAGCTATATCCAGTTCTGTATTGATGACTTGTGATAGTTTCATTTATTACTGATTCAGAAGAACTTGAAGTTGTGCTAGATCCTGAACGAAACTGTGGAACGACAGGTACAGCAAGTGTTCTTATAGGTAATACTAATAAAACTAACCAAAAAAGTCTAGTCAATGGTAATGCGTACAGTTGTGGAACCTATGCAACTTGTACCAGATCCTCCAGCAGTACAGGTATGAACACCTGATGAAAGTGAAGTAAGAGCAAGCGATCCAGCAGTACCACCTGATATAACTGTAGTCTGACCACCAAGAACAGGAAGAGTTGCTATACCGCTACTTGGAGTGATTGCTGATTGTGTTACGTCACCAGCTTGATATGATTCTGTAAGAGAAAATGCTGATCCTGCCGAAGTTACTGTCTTATTAGTATTTACTAAAGCTGGTACACCATTACTTAAACTTCCTAAGTTAAGACCACCAATCGCATTTGTAACAACACTATCCCCTGTTCCTGTAGATGTCGTTACATTATTTCCACTTATGCTGTAGCTCGAAGGGGCTGCATTTGTAATGATGTAAGGAGAGTCAATAGAAATTTGTGCAGAAGTAACAAACTCCTGTTTTATATCAGCATAAACTGGTGCTGAGAACAAAAATAAGAATGGAAGAAGTTTTTTCATTTTTTTGGATCGACTTTAATTACTTCGGGTTTAGTTGTAATTAGCTCAATGGGCTGCTTTATTATGATAGTTTGTACACCTCCATTGGAGTTACCAATAGTACCATTTTCACCTTCTTTCTTTTTCTTCTTAGCTCCCTGTGCTGCGTTAACACTAATTCCTAGACCACCTAATATATTTCCAAGTAAACCAGCAGCAAATGTACTATCTACTCTAGGTTGGTCTGGTATATCTATTCCAAATAGTTTATTTGGCAGCTTTATATATCCAAGAGATAGGACTACTAAACACCAAGCAAGAATAAAACCTTGAGCTACTGTAGAAATCAAGAAAGTAATTTTTTCTTGATAATCAGGTTTATCATCCTCTGTTGTTTGCAACGAAGGCTCAGAAATTTTCTTTTTATCTTCTGCCATAACTTGTTTTATTAGTCATACTAAACATAATTACGGATTTAAGCAAATGACAGAAGTACAGGCAGCTTTACTAGGAGCAGGAGCTACCGCATTTGTTATGGTTTTGTCAAACATGAGTAATCGTAGAGAACGTACCATAATAGATATTTACAACAGATTAAACCAGTTATCGCAAGCGGTTAGCAGATTAGAAGGACAAAACCGATAATGTTTGTTATGTTTGGAATACATAACACAAGCAAATGCTAAAAATTTTTAAACCTATTCTTCTTGTTTTTATAAAATCAAAAGCAATGAAAAGATTAATAATGGATCTGTTAAAAGCAATAGCTAAACAAACAGACAATACACTAGACGATCAAGCCGTAAGCTTCATAGAAGCTAGAATGTATCCAGGGTCTACCACAACTCTTCAGTAACCATGAAAGATGACGGGTTTATGAAAATGATTGGTAGTAAGCTGCCTCCCGAAACAGAATTGGCAGTAGAAATGAGATGCAGAGAAGTTTGGGCTTGTAAAGATATAGAACAAATAAAAGCCTTTTGCATAGACCTTATGAAAAATCATGCAAGGGCTGAAGCTGTGCTATCTACTGCAATGATGCGTGTAATAGAACTGGAAGCACATTTAGCAGTATTAAAAACACCAAGAAGAAAACATACAGGACTACACAGAGTCAGATGGTGGATAGAACAGTTACAAATGCACTGGAAGTATAGAAAGGTAACAAAAAAGTACCCTAAATAATTATTCTTTTACTTTTCTACCATCAATACGTCTTTGGACCGATTCTCGCCACATCAATTCGTCTTTAGCTTCAGCAATTTTATATTCAGAACTAGGAAATTCACGTTCCAAAGCTTCATAAGCTACCTCTCTAACCCAGGCAGTACCTTTTATACCTTTCTTTTCGGCTGACTTTTCTATAAGTTCAGCCCTGTTTGGGTCGATAAGAACCTGATAATAACTTTTGTTTCCGTGTCTTAGAGCCATTTACAATGTTGTTCTTGTACTACTCTACCACCAAAAAGGCAAATCGGCTTTTTCAATCTGCTTTTTTACATAGTTTTTTCTTGCTTGGCTACGCTGTTTAGTCTTGCCGACACGAACTTCTCTAGCTTTCTTCAAAAATTCTATGGCACTAGCCAAATCTTTTGAAGTTGCGTTAGGAATCTGTTTGTACAGATCCTTCATCAGTTCTGCTCTTATATTCTTCTGCATAAGCTACAGGCATTACATCAATAAGTGTTTTGTAGTATTGTACTCCAAGCTGTTTATTGTGCTTGGAGATATACCATCCGTTTTCATTTTTGCTAATAGAGATCATTTTTAGGAACAGATTTTGCCCTCCGTAATTTTTTATTTTGTACGCTTTTAGAGCGTTTTCTAACTCTCGGAACTATGTCGTTACGAGGTTTTTTGGATGTTAAATGCCACCCATTTTCTTTAGGACAAGCATAAACATAGGAATGTCCTTTACCAAGTTTGCTTATTAAGGATGCCTCATCTTTAGCTTCTTTTTGGGTTCTGTAACTTATTTTGTTGCATTTATAGCAATGCCCCGAAACTGATAAACCCTTATTCTGTACGACATCCCCTAAATCTTTTAGAGAAATTCTTTTCATTTAGATTTTGACCAATGTTTAATTAAAAGTTGTAATTCTTGGATGCGTTTTTTAGCTGCATCTATACGATCTTGCCTGTTCAATGAACCTCGCTCCACTTATTACCGATAGATACTTCAGCTAGTGCAGGGATCTCACCTAACCATTTTGCTTCTGCTTTCTCCATTGTATTTTTAAGAATCTCAGCCCACTCATCTGCAATATCTTCCTTAACTAAAAGAAGCAATTCATCGTGAACGGCTGCTGCAATCCTTACTTTATCCTCACCAGCTTCCTTAACTTGTGTCCATAAATTACCCAACGCACATTTAAGTATCGCTGCACCAGCACCTTGTATGGGTGTGTTACATCTGACAGTTACACGGTTAAGATCACCTTTAAGAAACCTACGCATATTAGAAACAGGAATCCTAGTCTCAGGCCACTCATCTCCGTTGGTATCACGAGACAAGTAATTCATCTCTCTCTGCCAACTTTTAATACCACTATATGTATTAAGCCAATTATCCCTAATCTTTATAGCCTCACCCGATGACATAACTACACCACTACTACCCGCATACTTTCTTAAACCTTCTGCACCTGCACCATATAACAGACCAAAGTTTGCGGACTTAGCTATCTGTCTATCACATCCCATCTGTTTTGCTGTGTAGTCATGTAAGTCATCACCACGCTTAAATGCTTCTATCATGTTCTTATCTCTGGCTAAAGCAGCAGCAAGACGTAACTCCATCTGTGAAAAGTCAGCATCAACTATCTTCCAACCTTCAGGAGCCTGTACACATTGTCTGAACTCAGAGTCTCTAGGAATCTGCTGATTATTAGGCTTGATACTGGACATTCTTCCTGTATCTGCACCTAACTGCATATATGAAGCTCTTACATATCCATCAGTGGACATTTTATCTAAGATACTCTCAACCATTTGCCTACGTTTCTCTCTACGCTTCCAAGTTATAAGTGTTTGGATCGTAGGAGAATCAGCAGCACAATTTTTCAAAGCATCTTTAGCAACACTAGGCTTGCCATCGTTATTTACTGGAGTGTAACCAAGTATTAATTCAAGCTTTTCTAGTAATTGTTTAGAGCTTTTTATATTGAATCCTGCATACTGTTTAGTGCCTAACCTTACTGAACCTTGGTCTTTCGCACGTAGATTAACCGAACCATCCTCATTTCTAGGTAACTTTTTTCCAACTGGTAGGTCATTATCAAGTTCTCTGATAAATTCATTACCCAGTTCTTTAATGTCATCTTCATAATCTGTACGACATTGCTCTAGTTCTTCTCTATTCCAGGGTAGCCCTATCCTCCACATCTGGGCCATAGCTGGAAGTGCTCTACATTCCAATTTATATGCTCTATTAAGCTGTGCATTTCTTATTTTTTGGTCTAGTATTTGATCTAACTCCAATAGTACTTCAATATCTTTTGCTGCATATTCAAGCTGTTCCTTAGACAGTGTTTCTAAACTCCAATTAGATTTCTGTTGTTCTTTAGATACTTCTATATTTAGCTGTCTTTTAGCTAGTGCATCCAGACCGTGTTTAGTCTGTGGAATACCATTGGTCAATAGTCTACTGGCTATCATGCTACATCTAACAGAACCATTTATATGTATGCCCTGTTCCTGTAGCCAAGCTATATCAAACACAGCATTGTGAGCTAACCAAAATCTATTGGTACTACTGAAGAAATCCTCCAAGTAGTTCCAATCACTTTTTTCTAATTCAAAACAATCAATCACCACTATGGTTCGTGATGAATAACAACCCAACTGAATGAGCCTAAGTTTGCCCTCTTCTGGTTGTAGTTGTAAAGTTTCTGTATCAAAAGCCAGACTGTGTGCTGTCTGTAATCTTTTTAATTCTTGTATTCCGTAATATACAGAATAGGTTTGTTTTGTCATTGTTGAGGTCATGGAAGAACCTATAAATATGTTTTGTTACTGTAGCACAGTAGCTTAATTAATCCAACTATTTAACTTTTTCTGTAGTATTCGTATGTTTTCTTGAGTGCAAATCGCAACATCTAGTCCACAACCAACAGCTTCTAACACCTGACAATGAAAGTATTCTTTATCCCAATAATCAATTTCATTAACTTTTAATGCCTTACCGTGTCCATCATATTCTGTAAATCGCACGGTAGCTAACGGGCTATCTTCAAACTTTGGAACCTGATAAATAACCACATCTATTCTTTTTCTAGTCACGGTCTATTAATGTATTGGAATTGAGGGGGTAAAGGGTAGCCATTTTGTTCTATATAAACTCTAGCTACAAAAGGATGATAAGTATTAACTGTAGAATACACTGCATTAGTATCGGCATCAGTCTTTTTAGTAGGTATTCCTAGTTTTAATGATATATTTGTTAACTCAATTCCTATTGGTTTAGTAGTTGGAATATCTGTTTTTAAACCTAAAATTTTAGCCAAAGAATTTGCAGTTACTCTACCCTGATTGACTTTTAAAGTTCTGTTATCTTCATGTAAATATTTTAAAGTCTCTGCCATACTATCTATCTTTTTATCCCTAATCTTATTATCATTATTTATTTTTTTGACTATTTTAAATAATGATAATTGTGATTCTTGTAAAGATTTTTGAGCTTGCAAGAACAGATTATCATTATCATCGTTAGCTTCAAAAGCGGTTAAATTAGACATTTTAGTTTTTCTATAAAGCTGATAATTAGGTTAATACAATATTACTTAAATGTCTATGATGTCAGTATTATTGGACTTTGACTCATTTATAGCTTCTATTACATCTATATTTGTCATTTTCTCCAATCCACTATCAGTATTCCAAAATTTATCATCCTCATCTTCCTTATACACGGAAGATCGTGTGTCAAAACCTTCTTTCTTTCCAAGGGAAGGAGTCTCATTGACAATTTGTTTTGGCAAAACCTCCTTTGTGTCAAAACTACCCTCTTCATAGGTTTTGACAATTTCGGGGTTTTGACAATTTTTTTTGTCAATCGAATCCATTGATATAACTTTATTATTAGGTTGTAACACACTATTTCCACGCTTCGTGTATGGAACGATAGTTTTACCAACTACAGGAGCAACGTAATAAACAGCAGGTCTTCCACCCTTAGAACTAACATTTACAGGAATATCTACTCTTTGAATAAGTTTATTCTTCTCTAATAATTGAAATATATATCTAAGGGTTCTCTTTCGTATAGAAGAACTTAAACCCAATCCTATTGGATCGTCTATTAAATCTTTAACACAGACAGGTTTATCACTTTTTCTAATAAAGTTTAAAACATCTACCTTTTTCTTTTCATGTGGATTGTCAGTCAACATATCTTCTATGTAATGTTTTATCTCGTATGTAAAATCCTGCTTAAGAACAAATATCATTTTTGTACCCTCTCTACCCTCTCTAGACTTTTCAACATTGATTAATCTTGAATTAGCAGTTAAAGATTTTTCTAGTAGTTCAGCAGATGGAATCCTCGTCATATTCCAAGTCTCATCTACGGCTGCCCTAATACTAGAACTACCTCTAAAACTTCCTGTTTTTGTATTGTGATGTATCACAACTATGCAACAGGCTTCAAACCCAACTTTCTTATCTGAAATACCATTATTTTTTACAAACTCTTTTAACGGCTTACTAAATTCTCTTCTATTTTCATCTACAGGATTACTTACACTACATCCATCCAAGCTATCTATCACAACTAAATCATACTTCTCAGCATTTTGAGTATCTTTAAACCATGAATACCATCCAAGATCAAAAGAGTTCTTGATACTTAAGTTTGGATCGTCAGGATTAATCCCCATAAGCTCAAACTGATTTTTTATAATTGCTTCGTTCTGATCTCCATTTAACCAAAGAATCTTTTTTCTTTTTACAGGAACTTTTTCTCCATAAACATCAATAGGTTTTTCTTCCAATATATGTTTAATTACTGTCTGACACAGTGCAGTCTTACCTGTTCCACCATCTGCGTGAACTAAATAAGTAAGAGGTTTAGCTAGTATTCCCGGAATAATATACTCAATACTCTCTGTTTTAAGTTTACTTAGTGTAACGGGCTTACCTTCACCATCTCGTACAAAAGCATTATGAGAATCAGACATTCTTATAACGTCTTGTAGTCCACAACCACTTTCCTTAGATATTCTTCTAAGCTCTTGCTCTAAAAATGCAGGGTTTTTGTATATTTCCTTTGCTTCATCAACCTGCTCTACCAAAGACGAACCATTTAATATATTTGGACTAAGTTTTAAAGGTATAGAGTTTACATCTTCAATAATTTTATCTAAACCAGTATTCTTAAATCTTTTCCTCTCTGGATCGACCTCATCTGCTAACTCAATAAGATGTGCCATATTGTATCTCGCACCATCATTTCTCCATGTTCCATACCATCTTCTTTCACATGGATCTTCACTACCATCCCAACAGTGTTCATAATCAGGATCTTTCTTAGACCACTCTCTCCATAAATCTAATCCTTCAATTCCAGGCAATTCATTGTTTATCATTGCCCCTATTTCCCACCAATAGTCCTCACTATTTGGTCCTTTATATCCAATAACACTTAAGCAACCTTTTACAATAGCTACCCTCTCTTCCTTGGTACGTTTACTCCATCTGTTATCTACATATTTAGTATCAACATCTTGATTGTTCTTTTTATATTGATCCTTCATCCTAGATAACAGCCACTCAGGAGCAGCAGGTACGTCAAATAGATCGCCTTTTAGCTTATATGCACCCTTTCCTATACCTTCCTTGTAATATTCCCCTGCTATGACCCCTTGGCCTCCCCAGAGAACTTCCCAACCTTCATGTCCAGCAGCAGTCTGACTTATAGACGCAACTTCACCTACTAGATCATCTGGTACTTTAAACAAGAATTTAGCAGCATTTTTCCTAAGAGAAGTAACCTTTGGAGCGTTTTTAAGATCCTTTCCCCACTTCTTTTCGATAGCACCCAAGTTCTTATCTACGTCAAATATCACAAGACCATCTGATTTTTGTCCTGTAAAAATACCAATCGCCTTAAATTTATCTGGCTCTCTTTCAATCATTAAAGCTGAATCGTTAGCAGTTAATGACTGTTTCCATGCTTTACCATAAGGAACCTTACCGTCTGACACTCTATCTGGGCTTGATTCATTACGTTTTGGAAGTAGAACCCCCTGTGCGTATATAGGACAAGTTACCCAGTTAAGAGGGATTTCAGGAATAAAATTTTTGCCATTCATGTGTTACAATACCTACTGTAGACTATATGTTGAAACCCTGAAGGAACTCCACCCTTTAGGGTTTTCTTATTATATACCATTGACATTGATTTGTCTATGTACTACAATAGTAAGGCAACTCAGGCTTTTATAGCCAACACGCATTATGCCTTTCATCTCAACTAAAGCGAGAGAAGATGCTACTTCAGTAGGTAGCTCAAAAGACAACTACTTGAATCCATCAAGTGTCAAAAGCGGACAAAAAGTACGTTTTACATTATTAGCAGAAGAGCCATTCATGTTCTATGAACTATGGGGCAATGATGTTAACGATCCCCAAAAACGTAGACCATTCCGTTTTTTAGAAGATCCAACACCAGAAGACATTGCAGTAAAACTCGGTGATGACTTTGTTAGATCACTTACACGAGATGGCAAAGGTCCAGAAACTTGCAAGATAGCCCATGCAGTTCCCGTATATAACTACGACATGGAACGTGTACAGGTATTTTCATGGACACAAAAAACAGTTACTCAAGCACTGGATAACATAAGCCAACTAGAGGATTATGAAGATTCAATGACTGAATGTGATTTCTACTTATCCCGTGATGGAGAAGGTACAGACACAAGATACACTGTGCAAGCTTCCCCAAAGAAAAAAGCTATGGCTAAAGCTGTAGATGAAGCATGGGATATAGCCCAAGATGAAGGATTTGATCTATCTCGTCTGATAGATGGTGGCGATCCTTTCAAAGAAGCTGAATAACAGCCATTCATAAGAGTCAAACTATTCGGGCATCATACTTTTCGTTGGATAGGTTTCGTATGTATAAGCCCCGTTAGCTATTGACTCTTTTTTATTTTGCTATATAGTAATTATGGGAACGTGTATTTATTATCCACTTATGGGAACGCTAGACAAACAAAACGCACTAGCCTCTCTAAGAAAGTGGACTCTTATTCAAGATAATAGTGGACCGTACAGAGTCTACCGTGACGGAAACGACAACATATATCACTCAGTTACACATATTTTAAAAGAAACCGCAGCACCCCACACAAAAGATGCTCTTGAAAAATGGTTACAAAGACCTGACTCTCCTATGGAACGTGATATTGCCTGTGAAAGAGGAAGGCTGGCTCACGCTAATGCAGAATTTATCCTCAAACTGGCAGCCAAATTCTCCAGGCAAAACGCAAATAAGCGAGGTATATGGAGAACAGGTGATGATGGATTGGAACGTTGCCCGAAAAAAGTTACGCAATGGGCTCTCCAGAAAGCAGCCGAATCCGCACCTCGTGTTAACTGGAGTGCGTCAGGCTACGCAAGAGGTCTACGATCATTCATACTGGAACGTGTAACGGCCATTCATGCAGTTGAATTTAGTGTGTACAAAGAAGGATTTGGATTTGCTGGTACAGCAGACGCTCTACTGGATATAGATGGAAAAGGGCCATTCATAGTAGACTGGAAAACCGCAAAAGAAGCTAGGTCAGACGATATGATAAATCAATTCTGTCATCAACTTGGAGCGTACAGTCTGGGTCTCAAGAGTCTCACAGGAATACAGGCAAAATACGGGGCAGTTGTAGTAGCCCGTAGAAGTGGAAAACCCCAAATAAAAATCCTCTCAGAATTAGAAATGAGAGGATCAGAAAGTATATTCTTAGATAGAGTGGATCGCTACCACAAACAACTAAAAGAGTTAGCTGTTGTCTAGTTGTTCTTTTCTATCTTCTCTTAGTTGATAAGCATAGTCATCACAGCCTAAACCTTCAGCTAAATCTTCAATCTGTTCAGCAGTTAATGGGTGAGAACAAATATTATCTAAAGAGTCACTATGAGCTTCTTTAAGTAAAGTCCATAAATGAAACATATCTGGATCGTTAGTCATTGGCATAATTCCTCAAATCGTTTGTTTACTTCAGCATTAAGAAATACTTCCAAAGCATTAGGAAATTCTTCTTTAACTTCACAGTAAAGATTTTCAAGAATTTCAGTATTTTGTGAGTTACTCATAAGTAATCGTGCCATTTAGTGCCAAAGGATGACATCATTTCAAAATCTGTTGGTTCGTAGTCATCATCATCAACAGAAATTTCCTCATCATCTGGATCGGGATATATACCCGAATCCTGCAAATCTTTAATTGCATCATCTTCACGCTGGTTGTCCAGTGCGGATTGATGGTTATGTAAAAATGAATCCATTATGCTTTTTTAAATAGGGTGGATAATTTAGACCATCTCTCAATGGTTCGTAAGTACTTTTCATCATCTTTTTCAGTGCGAGCATTTAGGGCAATATCCCAAATATTATCTAGAACTTCTTGCCGTTTGTTTCGCTGCACTGGATTGCCTGACTTCTCTTGTTGCCACAGATATTCATTCTGAGCATCAACATAGTATCTATACGCTGTACTCTCTGGAACGTGATAATCATTAATAAGAATTTCAACTATGTCCTTACGAGTAAGTTTTTCTTCAGATTTTTTCTCCTCATTTAGTACGAGTAGTTCCTGAATAAAATCTATGGATTGTTTCTTATCCATTTAATCACCCTCCTCATCTTTTTCCAAAAGTTCAATGACCTTGTAATCGAATTTATCTTCTACAAGTTCAGTATCTTCATTAAAAGGATTAGGACTTAAGAAACTAGAATGACTCTCCGCTATCTCACGGGCTTCCTCTTCAGATTTAGCACCTATATGGAACGTATAGTAAAGAGTTTCAGAAACTTCAAAAGAATAGTTATTCAACATGATTCTTCTCCGCTATGTTCTTCCCATTTATGAGAAAATTCACAGAAAATTTCAAGCCTTGAAAGTACTTCTTCCATAGGCCAACCACGTTCAATAGTTTCATCACCGAAAGCTAAATCAGAAACTTTTCTAATAAAGGTTTCTCTTTTATCTGGATCGTTCCACGCACTGTCTAACGGAAACTCTGGATGTTTTTGTTGATATTTCATTAGATGTAACCAACCCCTTCTTCTCCTTCTAGTTCGTATAGCCACGATATACTGAGATACTTTCCATTATTGTGAGACTCTGAATCTTTACATTCATATCTGGAACGTAACTCATTGACTATTGGTTCGGGAGCACACCAAGCAGTGTTAAAAGTAAACTCAATAAAATCTGAATCGACTTCATTAAATTCAACTTCATTTATATCCCACTTAGTTCCCCAGTTTTTTTCTCGCCAATCGTACCATCTATCGTCTTGTCTACCAGTGGATGCAAAGGTACAAGAGCTATAAGGTTTATCTGGATCGGGTGGTGCAGGTAATTCTCCAATATCTCCTCTAGGTTCAGAAAACGCATAGGCTTTTGCGTATTCCTTAGTTAAAGGTGTAGTCTCCCAGTGTGGTTCGGGTATCAAAGCGTTGAAAGGATTTTCAGCCTCAAACAGTGCTTTAATTTCTTTAATTTTTTCAGAATCGTCACCCCTGACTCTAACTCTGTTGTGTGTCCAATTTGGCATAATTTAACCTCATTAATTAATGGTGGATTAGTGAACACTTCTATTATAGTATCACTTTAGTAAATTATCAATTATTATTCTCAGTTTTTATTCTCAGTAATAATTCTCAGAATTTTTTTATAAAATCGCCTTTCATACTGGATTGTCTGCCTAGCCAAAAAAATCGAAAAATTGCTTTCATAGTATATTAATATATAACCAAGATTTTGATAATTTTGTGTATTAGTGTTTTGTACTTTATGCTTGCTATACTTAATTTTTTGAATGAATAAAAGATAGGCACAGGCTAGTGAGAAAAAATATTTTTCTGAAAAATTTGGGAAAAAAGTTTTCCACAGGACACCGTGAGTTTTCCACACACAGGACACTGTGAGTATAAATACTTAGTTAAAATATTTTCTTAATTATATAAATATATGGAACGATTGCAAATTATATCTATATAGAGTAATATTTTAGTAATGCTATTTACTAGCAGAATTAAAAACACCCACATTTTAAAAATGCAAAACCAATTAAATTTTATTAATTCATTAGAAAAATCTTTTAATATTTCTAGTGAAGAATCAAACAAAACAACAGCCGAAAAAATAGGTTATCAAAATAGTTCTAACGAAACTATTTATAAAGGAAGTAAAATTATTACACCTGATCAAACAATAGACGAAATATGGCAGTCTAATAATTTAGATTTTAAGGCCAAAAAATCAGAATTATTCTATAAAGATCAAAACGGAGAATTGAAAGAAGTTAAAGACTACCAAGCAATAATTAATAATAATACTGGGCAACTTTTAAATATTCCGAAAAATGAATATACAATTTTACAGCTAGATACTATTAAAAAAGTTATTGAAAGTGTCAGTGATAAATTATCTATTGAATCAATAATGAATATAGACTCAAAAAGATTTGTAATTAATACAAGTATAAATAATTGTATGGGTGACGTTTTAAAAGATGATCCAATAAAAAGACGATGCACTTTTATTACTTCAATGGATTCTAGTGTAGGATTTACACTTGCTTTATTAGATTTTAGAATGTTTTGTTTTAATCAAATGAATCAAGTTAAACAATCTGAAAACGTAAGTTTTAAACATACAAAAAGTATAAAAGGTTTAGTGGAACGACTACCGAGATTAATTGATTTTAATAAACACCAATTTAATCAAGATATTCAAGAGTGGCGATACATGGCACAAAAAGAAATTACATTAGAACAAGCAAACGAAACAATAAAAGAATTATTTCAAAACGAATGGAAAAATAAAATAGTTGTTACTGATAGAAAATTAAAATTATCAAGACCTAAAACTTACCTTGATTTAGTGCAGACCGAAAAAATAAAAAATAATTTCTTAAATGAAATTAATCAAAATGGGTGTAACGCTTATAGTTTAAATAATGCAATAAGTTATTATTACAGCCACCAAGCAGGAAGTAAAAATATCAAATCGGAATCTGAGAAAGCGAGAATCAGAACCGAAAATAATTTATATGGAAAAGCAAATGCAATTTTAAATAAGTCTAAGGAATTATGTCTAGCAATATAAACGATAAATTTTATAAAATTATTAAAAAATATTTTGAAAATAAAATAAGTTTTCAAAAATTTAAATATTTAGCCAAAAAACAAAAAGGTTAAACCAAATAAAACTAGATCAGGAGTTAAAATACCTGATCTTTTTTTATGCAAATTAAAAATTTTATTAACTTAAGTCTTAAATTGTACAGTTAATAATTGAATGATTTTAAATTTTTTATGGCTACTACTACATTACTACATTTTAAATTATAGGATTATTAATTCTAGATTGTAAAAGTATTGATATGACTAAGTTTTTTATACTTCAGTCTTATTAATCTCATGTAAAAAACAGTGTTCAGAACACCCAATAGAGTAGTAGTTAATAGGTAAAAGTACGGTATAATATAGATAGGCAACAAGCCTATTTAAAAATCACCCAAATTTTAAAGGAGTTTAAACAATGTCTACTAGATCAAGAATTGGTATTCTTAACCAAAATGGAACGGTTGAAAGTGTTTACTGTCATCAAGACGGATACCCAGAGTACACAGGATTTATTTTAGAAAATTTTTATACAAATGAAAAGTTAGTAAGAAATTTATTATCAAAAGGAGATTTATCTAATATTGCAACTTCTTATAATTGGAAACAAGAAAAAGAAATTAATGAAAAAGGTTATGAAGTTTTAAGTGTTTTAACATACGCCCAAAGGGATCAAACTTTGACATCAGAAAAACATGACGATATTACAGAATTTTTAAAATTTGATTCAGCAGATGAATATAAATATTTATTTGATATTGAGTTTAAAAACTGGTTAGCTTATAAAACAGACAATATTTATAAGACCGTTAAAGTTAATGAATTATTTTTAAATATTCCAAAAACCTCAAGATATTTTGATTTCGATAAACAAGTAATGAATCTATCAGATTTGTTACTCCAGGAATCATTTGATGAATTAATGGAAATAGGAGAAAAAATAATGGCAATTGGATTATAAAAATGTCTAGCTTTATTATTCTTATTTGTACAATTATTTTAATTTACATCTTTTTAAAAAATACTATTAATCACGTTTAAAAATTATGTCACTATCAAGACCACATGAAAACGAAAAAAAGTTTTTTATTCAAACTTTTAAGCACTTCAGTAATTGGAGTCCGAATCTTACTTTAGATGAAACTATTAAATTAACACTTGCAAAACTAGAAAGGGAAAAACAAAATTATCCTAACTATTCTTGTTTAAAAGTTTGGCAACATCCAATTGACAAAGAAAATGTAAACTACATCTAAATTAAAACAATGACAAACAAACGAACTAAAAAACAAATTAAAGAAGATGCAAAAGCTATTAAAGATTTAAATGAATGGTCTAGAAAAGTTTTTGGATTTACTAAAAATGGCTGGCTTTATGTTGATAATAAACCAGTTAGTTTTATTGGAGAAGATGAGGATGATTTTTAAATAGTTTTTTTATTGCTTGCCGTATCACACCCAAAACACTTACATTATGAGAAATTCTAAAACCCAAACCCGAGGAGCTGGAGCGATCAACAACCCACGAGCGTTAATTGCTATGGTTATTTTTATTCCGTCATTTATTTTTGCGAGCTGGTTTACTGGCTACGATAAGTTTATGAAAGATTGCACAGTAAACAACACCCCGAAACACTGCACAAATCAGTTCAGGAATTAAATTTTATTTTTCCGCAGCATCTACCCCGCCCCGCAAAATGTGGGGTTTCTTATTTTTTATTTTTCCGCACTGGCTACCATGTTTTTTATTTTTTTTTTTATTCCGCACGATCCATTGCACGAAAAACCGCACGGGGCAGTGTAGCAAAAAAATTTTTTTATAATCTAAGGACCCCGAACCTACTGATAAATCAAGTCATAAGTTATAAAATACTACAATATAATAATACTACAATATCACACTAATGTCAACTACTTTTTCTTATCTTCAACGCTAATAGATAGCTGTGGAGCGTTAATATTGATGTTCTCTACACTCTCGCCTAATACTTTACCAAGTGAATCTAGTATCTGAGCAGCAGTCTGAAGCTGACCCCTCTTGATAGCTTGGTTAAATAACTTCATTCTCATCCCCTGGAGTCGTGACACCATCTTCTCTCTATCCTTATCCCAATCTTCATCGTTCCACTGCTTAACCTTTCTCCAATCACTCCAAGCTGTCTCCACTCCAATTCCCTCTTTGGATGCGTGATCTAAAACCAACTGTCTTGTTGTCATACCTTCCAACTGCCTTCGATACAATTTCTGCCTCCTAGCTTCAATCACCACATCGGGTTGTCGTTTACCACACACTCTGCCATCCTTTAATGCTTTTTCGGATGTAAATTGACCATTGTTACGAAGAATAGAATCAGCCACGGACTAAAATGCTACTTATATCTGAATAATAACCCTAAAAACACAGTTTAGTCGAGTAAAACACAGAAATTTGTCAAAATTTAAGCTAATCTCTACTACATGAGCACAAAAACAGCCGAAAATCTCTCCCTCCGATGGGCACAGGGGGAGGTGTTCAACGCAGAACAAAGATTCAGAGTCCTGGTAGCTGGCAGAAGATTCGGAAAATCCTACTTATCCTGCATCGAACTACTAAAAGCAGCAATAAACCGCCCAGGCGAAACCTACTTCTACTGTGCCCCAACCTATCGCATGGCAAAGGACATAGCCTGGAAAGAAATAAAGAAACTAATCCCAACCCAATGGATAGCATCCAAAAACGAAACCGACCTAAAAATCGAACTAATCAATGGATCGCTAATCGAACTCAAAGGAACAGAAAATGCCATGACCCTCCGAGGCCGAAGTCTTGCTGGAGTAGTACTTGACGAAGCAGCCTTCATGGATTCCGATGTCTGGTTCCAAGTTATCAGACCAGCCCTCGCAGATAAACAAGGCTGGGCACTCTTCATATCCACACCAGACGGCACAGCATCCTGGTTCTACGACTTATGGTGCTACGTTCCAGAAGATACATCAGGAGATTGGAAACGCTGGAGCTTCACAACAATAGACGGGGGCAACGTACCAGCAGAAGAAGTCGAAGCAGCAAGATCCCAACTGGACATAAGAACATTCAAGCAGGAATTTGAAGCCAGCTTTGAGAATCTCACGGGTCTCGTTGCAGTCTCCTTTTCAGATTCCAACATTTCTACCGATGCCGAGGACATAAACATCGCCCCATTACTTCTGGGAGTTGACTTTAACGTAGACCCACTCTGCGGAATATGTGCAGTCCGCTACCGAGAATACCTATACGTCTTCGATGAAATAATTATGACGGGTGGAGCAACAACCTGGGATTTTGCCGAAGAAGTAACCAACCGATATGGTGTGGACCGAAGAGTAATAGCTTGTCCCGACCCCACGGGTGCTGCCAGAAAAACATCAGGAGTAGGTTCAACGGACCACACTATCCTACGCAGAAGCGGATTTACTGTGTCATCTCCCAGAGCCCCCTGGAAAATACGAGATAAAGTAACATCCGTAAACACTGCACTATATGACGCAGCAGGAGAAAGACGAACTTTAATCCACCCACGCTGTAAAGAATTAATAAAATCCCTCAGAACTTTAACTTACGCTCCAAACACAGGTATGCCAAACAAAAATCTTGGGGTTGACCACGCATTTGACGCTTTCGGCTACCTCTGCCTCCAACAATTCAACCTTGCAAAACCAGAGACACTAGGCCAAACTTCGTTTAGAATATACTAAGAACTACCTAATTCTTACTATGCCTTACCATACAGGGATGAAAAAGAAGAAGAAAAAGAAGAAAGGAGGTAAGAAACGTGGCGAATGTTCCTGTAAATAAAACTTTATACTCAAGAGTAAAATCAGAAGCTAAACGTAAGTTTGCTGTCTACCCTTCTGCCTACGCTAATGCTTGGCTTGTACGAGAGTACAAAAAGCGTGGTGGTACTTATCGCACAGGAACTAAGAAACGTGGCAAGAAGTAGTGGTGGATTAACCCGTTGGTTTAAAGAAAAATGGGTAGATGTCAAAACTGGTAAACCTTGTGGTCGTTCCAAAGGCGAAAGTAGAGCTTATCCTGCCTGTAGACCAAGTAAACGTGTCTCAAGTAAGACACCTAAGACTGCTTCAGAAATGTCAAGTGCCGAAAAAGCACGATTTAAACGTGAAAAAACGGGAAGTAAGAAGATAAGTTATCAACATAGGCGTAAAAAGAAGAAGAAATAGCTGTGAAAAGATCAGTTTCAAGGTAATATATTGTTATAAGTAAAATTTTTCTCTAAATCATGGCATTTTTTCGTGGTGAAGAAGGCTCAGTAGCCTTTGCAGCAGCAGGAGGTACTCCAGGAGCTATAACTTCAACAACTGATTGGAGTATGGACCTATCAAAAGATACCCTGGAGTGTACTGCTCACGGAGACACAGCTAGAAAGTATGTAGGTTCTCTTCTTTCTGGTTCAGGTTCAGCAACTCTACTGTACACCGCAGCATCAGGAGATGACACAGCAGGAATCCTTGCTGACGTTATCACTGCTGAAGATCCAGCAGACGCAAAGTTCCATCTATTCATAGATACAAGCGGCAACAAGAAGATTGAATTTAATGGCATTATTACAGGTGCGTCTTTAACTTCTACTATCGGAGATATTTCCACAGTATCTATAAGTTTCCAAATGAGTGGTGCTCCCACAGCATTTGACCTTTAAATAATTGAAACTCACTCCTCGTCAACAAAACAAACTTAAAGAACATTCTGCTCATCACACTGATAAGCACATGAATCTTATGAAGAGACTAATGAGACAGGGTGTTTCGTTTACTCAAGCTCACAAAAGAGCACAAGCAAAGGTAGGAAAATAATGGCAAAACGCAAAGGAGTTAGTCTATCTGTTGGGAGAGGAGAAAAATCCAAACGAGGTGGATTAACTGCAAAAGGTCGTGCGAAATACAACCGTGCTACAGGCAGCAACTTACAAGCACCTGTAACAGAGAAAAGTCCAACAGGAAAAAGGGCAGCTAGACGAAAATCATTTTGTGCCAGAATGAAAGGAGTCAAAGGCCCAATGAAAGATAGTAAAGGCAGACCAACTAGAAAAGCATTAGCATTAAGGAGATGGAAGTGCTGACATGACTTACGCAATCCCAGGCCCAATACGAACCAACATCATTTCATCTACTTCAGTAGGAGGAGTTGACAGTCCTTTTACTAGAACAAGAGCAGTTCTAGACATGATGAAGGGTTGGGAAATAATGAAAGCTGTCAGTGAAGGTACAGATTACCTAAGAACAAACAGTGAAGCCTTCTTACCATTAGAACCAAGAGAAGATTACGAAGCGTATCTAGCTAGAGTAAACAGAGCAGTATTCAGTCCATTTACTCAAAGATTAATAAGAGCAGCTACAGGTTTAGTACTCAGGAAACCAATAACTTTAACAGGCGATCCATACTGGACAGAAATGTTTAAAATGGATGTCGATGGTTGTAAATCAGATTTAGATGAATATGCAAGAAGATTATTAATGTGTTCTCTTACCTACGGCCAAAGTCATATTCTCGTAGATTATCCTGCACCATCAGGAGCACTAACATTAGCGGAAGAACGTCAACAGAACCGTAGACCATACTGGATCGAAGTAGATCCCATGAATATTTACGGCTGGAGATTAGATAGAGAGTCTAATTACGGAAATTTAGTGCAGGCAAGAATAGCAGAAAAAGCTGTATTACCTAGTGGTCAGTTTGGAGAAAAAGTATTCGACCAGATTAGAGTAATCGAACCAGGAAAATACAGAGTATTCCGTAAAAAAGAACAAATAGAAGAAATGTATGACGTTGCTGATGGCAGTACAGCAGGAGACTTTGAAGTAGGTTCAGCAGACAAGAATTATAGACAAGTCGAATCTGGTGAATTTTCTTTAGGCGAAATACCTTTAGTTACTATTTATTCTGGTAAAACAGATAATTTAGTTAGCAAACCACCTTTATTAGATATTGCATATTTAAATCTTGCACACTTTCAAAGACAAGCTGATTTAATACATAGTTTGCACGTTGCATCACAGCCTCTATTAGTTATGGAAGGTTATGATGATCAAACAAAAGACCTAGCTATATCTGTTAATTATGCAATGGCTACCCAACCTGGCAATAAGATTTACTATGTTGAACCAGCTTCCAGTGCTTTTGATGCTCAATCAGCAGAGATAAAAGAATTACAGATACAAATGGCAACATTAGGTATCAGTACATTATCACAACAGAAATTTGTTGCTGAATCAGCAGATGCTCGCAGACTAGATCGTGTAGATACAAACTCTATGTTGGCAATGGTCTCTATGGAGCTTGAGCAAAAACTACAAAAAGCTTTCAATCTCTCTGCCGAGTATGTTGGAATCGAACCACCTGAAGTAAAAATAA
>Ga0099799_10057_pt1 | contig 33984 bp, 37 predicted proteins | sample Uncmet6_SortLC_1_FD_89033 | JGI IMG/M metagenome (GOLD analysis project Ga0099799, IMG submission 89033) | Marine eukaryotic communities from CALCOFI LINE 67, Pacific Ocean - CN11_C50_N6_SortLC_1 | ecosystem: Environmental > Aquatic > Marine > Oceanic | place: Pacific Ocean: Monterey Bay...
CCCAATGGTAAGATTTTCAATTGATAGCCTAAAAGCGCGGATTTGTCCCAGGGGCATCCCAGGGGCATCATAAGCACACGGCGACACTAGCTTGCCACGGAGGTGCCCACATCGAGATGAGCGAGGTCCCCAAAATGGCCTAACGTGCGGTATTTGGCCTAACTCGCGGGTTTTCAGGAGGTGAAAATAAAAACACGCTACTATGCTAGTGTTTCCCCCCTCGAAGTCCCCCTTGGTGTCCGTGGCGCCGGTAGAATGCGTAAACACGGCATCCTTTGGTGTATAGTTGCCCAAAGGTCGCCTGACGCGGCACGAAACGCCACTGGCGCGACGTTCGCGTGGGGGCCCTTCCGCCCCCTCGATTTTTCAGGGCCCCGTACTCCGCCAGAATGTGAGGCACCTCCTGAGGATCATTCGCAGCTAATGCTTTGTCACGGTGATCAGCCAGCCGGAAAATGACCGCCTGCCGGCCTTTCTCTCGACCCGGAAACCTCTTTTTGCACGGCGATAACGGATGCGGCATGGACCCCCACTGGAGGGGGCGGCCCTGCCAAACAAGTCTTTTTCAGGGTCGCTTCCGTTGTATCTCATGGAAGATGCGCAGAAATTCACAGAGGGGCGGTAGCCCCTAGGTGAATATCCCTAGAAGCTGCGTCCAAAACGCATTTGTGATGATCGAGTTTTCCAAGAGCCCTGTGTCCTGAGGCTCAGGGGCCGTGAACGGGAGTGTTCACCCCTCCGATAGCTTGTTTTTGGATTATGATCCAGCTTTGCTCTAAAAGAAAGTGGGCGGCATTTGGGGGATAATTGCACGCCGGAGAGACACAACAAAGCCGGAAACCCGTTGATTTTGCACCTGGCGACCAAGGTGGAAGCGCTGCCAAGTGACGTACCAAAGTGAGGTGGAAGCAACGAGGGTCACATAAGTGACAATCCAAAATTTTTTGGGATGATCTTCAAACCCCGAAAGGAGATTCATTCCAAAAAATCCACCAACAGCAGACATCATCGCAAAGCTAAGGCTGCCCATAGACAGGTAGAGTTCCATACGTTCGATGCGATTACGTTCATTGTCGAGAGTCAGCTCAATCAACTTGCGAGTGGAATCAATAGCCCCGACAAGCTTTTCAATACCATCATTAACTTCCTCCCAACGACAAAGATAATTCTCAAAGATGGAGGCAACAACCTCCTCGTTGGTGTATCGAGCAAATTCGTCAATCATTGGTGGTATTTGGCGGGCTTCATCAGAGCGTTCGTAGGGTACAACATTACTCGCCAGTAGCACATGATCTGCTTGGATACCCTCGACATCAGATTCTAGAGCATCACCTATCAGTGCACATATGCGTCGACCTCGTACAGCCTCTTCCCTGAGTCGGGTCTCTAGCGGCAGTATGCGACATAGTGTGCCGGCACGAGCTGTCTCTGAGTTGCCTAGGTCACATAACGCCCCCAGCTCTGCGCCGATAGCCCGTTCAAGCCGCGAGAATTCTCCCAGCGCATGGCGATATGCCTAAGTGCAATTTGAATAGATATCGCGTTTCATATATAGACTAGGTCATGTTATATGCATGCACATACCTCTTCAAGAAGGCTCTCCACCACTACCATTGTGAAGCTCAGTCGCCGCCCACCTGGCCGAGACAGAGCTTCAAGGATATGAGTTTCAACGTGTGCGATATGCTCTCTCATTGATGACATCAGAGAAGTGGTCCCATCCAATTGGATGTCAGTAGGCGTAGGGAGGAGTAGGACACATCGGTCGCAATCAACATAGCCTCGGAGAACACCCAGGTCAAAGACAACAAATTTCTCGCGGATTGCCAGGTCAAGGGCAGTTGTCCTTAGCAGTAGTCGTGCATCGGTCATTGATACACGCCTTCGTAGCTCTGCCCAGTCAAGTGTGATATCACGACCGCACCCAAGTTCGATCTGCCGCCCTTGCCAGGTTTGCTCTTCAAGCCTCAAACTGCTGTCACTGCTCCGACCTAGCAGGTGTGGGCTGACGGAGTTTTTTCCAACGGAGGCCTCTCTCGAACAGTTTCCACAACAGAGCAAACATGGAATATAGTAAACAGGGTGGCGAGAAAGGGCCATGAGACTTAGAGCTGGAGTCACGCAAAAAGTCTGGGCGCGCGCGGCATGGTACCCTATTCACAAAGCTTATCGTGACACATTGCGAGACACCTCCCACTGAGTCCCAGGGGCTGAGTATAGGGGGTCCCCTCGATGTGATATGATGGGGTTGGGACAAAATAGGTGTGTAAAATCCCAAACCCAAGGTCCGAGGCACGGAGCGGTAATTTGAACTTCCGAGTCCAACTTGAAAGTACTACTACTCACTACTGGCGGTACTGGCAGGCTAAGCGTGACTTCCGAGTCAAGCCTGAGTTCAACTTGAGGTCAAGTTCTCTGCCGATTTCCCTATGGGACGATGTAGCCTACGAAGGGATACCTAGCACACATAGGACTTTCAAGAAGTTTAACCAGAACTTGTTCGTCTTCTCAAATGAAACGGAGCCTGATCTCTCAGCCCGGGGCCGCAGACACGGAAAGGGAAAATTCAAATGCAACCCATCACAAGAGAATCTTCGACATCACGAGCGCTGGACTCTCTTTTTCCTTACTCGGAACACTCTTGTCCTGTCATATATGCGTTGGTACGCAACATTCTTACCCTTCCTCACATTACTGAATTTCTCAAAAATACCCGGGCCCGGGCCGGAAAGAATGTAAACATATGGATGCCGAAAACTAAACCTACAGGCCATTTAGCATCTTTTGAAAAAGTCGAGGATGCCCTTCGTGGTTTTCTCTAGGTGCCAGTGCATCCGCACGCTGCTCGGCCTGCCAGTGGGCTGCTCGAGCGCCCGGGCCTGGAAATGCGGGACTCGGCCCGGGATACTCTGCCAGTGCCTTTTTGCATTGCGGGATACTCTGCCTTTTTGCATTAAAAAGACGCACCTAGCACCAATATCCAGCGACGGTGTACAACGTACGCCCAAGTTGAACTTGAACTTGAAATCCTGCCCGGGCCGGGGGTGCGCAAGCTGCCCCCCGCGCGGCTGCCGCCCGGGCAAAGCTACGGTCATCTTGGCATATCATAGTGGCCGTCTTAACGTCGCGAGAGACCGACTCGAAGTTCAAGTTCTCGGCGCCGATGATATACAAGCTCGTGCACGTATAGGATACAATGTATACATGGCTTGGAACTGATGCCGCAGTGTACTACCTACGGTATGAAATGAACCAAATGACTTTCTAGCAATTTAGTGCTCTTGTCCCATGGAGCTGCAGGTCTTGTCGCGTCTTGTAATTTCGGCAAGGCAAAGCGAGATGGTATCAACTCTCGCGACGGCCCAGGTGGCGACTTCCATTCCTTCTGTAGATTGTGTTTCTCAAAATGAGCGGCGCGACCTTAGTCGCTTGCCGAAACCGACAGAAACCGAGTCATTGCGAATCCAGCGAATTCAAAAAGTGCTTAGTGCACTGAAACGAAACAACTTTCGCATGGCCTCAAATCACTTGGTTGGAAGCCGGTTAAATGCCTCTGTTCATTGCCCCGTCGAAACTTCGCATCCGGGTAAGATAATGTACGAAGGTGCGCTTCAATTAAGCGGACCATCACTATTGGTCAATAAGATGGATACTTGCAATGCGCCCCGAGCTAATAGTATTAAACCAAATGCGCCGCTGCCCTTAAGGCAGCTCATTAAACCGGATTCATTGCGAGTATCAAGGCTCGGCAAGTCCTTTAGTCCTGCTGCGTGGGCAGCATTGAGCCTAAAGTCAACTGCTCGCAGTATCAAAAGCATGCGCATCAACTCAACAAAAATCACCAAACAGAGCATGGATCAACCCCTCTCCCTGCGAGACACGGTCTCTTCCCTTCCTTGCACCGATCGCCAGGCTGGGGAGAAAAGGACACATAGAACTAGGCTGATGCACTATTATATCAGATTGTGGCATTTCAAAGCGCTAAATTCCATCTCACCATCTTTGAAAGCTGCCAGCGCAGTGCTCCAGCAGACTGGCCGTTTTCTCCTGGCCACAATTGAATATCAGAGGCGATCTTTGCTCCGGACAATACAGTTTGAACAAGGACGCCAAACTGTAGGGTGGTTTGCACGCAGAAGGGAGATGGCTGCTAGAGTATCTCAGGCCATCCTACGAGGTAAACTCAGGGCAGCCAAGGATGAGATACACTTTGCTACTCTCGCTGCAACAACTCTCCAACACTTTGTCAGGGACAATATAGCCAAAAGAAGCCTAGACTTTTTGGTTCATAAGCGAGCGCAGGAGCACTCTGCCGTAGTCGAAATACAGCGACACGTACGCGGAAACAAAGGTCGAGACCGTTTTCACACGGCACGGGCGGCTGCTCATGCCATGGGGAGAATGAAATATATGAGAAAGCTGGCTGCAAAACACCACCGGCATTTCAAGAACAGTGGTGCGGCGATAATTCTTCAAGAACGCTGGAGAAAACGCATGGACATGCGTCAGCATAGATTTACAGAGGAACGGATGCGAACATGCAAGGCAGATATAATTCGTAGATCAATATTAAACTTCAATGCACGTGCTAAACGTCGTCATTCTCGAGATTCTGGCAGAGATGTAAGTTTTCTACCCCCGTCATCCCTTCGCCACCCATTTCATAATGTTTGCACAGGCCAGGAATCTGAAATTCCGGATAGCAATTTGGGTCCAATCACAATATCGTCAGAGAGTTGCACTACGACTCGCCCGGCAGCTGCATTTTTATGCTGATATTAACACTATAGCAGACAGAAAACATCGCACACTACTACTTAATGCATTACCATCTTGTGATGCAAACCCAAAGAAGATTAAAGACATACGAACAGAATCATATGCTCGACAATGGAGTGTTTATATGAATCGGGCATATCGGCTTGCTGCTGCTGCTGCAAATGCTAGAATACCACACCAGGTATACAACCACACGAAGCATGTCGCGGTCACGAGAATAGCAGCGGCATATCGCGCCCACTGCTGTGTAACCCGCATACAAAAGGCACTTGTCGCCACAAAAATAGGGACGCACGCTAAAAGGTCCACTCAACTGCAGGCAATGGCTCTGGTGATGCAACGATTGGCGCGTCGCTGGATGGCTAATGGACGTGCGCTTGTCAGACATCGAGGAATTTATGTCATCAAAATTCAAAAGACTGTTCGTGGTATCCAAGGCCGTGCTGTAGCTTGGCACGTGCGATCTAGGAGGGTAGCCGCTGTCCGACTTCAAGCTATAGCTCGCAAGCTGGCTAGCATGAAGGCCCATGGTCCACGATTCTCTTTACGAGAACATCTAAATCATCCCACAAGAGTTCTCCAAGCGCTGTTTCGCCGATTTCTATCCGCTAGACTAATTGCCCGGGTTAACAAGACAACCATTCTGAGAGATGAGAAGACACTCCAAGTGTATGCCGTGCTCTCGATGTGTCATCAGACTACATGTACAGAACTTTGCACCGAGTCATATACAAAGGGTGGGGAGTACAAAGGGGAGTTTCAAGCGGTTTTTGCTCATTACTGCCGTAAGTCAGACCATCCGTATTGCTATTCGGCCGAACTAAACCCTGGCATCAATGTAGGTGCTCATCCCGTCCGTCATAAGAGTATTGACCGTGTAATGTCGCAGCAGAATTGCCTTGATGCCGAAATGACATCTTCGGAGTTTGTTCGGCTTTTTAAGGACACTCCAAATGTGGTTTTGGGCTCAAAACGTATAAAAGCAAATGACCTTGAGCTCGTTGTTACCAAGGAGAAAAAACAAGGACACAAAAATATCGATTTCTCTACCTTCCTGGCTCATTACAGAGTACTAGAGTATCAACAAAAACAGAATGACCTTCTCTTAGGTCTGTCTCAATCATGTTTGTACAAAGTTGTGGCCTAACACATTGGAAATGGGGAGAGTGGCATCCCGGCAAACTCGACTATCCAGGGCACTCGCCATGCTCGACAAATGGTTGCCTCTAGAGTGGGCCTCACAGATAAGTCAAGCTCTTAACAACCGAGCTGACCGCAGAATTAACACAGCCACAGCAATAATACAGGGTTCTTTTCGTGCTTCACTTGCCCGCAGTTGCGCACAGAAAAATCAGCGAGCACAATATCATGCGCTGCACGTTCGAGCTACCCAGATCGCCGCAGCCGCTATCCAGAGAAGAATCGCACGTGGCCCTATCGCTCGTGCGGCTACCAGCAAGCTCGCGAGGCAGGCCTACAGGAAATATTTTGTTGACTACGATGAGCTCATGCAGTGTGCCAGGAGTCGTTCGACGCCTCGCCAAATATATTATTGGGCCTTCATTGGGTTGGGGAAGCATATGAATGAAATCAAGAATGGTCGTGTGGCATGGGCAAAGCCGAGGCTCTTGGGCGAGCACGATGTCAAGCAAGCATCGCAGAGACAAAATAATTGTACCAAATTTGTCGTACACTGCGCGTTTTGCGGCACTGCAGCAGCAGAAAGGGTTTGCCTGGGTACTTGTGGGGATCCGTAGACATCACAGTGTCAAATGCAGTCAAGATACGCCTGTTGATCATTTATCGTCGAAGGTATTGCAAAACATGCTGGAAAGAGGTTCATCGACGAGGGAAAAGTCAGAATCATTCTTATTATGCTATTGTGAATTGTGTGGATTGTAACAGCAATCAACCAGCAAGTCGAATTTGTGGCGATTGCTCAGCATTGGAGGGGCGCTCTGTCTCCCTGTGCGACGTATTGTAGCGGTGTCCGCTGCTTGAGCGTGTTTATTTAGTATCAATGTAGGTGTGTTTTCATAACCGACATTCTGCTGCTGCCGGTGGGCGAGCACAGAAGAATGGAGTGGCATCACAAGGCCCCTCAGTAGAAGCCAGCCTACAATCAGATAAAAGTTCACGCGCACCATCTCGGAACGAGCATGCTTTGGGTAGATTTAAAGCCCATTCGCGGCCTCATCTCTGGACAGCCCTTGTTCAGCCTTGCGCGCTATGTGGTGATTTTGCAGCTAGATGGCGTTGCGCACCCTGCCAGGAGTCATATTGTGCGACGTGCTATTCCCGTCTCCATTCACAGGGTACACGACTTGCACACGCATGTACCCGCCTTGGATATTACACGGCAGATATGCACTCTCATGACGAACAAACCTTTCGTGAAAATGTGCGACAGCTGAAGGAAAAGTCAAGGCACGAATCTGCTTGTGCTGCCGAGCCACAACTCCGTGCTCACGCAGTGCTGAGGATTCAGCGTAGCTATCGCGCAGCTATAGGCCGATATTTAGGGCAAACACGACTGCGCACGCTTCGCAAGGGTGCGCGTTGTGCCTGGCCGCAGAGGAGGACCAGTGCTCCGGTTTGGAATGGCCTTGAGAGTAATTTGGCAGTCTCGCGTGAAGATGGAAGATTGCACCAGGTCATGAAGCGTATTGCATTCTGGAAGCAGGAATCGGTGTCAGTCCTGCCCCCCCTTGGCCTAAATGATCATTTCAGCTTGATCGTAGGCGAGCGCGTGCACGTTACTTCATCTCACAGAATAATCCTGATACGTGTTGGGGCGTGGGCTGCTCTTCAAATGCAAAGAAGTATCCTGGACACCACCTGGACATTGGGTCTGTTGCCGAACTTCATATTCAGGCCAAAACAGGCGGAGTCAGACTACCAGGCTATGCATTTCCGGTTGCTGGTGAGAAAACGGTTCGCGTCTCGCATGATTTACGAGATATTCTGCGGCCAAATGATAGGATTCGAATTGGGTGGCGCCTCTGCCGCATCAATAGTAGCCTTGATGCGGTGACTCAAGCCAAACTCAGGTTGCGTTTCTGCTGGCTTGGCGACAGTGTTGTTTTGGACGGAAAGGGGCTCCGCATTTATCGAATCCCTCCCCAGTCTTGGTCTGGTCGAGTTTGGACTGCATTCGGGCGCCTAGTATATGAAAGTCAGCTTACACAGAGCTTAATTAAGAGATACGGTGACTACCACACCGCAGTTGGGCAGTATCAGCTTCTGATAGCCAGGCGCTTGGGCGACACACTCCCCCAATCAGCGAAGATACTTAAGAAACGATCAAAGCAACACCGCGAACTACAAAGCCGCTTAAAGTGGTGGACATGGGAATGGCAAGTAACCCTCGAGGCTCAGGAACGCAAGATGATTAAAAAAACTAGTGGTAACAAAATACCGAGATAACAAAGTGCATTGGAAAGAAATTGCTTAGTACTGTAATGTGATGTAAATTGGCGCAGACTCCATGGGAAATTAGTCTAGGACCAGCAGCATTATGTACCACCAGAAGCCTTCGTTATACGCTACGGGGAGTTCCAGTTCAAATTATTCCCTAGGCAAGACGCGCAGATGGCCATAGTCATCGTACTTAACGACGTGCACTTCACGGACAGACCTCCCCAATTTCTCCTGAGCTCATCTGCCTCTGAATGGGGGAAAGCACTTGGGAAAGCCAGAGGTAGGTTCTCGTAAACAAGGTCTATTCTCCTCTATTCGAGCTTTTGGTTAGCCGCGCGCGGGGGGGGGGCAAACGGCCAAGATATGACGATGTGCCAGCGGCCCGCTAAGTTCGGAGCTACTCGGAACGTCGCGCCAGCCTGTCACTGAGCCTGAGTGCCACAGAGAGATATAGGGGGAGGTAGAAATCCGGGCCCATCATGATCTCGCGTCGCTCGCTTGGCTTCTCAGGAGGCTGCATCCGAGTCCTCCTAACCGGCAGCTTACTACCCAATAAACGTCCGTGTAACCCGAACAGGTGTTGAAAACACACATGCCAGTGTTATCCGAACCGTGACCGTAAACCCTCAGACTCTAGGCTAACCCAGTACTGGGTAAATGGAAGCCTGCATATTTCTCCTAGAAGAAAGCCAGACCAGAATTCCTCCATAGTGAATACAAACGTAGTCTTAGGCGCCGGCCGTGGTCGACTTCTGGTCTAATTTGGAGGCTCAATTTGGAAGATCGCGCCGCTTCGCCATTGTTGCTCGAGTCCGAGTCCGCAGCGGCTGAGTCTGGTTCCCTCACCTATCTTGAGCTCCCGGGTCGTCTGAATTGCTATTTTATCCACATTCGCCATCTTGTTTCCATGCCGGTCTGAGGGGTCGCATCCTCGGGCTCTGAGTCCGGCGCTCAGCCTCGAATCAGCCCTCGATGGAGGGATTCCCCGGGGAAAGCACTGCTCGTGGCCCAGTGGAAATTATGTTGAGTAAAAACGTCAGCCAAGGTTGTTACTTAGATGAAGCTTTGAAAAGGTGCTAAAGGAATGTGCACCAATCCGAGCGCAATACTGTTGAATCTGGTTAGTGATGAGAAGTGAGTCGAGACGGGGAGGGGTGGGGGGGGTATTCCAAGAAGCATCCGCAACATCATCATCGGCCTCGGCTCTGCGTCTGTTCTGCCATTTGGAGTTATCTTTGTGGCGTTCAATGCTACGCAAGTGATATTGAAACTTGCTTTGCTCTTCGACTAATTCATCAACCCACTGGCAGCAATACTGTAAGTAGCTCTCAAAAGTTGCAACATCATCTAAGTTGGTGGTGGCATACAATTGTTGTCTCATAGGGAATGGGGAACTGTAAATATCAAAAAGAAGGGCGGTGATTAAACCAGGATTTCGTATCTTCAAGGGTAGTTCTATTAGTATGGAGGCTGGAGAAAAATAGGCGTTCGTCTTACCGCGGTATGAAGATATGAACTGCTCAGAGAGCTGGTAAGCCTTCACATTGAGTGTGCCCCCACAAGTTGCGATGGGATCGTACAACAAAACTACACAATTGTCACTTAAATTTTCTTGATAATTAACTTGTGTTTCCACCAGCGGAGTTTGACAAAAAGAGCCCAGATAAATGGACTTGTACCATCCGACACAGTTATTGTCCACATTAACTTCTCGTAGCATCTTCATCATCTCCATCTGATATTCTTCACCATCTAGACTTGGGTCATGGTTGGGGTCGGATAGGTCACTTCCGTCACCATGTTCATCCTTGTCGTCGGGTGCCGGGAAGGGAAAGCAATGAGTCACCTCTAAGATTGATCCTCGATCCAGGCCGAGCAAAGATCCTGCTACCATCTTTGGTAAGGCCACACGGCAGTGTTTCACCTAGAAGTGCGACATTTTTGCAATAATACAAGCCCAGGGATGACGACACTGGTCAACGAGTTTGAGCAGAGCCAGCCCATCAATCTGTACTTCGGTTACTCGATGCCGCGTCTTGATCTATGATTCACAAATACACTTGGTTGTAAAAGCTTACACACAAAATCTTACGCCAGCGATTGCTTCCCCAGACCAAGCCATGCCGCCAGCGATAGCGAGTATAGCTATATAGGCTCTGCTTTCATGGACATCGACAGGCTAGTAGCGGTGGTACATACGACGGAGGCCACCCGTCTCCCTGAGGTGTCACCCACCCTTACTAGTAGAGGCCATGAGTTGCCGGCCGGGGCCATACTGGCGTCGGAACGCGGCGCTGCGCCGCGCAACTGAGGCCGAACGGACACCTGCGAGCGAAGCAAGCAGACACAACGCATTTTGAGGAAGGATGATGACAGTAAGACGTCCCTTCGGCGACCGTGACTTATGTCTTCTATAAATCGCAGTACCGCATCCCATTCCGGTGTCCGTCAATAATAAGCTAGTATATATATTCAAGGCTTACCCTGGACGCTGGGTGGGGCTAATTATTACTAACTCGCTCACTCAACTATCTAGTGTATTGCGCCCAATAACGCAAGACCAAAGGGTACGCACCCGGGCCTTTGGGGTGCCAGTGAAAACCGTTAAAGTGAACTTACTTTAGGTTCACCCCGGTGTTTTTACGGCGGCTACTTAGCGCCGGGCTTAATCCACTTGGATAAGTAAGAAGATACGGGATATAGGGAAATACCGGCTCTGGGCACGTGCCGGCCGGTATAGCGTGCTGATGGCTGGTTTGGCGCCCCGGGCCTCATCTGGTAATGGTAAAACCGTTACTTCACTATCAATATCTTGCCAGTTTTTGGCCCGGGCGAATTTTATGTCAGTCTTCGAGATATTTTTTGAAAGAAAGGGGGGGGGGGGTTAGGTTTTTATGTCGGATTAAACTTACGAATGACTCGGAGCCCTAAAATATACAAAATCCCACTGGTAACAGACGCCCTAAAAATGGCAAATAAAATAAAACGGAAGGAATATCCTGTAAAAAAGGCTGTCCCCCTACTCGCCGAGGCTCTCTCTCGTGATCACGATGGTTGACTTGAAGCCCCAGGCCGCTGAGTCACGGTCCCCAAAGAATAATGAATACTTGGGCTCCCAAGGTAATGAGCTGAAGAAACCAATGAATCACTGCTTGGTGCGGTTACTTGAGTTGACTCCAAGGCCATTGGAGTTGGGACATCCAGTGAATGCGACCATCACAAGATGGCGGAGTGTGTCAAAAATAGCCAAGATTCATTGGACTGCCCTTTTCAAGCCAGATTGGATGGAGCGTACAGGCGGACTTCAGTTAGCCCGCAGAGCCAACTCCAAATAATTTCTTTGTTGCTTCATAGACCACGTAGGAGCAGCCAGTACTTGGTAGAGTAGCGAGGCAAGCTGGCTTTAGCCCCTTATACAAGCCATTTCGGCCCTCTGCTTTAGCGATATTGCAAAGACCATCAATCATGTTTTCAAATATGCGGGGTCTACCGGCGATACCTTGGAGCTGCAGGCGCTTGCGCACAACGTCGAGCGGGTGGCAACTTGTTTGAGCAACCATACCAGCAAAGCCACCTAGACTCATGGTCTGAAGCAGACTCAAGCCTTGGCTTGATGGGTTCGATGGCACAATAATTGATCTGCAGGTTTCATAAGTGCAGAATTCCACACCGACATAGGGAAACATTGCAATTAGTGTGGGCACAAGGCCCTGATACAATGCCAAAAAGCCATGCTCATCAACTAAAGTCTTGAGCAATTTTGAGATCCCGCCACTGTATCTACTACTTTCGACTGTCAGCAATGATTTTGCAGTTTCCAACGGATACACACAAGCTGCTGCGACAATTCCTGCCTAGAGCCATTTGATTGGACTGACTGACATGCATTTAAAAAATACTCATATGTTGACGCTGGATCTCGCAAAGCCCCCTGCAATAAGGCGCTCGGCCGGCTCTAGAACTTCCGGCAAGTTTTTCCACCGCTTAAACATCAATATTTGTCGCTTAAAAAATTCAAAGGAGACAAATTGAATCCCCTTCGTTGGAGCTACTTTCAGGCAATTCGCGCCATTGCCTTTGTACAGCCCCACGACCCCCTCTGACGCCCACAGTCGAGATAATGCATCCAGCGGACCTTCAACTGTGCCTACTGTTGCCATATTCATTGTAGCCACCACCTCCAGGGGAGACACTAATGTCCGTGACACTACACCAGCAATGGCCCCAGCAACAAGAAATTTTAAGTTTCGTGCAGTTCCTGATGTGGCACAAGCTGGTGCACTACCCTTGTAAAGTCCGCTGAACACACTTCGCATAGCTAGCTCAAAAGCGTGTCCCGGTCTCATGCTACCACGAAGCTGACCGTGCCGGTTCGTTATGCAGGGTCGGCGCGACCTAATCGCCGTCTTAGCTGATGCATGCCAAACACTGGCCAATAGATGCATACTGACACATAGCAAAGCCGGTGACATTTCGGGGTGATTCGCTGGCCCGCCTCACCCGTACCCCAAAGCGATACGAGTTTGTACTAGCAGGAAAGAAGCGAGTTCCGTATGAAGTAATGGTCTACATAAAGTTTGGTGCAGTGCATGCGGCCTCGCGCTGGGATTTTGGCTGCGAGCAGCGGCATGCCGCGATTTTATGATTATCGCAATCTTATCACGATCACGACAAAGGGGGAGTGCAATGGAAATACACGTCTAGTAGGATCCCAGGGTTCACTGGCAACTGAGACGTATCCAAGCACAACCCGTATTTGTATTGCCCGCCTAGGCTACTTCAAGTTGCCATCCTATCGGTACTCCGATATCCCCTTAGTCGCCTCTCACTCCTAACTATTATCATCCTGAGTCACCTTTTATTGACGGATGAATTTCCCTTCGCAAACCCCATCTAACATGGGAGAAACTATTTCGTTAGACGACTACACTACGCTGCCGGGGAAGTCCGGAGCCCGGGGTCCGGAGCTACACACTCTATTTCCCCCTGCATCGCAAAACTCCGAGTCAACGAAAACTCTGTAATCTTCCGCGAAACCCGAAATCGGTGGTTTATAAGAATTAAAAAGTCTTAAACCCGAACGGAAGCCCCCCGCGGGCCACGCCGGATTTGACACCCTTGCTGAGTAGCCCGGCCCCCGGCAGGGAAAAAGATGAACCCTCCGGGCAGGTGACCGTGAAGTGGTTTATAAAGGTACGTACCTTTTACCTTGAGCCATCTGCCAGTGAGCGCCAAAATGGTGCGCCGACAGGTCGATTAAATGCTAGAACCCCTTAACTGCCAAAGTGCTCAAGGGGCGTATACTACTCTTGCCCTGGGAGGGGGATCGGCACTAGCAGACGCGGAAACTAAGTTGCCAAAGGGAAAGATGCCCGGGCTACCGAAGTATCGATGGTTTGTACCACGGGGATCGGCGTTTTTTTCCGAGTCCCCTTGCCTCGGTTCTTTCCTAAGCAAGCTTTCCCTTAGCTGCGCTTCTGCTTCCATCCAAAGAAGAGAGAGCAGAGCGGGAAAATGTCATTTCCATTCATTTACGCTGCAGTGTCAGCGAAATCTGCCCTTGTGGTTGGGCCTTGAGCCTGGCGACTGCATCATGGAATGAGGCAAACGATTGACCATTGATCTCAATTAGAGCATCAGCTACCTGTATTCCTGCTTCTCGCGCCTAACAAAAGGAACACAATTCTGGATCCACAGTAGACAGCCAAGGGATGACGCAGGACGTACTGGACTGCCGTTCTTAAAGCCCCTTACTACCACCTAAATGACACCCTATCGCTCACTTAATGAGCTCAGCTTTTCCACGCCGCCCTCACCGTTCCGGCCTCATCTGCAAGTTGTACACCAAGACCTTGTGTTCCAAGGCCAATGGTTAGGCGGATTATATCGGAAGATTCACCTTGTTGGTAATAATAACGAACTCACTCTTACGAGCTTAACTGACCTGATGCTCGACATACCTTACGTGTCATTTGAATATTTGCCATTGCGGTGTTAGCTGCAATCAGCTGATTGCGATTTTTCTCGAGGCGGGAGCGCTTAGCTACTAGTGTTGCATCTTCAGTAAAGAAGCCCTCCAGTTTTCTTTCATTGTGTACAAACTGATAACATTTCTCCTGTAACTTAGTGCAAAGAGTGCCCAAAATGCGGTCGTCAAGGCACATGCACGAACTGTCAATAAACCTCTTTGATGCGAGGGTCCAGTATGCTTCTAAGATAGCTGACATGTCCTCGGCATTTGCCGAGGAGCTCACTCCATGCGCAGAACGATACCATGAGCGAAGGGATGCTCCTATGTGTTCTTTGGTGGCCTGCCATGATCCAGTGCCGCCACTCTCATTAGATCGGCCGTGAAAAGATGAGTCCACAGCAAGTTCAAAGCGGTCATATCTGAGCTTGTTGATGTGTGCCTGGAGGAATTCGTTAATGGTAAAGGGATCCTTCTCACGTACGACCAGCCCCTCCAGCAACTGTAGTGCCTGATTTTCACTTTCTTCAAGAATGGAAGACGCAACCTCATTCAAGGATTCACGCAGGATGGGGTAAGATACTGCAATTGCTTGAAGCAGTTCTCTCACCACCTCACTTGCAAGTGCACGCATTTGCGCAGCAGCCATTCGCGCAGGTGGTCTCCATGCATCAATATACTCTTGTATGAACATGTAGAATGACTGGGCACTCATGAACCCAGGCAATTCACGACCACGCAATGATTCCATTTGACGAGCCAAGTTAGTCACAAAATCACTCAATCTAAAACATGGAGCAGTCGACATCACGCCCAATTGAAGCTCTCTGAATATCACAAGCGCGCGTGTGTATAACCTTAAGTTAGGGTTACATACTATAAGTCGATCGCGGTACTCTCCACGGACACAATCATTCAGGTGTCGAACAAACTCCTGTGTTAGAGTTACAAGTAGCTTCTGGCGTTCACTAGCTGATGCAGCCGTGCCGTAAGACGACAAGGCACGTATATCCCCTCGAATTTTGCTCAGCATGGTTTCAACCTGTCGCTTCATTGGTGCAAGTTGCTCTTGAATTCGCGACACAAGTACTTTGGAAAGTAACAAGGTGAGGTTGCTGATTCCAAGTAATCGCTGATCTAGACGGGAGAAGGTGGGATGTGATTTGAAGAAACTGTCCTCGTGTTCGATGGCAGACTTGTGCGAAAGTCCCTGCTGGATTTGAGATTGAGATCGATTTTTAACCATAACAAATCCCAGTTTCAGTGGCTTGCGCACATTGTTTAAGACCGCCAAAACCTCTTCTTCGTTTCCTGGCCCAATGAGATCAGGTTTTGTGAGAATGCCGATGGTTCGTTCGCCCCGAGGATCTACAACATGCGCTCGCTCCAGTATATCGACAGTTGCAACGTCTTGGTTTGATGGAACTACTGCTAGGATTATGGTGCGTGTTTCCCTGAGGTAGCTATCAATGAGCTCATTAATGTTGTTAATCATTTCCGCATCCTGTCCCGAAGTTGTGGTACGAATGATGCCGGGTAAATCTACCAAAGTAAGATCAGGAGAATCCGGAGAAGTGAGTTGCACGTTGATTGTATCGGTAGAAAAGCCACTTCCGTTGGCTGTAAGTGTGTCCGTAAGACGCAATATGATTGCTGTGAGTTCTTGCGGTGTTTTGGCCACAATAGTATGCGGTGAGGTAGTGATGGATGCGATCGCTGACCACTTTTTATCTTGAGCACGACGCATCACAAGACGCACCGGGCATCTGGTAATCAGCCCCAATCCTCGTGGAAATGGAACACCGGAAAGGGCCTCTAAGACCGAGCTCTTCCCGCTACTTTGATCTCCCACGACACAAATCTACAGACGCTCATTAATCAGACGAGGCGGGAACAAATCTGACCTGTGGTACACATAGAGCATTGTCCAGCGAAAGCGCCCTCAGGTCCTCTGCAAGTTCGAGCCTGAGCGAAGTTAGCGTAAACCCATATAAATGATTCGCAACGCACCAGGGACATACTTCTCTGACGTAGCAGCTCTCTAAGGTGCTCATGACTACGTGATGTCTGCATGCAAGTTTACTAGGGATGCCTAGTATTATCTGTACAAGCTCTCATTGTCCTCAGGAAGTAGTCAACTACGGATTTTGCTCCTGTACGAGAATCCAGTCACCGAGGAGATAACGAGCCAAGCAAACGGATCTCCTCCTTGTCTGGCCCCCCTAACTTGTGTTGTGATAGTGACATTGGGCGTGCCGGACGGAATGTACCGTGGTTGACCTACAGATATGGCTTCCGCAAGATGGTTCCTTACTGCCACACCGACGACGCCGGGTGGGGTTGCATGCTTCGGTCTGCACAGATGCTAATGGCAAGCGCCCTTCTTCGCCACCTGGAATTTGATGCAGATCACAACGCAACCAGTTCACAACCTCATAAACAACAACAGGTACTGGGATGGTTCGAAGACTCAATGGGCGCAGATGCTGTCTATTCGATCCATAATTTGGTCAGGTGTGGTCAGCGATACGACATGCTACCCGGGGAATGGTACGGGCCAAGTGCCGCTGCATACGTCCTCCGGGACCTGTGTGAGTGCCATAAACGTTTACTTGGTGGCCCCGCCGTGAGTATGGTCATAACCTCGGACGAGAAAGTACTCTGCATCGAGGATATCCTTGAAAGAATGACGCGACATCCTCGCAATAGAAATTCAGAGGCTCACAGGCATCGCCTCAAGGCACCTTGGACATCTGCGCTGATCATAATTGTGTCACTACGTCTCGGCCTCAAAACTATAGAGAAAAGATACATTTCCCATATTGTGCGTTTACTCCAGCTGCACCAATCGCTCGGTATTATTGGCGGCTCAGCTTGTCAAGCGATCTTCTTCCCTGGCTTGAACAACGTAAATGGCAAATTACATCTCGCTGGCCTTGACCCACACGCAGCCCAGCCTGCTCGCGATCCCGAGAGCTTCCCTTGTAAGGTCAAGCTTGAGAGTATCCGATGTGAATCCGCGTTTTGCATGCTACCTGACAAGCTGGAGCCTAGCCTTGCACTTGGCTTCTACTGCCACGATCGCAATGACTTTATTGATTTCTATAATGAAATAAGAGAAAGCCCCATGCTTCATGTCACAGCGAGTCACGAAGTACACTTCAATGCTGACTTGAGTTTTCAGAAGCTGAACACTAGCGGACAGAATGAATGGCAGATCATGTAGCCTATATATCGCACGAGTGACCAGAATCTAATCCAAGAAAAATTGGATCCCTGTCATTCACGAATACAGACAATAAATTGGGATTTGTATGGCCAGAAGATGGAAGTCAGTGTGGTGTGCTGATAGACGATCTTTTCGATTCAGACGGAAATAACCACATTCACGGGTTGCGATGGGGGGCCCGGGCGTTTATGGAGGTGAATCACCCGGCGAATGACGCTCTTTCCTCAGGCAGATTTTTCAGCTCCAAACTTGCGGCGTGTGGCCAGATGCCGCAAACTCGTTGACGGTGAAGTTTTGCATCTTCCCAAACTTCGCTAAACCTGAACGTCATCGCTGTACCTGATCCGTGATTTGCTCCAAGCTTCAACTGGAGAGTCTTATCACTCCATGTGCGCAAATTTCCGGTCGCTCCCATGTGTCTCACTTCACGTGTGTCGGTAATTTTGGGGAGAAATACTACATAGTACTAAGGAACGCATCATACCAGTCATGCCAGTCACGGTGGATTTTAGTCCTAGAGAGGCTTCGTTTTTAAGCTTTCGAACGATCTAGGCCTAGGTCGAACGATATGAGAGTGACGAGAGCCGGCGATCTGGGGAGTTGAAACCTCGTGGAATAGTATAGTAGCTACGATGTGGGGCACATCAAAGTATTTAGCTGCCTAGTGTACTAGGGGCCCTACTCATGATCTGTTGGACCCTCTGGGTATCTCTCAGCTAGCTGGGTATTTTATTCCCAGTCATATTCACATTTGTTCGTCCTCAACCACAAGACACTGTGGCGACCGTGACATCTGTCGTTTACACAAAGAGGCACCATGTGCCTGAGAAATTCTCTCAACGCTGGCTTCCGGCACAATCATGGGTTCTATTATGGCACCCAACACAATCCAGGTTATTCCTGGGCTGCCCTTTGGGCTGGGACACCTCTTGAGTACACCAAATTCTAACGCGAGGCTAGGGGCCAGCTAGCACAGTTACCCTGGTTGATTACCCTGGTTACTGTACTAGTCTTAGGCCCCCCTCGGATCTTCCGGCCAACCACAAAGCCAAATTGGCTGTGGTTTGCGTCGGTCCTCAGATTTATTTAGCCCGCCCGCCCTCCCTGTTTGATAGAAGGGGGCCCGGTGAGAGCTACTACCTATCCCCGGGATTGGTTGACCCGGTCCGGTGGGCGACAACTGAGCAAAGATTAAATTCCCAACTAGTAGTCTGCTGCTATTTTCACTAGCCACTAGGGAGACTAGGGTAAGCTGAATTTGATAATACTGTGCCCCCTAAATAAAGGCTAAACTACTGAGTGGGGGGAGCTTATGCAAGGGACTGAGTGGTACCCACAAGCAGCCGACTCAAAGGGATCCAGTTGCAGGTTCATTGTTTTCAATCAAGAATGACGTCAATTATCATACCGGTGCGAGGTTCCACAGACACTGTGGAGGTCTTTAATGATGAGCTGCCGGAGCACCCTGCAGACGTCATAGACCTGCTTCGAGCGGAGCTCGCGCCTCTCGACACGTGGTGCGAATTCGCGGTTGCATATCACTGTCAAGACAGACACGACCAATTTCGGGAGATATTGCATAGTGTTGTGGATGCTTTTGATGTGTATGAAATGCAAGATTTCTATCGCCGTGAACCGTCACTGTTTACAAATGGCCAATTGCGAATTTTGAACCTTTTGGCTGCAGATGCAGCTAGTAGTTTAATAAATGAGCAACTTCGGCGAGATACTCGAGAGGTCCCACCAGCGTCTGACGAACATGATTTTTATACTCTATAGCGTGGGTTGTATAAAGGCATGGCGACACAAAGCATTGGAGTACATTGGCCGCGCAGACAAAATATCGGCCAATTGCCCCCAAACTTGGCTTGTAAAAGCGTTGTTTTGGATAGGAGAACATCATCGTGATGAGCATGCCTTACGAAACGCGGCATACTATGCCGATTCTTCCCTTCGTGCTGGGGACGAGTCGTGTGTTGCAAATCTTGCAAAAGCAGCGATTCTGTTCCATGAAAAAAAGTATGCGAATGCAATGCAACTTTATGTGAATGCCCTCCGGCTAGATCCCAAGGCGGCAGGAGCAAGCGCTCGTGTTGGCATCGGGTTTTGTGCTTTTTATCTTGGAGATAGCGACAAAGCCAGGACACTTTTTGAGCGTGTATTGAGCCTTGATCCTACGAACGTGGAGGAACTAGTAGCACTGGCAATCTTGCGGCTTAGTGCCACATCAGATGTGGGAACCACTGAACAGCAGAAGGCTGCAGATACACCAGAGTCCTGAGCATACTATGAGAATATTTGAATTATCATAGGTTGTTGTCGCTGCTCGCATGTTTGACCGTGCAATTGAGTTGAAGCCGGCATTCTCAGTTGTACTTAATCACTATGCAAATCACCTATTTTGGAAGTCGCAAGCTGACAGCAATGGTGTCTCGCGTGGAAGAATAGAGAATATAGCACAATCCAGTGGTAGTGAAGAGATCAGTGCTATTGCTCGACAGCACGTCTCACTGCCTGCAACTCCCAGCACATCCCCTAGCTCCGGTGAGGATGTTCCTGAGATTGATAGTCTTGCAAGTCGAGCATATCACTGTCCTATCTGCGTCTAGAAAGTCTGAATTGTCAAAATGACTTTCTTTTTCAGGCACTGTAGTGCCGGAAATCCGAGCCGAAGCCTACTTTATTCTTGGACGTAATAGTCATGCCTGTGGCGATATGGCTAGTGCATTACCTTACTACACGCAAGCCTGTAAGCTTTGGCCCAACTTTGCACTTGCTCACTTTCGGCTAGCACAGGCTAGCTAGACAGCGCCGGTACTTCAAGTACATGTTGATTGACCCCAGTGTAATTCTGTACCGTGTAGGTGCGTGCGGCTATGGGAGATCTTCTGGCAGCAACCGAGGCAGCTGAAATAGCTTATGAATTAGCCCCAAATGCACCAGAGGTGCTGCAGCTTTTGGGGTTGTTACACCTGCATCGTCAGTCAAATGACGTAGCGTGTGAGATCTTGCAGCTAGCTGTCAACGCCAATAAGCAGGACCCAATTTCTTGGTTGGCTCTAGCAAACGCCAAACAACAAGCTTTACACCGCACAGACCGTATGGCAGAACGCGCTACCTTGGAAATGGCAATACATGCATATGGGAACGTGATTCAGCTCAAAGGACGACGAGGCTTTACTATTCCCCATCAGGTGCTTAATAACATGGCAGTCCTGCAATTCGAGGCTGGTTATGTGACATCAGCTGCCATTACACTGCATGCAGCTCTAAATACGGTAATTTCCAACGTCCCGGGAACCTCTGAGACTTCTGTGCCCCTGAGCTTAACAACCAGTGCCAAAAATTCCATGCTATGGCGTAAAGACCATGTCGAAGATCACGAGACCAAACTTTGCAAGCATGTCTCGGGAACGTCCTTGCAGCACAAGGAAGGAATCCAAATGAAGTCGACGGGAAGTATAGACACTCAGGGCAAAAATCGACCTGACGCTGAGCCATCAAGTAGCGCAGCAGGCTGCTGTTCACTCTACACGCGTCAAGAGGCAAGTTCCGAGACAAAAACCACCAAGAGCTCGGTTGCATCGCTTTACGTCAACTTGGCCCATTTGTACGCTTCACTAGGCAGGTGTTCTATGGCCTCAGAACTATTGTTAGCTGCCCTGCAACTGGAGCCTAGAAGTCTTCGCTGTTTGTTGCTTCTAGCACACCTAGATCTGATTGGCAAACAGCACTCTCGGGCACAATCATACATTGATAGTGCTGTTAACTTTGCCTTGACCTCAGAGAGTGCACTTAGTCCTCCGCAAGATCATGCTGCAGATGCTCTGGCTGTTGCGTGGACCTTGCAATATGAGATCAATGATCTAACCAGGACCTTGAACATGTTACACCAACTGGACGGGGTACCTCAAGCTGATGCATATGCACGTCTCAACCTCAGTAGGCTTCACTTGCGGGGACTTATCGACAGTGTCACGTTGAGTGAGCATCACAACGATTGCCGTGGGACCCAAATTAATATTTCAAGCGACCATGCAAGTGCAATACTACACGACACCCCATCATGTAGCACGGTACTACACAGCGTATTCGTGTGCATAACTTACATGATTCGATCTACAGAACGACAAATTGTAGGCGGCACACATGCTTGGACTTACTCTCATGGAACGCAATCAGCTGGCAGATGCTACGATCGTCTTCGAGCGCGTGCGAGAAAGCACCGTGGGATCGACATCTCTTGACTCTGTTATTGCTTGGGATGCCACTGTCAATTTAGCGCACTCATATTCTCTGAATAGGCAATGGTCAGAGGCAGCTGCAGCTTACGCTGCGTGTCTGGCAACGACGCCTGTTAGAGTGTTTAGCATTGCGTGCTGCCCGACCCTGATTCAGTCAAGGCGGGCTGATCTTGGTCATTGGCTTGCACGTGCACGGTATGGTTCAAGTGACAATCGTGCTGCTAGTCACGCCCTAGCCGCATCCATCCATTTACGACCAACTGACCGTATCTTTCGCTCTCATCATGTACAAATCACTCAGCCAGTGGCCCGATAGACTGCGAACCTATTTAAACGTAATCACCAACGTTGGCTAAAATTTCGGCACAGCATAAACCACTTGCTATTGTATAACTGCACTATATAACTCTATTCGTTATACACAGCATGATTGCTATGTCATAAATCTAAGTATACACAGGTTCGCCAAGAACAGGCAACCATTATCGCGAGCTTTCTTCTGCTAAAGTGACACGGAAAGCGTGCAGAGACTCTAGAGTTATCAGACCGAAATAACCCAAAATAAACACGGCAGAGAACAAAGCATCTATTTGGGGGATCCTAATGCCACTGCCGGCTCGTGACGACATATTGCCCTGCCAGTCTGGGCACGACAGCGCCACCCACTTGGAGGACTCCCTGGCTGCGAACTGCAATGCCGCGCCACTGGCACACCGAAAAATCGACGTTAAATAATAAATAATAAATAATAAATAATAAATTAAGGAAGACCTGAAAAAAAGAACAAGCACCAATATTAATTAAGTAACTAAGAATTTTAAAAGAGGACGGTACCAGTAACTGACAGTCACGGTTACGAAAAAAAATATTTCCTAGCTTTCCGTCCGAGTCAGGCTCAGGCTGGCACTGCCAGTGGCATGTATTACTTCAAGTTGTCCATAAACAAACAAACAGACCTAAAAAAGGAACAAGCTCAGGCTCCTAATATGAGGCTCAGGCTCAAAGGAAATTTCCGGGGTCTATGCCGGGGTATTTAGTTGCCTAGTACTAGCCGCAGCCGAAGTCGCAGCCGCGGCCGCCTCCAAGTCTAGCCTAGGGTGCCTAGGAGGCCCTGCTTGTGATCCTATGCATCTGCTGGGTGCTTCCCAGCTAGGTTGGCATTAACCGGTAATTTACCCATTATCACTTCTCGGAACGGTAAATAACCCGACGGGTTTTCGACTAAACCCGTTAGTGCGATTAGCGAAAGACCTCTCCGGGCGAGCGGGTGGGCGCAAGCAGCCCGTTGAGCTTTTGGATACGTACAGGTGCGCCAAGGCAAGCACCGAGTCATGTGACCCGGCGCGGCCCAGGCCCGCGCCAATGGCCCGTGAGGCCCCCTCCCCTACCCCTCTATAAGATCCTGAGGTAATAACCCGTACTAACCGGCAATTACCCGGGTTATTAACCCCGGGCGGCGCCAGGGGTGTAACCCCTCAGGTAAATGCCAACCTAGCTTCCCAGAATTCTTCCCAGCTGGCTTGAGTACCTAAGCCTGGCCTCATTTATCTGTTTATCCCAAAAAAGCCTCAGTGTTGAGGCACCCCCGGCCGGGGCTTACGATGCTGATACACTCGCGAAGAGCGATGAGAGAAAACATGTCATTTCTTCCTCGAGGTCGCCGCGAGGTGCATTATACGCACTACCAGGCAGGTTAGATCCTGATATTTTAAGCTATATCAGCTTACCGACATCGATGATATCTCAGTAGCTTTTTCTGGTGCATTATGCCCTGGGTTGCCAATCTAAGCTTTTGTTTCAAGGCCGCCACATGACGACTTTCTTGGCAATTGATGCATGTTTGGCGATGCACTCATCATCATTTACACACATCCGCGAGAGGAGATTGAGGCAGTCGGTAGTTTCCTGTAGTTCCTTTTGTGCCACCGGGTGCACAGCAACGTTGGCAATGCACTTGAGTGTATTGATTGCAAGCATGTCATTTTGACCCTCCTTGAGCAAGCTCACAAGGAGACTGATGGACTCGTTTCTGCCTTCAGGCTCACTTGCCACCATAGAAATTTTCCCTTGGTCCGTTGTGGTGATGGCCATCAATGCGCCCACCGCAGCAGCACGCACCATCCTCTCAGGATCTTTCAAGAGCGCGACAAGCGCCGGGACAGCGTTGCCGTCGATGGCGGACATCTTTGCCATTTCCGAAAAGCATAGCCTTGCAAGGGTTCTAGCAGCTTCGCAGCGAATGGATGTATCTGAGTGTGGGAGGAGCATAATGCACGTTTCAACAGCTGAGTTTCCCAGCGCTGCTTCCAGACCAGCATTATCATTCAAACAATTGCACAGCAATCTGAGAGCGAGAGCTTGCAGACAATTGTCCTCAGTCGTAGCCTTGGTGACGAGTAGTGCAGGATATTTTGCTTTTACGAGTGCACTCGCTCCTTCAGTGCATCCGGTAGACAACTGTATAAGTGCCTCGTAAATATTGCGGCGCACACCAATCTGATCGTCACTCAGGGCTAAACTCACGACGCTTGCAGTTTTTGCTTTGATCATTGCAAAACATCCATTAGCGTCCAGTGAACACACTCCCAGTGCTTTAGACGCGCGAAATCTTGTGATTGGATCCGAGTCGGAAGAGATCTGCGCATTCAGAGTATTTATTATTCCAAGGTCTAGACACTCTGCTAGTCTCTTGGGTTTTTTTAACTCGTCACAAAGGGCGAGGAGTGCAGAGACGCGTACTGAACGCTTTGCAGAACTGACTTGAGCGACCAGCTTCGGACACATACCAGCCCCAAAAGCCGGTATAATGTGCGTTCCGTCATCTGGCACATCTGCAGCAGTCCCTCTCACCTCGTGCAAGACCATCATCTATATAGTAGATGTATCACAGAATCGCGTGATGCGAGTCACGCGTATCAGGCGTCTACGGACCTGATCTCCCAAGACGACACGTCGACGTGTCTGGGTTGCGCTCTTGAGGTAGAATCGCGACGCCCTGACATATATCTTGATACCCTACGGTATCAACTGTATCATGATTAAATGTTCTCCATCCGAGTCCAAGATTGGTCAATATCATGTTGATACCACGGTTGCGCGTACCCTGGTAGGGCCCTGATGCCTTCCTCACGTGGGATGACGTCCTGCGGGATCATCCGGCCTTCAACTCGTCGAAGTTTTAACCTCCCACTGTCGAGCCGTGCTAAGAGAACATCGCCGGCGGACACTGTGGGAGCTAGCAGTCGTTGGTAACGGGCGGCGCAAGGGAGCTGTCAAATGCGGCCCAAGGGAGCTGTCGTTGGTAAGGGGCGGGCGCCACGCAGAGTCGTAGGCACTGAGAACGGAGTCATAGGCGATTCGTAGCGTCATAGGCGATTCGTAGCGTCAAAATGCGCAGCTAGTAGTTCTTACCCACTGAGTTGTTTGCTTACATCCGCCCGGAATCGTCGCATTAATCCACACGCCCCGATGAACCGTCCGGCCGGATGAATGGCAGCCTCAGTCACGGTGGCGCGATCATGATGGCACGGGCTCAAAATTATTTCAGCAAAATGATACCTACACAGAGGGAAATAGAGTATGTAACTTGGCCGCCACCGAATTCAGACGAGGTTAGGAACCAGCCCGGACAGTTACCCTGATACTGGCACACGGTCACGGTACTGGCCCCTACTAGACAGGCTAGGCTCCCCTCGACGGGGTTGGTTTTTTGCCTTTGGGCTCCAACTGAGCAAAGAATGAATTCCCAATTATGGTACAAGGGCAGTTTTAGCATAAAGCGACTTTTTGCCCCAGCGGATTCCCGTGGCCGAATTGCCTCACGCAGCCACAGAGGGAGTTGTGTAAATCGCTGAAAGGAGTCCGTGAGTGGTCCCTGATGAAAAAACGGATTCGATTAAGCCTGGCTGCTGCCCCGAAAGCTGTGGCAGGGGTCCAGATGCCTCTCTAGGATTTCGGTTGTTTTTGTATCACTGCCAGGGTTTATCAGCCCATTCGCCTCGCCAGCGAGTTGAATCGACACAAAGGGAGTTTTTATCCTAGAGTTTATACAAATCCGCCAGAAAAGGGGGTAAGTACCGAAGGCGCCAGGACGGCAATTTGTGTTTCGCCCCGTAGCTCGGCACCTCAGCAACCTCCGAGTCATGCAAGGAACCCACTGACAAGGCAAAGTCCGTCAAGACAAGGCAGCAGACTTGGGCCAAGCTCGGTTCCAGCCCTTGCGGACAGAGGGAGCACCAACTTCATTCCGTCCAACGAACAGACGCATCTTAATCCCAAACATCCCAGGGGACAGGACCAGCCCTCAGGCTAGTAGGTTTGTTTTGCTACTCTGGGCCGGGAACACGGCCGGCCACACTGCCACGCCTACTTATGGATACGAGGGTCTCCCTGTCGAAAAGTGAGGCTAGGTGATCAACAGCATGACGAAAGGAGACAGTGGCGACAAGGACGATTCAATTACACCGGCGGTCCCTCTTACCAAGTCATCCCTTCCGTGTCGTATAGTTGCGACAAAAATGATAAACGTCTAGGTACAAACTTGTCTTTCTCGGTGACCAGGGTGTTGGTAAGACCTGCATCATCAATCGCTTTGTCTACGATTCCTTTGACAAAAATTACCAGGCAACAATTGGTATTGACTTTCTCAGCAAGACGATGTATCTGGAAGACCGGACGGTAAGGTTACAGCTCTGGGATACAGCAGGACAGGAGCGCTTTCGGTCGCTCATTCCAAGCTATATCAGAGACTCCTCGGTTGCAGTGGTCGTATATGATACGACATCACGGGCTTCTTTCCTTAATTCCTCTAAGTGGATCGACGACATCCGATCCGAACGCGGAGATGATGTAGTTATCATGCTTGTTGGCAATAAAACTGACCTCGCAGATCGACGGCAAGTCTCCGTCGAGGAAGGTGAAGCTAAGGCCTCGGAAGAAAAAATCCTCTTTATTGAAACCTCAGCTAAGGTGGGTTTCAATGTGAAACAACTCTTCCGTCGCCTCGCTTCTGCCTTACCCGGGGCCAAAGGCAATGTTGCTCCAGGGACCGGCCTCGTTGATATCAAACTCACTATGAATTCCAGCAGGGAAGGGGATCTAGCTAAATCAAGCTGCCGCTGTTAACACGCGTTTGCAGAATAAAAACTGCAAGAAGTAACAAGTGCCGCACGCGAGAAATGCGCAGGTCCTGGAGTGGAGCAGTGTTCAGGTCAACCGGGTGTGGGTGTCTCCTAGTGACACACCAGTGGCCTTGGAAGCAACCGGTTAGTTGAGGGGCGCATTCCCCGATTACGCTGCGCGCTGCGCGAGATGGAACGAAACAGTCAGCAGGTAGCAGAGAGCAGAGACAGTGAGCTTAATTTACTACAGCTCAAATATTAGGTTAGGCGGGCTGGATGGTTTTCCTCTCTCTACCTATATGAACTCGGACCTACTAACTTACCTCCTTCCTACTGACCTACTACTAGATACTTATTAACTTGAATAAACTAGTAGATAAATTTTATTTCTCAAGTAACCTGTCAATTACCCGTTAGTATTAACTATTATTACCTCGGCGGGGATCCGGGGTATAACCCGGTCAATAACCCCGGGCCGGATATTCGGGTTTCGGGGGCATGGGATACGTGCATGTGCGCCAAGGGAAGTGCCAACTTGAAGGCATGACGCCGCCGACGGCCCGGCGCGGCCCAGGCCCGCGCCAGGCCTATGGCCCACCCCTCGCTACCCCTATATAAGCTCCTGAGGATAATAACCCGCATTAACGGGTATTTACCCGGGTACTGACCCCGGGCCGCGCCGGGGGTTAATAACCCCTTGGGTTACTTGCAACTTGGAACCACAGGCCCGGGGGGTGTTTCCTAATTTGAGATTCGAGTTCCTAGCCACTTGGCCGGGGGTGATTTTGGCTGCGGGCTCCCAAAGAGTCCCTTAGTACGCTCCGAGACCGGGCTGGGGGGAAGGGGTCACTTTCGGCGAGACGCGGTGCCCAATGGGCCTAACGCGCGGGTATTTAGCTTAACTCGTGGGTTTTCCGGGCGTGAAAATTAAAACTCGCTTCCATGCTGGTAATTTGGCCTCCCAGGGGCCCTCGGGTGCCTATGGCGTGGGATGGATGCGTAGGCGCGGCCGGGTGCCCGATGGGCTGCCAGAGGGGTCGCCTGACGTGGCGCGAAACGCTACCGTGACTGGCGTGACCTTCGCAGGCCACCAAAATTTCCAAACTTAATCATTTCGCTTACCCGTTTCGGTCACGCCCTAGGGGGGTATATAGGCCACTCTGGCAATTTGGGGTTCGCCGGTGTCACTCCCCCCGTGGTCCGCCCCGGCGCTAAAATTCCTCGCTTAATTTCTTCCAAGCACTCGGACCACACGCTAGTGTCGGCCCACTGTCGGGCGGAGCACTTACCGAGAACTCACCCCGGCGCGTCCCACCAGAGCATCCCATCTCGAAAGGGACATTGCGCAGCAAGATAACCCGCGAAGTCTCACGCGCCGTGTTGCGACGTTCAGGCTAATCCAGTGCTTCAGGTCATGAAGCAAGCACGATGCTGCCCGAAGCGCGCGGAGTTCGAGAGATATATTGGAGCGGGCTTTTGAGGTTGCTCGACTTGACATATGCGCTCTTATGCCGCCGGCTCGAGCACTTGTGCTTGATTTGGGTTGTGTGCCAGCATCCACAACCCTAACCATTTTGTGGCGGCAAGCCCCACGGGCTTAACTTTGCAGAGCTCCGAAAGCGCTTGAGTGAGAAACTCCGGCAAGGTGCCTTTACCAGCTTTCGTCCGGCCAATCAATTGACCCACTCCGTCTCCACTAGGTACTACCTTCAGCTTCATAATTCCTGGAATTGATGATTGTAGGACAACGTTCCCACCCTGGGTTGACAAAAGGAGGGATTCAGTCAATTTTGCCAACGAAGGTTCTGTGCGCTTTAGGCCTGCCTTCTCAAGTTCGCTCTCTGTGATTGGCATGAAATACTCCAGCGATTTGGCTTGAAGGTACGCTTTGAGCAGTATCCCCGATGGGGAATTATCGAAGACCTGTATAATGTATAACTCATTGTCACTGAACGCCCGAGCGCAATTGTAAATCGCCACTTTTCGGTCTGCCATTTTAACGCGTGCCTTTGACGACTTGATACGAAGCTATAGCTAGGAAAGTATCATGTACCGGTGTTAGTTCGTATTCAGGGTGCTGCGAGGTCCCGGACATCCTGAAGGTGCCAGTTTCCGCCCAAGTTCGCCTGAGTCCTAGGCGGGGCCGCACGGGCGAGCCAAGGCGCAAGGGCGAGGAGGACTCGGAGCCGTCGCCGCCGGACTCGGACTCTGTGTCCTTCGAGACCTGGCAGTCACCGAGTGGGACGCGTCCGTCGCCGCCCCCGGTCATGATGACTCGCTCGTCGGGCGCGGGGGTGGGGGGTATGTATCTAGTACAGCTTTACAGCTATACAGCTATATACCAGTAATATAATACTATTTCTACTGGTTAATTAAAAATGCCATCAGATGCTGCTGCCGGCCGACCGTCCTCAGCTGTGCCAAGACAAATGATCGAAACGCGTTCTACCTTGACATCCTCCATGGGAACAACAGCAGCACAGGGGGTTGCCCTCGGCACAAAGCTACATGTGTCCGATAGGCCGGTAACCCAACAAGGCATGCGTGGTATGAAGACAGCTCAAGGACCATCACGACAGGTCCAGGACTCGTCCTACTACGTCGGCATCTTGCGGACTAAAGTGCGCACTTAATACCTTACAATCTGCTTGTAGTTACATAGCAGGTCATCGAGCTAACCAATGAAATTCACTCCATGCAAGCAGAAAACAAACAACACGAAAGATCCATGCAAGATTACGGCAGCTTACAGAAAAGGCATGAAGATATTCTCAATGCTGTCCGCACTCTTGAGGGAACGCTGGCTGACTACAATCTCGCAATGGATAAAGCTCGCATTAGTCATCTTCTGTGCCTGGGATCATTTTGAGAGCAATTTTACTGATCTTATATATAGGTACTGATCCCGTGGAATTGGATGAAATTGTCTCGGAATTTCGATCCAAGAACAGAAAATTTGCAGGCGAGGTTGACCGCATATTTTTGATCAAAAAACAAAAAAAGGACGACACCACGCAAATTGATGCTAAGATCCAAGAGCTGCATAGCCTCGCACAGCGGAAGATCAGTGATCTCGATCCACAGAAATTGAATCACTATAACGATCTCCAAAATCAGTCACTGGAACTCCAAGGAAAACAAAATGCGGCTCTTATGGAGGTTGAAGGGGGTCTCATTTCCCAGATCCATGATGGTCTCGAAGGTCTTCACGAAGAATCGTTTTCTCACGAATATCTCCGACTCTCAAAGTTTGGGGAGCGGCTAAAAAGAAATGAGAGTCAGTTAATTGATGAGCTTGCAATGTGGGAATTAGCAGACCCCAAGGAGACACTCGCTAAATTGAAGTCTCAGGTAGAAGCACAGTCCAGTGAGCTCAAGCATTATGAAGGATATGCAAGAGACTTACAAGATCAAATTGCAGCTGCCCGGGAGCAGCTTTCTGAAGTAAACGAAGAGCTCAAAGATCACAAGACTAACCCAGAAGATCAACAGCATAAGTATGAAAAATTGCGACAACGTGATGAGGAAATGTCCAAATTCATCTCTGAATTTGAAGCCACCCGTGTATCGACAGTCCAAGATCAGAAGCTGACCGAAGGTTCTATTGTTTCTCTTCTAGAACACGTCTCCCAGACTTTAGAACAGCAGAACTCGATGCCCACAGAGCAGCGCCTTCGAGAAATGCGCGTTGAGGCCACATTCAAAGAGCGCCAGCTTGAATCTAGCCAACAGACGACGCACAAACTAATTCAAGAGCGCAGGCAGCGAGAGACCGAACTACAAAAGATTCAGAGCCTCGATGAAAAAATTAAAATTGAATTGTCCTCTCTCCAGCAGAAGATGAAAATGATGCAAAGTGACATGATTGAGTTTGATAATATAGATGGACTACGGCAACGAGCCGCAGCCACCCTGAGCACTTTATCAAGATTCATCAGGGAATATCAAGGGCGTCGCGAATCAGTTAGATCACAGGTTGGTTGTCACAAGTTTCTTATTAGAGTCCAAGTCCAGTTCATGTAGGTAGTGCATCTAACCTCCAAGTATGAAGCCCTTAAGGGTAAAATCCAAGCCTCTGAATCAGCAAGAAACCTTTCGGTGCTTGAGGCAAAGATAAGATCATATGGCCAAACTATATTTCATTTGCAGGACTTTGTTGAAACCAAGAGTCGTGAAACAGACTACAAGTTCCTGAAGGAATCGACCTTTACGCTGCTTTCAAACATGAATAGAAATGCCAAGACTGCCGCTGTCTCTGGGTCTTGATTTGGATTGAAGTGCTGCAGCTGCTCTTGGATGTCGATAAATTGCTTTTGCAGTTGCTGCACGGATTCTGTCCTAATCAACTTATTGCAACATTGCTGAATTTGAACATACTTCTACCAACATGACACGAGGCGGAGGATTTCTACAAACTTTTTTAGGTGCTCCAAAATAGAATCCGGTTGAACTTGAAATTGCCCTATTTCTGGTGCAGATTCAAATTTAGGACGGGGAGGTCACCCTAGGTGCCACTACTCTGGTGGGGATTTTAGGGATGGTGGCCCTAATAGGCATGGGCACCTTCACGGTCACTGAGGGCAGCTAGTCGTGGAGGGCCCGGGGTACACACCTTTTTCCCTGCTCGGGGCTGCTCCGGGTCTAAGACGTTTTGAAACTTATAAACTGGCTTCGGGTTTCGTGGAACATCAGAGTTCTCCGTGACAAAAGGTGTGGAGCATTCGATTCGCCGAACGGAACGTAGAATTCCTCGCGGTAAAACGTGCTGCCGCAGTGCCGGTGACGGAATGTCAGTACGCTTTACTTCGGCAAAGTTTATCGCCGCTTTGTGCATAGCAAAGTCGAACGGTCTGTTCATATGAATTAGGAATAGTGTCATTACAAAAGCCGCGCAAGAGATGTTCAAAAGGCCTACATATATGATTCACTAGCGTGCACCGTGACTAGGTCAGCCATGGACCGTGTCTCACGTTTTTTTGGGAGCCTCCCTGGGCTGAACGGTGGTGCAGGGGTCCCGGATGCACCTGTTGTGGACACCGCCGAGAAGGTACAAATATCATCCTTAGCCCTTCTGAAGATGCTTAAACACGGTGAGTTCAGTGTACGACAGGAGTGAGTTCACTATTGCAGGCCGTGCCGGTGTGCCAATGGAGGTGATGGGGTTGATGCTCGGTCAATTCATAGACGAGTACACAATCAATTGTGTGGATGTGTGGTTCAGTGATTTTTTTTTGTGGAGTAAAATGTTCAAATACAATAAAAGGTTTTTGCAATGCCTCAGTCTGGAACTGGTGTTAGCGTTTAATGTCAGTGCATAAACGGCACCTCTAACAAAATATATTTCCAGCAATCAGGTCGAGGCCGTAGATCCAGTATTTCAGACGAAGATGCTCGAAATGCTGAAACAAACTGGGCGACCAGAAATGGTTGTCGGTACGAAGATGAAAATATGTTTCCCCGATTTACAATTGGCCATCTCTAGGTTGGTATCACTCACATCCGGGCTTTGGCTGCTGGATGTCTGGTGGGTTAATCAAACGACAATATACATGATAATAATGAATTCGTGAAGGCGTTGATATTAATACGCAGCAGTCCTTTGAAGCACTCAATCAACGTGCAGTTGCTATTGTGATCGACCCTGTGCAGAGCGTATAAGAGCAGTGTTCAATAAAGCCGCGCACTAAGTAAGAGCAAATCGATTAAGGTCAAGGGTAAAGTTGTAATTGATTGTTTCCGCTTGATTAACCCGCAACTCATGATGCTTGGTAAAATCCCCTAAGGCGCCTGCTGCTCGATGGACACAGTATCTGTAGGTCAGGAGCCTCGACAAACTACATCAAATGTGGGTCACCTCAAGAAGCCATCAATCCAGGCTCTCATTCATGGTCTCAACCGACATTACTACTCAATGGTGCGGATTGACTTGGCCTTAATATTAAGGCGAGAAACACATTGTTAGGTCATTGATTATCGAAAGAATGAACTAGAAGAGCAGATGTTAACAAACCTTTACAAACAAACGTGCGAGCCCTAGTGACTTGAATTTCTTAAACACCTTATCTTGAGCAGGTGGGTTGTTGGTTTGAAGGCACGCCACTTTGAGAGCCATTCCACCTCAAATCGTGACATTATTGTTTCCATGTCCAGTTACTCTTCCCACTACAATGGATTTATCAAAGACGAAGAAGGCAAAACGGCAGAGGAAGTGCTTATCGCAAATGTTGGCAAGGTAGATCCAAAACGCCATCTTGTAAACTATTCCGTGCCCGTCTGTGTGTTTGATAGCAAAAAGTGTGTCTCAAATCTTCAGGATAACAGCGTCGAGGAGCTGATGTCCCATAATATTGTTCAGCTTCTCGGAACCATGCTCTCTGCGATAGTTTTTTAACAGCAAACCGGGAGGTAATGCGCCCCTTTGAGCTTCAAATGAACGATCGCCAGTAATCATCCACATAAGCCGACGAGGCCAGCGAAGCAATGAATATGTAGGTACTCCGAAGGGTAGCGATGAGGGCCAATGACGCTTCATTTGAGATTCGAGTTCCCAGCCAACTGGCCGGGGGCGATTTTGGCTGTGGGATCCCAAAGAGACCATTTGTACGCCCCGAGACCGGGCTGGGGGGAAGGGGTCACTTTCGCAACGGGGGGTGCGGTCGCAGCGGGGGTGGCCTAATTTGCGGGTATCACTGGCAGATGTCCATCTAGATGTCCCTTGGCTCCTACGCTGATAATGGCCTCCCGGCGGGTAGGGCATAGGGCAGATGCGTAAGTGTGGTCGGGTGCCCGATGGGCTGCCAGACAAGTCACTGGCACACGGTGGCCCGGGCAGCCTCACAGGCCACTAAAATTTCGCTCGCCCGTTTCGGTCACGTCCTAGAGGGGTAAGTAGGCCCCTTAGACTCAATTTGCCCGCGGCCAAGGCGTCTAGTTATAGATAGTTATAGAGATCATGATACTGCAAATTTGGGGTCGGTGTTAACCCCCCGCGAGCTAGGTTGCAAATCACCCGTGATTTTCCTGCGATGTCTTGGCCTCCTGGCACCAAGCCTCGCTGGACTCGGAACGCAGACTTCCTAGAGTGGTTACCCTCCGGTCAACCACGCTGGTACGCCCGGCGGAGAAGGTCTTCCCCGTCACACTAAGTTGCTTGGGAATTTTTCAAATGGGTAATCGATTTGTTGCGTGGTTGACCGGAGGGGCCTGCACCCAAAGTGAGAAATT
>Ga0099799_10059_pt1 | contig 33398 bp, 20 predicted proteins | sample Uncmet6_SortLC_1_FD_89033 | JGI IMG/M metagenome (GOLD analysis project Ga0099799, IMG submission 89033) | Marine eukaryotic communities from CALCOFI LINE 67, Pacific Ocean - CN11_C50_N6_SortLC_1 | ecosystem: Environmental > Aquatic > Marine > Oceanic | place: Pacific Ocean: Monterey Bay...
GGCCGGCCGCGGCGCGCCGAAGCGCTGCGGCGGCAAGCTGCTGCGCGCGATCCGGGAGGTGTTGCGCGGCGCGCAAATCAATCAATCGTCGCGTCGATGGCGTGCTGGTGGCGGATTCGAGCGTTGGTGAGAGTCAGCGCGGTGATGCGAGACGCGCGCAGGCGTTGCCCGCGCTCAAGAGCACCTTCGAGGCCGCGCGCACGGAGCCGCCTCAAACAGCCGAAAGCAAACCGCGTTACCTGCGCTGCAACCTCCTGACGACGACGCGGAAAGAAGTAAGGGAGAAGCTCGCGGCAGAGGGCGTCGACGCGGAGGACGACGTGCACGTCGAAGACCTCCTCGTCACGACCGCCAAGGTCCACGGCGGCCACGCGCTCGTCAAGGCGGGCGAGGTCATCCTCCAGGACAAGTCGAGCTGCTTCCCCGCGCACGCGCTGTTGGACGGGCTACCGCCGGACTGGCGCGGCGATGTTGTGGATGCCTGCGCCGCGCCGGGCAACAAGTCGACGCACGCCGCGGCATTACTACGGGGCCGCGGCACGGTGTTGGCCGTCGACCGCGACGCGGCGCGGCTCAAGATCCTCGAGGAGCGCGTGCGGGAAGCGAAGGCCGATAATGTGGTCCAAGCGGTCCGGGGCGACTTTTTGAAGTTGCGCCACGGCGGCGCGCGGGCGATCCTCGTGGACCCGTCGTGCTCGGGCGGGTTTGAAGGAGAGGCCGCGTCGGACGCGCGCGTCGCGCGGCTCGCCGAGTTCCAGAGCAAAGCATTACGAGCGGCGCTGACGCGGTTCCCGCGCGCCGAGCGCGTGTCCTACTCGACGTGCTCGTTAAGGGTAGAAGAGGACGAGGCGGTGGTGGCCGGCGCGCTCGCGGACGCGGACGTAAGGAAGGGGGGCTGGCGCCTCGCGCCGGCGCTGCCGGCCTGGCCGCGGCGCGGCCGGCCCCACGCGGGCCTGGACCGGGCGCAGAGCGACTGCCTCGCGCGCGCCGATCCGTCAAAGGACGCGACGGGCGCGTTCTTCGTCGCGCTCTTCGAGCGGTCCGCCGGTGCGGCGCGCAAGCGGCGGCGGCGGGAGTAACTTTCCCGTGTTGTAGCCTTCGTTACTACGGGTGGAGCTGTGAAAACCGCGCTAGTGGGTTACAACGCTAGATAGCCAAAGTTTGAGCGCGAGTCGAAAAAAGAGGACAGCGCAGCGCTCGTCGAGGCGTGAGCTGCAAGCGAGAAGCACCGGCAAGTACCAGCGTCGCCACCACGAACGCGGAAGACGCCACCGCCGCAGCGCGCGAGGCGGAGACAGCGAAGATAAAAAAGAGAGGCCCAAACTCGCCGCCCGCGCCGAAGGTGGTCCCGGTGGCCCCGCCGACGCTGGCGCCGGCGCCGAGCGTCGCCGAGATCCGGGCCGCGTACCGGCGCGAGCAGGCGGCGCGGCGGCCGGCCAAGCCGGTCGTGCCGCCAGCGCCGCCGTCGCCGGTGGCCTGGCCGGCGCCGTCGCCGCCTCCCGCGGCCGTGACGGCGTCGCCGCGGCCTCCACAACGCCGCCCGCGCGCCACGAGAGACCCAGCCACGCGCCGCGCAACCACTCACGCCCAACACACAGGTCGACCAGAGAGCAGAAAGCCGGCGGGCAGACGCTCCCAGCGACCATGGAGATGCCCGAGTTCAAGCTCATCTTAGTCGGCGACGGCGGCGTCGGCAAGACGACGTTTGTCAAGCGCCACCTGACGGGGGAGTTCGAAAAGAAGTACGTCGCGACGCTAGGTGCGTATCTCGGTGTTTTGAAGTGTAGAGACGCCTTCACGCCATCGATGCGACTCGTCTCCAGGAGAGGAGGTCGTGGGTGGTTTATTTTTTGATTTTGAGTGAATTCGGACGCGATTCGAGCGATGCTCCGCGCAGGCGTCGAAGTGCACCCTCTAGTATTTCATACCAATAGAGGCCCGATCAAGTTCAACGTCTGGGACACGGCGGGGCAGGAGCGGTTCGGGGGGTTGCGGGACGGCTACTACATCCAGGGTCAGTGCGCCATCGTCATGTTCGACGTGACCAGTCGCATCACGTACAAGAACGTGCCGAACTGGCACCGCGATTTGACGCGCGTCTGCGAGAACATCCCCATCGTTTTGACGGGCAACAAGGTCGAGATCAAAGATAGAAAAGTGAAAGCGAAGCAGATCACGTTCCACCGCAAAAAAAACCTCCAGTACTACGACATCAGCGCCAAGTCGAACTACAACTTCGAGAAGCCGTTTTTATGGTTGGCTCGGAAGTTGTGTGGGGACAACAACCTCCACTTCGTCGAGGCGCCGGCGCTGGCTCCCCCGGAGTTCAACATCGACGCGGCCGACGCCGCTCGTTATGAAGCGGAACTCCGCGAGGCGGCGAACATTCCTCTGCCCGAAGACGATGATGACCTATAGAGCGCGTGTTGCCTTAACGTGCTTCTTCGTTGAGCTTTGGTTGGGGGGGTGCTGACGCTGGCGGCCGTGGGTCGCGTCGATAGCGTCGGGGGGGGGCTTGGCCGTCGGCTCGGAGGCATGTTCGGCCGCAGGCTCCGAGGTAGAAGGGGGGGACTCGCGCGAGGCGAGCGACGGCCGCCACGCGAGAACCGGTACCGGCCGACCCGGGCGCGCTTGCGGGTCTGGTAGCCCGTGCTTGTACCAGCGGCCGCGCGTCGGCCTGCAGGATCCTCGCTGGCAAGGCCCACGCGGCCCGCGGGCGACTAGCTTGACGGAAGCTTCGGCCCGCCCGGCTTGAGGTGTCCGAGCGCGCATCTAGGGGTCAGAGAAGGACACCGTCGCGCGTGCGCCGTCGAGAACCTACTAGGGAGGTTATTCCTAGTGCAGCTAGCGCGAGGTGGGAGAGGCAGTGCCGCGCGGGCCATACATGCCCTAGAATCAACGCCGATGGCCCCGGGCAGCCCCCCCAGACCTTTGGTGTAAGCGCCGAGGCAGCCCCCCTGCGAGAGAGGGCGAGGCGGCCCACCCCCACAGAGCAACAACAGAGCAACAACATGGCGGACGGCGGCGAACCGATGATCGGCTTTTTGAGAGGAGACGAGCTCCAGAACTTGTTTGGGAAGGTGCCCAAGGGCCAGAAGACCGAGAAGCACGACGCCGAGCAGAGGCGCCGCTTGTTAGCGCGCAAGGCGAAGAAAAAGACCATACCCCCGAAGCCCAAGTACCGGGTCCTTGAAAGGTTAGAGACGCAATTAAAGAGGGAGGGCGTCATCCAGGAGCGCGCCGAGCGGCGAGGGAGGAGTCTGTACGCGCAACTCGAGCTCGAACAACGACGCATCAAACAGCAGCAGAAGGCTGATGCTCGCGCTCCATTAGAACGCCACAAGGCCGCGCGCATGCGGGAATTGGGCCCGGATCATCATTTACTTGAGTTAAAGGAGATCGCCTCCACCTTAAATTTGGATCTGGAAAGATGTCGGGAACTGGAAGAAGCCACGAAAGCCACCGTGGCCTTCTCGACGCAGCACGACGCCCTGTGTCGCGACGTCGCGAAACGGGCCTCCCGTAAAGGTGTGAAGGACCACGATCTGTACGACGTGGACGACATCGAGAATGAAGAGGCGGCCACTATTATCAATGAGAGCACCGAATCTATAGTATTTGACCACCGCTGCGCCCTCGAGGACGACGGGTTGGATCCGGACGAGATCGACCGGCGCTGCGTCGAGTTCCGATCCCAACTCGCCGACGACGGCGACGTCAGTCGCCGGGTCCGGGGCAAGAAGGAGGCCTGGAAACGGGACAACGTGCGCCGCGTCGAGGCCCTGTGGCGGCGCAAGGCCTGGGCCCGATCATTGCCGCGGCACAAGCTCGCCGACGCGCCGTACCTGGCGAAAGCCGCGGCCCGGCGACCGTCGGTGGGCGACGGCGCCCAGGACCTCACGGCGCCGGCGCATCGCCGCGAGCAGCGGCGGAAGAAGACTCAGAAGCTCATGTCGCGGACGGCGCCGTCGAACCCGGCCGAACGAGCGGCGCAGCTGCGGCAGGAATTAGAGCAATGTGATAGGTTCATGCGCGCCACGGATGCTGTGGTGAGACGCACGCAGGAGCGGACGCTGGCGATCTCCACTAGACTGGTCGCGGCCGATCACGCCACAGCGTTCGCGGTGCCGATTGCGGAGCCGCTGCCGAAGGACGCAGTTAAGCGTAGAGAGGGTGCCGTGGATGAAGAGGTCACGCCCGAATTAAGGAGGCGGTGCGCCGAGTGGGGCGCGCGGCGGCTGGCGCGAGTTTTCCGCGCGGGCGCGTTTAGATTGCAGTTGAAAGGGTTGACGGTGTGGTCCAGCTTTTCACAGTACCAGAGGAATTTAATTGAAGCTAACTTGTTCACGCGGCTGGCGGCGGGTAGAAGGTTGTGTCGCGTCACGTCGGCAGCAAAAGTTCGCATGAAGAAGTTTGATGCGGTCGAGATCTGGCGCAACGTGGCGCTGGGCTGTCGGGACGTTGTGAGAAATGTGGCGGCCGTCGAGATCGAGAGGTACGCTCGTTCTTATAGAGCGCGGCGGCTCACGGAGTGGCGAAGACGTCGAAGGGCCGCGACATTGATTCAGACGCGGCAGCGGCAGATCCCGGCTCGGATTGAGCTAGCGAAGCGCGTCGAGGAGAAACGACGAAGATTGGCGGCGATTTTGATCCAGAAAGTTAGGAGAGATGTAGTGGCGTGCCGGAAAGCGAGGAAGATTCTTAACAGAAGACGGAGGTATGTTCGCGCTAGAACTATCCAACGCCGCGTCCGGTCGAACCAAGCCAAAAGACGCGTCGCGCGCGCGAGACGGCGACGACGGCGCAATCTTGCCGCTTTAGCGATCCAGTGCTTGCAGAGAGGCGGGCGGATTCGAGTGCGAGCGGATCGCCTGCGACGACGACGGCGACGTAGGAAGGCCGCGATCGTGCTCCAAACGAGAGGTAGAGGGTACCTCGTGCGATTGAGGATCAAGGGCACGAAGGCGGAACATGCAGCTGCCGAGCGCGTCCAACATGTTATAAGACGCTTCCTTGCTGCTTGCAAGGCCTGGCACGAGGCGAACGCGCGAGCTACTAGAGTTTTGGAGAACTGCATGAGGATCGTGATCGCTCGGAGGAGGATGGCGAAAAGAGCGGAAGAACGGCGGATAGAGGCGCGGCTCCGGGCCTTATGCGGCAGGGGCAAGGACCCGCAGACGACGTCGGCTTCATTCTTACAGCTATGGTACCGTCGCTTAGTGACAAGATGGCAGCGCGAGGGCTCGGCTTTTACCATACAGTGCCAGGCTCGGGCGTACATCGCGAGACGGGCCATGAGCAATCTCTTGAAAAGGAGGAAGGCGGGCGCCGCGCTCATAAACAGATGGTTCCGCGGCGAGCTCGCTAGATTAAATTGCGCGGCGCAGATGTGGCAGCTCGAGCTCCAGAAGGCCGCGCGGAAGATCCAGAAAGCTATAAGGGGCGCATTGGCTAGACGCCGCTGGCTCGCCCTCACCCAAGACAAGGAAGCCCTCCAGGAGGCCGCGGAACGGGTCAAAGAAGAAGAAGCCTGGTACGCCGACCCGGCGAACCAGCAGTACCAGGAGGGCTCGCAGAGCTACTACGATGAAAGTACTGGAGAATGGGTGACATATGACCAGGGTGACCAGACGTCCTGGGAGCAGTACCCGCCTCCTATTGTCTTTGAGAACTACTGGGAAGCTAGAGAGCACTACATGAAGCAGCAGGAGGAGCTCGTTGGTTCTGCGGTGCGCGTATTACAAAAGTTCGGCGTGTTTTGGACGTGGCGGCTGAACCGCTACGATGCGATATGTGTCATCCAGAAGCTGTATCGGACGCAGATTGAAAATATACGGTTATGGAAGATGCAGGAGGCCGTGCGGCTGGAGCAGCTGCGAGCGGCGGCCGCGGATAAATTTGCTGCTTTATGGAAAGGTAGACAATCTAGGAACTTCGTGGCGAACAAGTTGCGGGAGAAGCGACGGGCCCTAGCCTTTAGGAAAAAGAGGTTGTTGGCTGCCTTGTTGATCCAGGCTCGAGCTCGGGGTATGATCTGCAGAGAGGGCATCAGACGACGTTTAATGGAGGAAGCGTGGAAGCGGCAGCAGGGCATGGCCCAGGTGCGCGAGGACGCGTCGTTGGTCATCGAATGTGCGCAACGCTGCCGCATGGCGCGCTGGTGGATGCGGAAAAGAAGGGCCGAGCGCCGCGCGGAGGAGGAAGAACGCGAGAAGGATCGACTGTTGGAATTGGCGCTCGATCGCCTGAAGAAGGAGCAGGAGATCAATCTATTAGCTATGAGGGTCCAGTGTCTCTGGAGAAGGCGCAAGGCGTCTCGTTCCTTGGAGGACCAGATGCGTCGCTTGGTGGAAGAGGAACGGGAAGCCGCGGCGCGCGCCAAGTTCCTCAACGCGGCCTGCATCCAGGCGCTGGCTCGCGGTGTGCGGCGGCGCGCCTGGTTCGCTCGCAATCATGCTTCATTGGTGGACTCGAAGACGATCCGCGGGGCCTTGCTCCGCATGCGCGCGCGGCAGGCTGCCGAGGTCGAGAAGGTCACGGCGCGCATGCGCCACCTGGACAAGTTCGGGCCGTCCGAGTATTTGTGGTCAGGTGTGAGGGATGAGTTGGAGGGAGTCACGCGAGAGAACGAGGCCCCGAGTGAAGCGGGTCCGGCCAACGAGCCCTGGCAGGAGCAGCACTGGTCCGAGCGCCTACCGCAATCGCCGGAGAAGGGCGCTCCCGGCGAGTGGGAGGAGCAGTGGGACGACAGCGCGCAGGCGACGTACTGGTACAACCGGAAGACGGGCGAGGCGTCCTGGGTCGACCCGACGCAGCAGCATTTGTTGGGGACGCCGGAGCGCTAGTTTCTAAGGTGCGGTTATGTGTAGTTTCGTTGCCTCGGACTCCTGGGGGGCGCATGGCCTCGCCGGCGCCGTCGCCCTTACTGGCCCTAGCGTAACGCTGTCCTCTACAACGCCCCTGTTTGTCGCCGATCGCTCCGCACGCCGTCGAGCTAGAGACGCTGGGCTCTAGGAGCTCAACGCGCACGAAGCCTGCTGGCTAGTGTGTTACGGTGCCGCTAGCGTCCACGTATTATCGAAAAACAACAAAAAAATTGTCGGCATCCCTCGGCAGGCTATATCGCTGCCAGCTCAGCCGGTCATCTTGCGAAACGCATCGTAGTGCTTGCAGAGAGCAAGTCCCGACTGCAAAAGACAACACCTCGCGCAAAAAAACAGCAAATTGCTGCAAAAGATAAAAGATGGCAGCACCAGTCGCCGCCAACGCGAAAGTAGCCCTCATCACGGGCATCACGGGCCAGGACGGCTCCTACCTCGCCGAGCTTTTATTGGACAAGGGCTACACCGTCCACGGCATCATCCGCCGCAGCTCGTCGTTCAACACGGGCCGCATCGAGCACCTCTACAAGGACCAGCACGAGAAGCAGGTGAAGCTCTTCCTGCACTACGGCGACCTCACGGACAGCTCGAACCTCTTCCACATCATCTCGACGGTGCGGCCGGCCGAAGTGTATAACTTAGGAGCCATGTCGCACGTCAAGGTCTCGTTCGAGATGTCCGAGTACACGGCCGAGGCCGACGGCGTCGGTACCTTACGCCTGCTCAACGCCATTCGGTCGGCGGGCCTCGAGAAGTCGACGCGCCTCTACCAGGCGTCCACCTCGGAGCTCTACGGCAAGGTCCAGGAGATCCCGCAGAAGGAGACGACGCCCTTCTACCCGCGGTCGCCCTACGGCGTCGCCAAGCAGTACGCCTACTGGATGCTCATCAACTACAGAGAGGCCTACGGCATGCACCTCACGAACGGCATCCTCTTCAACCACGAGTCGCCGCGCCGCGGCCCGACCTTCGTGACCCGCAAGATCACGCGCGCCGTGGCGCGCATCTCGCAGGGCAAGATGAAGACGCTGTATCTGGGCAACCTCGACGCCAAGCGCGACTGGGGCCACGCGCGCGACTACGTCGAGGGCATGTGGCTCATGGTGCAGCGCGACGAGCCCGACGACTTCGTGCTCTCGACGGGCGAGTGCCACTCGGTCAAGGAGTTCTGCGAGGTCGCCTTCGCGCGCGTCGGCATCACGGTGCAGTGGAAGGGCGCGGCCGGCTCGGTGGACGAGATCGGCGTCGACGCCAAGGACCCGAACCGCGTCCTCGTCAAGGTCGACCCCAAGTACTTCCGCCCGACGGAGGTCGACCTGCTCGTCGGCGACTGCTCCAAGGCCAAGAAGCTGCTGGGCTGGACGCCCAAGGTCACCTTCAAGGCGCTCGCCGAGGAGATGGTCGACGCCGACCTCGCCGAGCTCCGCCGCGAGATCGCCCAGGAGGGCCAGTAGTGTGTCCGTCGTCGCATAACTTCCCTTGTGTCCGCAATTACATACACGTCATGACTTAGAGGGGGTGACCGTCGTACTAGTCGCGAGCTGGCCGCAGGCGGCCATCTCGTCGTCGCCGCGCGCGTTGCGCACTCCCACAAATAGCGTCGGGTCGCTCTTCTTCAACTCCTGCTGGAACGCCGAGACCGCCGCGCGGCCCGGCCGCTCGAAAACGTCCCCGGGCACGGGGTTGTAGGGGATGAGGTCCACGACGAGGCGCGGCACGCGTTTCCGTAGAGGCTCCACGAAGGCCGCGAGCTCGCGCGCGTGACATAACTGATCGTTGACGCCGGCTAAGAGAGTCACGGCCACCATGACAGCTCTATCCTTGCTCGACTCGCAGCGGTGCGCCTCGACGGCCTCGGCGAGCCCGTCGCGCAAAACTTCAGGCTCAAAACCGGCCGTCGGCACCAGTTTTTTGCGGAGGGCCGCGTCGGCGGCATGGAGCGACCACGCCATTTGACCGGGCGCCGCGGCGAGCGCGTGGAAGGCCGCCGGCGTCGGGCCGACCTGAGTGGAAATCAAATTTCGGACGCCACGCCATCGACGCGACGTGCTTCCGTAGCTGCGATGTTTCTCACGAAGGTCCACGCAATATTTCTCAGGATAACCTCACCCACCGGTTGAATTCCACACAGGGCCCACCGTCGACAGCGTCAGGCGGTGCCGCGAGAAGCCGAAGCGTTTCGCATCGGTGAGACAACGCGCGGCATTTGTGGCATGTTTGGGGTTGCAGCCGGCGTCGCCCATGCCCATGAAGACGATGGACCGTAAAGGAGGCAGGTTCCCGCGCTGCACCATGCGCAGCCCCAACCACAACTGCTGGCAGATTTCTGAAGAGGAAAGCGACCGGATCAGGCCCATCCGGCCCGTCGCGCAGAAGGCGCAGGCCATGGCGCAGCCCACCTGACTCGACACGCAGAGCGTCGTCGTGGGCTTGCCGCGCGTCGTCTGCGGGATGAGCACCGCTTCCACTCTTTGCTGCTTGCCGACGTCGACCAATAGTTTCGTCGTGCCGTCGGCCGCTTTGAAGGTCTCGACGAGGCTCACGGCCTCGCCGCCGAAGGTCTGCACGAGGTCGGCTCGCGCTTGCCTTGACAGCGCCGGGTCGGCGCAGGGGTCGCGGCCCTCCCTTAATGCTTTCCAGACGAGCCGCGCTCTTGATGCGCCGACGACAGCCTCGAGGTCCTCGGTCGTTGTTGAGACGAGGCCCGGCGCGCTTAATGCTGTTTGTCGTTTGGGTTGGGTTGTGACTGGTGCCGGCTTCGTCGCGACCGGCGCGAGGCCGGCGGCGTAGGGCAGCAGTAGTAGCAGCATGCGCTGCATCAGACCGTCTTAGGAGTCGCAGCGTGCGTTGCAGTGGTTTGCAGTGCCTCCCGTGCTCGCGGAGGCGTCGGCACTTGACAATTGATGATCTATTCTGACTCTAAGACGGCCTACAGCTAGTTGCAGGTGCCTGCGCAGCGCAAAAAATAATCCAGCTAGCGGTATGAAAGACACTAGCTGCAGTGAACTCGTCTGCGCACGGGTCTTTCGGGGCGACAACGGCTACTATCGTATGCTTACCTTCCGCGCCCGCTCGAACCAGCGCTTCTTCGGCTCCTCGGGGGACGGCGGCGCCTCGGGGGGCGCCTCCGCGGGCGCGGGCGGCGGCGCCGGCGGCGCCCCGCGCGCGACCGTCGCCCTCATACCAGGCGGCAGCCGCAGCTCGCGGATCGCGGAGCGCTTGCCGTCCGCTTTGAAAACGACGACGGCGTCTTTCGCTAATCCGACGGCCCGTCTCTTTGATGTGGCCCGGCCGCGCTTTGGTACAATACTAACCTTCGCGTCGAGTTCCAAGTGGGCGAAGCGCCACTCGCGCGCGCCCGCGGCGTGGCGCTGCGGCGTCTGGAGGCTGCCCGCGAACGAAGTTGGTGAAGCGCCGCCCCTCACCAGCCGGAACGAGCTCGCGTCGAGGCGCAGCGCTCCCGACTCGTCTGTTGATTCCCAGCGGAGCTCGCCGCCTTCACACGTGACGCGGGCCGGCTGCGAGCGCGCCGCGAAGAAGCCGCGGGACGTGATCGAGTTGTCGAAGATGGCCAGCGTCGCGTCGGCGGCCTCGACGGCGCCGTCGGGGTCCGCCGCCGGCGCCGCGTGCGGCTCCACGCCCGCCGAGGTCGACGTTGCCGGCGCCGGGGGCGCCGAGACGGGCCCATTCGTGGCACCCGCCGCCGCCGGGTCGCGCACGGGCTCGGCCCGCGGCAGGAAATGTTTCGGAGATTCCCCGTCTCCAGCCGCACCGTCGGGCACGCGAAGCTGCCCGACGGTGCCGCGGAAGCGGCTCTCGCGGAGTGCGCTCATATGGGGCTGCCCAAAAAGGACTCCGTCGCTGCAGGCTGCCCAAAAGCTCTGGAGAGGCGCGTAGGGTACCCTAGGCCACCCTGCCAAATTCTGGCTGCCAGCGGGGACAAATGCGCGTAGCTAGAGCCGATTTAGCTTTCCTGCAAAAATCTCGCATGACGGGTTTTAGGGCTCCTGCAAAAAAAAAGCTCGAAACGGCTCGCAATTTGCGCAGCCAGGCGACAGAAGTCGTTCCATAAAACATACTGTCCGAGCCCACGCGGCTGCACCGATCCCTAGCTGCGGCATGGCGCGCCACTGATGATGCTGCGGCGCGTCGCGCTGCTCGGCTGCGCCATAACAGCCCGAGCGCAGCTCCCGCAAGTGCTCGAGGAGGCCATGGACCACATCCAACCGCGGGCGCGCGCCGAGCTCGAGACCTTCTTCGCGGCCGACGGCCCGCACGCGTCGTTTCGCGTTAGAATAGAGGAGGGCTGCGTCGGCGGCGCCTTCCCTACCTATGATTGGAAGAAGCTCTACGTGCCCGTCGACGCCAAGTGGGGCCTCGAATCACTAATCGCGGCGCGCCTGTTTCAGTCGAAGTGGTTCGCGGCCGATGCAGACACGGCGCTCGTGGCCTTCCGGCCCCACACCGGCGAAAGGACCTTGCTGACGCGGTGTAGATTAAAGCTCGAGCGCGACAATCCCGGAAAACAGTTCTGGTTCGCGGCGGCTACCGATAGGGGAAGGTGCTGCGACGGAGGGCAGCTGAGGGACCCCGGCCTGCTGAACCACCACTTCCTCGTCGCGTCGGGCGAGCGTAGACGGGGCGCCTGGCTCTTCCGGGAGCACAACGCGAAGCACGCGTGGCGCGCGCCGGCGACGCGGGACACCGCGCCGCGGCTCCGGTGCTTCGACCCGTCGCAAGACGTCGCGCTGCCGCCGCCGGCGTTCCTGCGGGGGTTCTGTCCGGTGTGGAAATCATCCAGTGAACATCGCGTCGTGACATTTGATTTCCACGCAGGCTCACGCCGGGCGCGTCGTCCCGCAAGCGCGACGCGAAGCGGGATTTGAGAGCGGCGAACGCGACGCGGCGCTTCCTCGCGGTCCACGCCGAGGGCGGCGTCGCGCCGCCCGAGTACGACCTGCGGCGCGCGCTGACGGAGCGCTGGGCCCCGGACTGGTGGGCGAACGCGCGCAACCGCAGCTGGGCCGGGCACCCCGATTTGCTGATCCGGAAGGCCCTGGGCCGCGCGGAGCACGGGGAGGCGCTCTTCGCGTCCAAGTACTGCCTCGTTGTGGAGGGTTACGCGCCGTGGACGCCGCGGCTGGCTGAAGCTATGGGCGCGGGCTGCGTGCCCGCGATCTTGTCCCCGGCGCTGCTGCCGCCATTCGCTGGCTCTTTGCGCTGGCGCGACTTCGCCGTGCTGCTGCGCCCGGCGGATATTGGGAATCTACCGGCGGTGCTGGCGGGCCACGATCACGCTCGACTCCACGCGAACTTGTTGAAAGTGCGGCGGCTCCTCTCGTTCGTCGCCACCGGACCTGTTAATGATGATGACGCGCTGCCTTTGATTGTCTTCGAGATGTGGCGGCGCTCGCGGCGGCGGCGCGCGTTCGCGCCGGGGACGGCGACGGCGCTCGCCGCGCCGACGGGCGCGACGGGGATCGCGACGCCCACGGAGCCGCTCAAGGTCGCCTTCGAGTGCGCGGCCGACGGCACATCGTGCGCCTACGCGGTGCGCGGCGCGCGCTGGAACTGCTCCCGCCGGACGAAGATGGCCTGCGGCTGCTCCAAGGGGTGAGTCTTAATGAGCGAGTAGTGTGGGTCGTTGATACGTTCGCGCCGGTCGAGGCACGGTCTAGTATGACAGGCCAGCAATCTCGCAACGCACGAGAAGCAGACGCCAGTGAGCGGCGTTTTTTGTCTTTCGACGTCTCTCTCTAGACTCCTTTCGCGAATCCACGCGCCTAACTCATCTTATCCTGTCTAGCTATGCACGGCCTGTAGACTAAGTCGACACTGCACCATGACTTGTGACGACGTCCGCCCATTGAAGTTCTCCCTACCATAAAAAACAATTCACAAACCACAGGCAATATGTTCAACCGCCTCGTCCTCACCCTCGCCCTCGGCCTCGCCGGCGTCCACGCGTGGCCTCACCCGTCGGGCGGTGCCAAACAGTGCTGCCGGAAATGTCTCGACAATTATGGCCAATACGCGTCCTGCTCCAGCTGTGTCCCTCTCCAGGAAGACATTAATGCCACAGCTGGGAAAGGACATTGCAAGGGGTGCGGGTCCGGTTATTACAAGGCCGACTGCACGAACAATCATCCTACGGTGCAATATTGTTTCTGCACTACGCTTGAAAACGGTTTGTTTGGCGTGCCTGGCACCTGCAAGGAGCGCTGTTGAGATGTCCACCGTCCAGGACGTGGGCCTTGAGCCCGTGCCGCCGCGTGCCCACGCCCTCCCCTCCCCCCAGTAGGTTGCGAATTAAGCTACTTATTTCTCAGAAGCGGCCACCCCGCCAGGATCAACATCAGTCTTCGGCCGCTCGCGCGCGTCGTCGAGGAAGACGAGGTCGCGAGCCTCACGCGTCGTGGGCCTTTTTTCGATGCCGTGGTCAGCGCCCCGTTCCGGCTCCAACGGCCGGCGCTTCACGAGGCGCGCGCGGTAATCGTCGTCGAGGAGCGCGCGAACGCCGTCGAAGAACAAGGTGCCCTGGTCCTCGCGCGGCGGCGGTTTGGACACAGGCGCGGGCGGCGGGTCCGGCCGCATCGTGTCGGACCGCGGCGGCACGTAGACGTCGTAGATCCCGTCGGCCCAAAAGCGCGCCTCGTCCTTGGAAATGGTGGCGATTCGCGCCGGCTTGAAGGTGGGGTCCGGTGCGAAGAGCTTTTTCGCGAGGCGGGCCGCGCGCTCGGCCTCGGCGCCGCGCGTCGGCTGGAGCGGCCGCCGCGTCGCGAAGCCCAGGCCCTCCTTCCCGAACTCGCGGCCGCTCGCCCCGTTTTTTATGGATTCGGCGTCGTAGGCTCTTGCCGAATCGCGACAGGCGCGGAATGAGGCGAGGTAGCGCCTTCGGTACTCGCGCCGCGTCGCCCGGCCGGCCGTCGGCGCGACGCGGAACCGTGTCCCGGACGGAGCGTTAGGCAGCGCTGCCGGCTTGAAGGCCGGCGGCGGCCGCGCGGTGATCGCCTTCGGCGAAGCGAAGCGCGGCGCCGTCACTTTCTTCCGGTCGAGCGGCGTCGCGACAAGGTGCTGGCGCCGCATGGCAACGCCGGGCGGCCCTTTATGTGTCGCTTTGTAAGCACGCGCGGTGTCATAGGCGGGCCCGGGGCTCTCGCCGATCATTCGTCGACTCGCAAGCACGGCGGCGGCGCCGGGCAACGGCGTCTCGTGGTCGGGGCCGGGGAGGGACACGCTTGGCGTCTCGGCGACGCTCGCGAGGAAGGAAGGCATCGCATCCACGCCCGGGCCTGGCCCGTCAGACTCCCCGGCGAAGGCGCCGCCCCGCTTTTCGCGTCCGAGGGCCCCGCCCACTTGTGACAGCGGCGTCGACGTGTCGTAGGCGCCCGCGCCCGGCGTCCACTTCTGAAGGCCCTGGCTCGGTGCCTCCGATCGCAGGCCCTCGCGACCTACAAGGGTGGCCTTGGGCGCCAACGACGGGATGTATGTGTCGTAGTCCGCTGGCGACGGCCCGACGGCGCCGCGCTGCGCCTCGATCTCGTCATCGTGGAACCTCGAGGCCGTCGACGCCAGCTTGTTTTGCCGCCAGACGGCCCGCTGGCTCGCATCGGCGGCGCGAACGTCGTGCGCGCCGGGGCCCGGGCCGTCTTTGACGGCGAAGAGGCCTGCCGCCGAGCGGCCGCCGAAGGTGCCCCCGCTCGGCGGCTGCGCCGGGTTGGGCACACGCAGCTCTTTCCCCTCGACGAGGTCGAGCGCGTCGGCGGCGCGGTACGCGTCGGCGGTGCGGCCAGGCGACGTGCCGTCGTTCGGCGCCGGCCGCGGCGCCTTCCCGGTGAACCGGCCGCCGGGGGGCGATCTCGGTTGCTCTTTGTACGACTGCGGCGAGGGCTCCGCCGCGCCCTTCTGGAGGCGCCGCGCCAGCTCCTTGTCGCGGCCGAGCGATTTGGCGTCGTGTTTCTGCTTTAATTGCCGCAGTGCACGTGGCTTGGTGGGGGCCGCCGTCATATCGTGGTGGTGGGCAGCCCCTGGGGGAGCTGTGTGGCGCTGCGAAGCAAGCGAGCAAGGATGGTGCCTTGGCCCCCGTCCAGCCCTTTCCAGAATGCTCTCCGGGCTGAGAATTGACAGATAAGGAAGCAGCAAACGAGCAGCCCCCGTCTGGCCCCTTACAGAGGTTGCTCTCCGGGCTGCCCGAGCGCGCTGATTTTGTGCTAGTGCCTCTATCCCGCTAGCATGAAGCCACGCCGTGAAATCCGCCTGTGGGGGTAACGAGGCGCTTCGTGCGCACCGTGGCAGCAACCATAGCGCACGCACGCGCCAGCTGCTGCGCGCTGCGAAAGCCCTGAGCAAAACCGACTCAGCATCGAAATTTCCAAAGTGTTGACACAACATGCGTGTCCTCTCCATAGCGCTCTGCGCGATCCATGCTGTAAGCAGCGAGAGGGACGAGCACGGCATGCGCCAGGCCCTGCGTCTCGCGAGAATGAGAGCGCCGCGCGAGAGGCGCGGCCCGGGCGCGGGCCTGGGCGCGGGCCGGGCGCCCGGCAGTAGATCAAGGGACTTCTACGGCGGCGCGAACCGCACGCGGCTCTGGCCCCGCACAAAGCACCTCCAGCCGCTCCTACCATCAACACCGACGGAGCACCTCTGGGCCGGCGGCTGCTGCGGGTTGGGTCATCGCACGTCGCGATTAATGCGCTTGTATGTGTACGCCATGTCTCGTGGTAGACACGTTGTGGTAGATTGGGGCGCCTGCGTCGGCACGCCGGTGGCGAACCTCTTCTCAGCTTTATTCGGAGACTGGAACGAGTTAAGAGCTGCCCAACCGAGAGAAAACGAGCTCCGGACCCCGGGCTGCCCGTCCGGTGTTTGTCCCACTGGAAACGCGTTCAAGGAGGCCGCCAAGAGTAGAAGGTCGTTCTTCCCGAACGAGCCGCCGGAAGACTGGCAGCCGCCCGGGGTTAAGGTGGAACGCAAGCACCCGTCGAAGACGCTCTGGCAGGGCGAGTGGGGCCTCTTCAACCTGCATGCTGACATATTTAAATACTCGGAGCACTTCGCGGCGTCCATGGTGAAGGCGCTGCGGCCGGAGATCAAGGCAAGGCTCGATGACTTTATACAAAAGGAGTTCAGTCCGCGGGGGCGGAGACGCACGCGTATTATTGGAGTGCATTTTCGCTTCGGGAACGGCGAGAAGTTTGGTCGAAGACCGGCGAATGCGACGCACGTGGTCCTGAGGACGGCGTCGGCCGTCGAACGAGTAAGCGCCGCGTTGGGCTACGAGAACGTGCGCGTGCTCGTCGCGACGGACGACGCTTCGGCATTGGACACCCTCAGGAAGCACACTACCCTCGACGTCTTCGCGCGGCCGCAGTGGCGGCCGCCGCCGGGCGCCGGCATTGTGTTTAGTTCTTGGAGAACGAAGGACCACCTGGACGAGAAGATCAAGGAGGCGACGGAAGCCGCGCACCGGGAAGTTGTAAGAGACGCCAATACCTGTGTGGGCGCGGCCGCCGACATGCTCATCGACTCGCTGTTGTTAGGATATGCGGACGCTCTTGTGCTCCCGGTGCCCTCGACGTTTACCATCCTCCCAAAAGTGATGGCGCACTCGCGTGGCGCGCCGTCGTGCATGTTTATTGGAGAGACGTGGCGCGATTTAAACATCAAGAAGCGGGATCTGGAGCTGACGTGTGTGAGGAGAGACCGCGGTGGTCGGGCGTCGGACTTCCGGCTGACGGTGCCGCCGCAAGGTAAAGCGAGCTGGCTGGGGGCGCGCTTCTGGTGATGAGCCGTGCTGTGTTGTGATCCCTCTTCTCCCCCCTCCCCCGTCTGGCGTAACCGGGTTGTGTCGTATACACTCGCGTCGATGGCGTATCCGCCTTCCCAGGCCTCTATTTGCACGAGGCGTCCGGGTGGCACTGTTTCTCGCGGCCGTGGCCGTGTGACGCCTCGCGAGGATGAAGGCGAGGGCGCTCGCTTGCCGGGCCATCCTTACGCGTAGAGGTCCCTTCCTTCTTTCTGGTACGTCAAAGGCACAGCTCCTCCCGCACATGAGCTAGCGTATCGACATACTAGAACGAGGCAAAGCAGCTCAAGGCAAGCGCGACGCTGGACGCCCAACGGAGGGCGCTGGCAGTCAAGACTTTTTTTGTGGGGCTAGCCCACCGAACGCCTAACGCAAGCCGGAGTCGCGCGGGAGCTGCGCGCCATCTTGCGAGCCGGACGGCCGCCTTCATTCAGGCCTAGTCCCCAGCGACGGCGCGGACGGCCGCACCCTCAGGGTTCAGACCGACTCGCCCTCCACACATGTCCGCCGCCGCGGCCCTCCGCGGGGCCCTCCGAGCAGCGCCGCGCGCCGCGCCGCGAAGGCGCATGGGCGGCCTCACTAACGTGCACAAGAACGCCCACGTCGAGGAGTGGAACGGCCGCCGCGAGATCACCGAGAAGACGTTCGACGTCGGGCGCCCGCGCACGGTCGCGACGCTCCTCGCGACCATCGTCGCCTTCCCGTTCGTCGTGCACCACGTCGTCAAGTCGGAGCTCGACACCTCGAAGAACAACTGCATCAACCCGAAGACGAAGGCCATCGGGACCGCGTAACTTAATGTATCTTATTCTCCCCGTCGTCGGCGGTGGAAGACGCGGTCCCCGCGGGCCCACTAGTCCTATGAGTAGCACCAGTAAACAACAATATGTCATATTCGTCAGTTTCCAACTTCCCAATCGTTGAACGGCTGATTGAAAGCGGTTGCGTCCTCAAACATATCTTCCATATTCTGCACGTTGGACACGTTCCATTCATTGAGCGGCTTGTTAAAGGAGGTTGCGTCAGAAAATCAGCAGAGCCCCCGCGCCTCGAGCATCTCCAGGACGCGGAACGCCGCGTCGGGGTCCTCGGGCGCGGCCGCCGGCTGCGGTGGAGCTGGCGGCGGAGCTGGCGGCGGCGGGCGGATCGGCGCGAGAACTTGTGGAGGTGGCGGCGGCGCGAAGGCGTTGCGCCGCGCGAGCGCGCCGCCGAGCAGGTCCGCGAGCGAGGCCCCCGCCGCGGGCGGCGGCGGCGGCGGCGGCGCGACGGGCGGCGCGACGGGCGGCGCCGGCACGTAGCCGTACATAGGGGGGGCAGGGGCGCCGTAGAACGGCGCGGGCGGCGGACCCCGGGGCGATCCTCGCTGCCCGCCGCCGCGGCCGCGACGGCGGCGGCGGCCCCCGCCGCGCGGCGGCATTTGAGCCATTGGCATCGGCATCATCGGCATCGGCATCATTCCGGGTGGGCCGAAGCCGTGCGGCGGCATCATCGGCATCGGCACCGGCATCGGCATCGGCGCCGGCGCGGGCGGCGACGGCGCGCGGCGCCGCTTCCGCGGCAGGCGCGCGGCTTGTGTAGGAGCGACGGCGACGGCGCCCTCGGCCGAGAAGCCCGACTGCCGAGAAGCCGCGAGGTCCGCGCGCGCCGCATTTGATGGAGCCTCGTCGTCGGAGCTGAACTCCGCTCCATCAAACTCGTCTCCACCGACAAAGTCGTCGACGACGACGGCGGCTCCCCTCAGCCCCCGCCGCCGCCGCCGGATCATGCCGACGTCGAAGGGCGCTCTCACTTCCCGAACGTGCGCCACGCACCGGAAGGCATTGGTCGAAACGGGCGCGGCCGACGCCGGCCGGCAGCCGCGACAGAAGCCCCGCGGGCAGCGCACGCAGCGGACCGCGTCTCCATCTTTGTCGTCGAGGACGCGCCCGCACACGCCGCACGCGTGCGCGCCGCACGTCCACTCGTCGTTAGTTCCGCAGGCGCGACAGCGGACGCGCGCGCAGCCCGGCGCGGCGCACTTTATGGTCTCCTCGACGGGCTGGTAGACCTGGCAGGACGCGCATCTAGCTGCATTGACGGCGCAGGGCGCGCACGTCCAGCGGATCTGGTCGGCTTGTGTGTTAACGCAGGCGGCGTGGAAGTCGCGCCCGCATCTACAGCAGCGGACGCTCGCCTCGCCGACGCAGGAGACCTCGCATTCCGGGCAGATGCCGGCGACCATCCTTGTCTGGCGCGTCGCGCTTGACGGGCCCCTGTTGGAGGCTGGCGTGCTGTGAGCGCAAGGCTTGGCGCCGCTGCCTCTGCGCGAGCTTTCTGGAGTAAAACGAACGCCTTCCTGAAGTCGCTGACGAGTGGCGCTGTTCCCTGGCTCTCGGCGGCCGGGCGCCTCGGCTGATGTTACTAGTATGTCACAACTAGCCCATATTACGGGATACTTAAAAGCTAAAGATCCCCCGCCCCGCCCGCCCCGCGACGTCGCTCCGCACCGACAGGCCCATCGTCGCGCGGTAGAACTTGATCGCCGACACGAAGCCGCTATCCAACCGACGCCAGGCGGCGTGGCGCGTCGTACGACGCGTTTCGCGCCAAATCACGCACGCAATGTGCGACGTAACCGTGTTGGTGGACGATGGCCGACTGCGGTCCGCCGATGCGGCATCCATATTGAGGCGGTTTCGGGAGCAACGCATAGCGGCCGCTTCTCAAGATGGATTGGAATGAACGAGTCGCCGCGCGCTCCGGATTGCATATCGAGCTCGTGTACCGGCGGCCGCCCACGCCGCAGAAGGCCTCGGAGACCTGCGGGTGGATGGCGAAGGCTCCCTTTTGAATTTTTTCCGGGCGCCACGCCGCGAAGTCCGTATGGACTCGTAGCCGCAAAGCGGGCGCCATGCGCGTAGGGCAACTGTACAGATTTACGCGTCGCCGGCGGCCAGCACGTTTCCAAAAAACTCTGGTGGTATGCAGGGAAGTGAGTGGTCACGAGTAGGAGAAATCTCATCTCTGCCAGGCAACTGGACGATGGAAAAATGGATGGGAAGTTTAGGAAACACGCCAATTTAGGGATGCTAGTGTCTTACAGGCCGCTAGCCTACTTTTCAGGCCGGGAGCCCTGGAAGCCGCGGAGGCAAAATAAAACACAATTTTCATGATAAAAACCCGTGCGGTTCTTTTTAAGATTAAATAAAGACATTACAAAGCCCGGGCCGCGCCGCGACGACGACGACGGGAGATAGAGGGCCGACTCACATAACGACGCCGCCGCGCGCAAACCCCTCGCGCGCTGCGGCGCGCGTGCGCGGGCCGGCCGGGTGCGCCACGGGCGTCGGCCGCGGGACCCCGCTCGGCCACGCGCGCGCGTCGAGGTCGAGCATCCAGTCGTAGGGCGTCGGCCGCAGCGCCGCCGCGATGGCGGCGGCCGCGGCGGGCCCGACGCGGCCGGCGAGGTCCGCGTGCCGCCGCGACGCCGCGCGGTGGCTATGTTTCTCGACGCAGGGCGGCGGCGCCGCCTCCGGCGCCGCCGCAGCCCACGCGCGGGCGACCGCGCCGCAGGGGTGGGCGATGACGTCTTCGTCGAAGTCGAGCTCGAGGACGGTCATCCCGGTCGCACGCATGGCGTCCACGCCCGCTTTAAGTGTCGCCGCCTCCCACTCGATCGTGCGGAGCGGGTCCGCGAAGAAGGCGGCCGCGCGCCGCGCGACGCGGGGCCGCGCGCGGCCCGCGAACTCGTCGTCCGTCGCCGCGCGCCACTCCCTCACCCTATTCTCGAAGCTCGAGACGAGGCGCGCGAGGTGGTTCTGGCGCTCGATGACCACGATTGTTGAAAAGCCTGCGGCTGCCAGCGCGTCCGCGAGCCCTGAAGGAGTGGCGAGGCTCGCGAGCGGCCCGCCGAGGTGCTGCGGCTTGATGTGCGTCAGCGCCGCCTTGCCCCTCCGTTTCGCTTTGCCGACGCAGGCGCGCAGCGCGGCCGCCGAGAGGCCGCCGAGCGCGAAGCCCTCCTTCCGGCCGCGGCAGTAGCTAAAGTTGCCGGCGGCCTTCAGCGAGTCCGCGAACGTGCCCGTCGCGCATCTTCCCAAAGCCCAGAGCGCCACGGAGCCCGTGCTTCCAGCGCTACGGCTCGCCTGCTCCGAGGCGAGGGCCTCTGCTAAATCGCCGTAGCCCGGGCGCAGGCGGGCCTTCTCGGCGCGCCGCGCGAGCTCCGCGTCATTTAGTGAGCGGAACGTCTGCGCCGCGGCCAGTGCGCACCAGCACACGATCGCGGCAGCACGCATGCGGCAGCTTTTTGCACGGCTGGTGGCAACCTGTGGAGCAAACGGCACCACTAGCCACACGAATGCTCCAGGCGCGAGCGTTGCCGTCGGAGAGCCTGTAAACGAAACTGATGCCTCGATAAGACGCTATCTGCCGAGCGACAGGCAAAAAAGCGCAGCACAAAAAGTTGCAGCTAGCGGCCTATAAAGACACTAGCAAGCAAAATCGGAACGCGCATGCAGTCGTTGGAGGGCTCTTCGGTTCGTTAGTGGTCCAAAGAGATCAATGGGACACTTACTGGGGGCTAAAAAAAGTTATTTTTTAATTCGCGGTGCGGAGGCGGACGAGGCACAGGGCGGCCGCGCCAGTTGAATCCTGTCAATCCCTGCCCAACAGGTCTCCCTGGGGTCGCCTAGGGTCGGTACTATACACGTGCAATCGCCTACACCGCATGCGCCGCCGCTTCAAGCATTTTCAACCGAATTCTCTCAGCAGACCACTCGGTTTAGCCATCTTTTGGCCATGGTTTGCTTCCAGAGCTCCCCGAGAGCACTAGGCTGCCGCATCCATGGCGTATGCGGTACCGGCGACTACCCACTACCAGACCTACCCCGAGAGACGTCCAGGAGCCGATCTACCCCCGAAAAAAGTGTTTAATTTGGACCCGATGGCGCCCCGTTCCCGCGAAAAACGTCAAGGTCGCGGATTCGTCGTTTCGCGCGGCTTGTGGCGCTTTTTTGCACCGCAAGCCTTGCTCAAGACCTAAGCAACGCAGAGTTACACGGGGGATTCGTTCAAGTTTCTCAAGACGTTTAGGTTTACAAAGAAACACACTACAACTTCAGCGCCCCGGCCGCCGGTACACCGGCGAGCGGCCGCGGTCGCGCCATCGCGGCGACGGACTGCGGCGGTGCGGCGGAGACGACCGCGCGGGGCGATACTCGCGGCTTCGGTCGCGGCCCGGGAGCCGGAAGCGGCGCGGCGACCGCGAGCGGGGCGGCGGCGGGCGCCGGCGGTCGTCGTCGTCGCGGCGCCACGGGCGGCGCCGGTCCGGCGAGGGGCTCCGCCGCCGTGCGGGTGACGCGCCGCGGCGGAAGTGGACGAAAGCGCAGGCTTCGCCGGCGCGGCAGCCGCCGGGCGCGTTGTAAAAGCGGCACGGAATGCCGTTGTCCCCGCGGTGACCGGTGCGCCGCGGGGGCGAGCGCGAGCGCGAGCGCGAGCGCGAGGCGTCGTCGCCCGGCGACCGGCGGCGGCGCGTGCCCCACGTGGCGGCCGCGGCCGGCCGCGGCGCCGCGGGCGCATCAAGCGCTTGAAGAACGGCCGGCGACGTGACCGCCGCGAGCGCGGCGAGCTGCCGCGGGCCGGCGACGCCGCCGACCGCGGCGGCGCGCTCCCGCGGCACGAGCGGCGCAACCACTCGTGCCGTCGCGCGGGCGGCGGCGCCGCGCGCCGCGCTCTGCTCCGTGGCGTCGGACCGGCGCGGGTCGGCGCGCCGCACAGCGAGGCGCGCCCCTTTCAAACGCGCGCCGTCGAGCTGCCGCGCGGCCGCGGCGTCTTCAGCCTTCTCATACTCGACGAAGGCGATGTTCCCGCCCTGGGCCAGGCGCAGGTCGCGTATGATACCGACGCAGCCGAAGACGGCGCGCAGCTGCTCCGTTTTGACATCGGACGGCAGGTTGCCCACCCAGAGCGTCTTGTTGAAGTCGCCGTGGCCCGCGGCGATGGCGACCGGTGCGGGACCGCCCGCCAGCGCGGCCGGCGTCTCTCTTCTTAATCGCCCTATGATGCCCACGAGAAAGCCGGTTTTGTTGGCCACATCACTCAAGTCCGCGGCGAGGAAGCGCTTGACACAAATCAGGGCCGCGGCCTCGGGCAGCGCTTTGAGTTTTCCGACGACGCTCGGGTCGAGGTCCGCGGGACCCAGCGCGCCGGCCTCCACCGATACTCGCATGGCCTCCTGGACCGCTGCGGGCAGCCGGCCGAGGTGGCCGGGCAGCGGCGTCGTCATGCGAGCGTCGTGTTCGTTCGTGGTAGCTGCAGCCGAGTCGCGTCGTATATATTAGCTTGGGCTGCCCACCAGTTGATCGGATGCTGCTAGTGTCTTACAGACCGCTAGCCCAAATAGTTTGGCCAAAGCCAGGTCCGCGGAGGAAATACGCGCCGGGGTTTAATGATCAGCGCACACTGGGAAGTTACCATTTGTCTCTGCAATTGACGCAGAGTCAACGCAGAGTCAAAATCCACGCGTCGCTCGAGTTACACCGTTCTCTGTCCTCTAGTCTCTTGTGGACTGCACGCAAAACGCGATATCGGCTAGAAGCGACGGACTTGTCAGAAATCAATTACAACGAATGAAAAGCGCGGAAAGCAGTGTGAGCCCGCATACGCGTATGAAATTGGACAACGCCGTGAAAAACGCCTGGCTTGCTAGTGTCTTACACGACGCTAGTTCGGCCTTTTGTCGACGTCGACACGACCCAGCCTCAGCTCAAAGTCTACATCGTTAGATCCTCAGCCTGTCTACATCGTCACAGCGCTCGAGGTGACCAGGATCCCTCGCGGCTGCGCTCGCAACCACTAAAGGACAATGCAAGCGGAGGCACCAGTGGCGCCAGCCGACGACGCAGCAGCGACGCCGGACGCCGCCGACGCGACGAGAGAATTGCACGCACCCGCGGCGGACGCGACGATGCAAGCGGAAGACGCGGCCGCGGAAGACGCGGCACTGATAGAAGCAACGCAAACGGCGGCCGCGCGCAAGGCCGAGGGCAACGCGGCCTTTGGAAACGGCGCGCACGAAGAAGCGGAAAGCGCGTACGCGGCGGGCCTCGCTTCGTTAGATGGCCACGACACGTCCGGCGCGGAGCCGTCTCCCACACAAGTCGAGGCGCGCGATCTCATGGTATCCTTACACGTGAACCGCGCGGCGGCATTGCTGCGGCTCGAACGTAGGGCCGACGCTGAACAAGCCTGCGACGCGGCGTTAGTGCTGCAGCCCGAGAACGTGAAAGCGTTATACAGAAGAGGCGTAGCGAGAGCCGAGAACCCCATCAAAGCCATTGAGGACCTGAAGCGGGCTTTACAGCTCGAGCCGGGCAACACGGCCGCCAAGCGCGAGCTCGCGAAGGCCGAACGGCGCCGCGCCGAGCGGGAACGGGAGGAGCAGCGCAAGATGAAGCAAGGCTTAAGAAAAGCGGCTTCATTGAGTTTGTACGGCGACAAGGAGGCGGAAAAACGAGAAAAGGCGCAGCGGAAGAAGCGGCGCGAGGCGGCGCAGCGCGAGCGCCATCAAGCGTGCAACGCCGCTCGTAAAGCGGATGGCAAGGAGGAGCTGAGCTTCAGCGAATGGGAAAAGGACGAGAAAGCGACACGCGAGAAACTGGCCAAGGATCGGGAAAGGGCGAGCGAGGCCGCGGCGGCGGCGCGGCGCGACGAGCGGCGGCGGCGGTCTGGCGGCGACGATGTGGTAGTTGTCGACGACGAGGGCGATTTGGCACGGGGCTACAAGACGACGGACGATGGACGACGGACGTCGTACTTTAGCAGGACGCCGGACGCCGATACTGCTCAATTGTTGGCCGCGAACCAGGCGCCCCAGCGCATAACGGCGGCAGCCGAGGTCACCGATAGCGACGGCAGCGCCTGGAACGCGGCGGGCACGACCTTCGAGGAGCGCGACATGAAGACGTGGTGCGAGGAGACGCTGCGCCGGCGGTTGCGGGAGGCTGCGGCTACCGTGGAGGGCGTCGCCATCAAAGCGACGTCCATCACAAAATGTAGTGGAGAGGCGTCGCTCGTCGTCTCTCGAGGGCGGGCAAGGCGCATCTTCGAGTTCGCGGCGGATATCAAATGGGAGGCCAAGCTCCCGGCCGAGGCGCCGCCGGGCCCCGGAGCTTGTACAGTTACGGGGACGCTGCGCATGCCGGAGATCAGCTCATCTATCAATGACGGCGCCTACGCCGCGCACGCGCGCAAGGACGCGCATTCTCAGCTCTCTCCTTCAAGGGCCGCGGCGCTCGACGCCGCTATTAACGAGTTCGCGGCGGCGGCGCGCGCTGCCGTCGTCGCGTTCGTCGGCGACTACGCCGAGAAGAAGATCCGATGATGACGATGGGGGGCCTTAACACTAATAGTACTTATTCACCGGTGTTAGCCGCGGAAGGAGCATGCTCTCAGGGATGCTTGTCTCTATTATTCAAGCGTCAACCCAATATGGTGCGGTTTCATCATAACGTTTGCACGTTGCTTCTTCGCACACTTTGCAGTTTATAGGTTTCTTGAACAATGTGCTATGATCGTTTCCTGCACAATCTCCGTCCAAACATTCTTTCGCCGGACGTCCATTTGTGAAATAGTAGAGTGCTATCGATCGCCGAAGCCTGCCTTTTGGAGACGTTTGGGGCTGCGGATGACCGTGATAAGTAAAATCCGTGGAGGAAAAGACCACGAAGCGACCCATGACCGGCAAAATTTTTTGATAGCAAGACTTCATGTCGCGACCCCAGAGCTTACACTAATAGTACTTATCCACGTGTCACACAGTCGCGGTTATACGCTAGCCGCGGCAACTCCGCCTCGCACGTGTTCTGACCGACCTTTGACAGGTTCCCCTGAAGAATGAACCGCGGGGGGACGCCAAACTTCTTCTGGTAGCGCTGCGGGGCCACGTAGTAGTCGGGGTGCTGGGTCAGAACATCGAATATGTCGCGCGACGCCGTGCCTTCGAAGTGGAACGTGTTGTCCGCCTCGTTGTACAGAACGAAGTCGAAGTCCAGCTCCGATATCCAGGGCACGACGACGCGCGCGGCCGGCGCGACGTGCGTGGCGTTCAGGGTGCCCTTGGCGTGGCGCTGAACTAAACGAAGTAGCTTGTACGGGAGGTATGCCGGCGCCTGTTCACAATTCAGCAGCACGGCCCGCGCCTGGCCCATGGGAAGCGTGTCCAGTAGTTTGGTAACGGATTCATAGTCGCGACTCGTACAGACGCCGACGAGTGCGGCTTTACAGAATAAAAGCGCGGAACAAAGCACCGCTCTCAGAGTCTTTAGCTTCGTCGCGCCGGACGACATGCTATGCGCATTGCCTGTGTTCGGTAGGTCTTTGTCGATTCCGCGGTTGCGCGCGCCGTCCCGCGAGAGGCCGCTGTAGAAGGGTATTAATGCTAGCGTGGACGTCGGCGGCCTCGTTCTGGGTATACACAGTTTATTTGTGAGTACTTCGACCTGTGCGTAAATCAACAGTGAGTCGGCGTGGAGGAAGCATCACGATTTATGCACTGCGCGCAACCATGGCGTTCACACTATTCTCGGCAGCTTCCGCTCCTTTCCTCTTATTCATCACGTGCTCGTATCCGCTAATATGGTTCACCCAGAACGAATCATCGGCTGCCTTGAGGGCCGTCGCGCCCAATCTTATGCTCTCTGTTAGTATGTGGAACGAGGCGTATTCCAGAGCGTTCTTGTCCTGAGACAGGGGCTGGCGCGCGAGGAGTTCCGTGCGCGCGAGCCATGCCGCGCCGTACGCCTTGGCTCGATGCGCGCACTTCAGAAACTGGGTGGCCGCGCGCGCATGGCTCGCCTGCTCCCGAGCTTCGAGCGCCGCCTCCGCTTGCGCCGCCCGGCGCTCGGCCGCCGCCGCGCGCGCATGGCTCGCCTGCTCCCGAGCTTGCGCCGCGCTCGCGGCCGCGTCGGCGGCACCTCGCGCCCGCAGCGCCTGGTAAAGCTCTTCGCGCCGTTCGTCGCCCGCGGCGCGCACTGCTCGCAGCGCGTCCGAGGGGTTTCTCTCGGACGTGACGAGCGCCCTCGGCGGCAGCGTCGTCGTCGAGTGCTGGCGCACTGCCAGTAGCAAGATGGCTGCTGCCAAGAGCAGAGCCAGGGCCTTTAGGCCTGGGCAGCCGGGCTTGCAGCGTCGCATCTGTGGCTGTGTCAAACAGCACTCGCGTCAGAACCAATATATTGCGGCTATTTATTGGATAGGCCGGCGTCTCACGTCTCGACTCTGCTGCCTCTTCTAGTATGTCATTTCTAGCTTTTCGAGCCCGGACCGCTCCGAACCGTGGGCGGCTGCCCGCGGAGACGTCCCGGGCAGGGTTGCTCGCGCGGGCGTACCCCGTCGCGACCCCGTTTCCACAGCATTCATGGGCTTGTCATCCTCTGCGAAGGCGAGCAAAGCGAGGCGCCCTCGCGACGCGCGACCGCAGCACACGCGCCCACGCTCCCGAATCGGCAGCCCGGCCCGTGCGGGCAGCGACCGATGGCTGCCCTCGAGGCCGAAGCAGCCAAGCTCCTGGCGGCCCTCGACGCCGGCACTTCATCGATAGACGACGTTTTAGGAAGGCTCTACGGCCAGGCGGCGAGCCCCGATGTCCAGATCCCCAGAGCTGCGCCTGGTGTCACGATGGCAGTCGCACCAGAGTACGCGATGGGCCCTTCTAGTGATCCCGTCGTCCAGGACACAATAAACTACGTCGGTCCGAAGGACCACTTCCCGTCCCTCGATCCAAAATATGATCTGGTGGTCATCGGCGCGGGCGTCGCCGGCCTGCTGAGCGTCATCACGGCCAAGGCGCTCGGGAAACGCGCGCTGTTGATCGAGAGGCACTACATGGGCGGCGACTGCCTGAACGTGGGCTGCGTGCCGTCCAAGTGTTTGGTTGCTGCTGCCAAGGCTTTGAACAGTTGCCGGAAAGCGGCATCATTGGGCGTCGTCGGTGCTGGAGACGTGTCGATCGACTTCCCGCGCGTAATGAAGAGGATGCGCGACATCAGGGGTGGAATAGCGCCGCACGACGGCGTCGCGAGGTATGGGAGGGACTTCTGTGCGGCCGTTTGTATAGGAGAGGCGGCTTTTGTTAACGAGACCGAGGTCGTCATCACGGCGCGCGACGGTTCTGGCAGAAAGCAGACCGTGGCCTTCGACCGGTGTATGGTCGCGACGGGCGCGTCGGCGGCCGTGCCGCCGGCGCCCGGTTTACTGGAGACGCCCCACTTGACGAACGGCAACTTTTTCAATTTAGAAGCGCTGCCGCCGACACTAGGCCTGATCGGCGCGGGGCCCATCGGCCTGGAGATGGCCCAGTCGTTGCAACGCTTCGGTTGCCAAGTGACGGTCTTCGAGATGGCTCCGCGATTATTACCGCGGGAGGACGCCGACGCCGCACAAGTTGTTGGTGAATGTTTACAGGAGGACGGCGTGGCCATTCATACTGGGTGTAGGGTGCTTAACGTACAAGGCGGGCCGTTGGCGTACAAGGCGCCGTGGTCACAATACAAGGTGACGGCGCGGTTACAAAACGGGGCCAATCATACATTTACATTCTCAGCTTTGTTAAATGCGACGGGCCGCGCGCCGAACGTCACTGGCCTAAATCTAGACAAGGCCAACGTGTCATATGATGCGCGGAGCGGCGTGCACACCGATGATCATTATAGGACATCTAATGAAAGAGTCTATGCGGCCGGCGACGTCGCAAGTGTATACAAGTTCACGCACGCGGCCGACTGGCAGGCGCGGTGTGCGGTCCGGAACGCCTTTCTGGATGCGAAGTGCCAGAAATCGAGACTCTTGGTGCCGTGGTGTACCTATGTCGATCCCGAGGTCGCGGCCGTCGGTTCTAGTGATATGGATCTGGAGCAGGCGGGCGTTGCCTTCGATACGTATATGCGACACCTGAAGGATGTGGATCGATGCAAGTGCGACGGAATTGATAGAGGATTCGTGAAGATCAGAACAGCGAAGGGCGGCGACAAAATCCTGGGCGCCTCAATTGTTGCGCCGCACGCCGGCGACTTGATCAGCGAGCTGACCGTGTGCATGCAGAACGGTATTGGTCTTGCCGATTTAGCCGGGGTCATGCACCCCTACCCGACGGCGGCCGAGAGCATCCGCCAGTGCGCGGCGCAGTTCTGGTTCTCGCCCCATTTCAAGACGGCCGCGAAGGCGCTCGCGATCACACGGCGCGGCGAGGCCGTCGCGAAGCGGGGCGCGTGATCCGACCTTTTAAGAAGACTTTCCGTCATCATGATAGTGTCTTAGGCCGTCGCGCGCCAGAAACTAAGGATGTGCCAGACGATGCCGTTGTCCCCCTGGCGGACGACGAACTCGAGGGCTCGCTTCTGTCGCGCGTCGCCGCGGCGCCGGGCCGCGTGCGCTTCGGCGGCGGCGCGAGCATCGCCAAGATCGCGGCCCGTCTGGACGCGCCAGCTTCTGCACGTCCTGCTCCGCCCAGCTTCCGCGGATACGCTTCGCGAGGCGCTGCGTTAAGTGAGCAGTATTTAGACGACGCCTACGCCGCGGCGCGCGAGGCCATGTACGCCTTCACGGCCTCCACGATGCACGCGCACTTCTCGACGGGCGCCCGGCCGCGCGCCGCGAGCTGGTAGTCGCTGCCGCAGAAGATCGTGTAGGTGCCGTACTTGTACCCCTGACACTAGTAGTCGAAGACGGCGCAGATGGAGGACGGGGCCGTGAACTCCTCGAGGTCCATGCCCGCGAGGATCTGCTGCCCGCTGGTCTGGAAGGCGAGGCAGGTCCGCGACTCGAGGACCCACGCGGGCTCGCAGCCCCAGGTCTTGTGGACCTTAAGCGCCGAGTAGACCGCGAAGAAGTCGTCGATGCGGCGCGAGTCGAGCCAGCCGTCCACCGTGTTCGTGTGGAACTGGATCTCGCACGGGAACGTCATCTCGGGCGGCGGCGGGACGTAGATGACCACGTCACGGAACGCAGCGAGGTCGACGCGCGACGCCGCGCCCGCTACGATGCGCGTCGCCGCCGCGAGGCAGGACGCGCCGCCGTCGGCGAGCACGGCGTCGACGCGCCCGAGCACCGAGTCCCGCGCCGGCGACTCGAGGGCCCCGGCGCAGAACGACGCGAGCAGCTTGCGCGAGTGCCCGTTACCGTCGTCGCGGACCGGTGCGTAGCAGGCCGCGACGGCGTCGGCCGCGAGAGCGAACGTGCGGAGCGCACCGGCCGAGAGCGGCGGCGCGTCATCGATGTCCATGGCGACCGAGCCGCGCGCCGCCGCGGAACCAGTCGCGTCGGCGCCGGCCGCGAGCAGCGTGGAAACGATGCCCGCGGCGCCGTCGATGTAGGTGGCCCGGCCGTCCTCGAAGACGCTGTTCTTGCCGGCCGCGAAGAGCTTGTTCGCGTTCTGGTGCACCTCGAGGAGGGCGTCGGCCGTGTCGAACTTGACGCCGCCCGCGAACGCGACGGCGACCGCCGGCGGTAAGAGCTTGACCTCGTCCTCCTCGACCTCGACAGCGACCATCTTCGGGTCCAGGCCCATCTCCAGGAAGTCCGTCAGCGTCAGGCCGTTCAGCCAGGCCCAGAGCGCGAGCAGGTACCGGCCGAAGACGCACTGGAAGAGCGAGAGCCGCATGCGCTTGAAGTCGAGGAGCTTGTTCGCAAATGCGAGCTGCACGGCGACGAGGACGACCTCGTGGCGGTGGAACTTGGCCCCTCGGCCTTTCTCGCCCACCGGCAGCCCGGCGACGCGCGCCCGCATCCGCTGGATAGGCGCACCGTCCACGGCCTTGCCCGTCGTAGGGTCGAACGCCACGAAGCCGGCTCGAAGCAGAGTCAGGCCGAGGAGGCCGAACTGCGTGTCGCGCAGTGGTAGGCCGTCTAAAGCGTCGCAAATAGCGTGCTTGTTTTTGAGGTCCGGTGAAGCGCGGCGCGCGATGCTCGTGAGGCGGTCCGCAGACCGAGCAGCAGTAGACGCGTCCGACGCGTCGCCCGCGAAGCGCGCCGCGCCGGTGCGGACGTCCTCGTTCGCGTCCAGAACCAGGCGAACTAAATCGAGGCCGCGCTGCCGCGCCGCGGCGAGCCGCACTTCCATCGACGGCGTCTCCGCGGCGTCGCCCAGCGCCGAGGCCGCGCCGCCGCACGCCGTGCTCGTCGCGAAGCGCGGCGCCGCGTCGACCCGCACGTCCGCGCCGTCGGCCGCGGACGCGGCGGCGCAGGCCGGCGGCGGCGGCGACGAAGCGTCGCCGCGGTTCGTCGCCTCGCCGAGCGCCGGGACGCGCGCCTTCGGCAGCGTGGCGTACCAGGCCGCGAGCCGCTTGTCCAGCTCGCGCTCCAGCGCCGCGAGCGCCTGGTCGCAGTGGACCTTCGTGGTGACGGCGCCGATCGTGAGGATGCGGGACAACTGCTCCATCAGGCCGCGCAGTTTGAGCTCGAGGGACGTCTCCGACTGCCAGGCCCCGCAGACCCAGTCGACGCCCAGCGCCTTCAGCGCCTCCTCACCGCCTTCTCCCAAGATAATGCGGCAGACGGTCTCGTCCTCCTCGACGCCGAGGTGGGGGTACTTGCTGTCCTCGGGCGAAGCGCCGGTCTGCTCAGCAGCAGCCGCCGGGTCGTAGTGCTTCGTCGGGCGCCGCACGCGCGTCGACCGCCGCAATGCCTCGGCGACCTTGGCCGCCAGGACCTTCGCAGCTCGCTCGTCGTCCTTGAGCTTGTACCAGAACGCGGGGCTCCCGCCGCGGTTCACGAACTTCTCTAGGCCGAGCACCACCCGCTTCTTGTCGTTGTCCCAGGCGGCCTTCTTCATCGCGGCCTCCCACGCCTCGACGTCGTCGCCGAACAGCGACTTATCTAAGGGGCGCTCGTTGCGCAGCCGCTTCCGCTCCCTCTCGGCCTCGCGCTCGGCCGTGCGCTTCTTGGACTGGGCTTCATTGATCTTGAACAACAGGTAGCCGTGCAATTTGTTTGCTTTGTAGACCTTTGCGTCGCGAAACGCCTTCTGCGTTGGCACATCTTCCTTGGAGTAGCCCTCGGGGTTGAACTTGGTCACGTTCGGCCAGGTGATCTCGAGCCAGCGCGCCGGGCTATCCAGCCTCTCCGGGAACGGCGTCGTCGGCAATTTATTCTCCGCGCGCAACGCCTCGCAGTTGTTCCTCCTCTCGGTTTCCCATTGGTCGGCTTTTGAGCCCCGCGACGCCATGGCTCGGCGCGGCACGTGTGCGCGGCGCGTCGGCGTGGAGCGGTAGCGGCGGTAGAGCCGGTATTTCGTGAGCCGCGGCGGTCGCGACGCACTCGGGCAGTAACGCTTAGGTCACGAAGCCGCAGAATTGAGGCCGCTCAGTATTCGCGGCGAGTGCTTCGAGAAGCAACACGTGGCGGCGTGTGGGCGCTCGTCGTCGACCGCTGCGCGAGTTTGAGCGCTATTGCTCTGGCAGCTCTTTTGCAGCTAGCAGCTGGCAAAGGCCCTTATAGATCGCCTCGACCTGAGAGCGGCGACAGCAGGGGTCCGTGCGACCGTAAGAGTGCTTCACCGGCAGCGATAAAGGCAGATATGGGCTCGCACGCAGCGTTCCACCAAGGAGGGTTCAGCTGAGCTAGTGGCATCGACACACTAGGCTTTTATAGGGGGTTGGGGACGACCACGAGCCAGGCTCGCGAGCGGTCATTTTACAGGGGCAACATCACAAAACAAACACGACCGCGGCTTGATTATCAAAACCAAGCCGCGGGAGGTGATGTTATCGATGTCGCCGCCGCGCCCGCGCGTCGATGAGAAACTCCCATCGTCCGCGCCCGAAACGAGCCCACGATGTCGTGGCCCTTTCATGGCCTCGTTGTGTATCGTGGCTCCAGCCCGCGGCTTCGAGGACGCCGCTGGGGCTGCTGGAGCCCATAGGGCAGCAGCACATGCAGCACATCGCCGAGGCGAGGAGCGCCCTCGCGCGCGGCGCCATGATGGCGTCGAGGCGCCGTTGCGCCATTGTGCACGCCACGCGTGGGCTGCCCCGCCGGCGTTGTGCAGCGCTTTCCAGCTTTGCCTTGGCCATCTCTTGGCCTGAATTGTTTTTTAGTGCGCGCGCACATACGCGCACAAGCTTCAGTGCCATGATGAAACTCACGCAGAGGTGTCTAATATGCAGTGGCCCCCGGAAATGAAGAGGGTTCAGTTCCGGGCTGTCCAATAATACAGCTCGTATACCCGCGCCGCACTAACACAATGCTGCAAAAAAAATTAGTACACACACACTGGCAAGAAAATTATGCCTACTATAGCTCGTCGCGCGCGCCGGACAACGGCACGGAGGCCGTCTGGACGCGCGAGCCGCGGCGCGTCCGAGAGGATGAAACAAAGCAGCCGCTGAAACAGAGAGATCTTGACCCTACCTCGGACGCGCCGCGCCGACGGCACGAGTCAGCGTCGACGGCGACGAGGATTGTGATAGGAGGTAGCGCGCAAACTCGAGGTGCCCCGGCCTCCGGTCGCCTATCATGGTCCAATGAAGAAGCGTCCAACCGGTGCCATCACCGCCGTTGATCGATCGTGGATCAGACGCGCTGCCGCCCGCGAGCCAAGCTTTGACTCTGTCAAAGTCTCCTCCTTGAGCGGCCTCTCCAATCTCCTCTGGAAGTTCTCCCCTATCCATTTTTTTGTAGGAAGGTGACCCCCGTCCGGTTACCGGCGCCTACGTCCGGACCGGCGCCGTAATGCCGAGTAAGCC
>Ga0099799_10036_pt2 | contig 32941 bp, 21 predicted proteins | sample Uncmet6_SortLC_1_FD_89033 | JGI IMG/M metagenome (GOLD analysis project Ga0099799, IMG submission 89033) | Marine eukaryotic communities from CALCOFI LINE 67, Pacific Ocean - CN11_C50_N6_SortLC_1 | ecosystem: Environmental > Aquatic > Marine > Oceanic | place: Pacific Ocean: Monterey Bay...
CCCCCCCCCCGACCGAAGAGACAGCTCGCGACCTTATCCCTTCTTCGAAATTGGAAGCAAGAACGCCAAAGCTGGATTTATTGTAATCCAAACTCTGCATCCGAAGCTATCTCAAAAGTGGAGTTTACCCAGTCGCTATTGTCCTTCTTAAGTAATTCGAAATGGTATTCTTAATCCGATTGTTTCAGATGTTTCTGGCGTTCACGCTTTATCTGCGTACTCCTTCAGTAGTTGCTTTTGCGACACCGCTGCCTTCAGCAAACAGCCCCCTCCAGACTGTTCTAGTGACGGGGGGGGCAGGATACATCGGATCCCACACATGCCTCGAGCTGCTTGAATCTAAAAAGTACCAGGTTGTGGTGGTTGATACTCTGGACAATTCCTGCGAGGAAAGCCTGGACCGCGTAAGCAAATTGACTGGTTGCGACGAGAATCTCCTTCATTTTCGCAACTGCGATATTCGGGATCGTGCCGGCCTTTGCAAGGGTGAGTCATTCTTTGGCGCGACGAGTTTATTGATCTCTTGATGATTTGTGTATCGGTCCAGTCCTTCCTCATGATTGTACCTTCTTTTCGCGCAACATTTTCGAATTCTGTTTCTAGTCCTTGACGAGTTTCCGAATGTATCTTCCTGCATTCACTTTGCCGGCCTCAAGGCTGTTGGAGAATCCATGTCGAAGCCTTTGGCGTACTATAACTGCAATGTCGGGGGAACGACCACTCTTCTTGAAGTACTCCACGACCGCAAGGTCAAGAACTTCGTCTTTTCATCTTCTGCCACAGTGTACGGCGACCCCGAGGAACTACCACTGCGGGAAACTGCTCGTCTTCAAGCGACGAACCCCTACGGCCGAACGAAGCTTTTCATCGAAGAGATTTTGAGGGATTGCTTCGGGGCGGACCCATCTTGGAATATCCTTATCCTCCGATACTTCAATCCAATCGGGGCTCATCCCAGTGGAAAGATTGGCGAAGATCCGCAGGGAATACCGAACAATCTCATGCCATTTGTTGCTCAGGTTTGCGTCGGAAGGAGGGAAAAACTGAGTGTGTTTGGGGACGATTATGACACGCCCGATGGTACAGGTGAGAATTCTTTTGTTTACTAGCTCGCACATGCCTTAGTATGAGATAAATGTCAAGACTTAAGGCCGTCCTTGGCGCACAAACTGTGCTATTTCCAACTCAATCGCGTTCTCCTTCTTTCTAACCGGCTCATTTTCTTGCCTTATGCTTAGGTGTGAGGGATTACATTCACGTGGTTGATTTGGCCAAGGGCCACGTTGCTGCGTTGGATAAGCTCTACGGTGACGACAAGCTGGGTTGCGAGGCGGTCAATCTAGGTACTGGGCAGGGAGTGTCCGTACTCGAACTAGTAAATGGAATGGGAGAAGCCACTGGCAAACCAGTTCCTTATGAAATGGCCGCCCGCCGTCCTGGCGATGTGGCTAGCATGTATGCCGACCCCAGTCGAGCTGACGAACTGCTCAAGTGGGAGGCGGACCTGGGACTGAAGGAAATGTGCGAAGACACTTGGAGATGGCAGAGCGAGAACCCATACGGTTATAAGCAGGATATTGAGGTATCACAATAAGGAGGAATTCCGTCGAGAGCAAATGCCAAAAATTTCATCCTACCATTAGCTAGTATAAACCATATGAAGTAGCGCGCGGGTGATGAATTGAAAAGGTTTTTTTTCAGTTTTCAAGGGTTTTTTTCGAAATAAATTGTGGCTCATTTCTTGTTTTCAAATGTGGCGGCGACGAAAGAAGAGGGCTATATCGTACACTGCACACTGAAGAGCACTCTCACGACTACTCGTAGGCAACTACTAATCCTCCCTTTTTTGACCCGAGCTGGAGGCAAAAGACCACCTCTGGCTTACAGATGGCGAAAAAAACTGACATCGGCAGGATTCGAACCTGCGCCAATAAAGACAACGGCCTTAACGTTGCGCCTTAGACCGCTCGGCCACGATGTCATAGAGAAGAAAGTACTCATTCGAAAATATAATTATTACTGTAATATATCATTATTTATTTGTCATGCTTAATCACCGTCCATATCGCTAACCATTCTCCTCTCCGCCGCCGACGAATGGTTCCTCCGTGAACAGCTCCAAGCACTCGTCGACAAAATCCCCACCTCCATGCTTTCTGTATGCAACTCCAGCTCTGACGGCTTCCTCAAAGACCTTCACAACGTTGGTACCGTCTGCAGATGAAACGAAGAAGAACGGGAGGTTGTTGCTTTTGGGAAATTTGAAGGATTTTTTTGTAACGAGGTAGTCCACGTCGATCTTGTTTGCGATTACAACTGCAGGAATTTCAGGACACTTTTGCCGTAGCTCAGTGTACCAAGTCTTGAGATTAAGGTAAGTTTGCTTCCTTGTCACATCAAATACCAATATACAAGCATGCGCTTTGTGGTAGTACGAGGGATGCATGGTTCGGAACCGCTCTTGGCCTGCAGTATCCCAGAAATCCACCTTTACTGATTTCCCATCTCCAAGAGGCACATTCTTACGGTAGAGAGTGAGGGCATAGGTCGAGAGCCTCCTTGGGTTAAAATCATCTTGGAGAAAACGCTCGACGAGCTTCGATTTGCCAACGGCGCTGTCTCCAAGGAGAATAACCTTAACTTCAGGCTCGTCAAAGTTACTTTCCGTAGATGTGTCAGGTGAGGCTCGATCGCTCATAGTGCAGAGGGACGGTTGCTCTCTGAGCTTTTGTTCGGCATTTAATACAAACGAGAACCGCCGCGATCAGCAATGTGTTAAAATACTCGCGCGCAGTATAATGGTACAGAACACAGATCATGGACGCAGATTTCGACATCTCGATGTCTCTTCGACCGTTTCGAGAGATGGCAAGAGAGGGGCGGAGATGCAGAGAGGGGGGCTTATTTACACAGCAGTAACCTTTTCGGCCCCCCCCCCCCCCCCCCCCCGCCTTCGCGAAATGGAGAGAAAAAGTCAGTCGGCATCAATGCTGTATTAAAAAAATCATATACGACATACTACTAGAGAGTAGTAATATTTTTTGCACATGGCTACTAGCTAGTATGCGTACTATTCATACTAGCTACTAGTCTAGTGTAGTACTACTAGCTAGAGTATGCATACTAGGGGTGGAGTATTACTCTATGTTCATGAATTCTTTTCTCCTCCGTGACCGTTTGACAGCATTGACTGCAGTGACAATAGGGTCGCACGCAGTAGCCATCAATCACCGTTTTAAAGATTCGGCGCGCACCCAACGCCACCACAGGAAAACCATAACACTGATAGAAGCGAAAAAAGACAGTATATTTTTACCATGATGTCCCTCCGCCACGCGTCATGTCGTTCCAGCTCAGTTGCTACCACAGCAGCGACCCGCGTCTTCGCTGCAAGGACGCTTTCTACCCAAACCTCGGATCCAAACAAGACGGTGGTCGTTGTCGACGGTATCCGCCTTCCCTTTGCAATGTCGTCCACAATCTATTCCGATCAGCTTGGGGTCGATCTGCAAAGATTAGCCTTCAAGGGTCTCATGGACAAAACAGCCGTGAATAAGGAAGATATTGACTACGTCATCGCTGGCACAGTAATCCAGGAGGTCCGCACGAGCAACATTGCCAGAGAGGCCGCCATCAACGCCGGTCTCCCCAACAGGATTGGCGCCCACACCGTTTCTATGGTGAGTCATGGTTTGCTTGTCCAAAGCTCTGAGCGAATGAGCTTCCAGTCTCCCGCGAAAAATGTGTTCGCGAAGGCACGAAGGGTCGATTCGACATCTTACGTTTCAATATTTGTGTGCACCCTCTTGTCTACTCTCATTCACAACTAATTGCCTCCCGTGCGGAACACACACTTCACTTGTTCTAGGCTTGCATTTCATCGAGCGCAGCAATTTGCTCAGGTGCCGAAAAGATTCTGACAGGCCACGCATCAACCGTCCTCGCTGGCGGTGTCGAAACATTTTCTGATCTCCCCATCCGTCTCACTCGCCCAGTACGACAGAAGCTCATCACAATGTCCAAGGCAATGAAGAAGGGCGGCGTACCTGGGGCACTTCAGCACCTGCTAAAAGGGCTAAAGATGAAGGACATCGCAGTGGAAACCCCCGCTATTGCCAACTACACGACTGGTGAAGTGATGGGGGTAAGCAGCGACAAGCTGTCTGCGAAGTTTGGGGTGTCGCGTGAGGAGCAGGACCAGTATACCGTCCGGAGCCATACATTGGCCGGGAAGGCGCATGCCGACGGCTGGTACAAGGGTGAGGTCATCCCGTACAATGGTTCTACGGAGGAGAATGGTGTCAAGGCTGATTCGTCGATTGAATCGGTTTCCAAGCTTAAGCCTGCATTCGTCAAACCCCATGGTACGCACACCGCTGCCAATTCCTCCTTCTTAACGGATGGAGCTTCAGCATCCCTCATTATGAGTGAGGCGAGAGCGCTAGAGCTCGGCTTTAAACCCATGGCATACCTGAGAGACTGGTCTTTTAAAGCATGCGATCCTTTTGATGAGCTCCTCCTTGGGCCGACGTACTGTTCTCAAGAGGTGCTCAGCCGCAGCAACCTCGATCTTGAGAGTGATATCGGTGTTTTTGAGATTCACGAGGCATTCGCCGGACAAATCTTGTCGAACTTTGTGGCAATGAATTCACAAGCTTTTGCAGATGAAAAGTTTGGTGGTAAGAAGGTCGGAGAGGTTGATATGAGCAAGCTGAATACCAAAGGAGGATCGCTCGCTGTGGGCCATCCTTTTGGTGCCACTGGTTCTCGATTAGTGACAACAGCGTCGCGACGACTCCAAGATGAGGGAGAGCGTTTTGCGCTCATTGCCGCCTGCGCTGACGGAGGCACCGGTCATGCGTGCATCTTGGAACGTTATGACAATTGATTCGTCCATAAACGTTCAGATGAGATACGACTGACCACACCAACTAGCTAGAGCTAGATGTAGAGTAGCCAATTTTGTTCAGAAATGTTTTGGCCCAAGCACTACTTCATGCAAAAAGCATACCTTGGACAAAATCAAATTGGACGAAGAAACAGCCGCATTCATCGTAAACAGAAATATGGATAAATAGCTAGGAATTCATGTTCATCTATTAACCAGATTAATCCTTGTCCTGTGCAACCTTCTTGACTCCGCGAAGGCGGCCAGTACGGCGGGCACCGATAAGACCACACTTGCGACCGGATGGACGGTCCTGGGCCACAGTGGAAGGCATACCAATGTGCTGGTGGTTTCCACCACCGTGGGGATGCTCTACAGGATTCTTAGCAACACCACGAATCTTGGGCCAGCAATTACGCTTGACGGCATACTTGTGGTAGGCACGGCCAGCCTTTAGAAGAGGCTTGTCAGTACGTCCACCACCGGCAACAACACCGATCTGAGCACGAACGTCACTAGGCACGGTCTTCTTACCGCCGGAGGGAAGACGGAGACGGGTGGTGTTCTTCTCATCGTCGTGGGAGACGATGACAGCGAAGCAGCCAGAACCACGAGCGAAGGCACCGCGGTCACCGACCTTGGCCTCGATGTTGCAGACAATGGTTCCCTCGGGAACGGAGCTGAGAGGAAGAACATTTCCGACAGTCAGGGTGGCTTTCTTTCCGCAGTAGATGAACTGACCAGTGTACATGCCCTCGGTAGCAACAATCAGCTCAGTGTCACGCTTGTAGCGGTAGGCATTGAGGAACTGGACCTTAGCTACGGGGGCGCCACGTCCGGGGTCATGGAGGATCTCCTTGACGACGCCACGGATGTATCCGTGCTTCTCAGCGTAGTCGTAGGGACGGAGCTTCACAGCACCCTTGCGAGTACGGGTGTGAGCCTTGAAGATGGGGGACTTACCCTTCCTCTGAGCCTGGATATACTTTCCCATGGTTGCGGTCGGTGCGGAGGGGAATGTTGAATAGAAGTCTCTTTGTTCGGGAGGTGAGGGCCGAACGTTTGGGAGAGAAGCCGTTAGTCGTCCGCGTTAAGTAATACTTGATGATACTTATTAATGTTGTTACGTGTGTTTATACGTAAGTAGTTAGTAGGAATTGTTCATGCGCGATGTGGACAAGTAAATGCGGTATCTGAGGTAAATACTGGAAACGAGATGCGACTAAAATGCCTGCGGAGGTGAGCTGGGAAAAGACAATTGGAGGACCCGGAGCAAGAAACCGCCCTTTTCTGGTTGGATCAAGTATCTCAAGACTAAAAAACTAAGGAAAGATTGGTCATACTAGTAATTACGTAAAAGCTAATAAAAATTACCAAACCCTGCCCTTTGCTTTACAGGAATTAACGCTTTGAGGGGCAGTTTCGCAGGGTTCTGGTTTGGTTTCGAAGGCTCCTTCGAAATGCATGTAGGCATAAGACTGCAACTCTACTACGAGCTCGTAGCTCAAAGCAATTCCAATTAGTTAAGACCAACACACTACTCTAGCGTATGCATGCCAATGGTAGGAATTGAGTAGAGCCGAGCTAGTATGCATGTTGGCGAGGTTTTTGGAAATATGACGAAGAAAAACATCTAGCTACTAGCCAGGATCCATCATCTACCGTAGCAAAATGATGGTATGCATAGGAATCCAACGAGATAGTGGAGTCGTCTAGAACCAGTACATTGAAATGTGCCTGCTCGTAATCAGAGAATAGAATCCATTTAATTTAGTTTTGCGTGCACCGCTCAGCATACATCTCAGTACTTAATTTACATAATATGCTTTCTTTGTGTGCACGGCTTTGCGGGGTATCTCGTCTCTTGTCCCTGCCCGTGTGCGCCAACTTTACTCTATGGCAATGGTGGACTTCAATCGCAGCTTTGGGGTCAGAGGAATCGCCTAGCTTAAGTGCCTATTCCTTTTTAGGCAACACATCAACCACACGCCAACATTGATACTCACGATGTCCTTCGTTTTTGCGGCTCGCCATAAGGATGCTACCTTCAGGGATGGGTGTTTGTCGGTGCGGCTCAGCGTTTTGGACAGGACAAGGGCAAGGACGGCACCTGGACCTATCTACAATCCCAAACCACGAGTGTCGTCACAGGAGCGATCTTTGCGAGACATTTCATTTGGCACAGCACGCGCCCGATACAATGATGAGCCTCAGAATAGCAAGGGACGGATCCTCACGAACAAGAATCCTCCACCAGGTCCACAGACCTACGATCCGAACGCTATCCGGGAGGCGGTCTACAAAATGTCCAGGCACCGAAATGTGGCGGGGGTCAAGTTCGGCACTGGCAAGAGGGCATGTAACGCCGAGCTGAAGTGCACGTCACCGTCTCCAGCCGAGTACGACCCGGACGCGATTCGGCGGGGCGTTATGCAGACCAAGAGTGGTACGACTCATATTAAATTCGGCACTGCGCTTGGCAATATTTGTCAGCCCTGCGAGAAGCCTGGGCCCCAAACCTATGACCCAGAGGCCATAAGGCGGGGCATAATGTTCACCAAGGGTAAGCAGTCTACTATCATTTTCGGGACTCCAACTGGAGGCAAAACCAAGAGCAGGAAGCAACGGAAAAAGGAGATTCCAGGACCACAGCAGTACGAGACCGAGAGCATTCGTAGAGGAATCAATAGCCTGTCCACCAAGAAGAGGCCAGCGAGTGTCAAGTTCACGACGGGGCCGCGGACTTACAATGATGCGGAGGAGAAGGAGCGCTCGTCCAAGCCGGGACCTTCGGTATACGAAATCCCCTCGGCACTCGGAAGGCAGGTGAATTCCAAGTACAAGTCACAACCGTCCATTTCATTTGGCTCGAGATGATGGCATAATATGTCTTCGCATACGGCAACTTGGCAAGCAGAGTAGGCAGGGATCAATATGCCAGGTTCGATTAAAATTACATGGTTTCGATTAGAATCCTGCTTGCTAGTCTAAATGGACACTTAGAGCGTCCAATGTCCCAGACGCAGATGTTGCGATGAGATGGGGGGGGGGGGGGGGGGCGACTGCATAGGGCAGCACTGGCTTTCAAAGCGCCGCCACTTCCATCTCGGAGTGGTCCTCCTTGACTTCGGTGAAGGCGACCTGGTCCTCCACCTTAACGCCACCCCCTTTGGCGGCATGGTACGAGACACTGGCCGAGAACCACGCATTGGGGTGATTTCCTACCCCGTCGAGGCTGACCCCCTTGGTGGAGGTGGCCTGGGGGTGCGTGACCTCGAAGTGCTTTAGGCATGCGAGCTGGTAGTTCTTCTGCCTCTTGTGCGCCAGGATCTCAGCCCGGTCGGCCGGCCCGCCGATCCTCATCTTGGTCATGAGGGCGGACAGGTGCTCGTCGTCGTAGTGGCGGTAGGGACAGCCGTGATTGTCCCCCGCGTTCGGAGGATTCCCCAGGATGATCTTGGTGCAGTTGTAAGGGGTATACGAAGCCCTCTTCCCCTCCTTGCCGTACATGTGCCGAATGTTGTACGAATAATTCTTGTTGAACTGCTCCGCAGTCATGATCTTTCCGAACTCACGCTGGAAGAAGAGGAGAGACTCCTCCATGGAGAGGCCTGCCCCCTTCAAGAAGAGGCCGTACTGCAGCCTCCCCCAATGTTTGAGCTTGTGGTCTCGCTTGAGACCGGCGTGGAGCTGGGACATGCAAAGTGGCATGGACTGCTCGGCGTACTTGTCGATGTTCTGGGCAGTGAGCTCCTCGCCCCCCAGACTGGCCTTGTCCGCGGCGCCGTAATCCCGGCCGGTATACTGCGAGTTCATCGACTTGAGGAGGGGAGCAATCCTAGCCGACTCCCCGGCGACCTGCGAAAAGGCCGTGGAGGCCATGACGAGGCTCTTGGACAGGGCCATGCGGAACTTGGCCCGGACAATAGAGACGATGCGGCGGAGGGGGACATAGGCCTGACCCGCCTCGACGTAGGCCTGTCGGTTGGAGACCAGGTCGAGCGCCTGGATGAATGGGACGCGGTAGTAGATTTCAGTGATAAACTCGGCGGGGCTGACGGCCTCCCCCCCCGGCCCACCGGGGACGCTGAGGAGCTGGGAGCGGAGCCTGTCCTTCTCGGCGTCCGCGACGCGGTCGAACCTGAGGCCGGCACGCTGGAGGAATGCCCTCATGCTGCCTGAAGACTTGGAGGCCTTTTCTAGTCGATGCTGGAACAGGGCGCACTCCTGCGTCAGGAACCAGCGGCGCAAATCCTCGGTGCGGCAGTAGGCGGCGCGCAGAATGAAGTGGGAGGCCACGTCGGTGTGACGGTTCCTGAGGCGGATCTGCTTGGAGGTCATCTTGCCCCCGGTCACCGACTTTGCGGTCGATGCGTCCACCATAAGGTTTGCCTTGAGGGTCTTGCCCAGCTGGATGCGGTAGGCATCGCCGGTGACGTTGCGCGTTTTGAGCTCCTCGATCTTGCGCAGCACCTTGAGCCGGGCCAGGGCGAGCTCCTCAAACTCGTCCAGAGTCAGTTCCTTGGAGGGCAGCTCGGTGTAGAAATCGAGGTCCGAGGCCGCGTCCGAGGACGCGGGGTCCTCGGGCGACGGGACTCCGAGACGGTTGGGGCGGCGGTGAACGCCGACGGCTTGCATCGTTGGCGTCGTGGGGGTTGGGCACGAGTATTATGATGGACGCGATGCGGGCGTCGGGCGGTGCGGCGATGGTGATGATAATGATGATGGAAACTACAGCTGTATCCCGTCATTAGATACGCGAGTACTCCTAGCTAGTACATTACAACTACAATTAGTGTGCATACGAGCTAGTACAATACTCTCGTACTTCTAGTAGTAGCTACCTACTCTAGAGTATGCATAGTATGTATGTACAAAGCAGTACGCATACTGCTGTACTAGCTATTAGTATTAAGTATATAGTATTACTAGAGTAGTGGACATTTCGACGTGTTCATTATTTACTGCATGGTGTACATTGCATTCATTGACGAGTCAGCCTTGCCTTGCAGGCGCCACAATTTTATGATTTTTATGAGCCAGTACCTTAGATCATTCAACATGGACATTATCGAGGACGAGCCTGCCATGTCATAATATTATGGCGCGCGCATTTCCATTCCTCTCTCATTTTCTTTTCATTCCCAAGAAGTTGATCGATCACTACCGATTCCTGCCCGTACTCCGTCGTCAAAATATTTGAGTCAGCAATAAAATGAAATAATATACGACTCGTAATATTATACGAGCTTACAATAATATAATGTACATTACATCTTTCCTTATCGCTTTCTTCTATTTCTCCCCCCCTAACCAATGACTCTCGAGACGTTTTGTAATCGCTCTGTAGCACGTTCAATGCTCCGCTGAACCAGCTCGTTGACGATGGACCCTAATCGAGTTCTCTCGTCCTCGTCCAACTTGGACACGGCCTCGGTTAATGCTTCCTCGAGGTTGCCGCTGCTTCCCTGCCCCCCCCATGCTGCCAAGTATGGAGCTCATGGCCCCAACCGCGTTCTGGGCGGCCGCGCCATTGAGCAGCTCGATCTGATCCCCGAAGACGCCCGACCGAACCGATCCAAGCAACGTCTCCACGCTCTTGGCGCTTAGGATGCCTTCCCCTTGGACGAACTCAGCGGCTTCGGCCCCGAAGAACTCCCCCGCCGCCTCGGATAGGCTGATGGCGTAGATCTCCTCGTCGCGATCGAGCTTGGGTGCGAGCAGGTCAACAAAGTCCTTAAGAGTGAGTACGGCGACAGAAGCGGCACCACCATCCTTGCCGGGGAGGAGGAGAGGGAGAGGCACCTCATCCAGCTTCGGCGCGGGAGGGAAAACGTTACCAAAGAAGGGAAGGCTCGGCAGTCTGGGTGGGGTCAGGGCGACGATGGCCTGGCTCAGTCCTTTGCGAAGTATCTGCCGGGTAAGAATGTCCACGATGCTCTCAACCTCATCTTCGAGCAGACTACGAAGACTCTCGGCCTTGTCCGACATAAGGAACTTCAGGCCGTCGGAAAATTCAAGACCATCATCGGGGACGGCATCAAGATCTACGAATGCGGCACCTTCCTGCGTGCTGATGGCCCCCGCTGCATTGTTGAGCAAGGCGAGGAGACGCGTCATCTTGAGCGCACCACCCTCGGTGCCGCTGTAGAGGACCTCCTGGAGTGCTTGCTGGATTTCGGGTCGATCCTCCTTCAGAAGCTTTCGTGCAATGAACGGATAGCTTTCCATTATGATTCCGTAGTCAGGTTTACCCGTCAGCGCAATACCTTCAAGCGTAACGATGGCACGGCCAAGAATGGCGAAATACGGCGGGATAGAAAACGGGATGTCGTTGAGGACGGTCAGAGCGTCTTGTGTCATAGCCTGGAAGCCACCAACCTGGGATTGCATGTCATCTTCCATTCCGTAGAGTTTTTTCAGCTCCTCCTCGTACTTTTTTGCTCCTCCACCCTTAACGTAAGGGCTGAGGGCCTTGTCCATCAGAGGAATGATGGCAACACGGTCCGAGTCGGGCGGTAGAATCTGGAGACGGATAAAATCATCCACAAGACTAGCATAGTCCTTGTTGGCGAGATGAATGACCGCTGAGATCATGTTGTCGCGATCTGTCTGATCGATCCTTGCCATGAGACCGCAGTCGATCAATGCCAATGTGTACCCTTCCTCAGTAGGCTGATTGAGCTTGAGCATGTTTCCAGGATGGGGATCAGCGTGGAAGAATCCGACTTCGAACAGCTGAGTCAAGAACGCCTCTTGAGCATATGGAGTAACCTCTCCAATTTCTTCATTACTGCAGTCGCTCAGTTTCTTTCCATCCATCCACTCACTGACCAGAATTCGGCGAGTACAAAGGTCATCGTAGACTTGAGGCACTGTCACATTCTGGATATTTTTCTCCCTCAACATTTCCCGGAGATCGCGCTGGTTGCGCGCCTCATTCTTGAAATCTAACTCGGTATAGAAACCGATTGACCACTCGTTCAGCAAAGCAACGTAGTTGGTTCTTTGCTGCGGAGCGAATCTCTCGATTAGCCCTTGAAATACCTCTGCGGCACGGCGGAGGACGTACAGGTCCTTGGAAACAAGCGAAAGAACTTCGGGGCGCTGCACCTTCACGGCGACCTGGGTGTTATTGCCGTCGTTCAAGGTTGCCAAATAAACTTGTGCCAGTGATGCAGCTGCCACGGGCTCTTCTGAGATAGAAGTGAAGAACTGCCCCAGAGGACCACCCAATTCTCGCTCAATCTGTGCCACAGCGACAGTGGTGTCGAACGCCTCGACCGAGTCCTGAAGCTTTGTTAATTCGTCCAATGTCGGCTGAGGAAGGACGTCGGGACGCACTGACATCATCTGTCCCGCCTTAATAAATGTGGGGCCCAAATCCTGCAAGTCAATGCGCGCCTGCTTGCTCAGTCCAGGCACATGTCTCTCATCGATCTTTCCCTCGGCAATGAAGAGGCCAACCATTTTGGTCAGGAATGGGACGGCCTTTCCGACGAAATAAGACCAGCGCTTGTTGAGCGCACCGCGTTCTTTCTTCCAATATAGCTCTATTGCATCTTTGTCGTAGACGAGAGGCAGGCCCACCTCGTCCAGTTCGATTTTGCTCTTATCAAGGGAAATATACGATTTACTGACATCGGGTGCCTCTAAGGTTTTCATCGAAACGGCGGCATTGACGGCGGCCGTGGCCATAGCCGCGGCCGAGGCGGCACCGGAGTTCGCAACGCGTTCCGCCATAGAGGCTCCGCCTCCTACTGGCGCAGATATGGATTCCGGGTCTGCTATGTTATCATCATCGATTGTATTGCTGGGATCAGGCTTCTTTTGGATGCTGTTGCCCTTCGTCATTTTCACTCCATTGATATTATTGGAGGAAGAAGCATTGGGAGAAGAGAAATCATTTTCATCCGTTTCGGTCTCAGACTTCGGCGGCGATACCTTCTCTTCCAACAAGACAAAATCCTCTATATCTGAATCATTCCTGCGACCAGATCCTGACGGAGATTCCACAATCGTGTCGCCTTCTACGACCACGTGATTCGTGCTGACGGAGAATATTTGCGCCCGGAGCGACGTCGTAGCAGTCGATGACGCAAAAGCTCGTCTTTGAACACCACAGTTCAGGCTGGGAACGAAGGCGGAGGCATAATTTGTTGCGCAGCATGTGGCCGTTACCGCAACGGCGGTCCCCAAGAACTTCATTTTGGGTGAAGGGACGATGCGATTAGTTAAGAATGTTGCGTCGGTTGATTGTCAACCATCGCGTAGCTGTTGCTCTTTTCAATTGCGTTCCTCTGCTTCTTATTCCCTTCTCTGCGTTGGAGAAACGTGGCGGCAAATGTGACAATGTGACGGAGCGCGCTTGCGCGTTCTCAAACTGCGATCGTGTATGAGGTTTGAGTCGTGAATGCGATACCACGGGGCCGGGGGCACCAAGGAACATGTATGGTGCATTCTAGAGTATGTATGTAATGTGTGAACTACGAGCTCGTACTATGCATGCTACTCTAGTAGTAGATCTAGTACGAGCTCGTATGCATAGAGTACTCCTACTAGCTAGTAGTATTTTTTGTTGTTGTTTAATCGGCCTCCGGGATCCCGCCCTTAGGGAATCGTTTTTTCCGGGTGGGTGCGTCTGGGCCAGGTGGGCGGGATGCCCTAGGCGCCTCCTTACTAAGAAATTAACTAAATCTATGTCTCACCAGCGCGCGCCCGGTGCGCCCAGAGGGTATATTACTGGGTGCCCGTTGTTCGCCCTCTGCCGGTTGTTCAAATCCCTCGAGTTCGAGTCCCTGCAACACAGGACGTTCCCTCGTGAATTGAGTTGGCGTGTCGTCACTCGGCGCGATTGAAGGCTCACTCCATTGAAAAAGCGGCGATCAACCCGACTTAACCGACCTACCCCCCGCACGCCTTGCGGCGTTTGGGGGGCGGATTTAGTTGCTCCCTTGGTAGGGAATGGCGAAAATGGGCGAAGGCGGCGGAGGGGCCAGTTCCGCGGCCAGTAGCTAGTGGTATGCATATTACTAGCTACGAGCTCGTAGTATGTATAAGAGAGCGTACCTCACTGCAGGGACCCGAACTCGAGGGATTTTATCAACCTTGCGGAGTATACGATCGGCAATTTGCATAGATTTTGTTAATTTCTTAGTGGGGAGGCGCCTTGGGCTTCCCGCCCCCCTGGCCTAGATGCACCCACCCGCGGTTATCCGGGTGGAACCATCGTGAAATGGCAAAGGAGGCGGGATCCCGGTGGCCGATTATACAACAACATACAAATAGCTAGAGTATGCATACTCTAGCTAGAGTATCCATAGTACTCTAGAGTAGTATGAATAATGAATGCATACGTACTACTACTAGTACAGTATGCATACTACGCTCGTAGCTAGTAGATCTACTATGCATACTAGATTATGAAGACTACTTCTAGTAGTATGCATAGCTACGTAGTAGTATGCCATACTGTGCATACTACGAGCTTGTAGTAATATAAATATAAATACGAGCTCGTGTGAGAGCGAGCAGGGGCGACTTAAGGGGTTTGTGTCGTTGTGCTTGCTGCCTGACGACGACCGACTTCACACACGCTCATCACACTCCATCGAAAGAGTTCAAGAGATCATCCAAACATGCCCTGGCAGTCCGTCCCCCCTCTCCTCATCATCGTAGGCGCCTTCAACCTCGCCGCTGGTGGAGTTTGGGCCATTCAGCGCGTCGCTTACGGAAAAGTAAGAGAGGACGAAGGATAGCCTCGCTCGGTGCTCTGTGGTCCGTTGGTCGAGTGAAAAAGTAACCTGGAGATCTTCAGGACCTACGAGCTCGTACAGTACATTTACGTTCCTTACATGATGTACAAAGTAGGAATTCGCACTTTGTACAGTCACCTTGTTGGAAATATATTTGCAGCGGCACAGGGTCACGTATTTATAATGCTTCCTCTCGTCTCACCTTTCGCCTTAATTTGTCCTCCTCTTGCCGTACTTCTGTAAGAATCGCGAGATACAGCTTGATGAGTGGAAATTTGCCCTCAATAATAGGGATGAGCGGATTGAGGCATACAGAAAAGAGTTAGCAAAGAAGAGCTAGAAATTATGACGGTATGATGGGGCCACTTGGCAAGTTGCCTATTCGCCTCCTGGTTTGCCTCTTTGCTCGGCGGCATCGCTATAATTTGTAACATATACGCAATGAGTTCATATCATACTCATTTAATCGTGACTTTTAGTCGGCCTTCTTGGCCTTCAGGCTCTCCCTGAACTTTGCAGTATTGTTCTTAAAGACGAGGAACTGGGTGACGATGACTATGTTGAGGGTGGCACTGAGGAAGTACCCCCTCAGCATAGCAATGTCCCAACCAATTTCTTGAGTTGTTGTAATTATCCTTATGACACTACCCACGAGGTTCATGCCAACGGTCACCAGAGAGTTGGATCCAGTGTGCTTTACACGGAAGGTCTCCATAATTTGCAACCCGCGCGAGTAAATAAGAACAGGAAGGTTGGCGGTAAGGAGGAAGGGATACTGCTCTGGAGTTAGGACGCTGAAGGATACAAAGATGTACACAAGAAAGACTGCCGCAGCCGCGATCTTCTGAGAGAAAGGTACGGTGGGATTACGATACTTCCAAATAAGGAGGATCGTTGCCAACGTTTGGATCGTGATCGCGGCATTCTCCCCATACGCCGTAAAGGGGTTGCCGCGCAAAACGCCGTAGAAAGCTGCGTTTGAGTACATTATGACTTCTCCGTAAACAGCGCCTGTAGACAATCCTGCGACGGAATGAGTCTTGATGATATTGCGAATGATGGGTGCCTTATTGAGGCAGGCTCCAAGGATGATCATAATCCCGACTCCCTTGACGAGGAGACCTGCAAAGCAAGCCCTTGACAGGAACGGGATGGAATCAAGGCAGATCTCAGGGGATACGTCGTCGGAAGGTTCACCCCCCCACGCCCAATCGGCGAAGAGCCGAAAGACTAGGATGTCGTAGAGGTCCATGGATGGTGCACTGGGTGGGATGAGAAATGAGTGGACCAACATCCACGATGTACCAAAAATATGAGTACTTGGGCGGTACTTGCTATTATGGATAGCTAGCTAGCTACGAGGTTACATTATCTACTCGTACTAGTATGCATATTATTTTTATGTATTTGTTTACGAGCTGAGCTCGTATTTGTACTATTACTAGCTAGAGTATGCATACTATTTAGGAGCTCGTAGTATGCATATTATGCTACTACTAGCTACTCTAGAGTAGTAGTATGCATAATAGCCTATTATGCATAGTACCGTACATACTGTAGTATGCATAGATCCAATTGCTAGATCTACTCTAGCCAGTAGTACTAATATTAGTAGTTCTGTACGAGCGTATAAATACGAGCTCGTAAGTTGTATAACACGACTGATCCAATCGAGCGGCAGGATATTATGGAATCAAATTAAATCATCTCAGAGCATAAAAGGGCGAAGGCCTTCAGGTCAATGAACATTGTGTTGATCCAGGTTCCATTATTGAATCTCTTACGACATCTAAGTGCTTTCTTCTTCGCGAGCGAATTCAATTCGTTGGCGTTGTAAGGGGGACATAAAAAAATTCGATTTGGTCGTAAAAGTCTTCCTTGGCGAGAGTTGAGAAAAATGATGCCGAACTCTTGGCACCCTCGTGAAAAGTGTCCTTGTCATCGACAATGACTCGGATCTTCAGAGGTAAAGCGTTAGGAGGAATATTAAGAGTCAGGCTGCCTCTTATAGGACTCGTGGCAGTTTCTATTCTTGGCAATGTCAGGATGTTCACGCGAGACTCATCATTCTCCATAATAAAGTGCCCTCTCTCCACAGTACCTGTAGACCATCCAGAAGAAGATATTGTTGGTGCCATCAATTCAAGGACGGAGTTTTCCGTAATGTTCACAGCTTCAATTGTCATGTCGACTACTCCATCATGCTCCCACAAGATGCGGCGTAAACGACCTCCCATCATCAGCCTCGATCGGTTTGGGTTGCTAATTTTACACCAACCTCCTGGCGGAGACATCAAAGTCACAGGCGCCTGGCGTGCTGGATTGTCACTGTCCTCACCAAACATGTTTTTCCAATTTTCCATTATCGGGTGCAAAAGAAACCCGTCGCTGTCAAGACAAACCTTTCGAGATAATTTGGTGTCCCGCACTGTTTGAAATTCGTGGTCAAATCCGAGTCCATACAGACGGCTAAATGCCCACCTACAAAGCCGACAGGTTGAATGCGTATGAGTAAAGTTGTACTTCTGCTGGAAAGATGCAGCCAATGGCTTCGTTCGCCATTCATGGTATGAATCATACATGGTCTTGTTCCGCGCCACCTCGTTGAGGTGCTCTACAAGATCTTGCGTCGTTTCAAAGTCGTCGATAAGGATGATGGAATTTGGTGGTGCGTGGTCTTTCACATTTGGAGCACCAAAATATACCGGCAATGTCCCCGATCCCAAGGCTCCCCAGAGCTTCTCGGTAATGTAATCGTCCTCCCTAGAGTTCTCGAACGATAAGTGGAAAAGGTAGCGTTTCATTATATCAACCTTGTCCTTCATATTTCCTCCCTGGGGTGGTTGCGCATTTTTCAGACATTTCGAGAGAGAATCCACTCGGAACGTAGAGTTTTGCATCTCTTTGACGATGCCCTCACGATTGCTCCGACTGCCACAATTCTTTGCCATGAACGATGCTCCTTTTATAGATGTATTATAATCGACTGCTTGCCCAGTGATGTCATACTCGGCCCAAGAGAAATAGGGTAGTGGCACCTCAGATCGAAAAGATGTGGTAGCGTAAAATCTCTCAGAGTGATAGGCTTCTGGCATAATTTGTAGCTGTGGGTAGAATGAGCTCCCCTCCATTGAAAAAATAAACTTCCAGTCCGTCCCTTCGACCCATACATCACTGACAATACCACCGAATCTCTTGTCATTATGGCATGGCACATCGCACTGTTCCGCCAACGGTTCGAAGTCGAATTCTTTTGCCGGTGTTGCTACTCTTCGCAATTTAATCGGAGGCAGATCCATTGTATTCCTAACGTTTGGAACGACTGGAAATAGACTAGGCGGCTCGTCCAAGCAAGATAATTTATTCTTTTGACCATCTCCGTGGACTGTGACGACTGCAACCTCATTTGGCTCAACTGTCGTTCCACAAATAATTCGAGCTTTTCGAAACGAGTTTTGGACGAGAAGGTGGCCGAGCTGACGGCAGTGAGCATCAATTTGATATCTATCGCTGCCCCCTTCGATCCGACATGGCATCACTGTGTGCAAATTTGATTGCGATTTTTCCTTATGACCACGAAAATTAGCGATCAATCCATGACTGACAGTCAGCGACTTCGCCATGCTGCGGAGCGTCCTTTCATACTCCAGTTCTCGAAAATCGGTTGAAAAAATTATCCCGTTGGTGTAAATAATGAAGATAAAACCGTAGCAGGAGAAAAACGCGAGAGCTAGTATGAGCTTTGGCCGAACTTGCGGCCTGGTATACTTTTGGGTCCGCTGGGTCGCCTTCATTCAGGTCGCAGATGGATGGGAGCACGATACCACCCGTGTCGTTTGAGTCAGGATGAAAGAGGGGATCGCGAAACGTCCAAATCCGAGGAGAATCTGATACAGAGTCACTACTACTAAAACTAGTAGTAGTATGCATACTAGAGTAGCTCGTACTAGAGCAGTACTCTAGTACGAGCGTAGTATGCATACAATGAATATGTACTCTCTAGTGGTATGTATGTATCTGCATAGCTAACATGAGACAGGGGGACCTCACATCCCGTACGCGCTGGCGCGTAGGATTCGCGGTTCCATCTCAACTCCATGCACTTTTTATGGATGGCATTCCAAGCGAGCATGCAAGCTCGTACACACGATACACGATACACGATAAGCATCGCGCATGGCCGCATCGCCCACCTGCCCCCTTCGCATTCGCAAAGATATCAGGGAAACGCAACCCCCTAGACCACGCCATGAGGTCGTGGTTCCGCGGTAACAAGGTCGGCGACCCTGCGAACCGGCGAGGAGACGCCAACGATGGCCAGTACAGCTCAAGCGAGAGAGCGGTGGCTTCCTCCTTGGCGGCGGGACAGTCCCGCAGAGGTGGGGGGTTCCCAGATTCGCTCCCCAATGTCGGCGATTCCCAGTACATTGGTGGTACACAGCGACAGCCCCAAGATCTATCTCATGCCCGGGGATCTGGAGGAAGCAGAGCTCGATCAGGGTGAGTCGGCATTGCTGAAGGTGGCCACTTTGTGCTCAGCAGTCACTGCGGGTGGCGAAATTAGAGCCACCTCTTTCATGTTGGGGGGAGGGGGGCATCCCTTATATTTCACATTATTCATTATTTACGCCTGTTGGAATTTCTTCCCAAATCTAACCATTGGCCTCTACTATCTCCTCTCTGCGCTATTTACAGAGATCGACCGACCCAATGGGGTGGAGGGTCTTTCAATTCGATATTGGCGAGAAGAGGATCGCACGCGGCCGAGGCCGAAATGGAGCGCAAGGTTGCGGTCGCTGCCCGGAATTTGGGCGACGGAGTTCAGAGGATCGTCATGGCGGCTAGGATGGGAGGTGCAGCTACCGCGGGAGGGCAAAAGGGAGAACGCAACCAAAATCCTGATGAGTGGAAGATCCGACTTCTTCAGTTGCTTGGAGGTTCCGACCCTGAGGTGAAGGCCGCAAGGGAGGGGGACGCTCGGCATCCAACGTCCGACTTGGATGTCCTGCTCGACAATTCTTCGTGCGACAAATTCGTCTTGCGATGCGTCGAAAACGAATTACCTCCCAATCTCATCCACTGCCTTCGGCTGTTGCGTGTCTTAGAGCTGCAGCATGCTCACCGCGCCGCGGCCATACAGCAGCGGAGCGGTGGAGATCCTAACCAGGTGGAAACGAGCCCCGTGAGTACGACGGCAGCCTCCAAGGTATCCAAGCTTCTTTGCCTCCTGTGCACGGACCCCAGCGTGGGAGAGCAGCTCCGTCCCCATCTTTTTGGTCTTCTAGCTCTCTCGGGGGCAACTTATCCCCCTTCTGGTGTACACATTGCGACAGCTGCTTCGGTCGTCATTATTGCTTTCTCGGAATCGTGCCTCTCGTCCTCCCTGGTTTGGTTCCTCCACGATCGGAAGATGATTGTACACATGACGGACGATGTCAAGGAACTCTGCGGAATGACAGATGCTCCAACACCTACTACCCTCTGCTTGTACGGAAATGCTGCTGAGGCTGTTGGACTCTGGATCGCCGGTGTCCGCACGGTCGTCCACCTCGTCGTTTTGTCCTGTCATCACCAGTGCCTGGAATTGCTCAGGGACTTCGACACTGCCGGTGGCTACCATGTCTTGTGCTATGCCATTGCCAACTCGAGTGCGCCTCGCATTGCCGACCTGCTGAAACTCGTCACAATGCTCGTATATTGCAAGACGGACACGTCGTCTTCCGTTGGAGATCATACGAGCACCGATGGCATAAATACCTCTGACATCATAGAACAGAACCAAGACGAATCCCGGCTTGCCAGCAACCCTCATGCTTTCGAGATCATTGAGGATTTAATGGTCAGATCCGTCCCGCTTCTGTCGGAGTATGTCGAAATGTATGGGGGCAGCAGGCCGACTTTGAATTCGACAGAAGCCCTGCAAGATTTGGCAGCCCTCTCAGTCGAGACTGCGCAAAAAACGACGGGTCGGGCAATACATTCTTCGTCTGAGGATGAAGGAGCACTAGTGACTGAAATTCTCGCGATGGTGCTTCAGCTTTACTCAGATCACCCAAAGAACTTTTCCGTTATTGAGTCCCGGTACAATGTTCTTTCACTTTTCCTCCTTTCCTTCCCGACATTCTCAAACACGGACGTTAAGGTGATGATTCTAAAAAATCTTGAGTTTGTTTGTAGCGGCATTGTTGAATCGAGTGTGACCAAGCCTCTCAGTGTCGCGAGTGAAATTTTCTTCTCGTTGTGCAAAACATTGCTCGTTGTTAAAATTGAAGACCAGAGTAATGAAGGAGACAGTAGCAGAATTTATGAAAATCTTATGATCGATGCAGAGATGCTGTGTGAGACACTTATCAAACTTCTCCAGTTCGATGACAGTGTGAGCCACGCAATGGCTGGCGGTGGTCTGGTTTCTGACAAGGTACATGATTTTTTGCAGCTTGTGGACTCATCACATTTTGTTAATAATGGGGATGGTTTATCAGACGACTCCATTCGAGATCCTCCCGAATCAACCAATATTGACAATGTTTTTGCTGCCATGTGCAGTATCCTACGCTTGCTTGTTCGTAACGGTGCAATACCATCTCGCTCAATCGCTAAATCGAAGTTGCCTCTGGCTCCACCCAGCGAAGTTAGCGCTAATGCCTTGAGTAATGTGCCTATAGATCTGGACAGGAATCTCAACCTTCTTTTGTCCATTGGTGTGACAGAGCTAGGTGAAAAGGCCCTATCGGCCTCTCTCTCTGTGTTTGAAGCAAAATTGGGCTCTCGCCAGGATGACTCGCTCATTACCGATATGGAGTGCGTCATTGATCTCTCGGATAAGTTGGCCTCGTCCATAGCGCAAAGCTGCGGCGTCGATCTCGATGGAAGTAACTCAGCTGCTGCGCCAGCTGTTCGGAGAAGACGTGATCGCCCTTGGCGGGGAGGGGAGGGGGCTTCTGCCGTCAATCTCGACCTGCAAAGGGAAGGTGATTCTGAACCGTTGCCCGTTGGTATTATCAGCCGACTTGGAGGAGTGATAGAAATGCTCTGTTCAGTCCTAGAGGTCAATGAATCCGCCCAAGATGCCTTCCGGATCAGTAGCGGATTCGAAAGCATCATCCGCTGGGTACTCGCTCTGGATGGGGCAGTTGACGGGGCAAGTGTTGTTCCCAATGTTGAGAACGATGGAGGCAATACGGATAGTTGCAGCGCTGAAGTATGCGCGAGCAGTATTTTATCTCTGATTGAATCCATCATGTCGCTCCTTCGCGCAGCAACTGAACCAGCGAAGAACAAGAAGAACTTTTTTGCGGAGATGATATCAACCGATTCCTCGGATACTTTCTCGGAAGACGAAAGGATAGCGGGGACGTCTGCCTTAGCCAATCGTCTTTATTTTCGCCAGAAGAGGCTGTATCTTGCTTTGTCAACGGCGATCTCAGGTACCGGAATACTAGGCTCTCCTCTACACGCTCTGTCGATAATGAACTTTTCACTCGCTTTTATGGAACCCTCGATCAGCCTGCCAACCGACGGAAGGAGCTCTAAGTCTGTGCACCCATCTGATGGAAATGGATTCTTGCGCAATCCTGATGGTGCTAGACTCGTCCTTGCTTTATCTGTAGCAGATATCGGGGGAGAAATTGATTTATCCACGAATGCTCTCAAGGAGGTCATTCGCCTTTGCGCACCAGAAAACAGCACAACAAGCTTGTCGCAGCTATCGTCGAGTGGTCTCATTAGCAGCCTTACGCATCCTCAAGAATTTGGCCCCTACCTCGAAGATACCCAGCACCCACTCTATGATCTGTTTATACTCCTTCTCCGTCGCCTTGCTTCTTTCAGTATGACATACGTGGACTTTGTCGCGCTCTTAAGGTCTGTGGCCGGACCGATATTGCGGGAAAACTTAGAGAATGGTGCGGGCGAAGAAAATGACGTCTCTGCCACGAAATCGAAACGGATACGGCTTCCTGTTATCAGCTCATCCGTTGCGGCAAGTGCTATGCAGCCAAAGCTATCCGCTGATGAAGTCCGCGAGAAAGATGTTCGAACCAGACTAGAGACGCTTTCCCTGATCGCAGAGGTTGGCGATCGCGTCGCTCGTTGTGAGATTGGCGGTAGTTCATTAAATTCGCTTTCGGTGCGCATGCACTCAGTGCCGATTGAAGAACGATGGGAGAAATTTGCTGAGCAAGGGCGCACTAAGTTCCTCGAAATTAATAGTGTCGATGCTGCTGCGAAGGTAGCGGCGGCAAGATTGAGCTCGAACCCTGATGCTCAAAAGGAGCTTGTATGGCCTCCATTTGCAAGCTCCGGTTTCACTTACTCTGCATGGGTTAGAATCCCGGCTTCGGATTCGGAGGAAGCGACAGGAGGTAGCTTATTCTTGCTCGACCTCTCAACTTTGTCAAATGACCCAAACGGCACCAATTATCTTTCAGTTTGGTACAATATAAAGGCTCGACGATTGAGTGTTCTTTCTTCTTCAGCGCAACACCACCAACCAACTCATTTCCCACTTTCACCTTTGGCCGTGGGTGTTTGGCACCATATTTTTATTACCTTCCAGCCACCGAAACGAACTATTCTTTCGCGCAAATCACTTATGGTGGTCTGTGTCGACGGTCGGCCACTGATAGAAGCCAATGACAAGGTTTTTGAAGCCAAAATTGACAGTATTATTCTACCACCGACGGCCCGCGTTTACGTCGGGGTCCCCAACCCAGTATTGGCAACTAATGGGGCAGTCAGTGGGTCTCTTCCTGCCTGGGATCTTGGTCCAATTCTATTATTGACGACCGTTCTTGGAATACGTGACGCAACTTCGATCTTTGTTGCTGGTCCTGACTTTCAGGGTATTTTCTGGGGTGACAGGCCTCAGCGTCTCTCGTTGGCAGCCACCGCATCTGCGACATTTTCTATGCTCGCTGAGATTGGTGAGAGCGGAAGCGTTGCCGGAGCCCTTCGTCGACGCGGAGTGCCAGAAGTGGAAGCGGCAGGTCATGCTATACGTGAGCGAGGTTCGGGAGCTGGGCCAGAGTCCGATATGCTAAAAGCTGTGGGTCTACTTTGCAACGTTTCACCGGATGCCGTGGCATTTGCTTTCCAAGCGTCAGCTTCAAGTGCGATCGGAGGAACACGAAAGTATTCCCTTCGCTTACCAAATCTTGCTAGGATCAATTCTTGCAATGAAGTGGTTGCGACAGATGCACTTGTCTACGGCAGCGGCAGTAGCATATCCCCGCATTGCTTCGCTGACAATGTGCAATGGATTGGTGGTCCAAATGTCATGTTGCCGTTGGTGAATGCAGCGAATTCAGCCTTGTCGTTGGCACTTGCACTTCGCCTCATACGCGAGAGCGTGTATAGGCACCCTCCCAACCTTGAGATGTTGCAAGCTGGGGGTGGCTATCGCATGTTAGGTTTGCTTCTTAGGCAGAAGCGCATCATGGACGCGAACATCATGGAGCAATGCTTCGCATTTGCCGTCCATGGTTTCGTCCCCGGTTCAGTAGATGACAAACAGATATCCCGCAGTTCGGAAGGGGCTCTGATGGGGTCACCTCCCGAATGGGCATTTTCGGCTGGGTGGGTCTTTTCTGATTTGGATGCAATGAAGTATCTGTTACTCAACCATCAAGTCTGGGATCTAAGGCGATCGGGCCCAGAGCTTCCCTTACGGCTTTTGTCTTTCCTCAACGGCTTGGTTGCGGCACATTCCGCACATGCTGCATTTAATTCGAGGCGGCTCCACCTCCTGGGTACTGTCCGTTGGACGTTGCATTTAATGTTAGAGGCAGCAGAATTATTTGGTGCCGGCGCAGACGCTACTGCGAAGGCTGCGAGTGGTCATGGCTCTAGTACATCAGGAGACGATGTAGGTGCCTCCGGTATCAATGTATCGGTTACGGAAGGTGCAGCATTGGCAAGCGGATGGATATGTGAGGCTCCGTCAGTTTCAACAACTTCAGTCGGAGGGGACCCCGACAACTCGCTGCTCATTGGGTGCAAGACTCTCCTCCGAAGAGTCCTTACTTTTATGCTCACTCCAGGTGATCTTGAGGCAATTGCTGGTGCTGCCATTTACACCCTTTCTATCACTAGTGGCTCGCCCATCAAGGTCGGGAACGAGCAGGTTTCTCCAGGTTTTGTCCAAGGAGAGAAAGGACTGGTCGAAGAAGAGCAGCTCCCTCCTGGTCCAGTTGCGAGAGTTTACTTGATCCGCTTACTAGAGGAGCTCGTGGTGGATGGTGTTAATGAGATTATGGCAATGCGTGATGATAAGGCTTCTGACAGTCCCTCCCAACCGCCAATGCAGCCTCATGCAGGAGGGGGAACAAGCTCCAATCAGTCATATTTGGCCGCGTCAATGATGGCCCGAAAGCGGAACAATCGAGGTCAGCCTGGTCTCTCAGGAGACCTTACGATGCAACCTAATCATCAGAAAGCTCAGGCTTTCCTATCTGCCTTCGCGAATATTCTTACGCCAGTCTGGTTCGCGAGCGTTCTTGAAGGATGTCGCGAGGAAGCATCGGCCTCAGCAGTTTTCCGCCTCATGATTCTTATGTTACAAAGTTCGCCAGCATTTGCTTCTGCGTTTGAGGAAGCAGGTGGTTTTGCTCCTCTTGTTTTGAGCATACCTAAGTTTCCAACCTGCGCAAGCATTACAATGTCTATGTTAAGCCAACTTTTGTGCGCTCCAATCCTGCATCTTCCATGCTTCGGAACTATCAATGCTGGACAGCTCTGCGAAATTTTTGATGCGGAAAACGATTCTGAGCTTATAATGAGAGAGAGTATCAGAGGAGGCCTTCATACGCCGTCTGATCCATCATGTGGGATTTTTGCTCTTTTGGCGGAATGTTTGGGCCGAAATATCCAGTTGGCATCGTTTGACAATGAGCTTGGCAGGAATGCACGGCAAATAAATGAGGCGGTGCTTAGTTTACTAAGTCATCGCCACAAATTCTCTTCGTCATTTCAGGAATTCTGTCGAACGCCTGATTTTTTGGAGCCACTAGCACAAGCGCTGTGCCTTGTGTACGATAAAAATTTGCAGAGAACACAGAGACTGAATGACAAATCCAAAGCGATATCCCAGCAAGAAGAGGAATTTGCGGACCAAATCGGGGCAAATAGTCGCGCAGAAATAGAAGGTGTGGAAAGTGGACAAACCATCGATATTGTTAAAGAACAGGATGGCGGGCCAGATGGAGGCAACGAACATAGTTCTTTGCCCAAAAGAGACGACCCTAGACGGTCGAGTAAGGAACCTTCACGCCGAGGAAGATTGAGCTCTGTTGACATGAGCGCGACGCCTACCGAACGCTTCATTGGGAAGGATGATGTTGATCGTGACAGTAGTGGTACTGGCATGCTGGAACTATTGCATCTCGTTCTCTCCCATGATGTCCTCTCAGCCCCCCTGGCAGCCCCCCTCGTCAGTGCGTTATTCCGGTCGTTTCCTATCCACGCTTCGTTCGATCAAGTCGAAGCCTTTCATTTGGTCTTGATCGAGCGTTGTCAATCGGTTGTCGAAGATGCGCTGCAGCGCGGTGAACCTATTGCAATTGCAAACTGCGTAGGGGTGTGCTCCGTCCTTCTTGATCGTTTGATGGCCGGATTCTTCACGTCCGAGCCCATTCTTGATTCGTTAAAAATGATTTTAAAGACTCTGGCTGCCCTGATGACACCTGGATCATATGCATCAAGGACACTTGGGCAAGCCGAACAAAGCATGCTCCTGGCAGACGCCGCCTATTTTACACGTTTGGCTTGCCTCGCAGCACTCCAACGCAGTCACTCAATAGGACCATACGATTCTGGTGATGACGAGCTGAAAATAGCTGTTCTAGAATCAGTTGGCGCTAATTTGAGGCAATGGTTGTTGATCCCAGGTGGAATTGGACAGAACCGTCAAGGCGGTGGAGCACCCGCTAATCCCGCTCCTGGAACCAGATTACACGTTCTATGGCAATCTGGGAGTCTAACAAGATGCTGCCCGCCTTCCGTCTCTTGCACTTTCCCTGACTTGACTGCCATGAACGAACCCGATCGTGCTTTTATTGCATCTCTTCTTACTGAGATTAGGAAAGCACTCGGTCATCAGAGGCCTGATATTCGGGAACAAGCCGTCGACATTATCGTTACCCTGCTGCAACAACGACGAGGAATCATGTCAGAACTCTTGACTGCTGATGTCCCGCGTGATGACGGTCGAATAGAAACTTATGATTTGATTAGCAGAGGTGGATTTGGAGCCTTACTCGCTGCTCACGAAGCCGCAAAAATGCAAGAGAGAGGGAATGTTAGCACAGTTCCTCGCCGAGAAAGGACCGGGTCATCCTCTACATCAAAGAAGTACGCCTCCTTTTTTGATTGGTACGACAAGAATAATGCCCAGGTAGCAGCGGTATTTCATAGCATACAGATGCAGGTGTCGCAATTGCTGCCCGGTTTTGACGTTAGAGCTTCGACGCCTGATGAGGCTATTGAAAATGAGCAGAAGGTAATGCTGCTAAAGCTTACGGCCCAAGACTCATCTGACCGAACTATTCTCGGCGGCTTGGAGCGGGCCGAACTTGCTCAGCGGTCATACGACAAGACGGCAGAAAGCCACGCGCTTTGGAAAAGACGGGGCTTCGATGATCTTTCGTCTGGTGCCATGCAATGGAAATTCTTATTACGCCAACTCAAAGGATCTTGTTCAATATGGGAAGGCGGACTTTATGATAACGATGAGTCCCCCTTTTCGACATCAGCAAAGCTTCTCATATGTTTCCAGAAGAATAAGAAGAATTGCGGGCACGACGAAACAAATAATGAGCTTGTACCATTTAATGGGACTGCCACGATAAGCTCTCCTGATGCCATCGAAACTGTCACGAGATGGAAGCTTGATCTAACCTAAGGATATGAACGTCAAAGGCGGCGTCTTCTACCGAACTACGAGTTCTTCAGCCTTTACAATCTCGACGAATCCTTTGATACTGATAAAGGAAAAAAGGAGTGCACAGCAAATATTGCTCCGAATGAGGACCATGCTGGGTCAGTAGTTACAGAAACCATGACAGGGGCAAGCAAAGAAGGTATGTCCTTCAGGAGTGTTGCAATGCCCACTTCCTCGCTCATGGAGGAAAGAAACGCAGAAGCCACAGCCGAGCTTCTCAAGGAATTGAATCTTGGACCTGGGAAGGCAAAATTGCTCGATGAGGATGAAGATGAAGACGAGCTTGAAGACGATCTGGTCAGCGAGGGTGCTGAAGGCAAACTCAATAGCGAGGTCGTTCTAGCTGATGAAGACGCAAGTAAAATGTCCCCGTCAGATGCCAATGATCACGAGGGGCTAAGCACGGCTATTACCGTGGATTCGACAGATGTAGGGCAGCCGACAGCCCTGCATGAAGGCGCTCAAGAGGGAGGAGACGGGCATGATACTGAAGATCTTGATGGAATAAGAAATAAGGAGGTCGCGTCTAGTTATGACTTGATTACAGGGCTGATCGCTGCGGGAGACTGGCCCGAGAAATCCTATAACGTCAAGCGCTGTACTGGGCTTGAAGTACGGCAAGCGTTACTACTCTGGTGCCGAGATGCGATCTACATAATTGATGGTTTCGAGCAGACCGAAGGGGAAGGTCTTGAGGGCAAGATCAAGCGTTTGGAAAAATCCAACACGACGTACTACATTAATTTGCGTCAGGATGGGTCCGTCTCGATGGACGTAACCAACGACAATGTTGAAGATGGCCAGGCAAGGTCGTACCAGCCAGTCGAGGATAGGGTGTTAGGAGAAATGGGGAAATCTAAGAAGGACAAAGCTGGAGACGACGAGATTGGGGAAGAGGAGATTACTTACCAGCACCGAAGTCAGCGAGTCCCCTTCAGTGACCTTTATTCAGTTTTCCGGCGAAGATACCAGCTCCAGCACATTGCTCTGGAATTCTACGATGTGCACAAAAAAGGTACATTAATTGCCTTCTCTAACAATGCTGAGAGGGAGGAAGTACTCACCAAGGTTCTTAGCTCGAATCTCCCCAACAGCATTTTCAGCTCAAGCCTTCTGGTAGGCAGCACCTCCATCAACTACAAGAAATTTATGAACAGTCTACGGCAAAAAATCACGAATCAGTGGGTGCAGGGGCGCATTACGAACTTCGATTTTATCATGCACCTCAACTCATTCGCTGGTAGAACTTATAATGATCTGACGCAATATCCTGTATTCCCATGGGTTTTGAGTAATTACGACTCAGACGAGATCGATCTGGACGACCCAACTGTTTACCGTGATCTATCAAAGCCCATGGGTGGTCAGGGAGCGCAGCGAGCCGTCCAATTTCAAGAACGGTATGAAGCGTTGGAAAGCAACTATTTGAATGACGACGAGCCTCCACCATTTCACTATGGAACGCACTACTCTTGCGCGGCCTATGTATTGTATTACCTCATGCGTCTGGAGCCTTTCTCTCGTTTGGCGCTCTCGCTCCAAGGTGGGCGCTTCGACGTCGCCGACCGCCTTTTTCACGACGTTGGTGCTAGCTGGAAGAGTGCCAGTACCGAGAACTTGCAAGATGTACGAGAATTGATACCTGAATTCTTTTACCTTCCTGAATTCCTGGAGAACAGCAACAACTTCGACTTTGGTACAACGCAATCCGGAAAGGTTGTTCACCACGCGACGCTGCCCAAGTGGGCTAAGGGCGACCCTCGACGCTTTGTCCGAATCAACCGCCAGGCACTCGAAAGTGAGCACGTGAGTAAACATCTTCACAAATGGGCAGACCTGATCTTCGGTTACAAGCAGAGAGGACAAGAGGCTGTCAAAGCGTTGAATACCTTTGTGCACGTTACATACGAAGGCACGGTCGATCTCGATCAGATCGAGGACCCAATCCAGAGAGATTCCATAATCGCTCAAATCCAGAATTTTGGCCAGACTCCAAGCCGTCTTGTGCGCAAGCCTTTCCCGGGGCGGAACATCGTGTCCATGTCAGCGCTTGCTGCTCTGACGCCTCCGTTCTGCGTCGTTGGCGCACAACATAGAGTGTACGTGCGAGCAACCGTGCTCGACACGTGCCGCGTTGGTATGGTGTGCCAGACAGACTCCTCTGTTGGCGATTTGTGCCTTGTCAAGGGGCAGCTCGTGGGTGTCGGAAAGCAGTGCGCCTTGATCTTGCCTACGAAAAAATATTTCCGCTATGGTGGCCCCAACAATGGAGCCAGTGTTCACGTTGCGGTGACTTCGGGACGTTTCAGAGAAGTAGATCGTGTTCTTAGCATTCACGATGGGATGCATCGCTCTGCTATCAACGTTGCCAAACCATCGCTTAACGGGCTCTGGCTGGTGACAGGCTGCGTTGATTCCACAGTTAGAGTTTGGAGATATGATGGTAAGAACGTCCATCTCCAGGCAACGCTCTGCGGTCACGAGGGTGGCATGGTCACCTGCATCGATGTGAGCACTACCTTTGGCACGATCGTCAGCGGAGATGCTGATGGCAACATTCTAGTTTGGGATATTCGTACGTTGACATTTGTGAGGAAGCTGAGAAATACTAGTGCCCTCGAGGCTGGTGAGGACCTTGGCTCGTCGGCAATCTCCGTCTCGATTAATCACAAAAACGGCAACATCCTTACCCTTGTCGGTTCGATGCTGTCAATTTTTGACATAAACGGAATCAAGCTTGCTTCTTTCGCACCAGGTTATGACTTCGCATCGAAGAATCGTCCAAGCCTCGCAATATCGACGAATTGTCCCGAGTGGATGGAGGATGGAGTGGTTGCCGTAACTGGCCACGTCAACGGCGACGTGAGGCTCTGGGGACTTGAATACGAAGAAAAGGCACTGATAATGTGCCACCAGCTTCCCGACAAGGTGCATTCCTGCCCCATCACAGCGCTACGCGTTTCTGGCGACCTACAAGACACCCTTCTCGTCGGCGACAAGTCTGGTAAGATGAGCATGTGCAAGACCCTGCAGCCAGAGGCGTTTTGATTTTTTTCGGCTCCTACAGTAGTGCATGTATAAATTCAGAACCATGATATCATTATCTTGAAATATTATAGCCTAATCGAATGCAACAACTTGAACGCAAGTGCGAGAAGAAATGCGCGCAGACGGTGGCACGACTCTTCCGATCGAAAAAGGACGAGAAGACGGATTCAAAGCAAAAGCGATCCATCACAGCACATCGAACCTACCAAAGCGCTTTTAACTGGTATCGGCATTCTTGACAAAGGACCTCGACTCGAAGGCCTCCGCCTCGATGGCAAGGATGATTGCATTGCTGCGCACTCTCGGCTTCAAGGCCTTCGCCATTTTCGAACGGCGGAAGCCGAAACCAAACCGTTCCTCTTTGAGCTGCGAACCTTTGCTCTTGTTTCCGGTTAGAGCCTGCTTCCTTGCCTTGGTCTTCATCATTTGGTTACGGCGGGTTAGAGTGAATGATGGCAAAGTCCGTTGTAGATGCGAAAACGACCAGGGACGGAGCGAGAAAACAAAATCATGATAATAAAAAATCATGCGTTTGGAAAAAAAAAGTGGAAAATCGAAAGCGGGCAGATTGCGGCGAAGCCTAACCCTAATATGAATATCAAAAAGGAGCATGTCTATAAAATTTAGTGTACTCTAGCTACTATATATACACACGGAGTCAACTCACGATCAACCGTGCAATTACTTTAGTACGAGCTCGTAGTACCACAGTCTCATTTTGTGGTTCGCGCGCGCGCAATAATGATCTGTAAAATCTAAATTTAAATACGATGTGAACAAATTGCAATTCAATTGTCCGCTCAGGCAATTAGCCCGCCCCCTAGCAATTTAGTGCGGCAAAACTGAAAACTACTCTACGAGTAGTACTTTAGCATTCAGGCGGCCTGAGAGGACAGTTGATTTGAAATTTGTATTAAATTACGAGCTCGTACATGATGTATGTATGTGTATGTTCGATCCCGTCTGCAATTCCTATTTCCTTCTCCGTCTCCTTTTACTGTCCGTTTCCCCGTCTCCTCTGTTCTTGGACGCGGAGCCTTTCCCTGCTTCCAGCGTAGCCCTGCCTGACTTCTTGCAACTTAATGGATTCGGGCCTTTAGCCTTTTTCTTTGCTCGTCTTGTGGCCCCTCCCGCTTGCCCATCTCTCAGCCCTGCTAATCGTCTAGCCTCGTCGTTCTTGCGCTTCCTCGCAGATCTTTCCTTCTCCCGAACACCCGCCACCATCTCTCGCTCCTCTTTTGTCGCAAGTCCCCCCCCCGTAATCATTTTGTTTCGTTCCTGATGTTTGGCTCTTCTCCTTGAAGCCGCAGACGGCGCCTCGAGAAGGAGGACGCCGCGGCTTAGCCTGATCTGAGGGACGTAAGGAAGCCCTCGCAGAGTATCTGAAAGGGCTTCGTCTTGCGTCCCAATTAGGTAGCCATGACGATTTGCTCCATCCATCACGAGGAGGCGAATGTCTTCCCCCGGCTCCCCAAGACATTCACCATCACCTATTTTCTCATTACCCCCGTCGTTGCTCTTTCGCTTGCTCCGTTCCGGAATAGCATCCCTCTCAACGATCTCGCACTCGTCCAGACCGAACTGACGCGCCTTCGCGAACACCTCCCCTGGAAGGGAGGCGAGCTCATCTAGAGTCGACCTGGTCACGTGGAGGAAGAAGGTGGTCTTTTGCAGCAGCGTGGAGATACGATCGTGCAATGGGACCTTCTGTCGGACCGCAGCGGCGAGGAAGTTGCCGTCGCAGAGCACATGATATGGACCTTTGATGCCGCCATTGAGGGAATAGAACTGAAGAGTCTTTCGCGCCGCTTTTGCGCGCCCATGTCTCATGCTGATAGCTCGGGTAGATTTGTCCACTAAAATACTGTAGGACTACTGCGATAGTAAGCTGAACAGGTTGGCCGTTCTCATATCTACGTAGCTCCCATAGGACGTCATGTGAGGGGATGAGAAAGAGCCGAGGAAAAGAAAAGAGAGCAGATTTGTGGTGCTCGATCGCGCGAGCGCTCCGTTGGTCGGGTAAGTCGTGGCCAATCAACAGGCAACCAGGGGCAGATATTATGCATATTACTAGAAGTATGCACATACTGTACTCTACTAGAGTAGTATACTAACTACCACTCTTAGAGTACATCATGTATGTACTGTATGTGGTACTTATGCACATACTAGCTACGAGGGAGTAGTAAAAACGTAGTACTACTATGCATAGCTAGAGTATGCATAGTATGCATAATAATATTATTATTACAGTATGCATACAGTATTATTACATCTAGAGTAGTACGAGCACGTATTATTATTACTAAGTAT
>Ga0099799_10060_pt1 | contig 32852 bp, 27 predicted proteins | sample Uncmet6_SortLC_1_FD_89033 | JGI IMG/M metagenome (GOLD analysis project Ga0099799, IMG submission 89033) | Marine eukaryotic communities from CALCOFI LINE 67, Pacific Ocean - CN11_C50_N6_SortLC_1 | ecosystem: Environmental > Aquatic > Marine > Oceanic | place: Pacific Ocean: Monterey Bay...
TCTGGTTCTGGCTCTGGTTCTGGCTCTGGCTCTGGTTCTGGTTCTGGCTCTGGCTCTGGTTCTGGTTCTGGATCTGGGTCTGGCTCTGGCTCTGGTTCTGGTTCTTTTTCAGAAGATTATGAATCTAAATCATTGAAAGAAAACAATAAATTTTGGAAAAATTGTACATCTGGCTCTGGCTCTGGCTCTGGTTCTGGTTCTGGCTCTGGTTCTGGTTCTGGCTCTGGTTCTGGTTCTGGCTCTGGTTGTGGCTCTGGTTCTGGTTCTGGTTCTGGCTCTGGCTCTGGCTCTGGTTCTGGTTCTGGTTCTGGCTCTGGCTCTGGCTCTGGCTCTGGCTCTGGCTCTGGCTCTGGCTCTGGCTCTGGTTCTGGTTCTGGTTCTGGTTCTGGTTGTGGTTCTGGTTGTGGCTCTGGTTCTGGTTCTGGTTGAGGTTCTGGTTGTGGCTCTGGCTCTGGCTCTGGTTCTGGTTGTGGCTCTGGCTGTGGTTCTGGCTCTGGCTCTGGCTCTGGCTCTGGTTGTGGCTCTGGTTGTGGTTCTGGTTCTGGTTGTGGTTGTGGTTGTGGTTCTGGTTGTGGTTCTGGTTCTGGCTCTGGTTCTGGTTGTGGTTCTGGTTCTGGTTGACGCTCAAAAATTAAAATATCTTCAATCCATTGTGCATCATTATCCACAGCATTTAAAGAATTTACCAAAAAATTATAATAATTATCAATTCCTAGATCAACTAATAAACTCCAATTATTTGATAATAATGCATTTACAACCGATGTATATAAAATAATTTGATTTTCTTTAACAGCATAATACCAATTATCGGGCACAATTATAGAATTTTCTATAATATTTTTTTCTAAAATCAAATGTATTCCTGCGATTTTTCTACCTTCAACAGCAAAATATGTAAATAAATATTCAACCTTTTCGTCTATTTTTCTAACATTCAATATATTATTAGGTAAAACAATACCATTCGAATCCTTATAAATGGTTTGTGTTGTACTGTTAACAACTAAACCATATTGATTTTTTGTAATTGTTAATATAACTTCTTTACTTGTTTTGTCAGCATTTATAACTAGTGTACTAGTGATTATGGTTGTTGTTCCATCATCATTCTTGGTTGTTGTTTCAGAAATAATAGTTACTTGTCCTTGTGAATCAGTAACAACTGTTTCAATTGTTATAGACCCGTCATTATTTGTTTTCTTTGTAACAATTGTTTCACTTATTACGTTACCACTAGAATCTGTAATTAACGTTTTACTAATTTTGTGTCCATAAATATTCGTTTCTTCAGATGTTGTTACATAACTTTCGCTAATAATATTTCCGCTACTATCTGTAACTATTGTATTCGTAGTTATTGAACCATTTTCATTTATAATTATTGTTTCGTTAGTTATTGTAACTATTCCGTTAGAATCTGTAACTATTGTTTCAATAGTTATTAGTTTTCCATCTTTGCTAGTTGATTTAGTAACAATTGTTCCACTTATGAATGAACCACTGGAATCAAGATTTTGAGTGTTTGTTATTATAATTGTTGTTCCACTTGCATCAACTGTAATTGATTCTTCAATAACAACTTTACTATTGTCTTCATTAATAATAATAATAGTTTTTGTTTTTGTTGTTGTACCATCTTCGTTTACAATAACTATTTCTGGTGGTTCTTCTCTAATTGTAGTATTTCCACTTGAATCAATAACTATTATGTTAATAGTTATTTGTCCAGAACTGTTTATTATTTCTGTTGTTGTTGTGCTAGTGTTTGTTGTTTCATAATCAGGTGGGGGTCCAATTATTGTTTCGTTAACTATTGTTTTCTTAATTTGATTGCCACTATTGTCCACATAAGTAGAAACAATTGACGTTTTGATGCTTGATGAACCGTCGCCATTTTGTGTATTTGTTGTAGTTATTATATTTCCACTATCATCTGTTTCAATAGTAACTAATATTGTGCTACTTATTCCATGAGATGGAGTTGTAACAGTTTTCGTTCCAGTAATGTTTCCAGAACTATCTGTATAAGTTGTTATTTTAACGTTTATAGACGTACCATCAAAATTAGTTGTTTCTGTTTCCAAAACACTATTTCCACTATTATCTATATAAGTTGTAACAATAACTATTGTTTCGTTAGTTATTTGTCCAGTAGCGCTTAAAATACGAGTAATAGTTTCTATTGAACCATCAGGTTTAGTTGTAATTATTATTATGGTTGTTGTTCCATCGTCATTCTTGGTTGTTGTTTCAGAAATAATAGTTACTTGTCCTTGTGAATCAGTAATAACTGTTTCAATTGTTATAGACCCATTATTGTTTGTTTTCTTTGTAACAATTGTTTCACTTATTACGTTGCCACTAGAATCTGTAATTAACGTTTTACTAATTTTGTGACCATAAATATTCGTTTCTTCAGATGTTGTTACATAACTTTCGCTAATAATATTTCCGCTACTATCTTTAACTATTGTATTCGTAGTTATTGAACCATTTTCATTAATAATTATTGTTTCGTTAGTTATTGTAACTATTCCGTTAGAATCTGTAACTATTGTTTCAATAGTTATTAGTTTTCCATCTTTGCTAGTTGTTTTAGTAACAATTGTTCCACTTATGAATGAACCACTCGAATCAAGATTTTGAGTGTTTGTTATTATAATTGTTGTTCCACTTGCATCAACTGTAATTGATTCTTCAATAACAACTTTACTATTGTCTTCGTTAATAATAATAATAGTTTTTGTTTTTGTTGTTGTACCATCTTCGTTTACAATAACTATTTCTGGTGGTTCTTCTCTAATTGTAGTATTTCCACTTGAATCAATAACTATTATGTTAATAGTTATTTGTCCAGAACTGTTTATTATTTCTGTTGTTGTTGTGCTAGTGTTTGTTGTTTCATAATCAGGTGGGGGTCCAATTATTGTTTCGTTAACTATTGTTTTCTTAATTTGATTGCCACTATTATCCACATAAGTAGAAACAATTGACGTTTTGATGCTTGATGAACCGTCACCATTTTGTGTATTTGTTGTGGTTATTATATTTCCACTATCATCTGTTTCAATAGTAACTAATATTGTGCTACTTATTCCATGAGATGGAGTTGTAACAGTTTTTGTTCCAGTAATGTTTCCGGAACTATCTGTATAAGTTGTTATTTTAACGTTTATAGACGTACCATCAAAATTAGTTGTTTCTGTTTCCAAAACACTATTTCCACTATTATCTATATAAATTGTAACAATAACTATTGTTTCGTTAGTTATTTGTCCAGTAGCACTTAAAATGCGAGTAATGGTTTCTATTGAACCATCGGGTTTAGTTGTAATTATTATTATTGTTGTTGTTCCATCATCATTCTTGGTTGTTGTTTCAGAAATAATAGTTACTTGTCCTTGTGAATCAGTAATAACTGTTTCAATTGTTATAGACCCGTTATTATTTGTTTTCTTTGTAACAATTGTTTCACTTATTACGTTACCACTAGAATCTGTAATTAAAGTTTTACTAATTTTGTGTCCATAAATATTCGTTTCTTCAGATGTTGTTACATAACTTTCGCTAATAATATTTCCGCTACTATCTGTAACTATTGTATTCGTCGTTGTTGAGCCGTTTTCATTTATAATTATTGTTTCGTTAGTTATTGTAATTATTCCGTTAGAATCTGTAACTATTGTTTCGATAGTTATTAGTTTTCCATCTTTGCTAGTTGATTTCGTAACAGGCTATGACGACAATGCTAATACAACGGGAACAATTTATGTATCTTTCTTAACAACAGAAGGCAACAATATTTTAGTTGGTGAAGATTTATTTACTGGAATTAATAAAAATGAAACAAAAATAAAAACATTTAATTTAGAATATTTATGGGATAATATCCAAGTGAAAATTTATACTGATGATACTGACGCTATAGAATTAAGAAAAGTAAAAATAACTTATAAAAATGGTATTAACAATCCATCGGGTATTCATATTTTTACGAATGTGAACAATACTATTACTAGTGGTAACGGTGTTGATAATACAGTTGGTTGGCTTGATACGGGTGGCGGTGCTGTTGGTCCAAATAATAGAATTTATACAAACATTTCATATCAAAGATCGTACGTTAATCGCGACACTGCCCACAGCTTCGAGGACGACGCTGTGGACTCTGATGGAGAAGGAGAATTATTAGATGCTATTGTGGAATGGATGGATACGAGTCAGGACAAAGATGATTATGAAGAGTCATATATATATGACTACGGACATATTTCCACTTGGGATATAAGTAAAGTCACAACTTTTTATTGTCTGTTTAATAATTTGGCCGACGAGGACGAGTTTAACGAAGATATTAGTTTATGGGATGTTTCTAGTGTCACAGACATGACATACGCGTTTGAAGAATGCGAAGTGTTTAATCAAGATATTTCAAATTGGGATGTTTCCAGCGTCACGGATATGTATTCAATGTTCTACGAAGCGGAGTCGTTCAACGGACCTCTTAATAGTTGGAATGTTTCCGGTGTCGAGAAGATGCACGAAATGTTCTACGAAGCGTTCGAGTTCAACCAACCTCTTAATAGTTGGAATGTTTCCGGTGTCGAGACGATGAACGATATGTTCCGCGACGCATCGTCGTTCAACCAAGACATTGGTGGTTGGGATGTATCCAGTGTGACGAATATGAAAGGCATTTTCCGCACTGCCGGGTTGTTCAACCAACCTCTAAATAGTTGGAATGTTTCCAGTGTCGAGAATATGAATCGTATGTTCACAGGAGCCACATTGTTCGACCAAGAAATTGGTGGTTGGGATGTATCCAGTGTGACGGAAATGTACTATATGTTTGGAGACGCAAGGTCCTTCAACCAAGACATCGGTGGTTGGGCGGTCCACAACGTCAAGGAAATGGGTGCCATGTTCGGCGAAGCCGCGTCATTCAACCGGGACATTAGTACTTGGAATGTTTCTAGCGTCACGCGCATGTCCTATATGTTCCGCACCGCATCGTCGTTCAACCAAGACATTGGTGGTTGGGATGTAGGCGATGTCACTAATATTTCGTATATGTTCCTGAGAGCCTATGCCTTCGCTCAAGATATATCTAGATGGCCTTTAGTATCTTTAGATTGGACGGTGACTTCTATATGGGAGGGCTTCGTCGAAGGCGGCGAAAAGGGGTACTTTGCAATAAATGGTCAAGACGCTTTAACTTCATCTAGTATAGATGCCGCGGTTACAAGCCGGAATACTGATATAACAATCGCTCGCTATGGACAAATTCAGAATTGGGATACAAGATACGTTTCTAATATGAAAGAACTCTTCGAATATGATTTATCTTTTAACGAAGATATTTCAAATTGGAATGTATCTCAAGTGACCGATATGGAAGGTATGTTCCGCTACTCTAAAGCATTTAACATAGACATAAGTAATTGGGATGTATCCAAAGTCACAAACATGTATCGTATGTTCGGCGAAGCCGCGTCATTCAACCGGGACATCGGTGGTTGGGATGTATCCAAAGTCTGGATTATGAACTCCATGTTCTACTACGCTGAAGACTTCAACCAAGACATTAGTGCCTGGAATGTATCCAGTGTCACGAACATAGAAAAAATTTTCTTTCATGCGGAGAAATTTAACCAACCTCTTAATAGTTGGAATGTATCCCGCGTCACGGACATGGAAGGTATGTTTAGGTCATGCCTCGTGTTCAACCAACCTCTTAATAGTTGGAATGTATCCAAAGTCACGGATATGGAATACATGTTCTACAGCGCAGATTCGTTTAACGCAGACATTAATAGTTGGAATGTTTCCAGCGTAACAATGATGAAAGGTATGTTCCAACGCGCCGATTCGTTTAACACAAACCTTGATACTTGGGATGTTTCTAACGTAACATATATGCAATATATGTTCAAAAATGCCACATTGTTCAACGAAGACATAACTACTTGGGATATGGGAAAGGTAACGCTCGCGGAGTCTATGTTCTTCGAAGCCGAAGCCTTCAACCAAGACATTAGTGCCTGGAATGTTTCTAGTGTTACGACATTTAAAGACTTTTTCAGCGGTGCTAGTTCGTTTAATCGGGATCTAAGTAACTGGAATACCAGTTCAAAAATCGACGGCGCGCCGCCCTCGACTTGGACGAATTCCGGGATGGATGGTTATACTGATCACTACCCAGACGATTGGGAAGATTAGTGAATATGGACCATATTTTATGCGTCATTATTGTTAGAAGTTAGACCTATACATATTACATCTAACTGAAGGTCATAATATGGCATATTAATGCTTTTGAATTCCAGTGTTCCATATTTGTATTAATTTCAGAGCAATTGATTAAATAAAAAATGAAAGATATCTTTTACAATAATAAATTTTTGTTATAAATTTTCCTCTCTTCCAAATTTAGGATCAACTTTTTCAAACATTTTTGAAAATTTACCGGATATATCATTATCATAAAGTTGTTCTTCGTATATTTTGCGAGGTATATAACGGTATTCGATCCGTGGAGGTGGGCAACTAAATGACATTTTAGTATATCCTATTGTAATAAATACAATACCAATAAGTAGTAAAGCTAAAGCAAGTGTTCTAAACATTATATGTTCTATTATAAAATAATTTGGTAAAATACATATTATAATTATTAATGGATCCTGAATATAACTATCTAGAAAAAATTCCACAAATGCACAAATACAGAAAAAAAAGTAGCATGTTTAGCACAGCTTATACAATTGAAGACAATTTAACAAGAACGGCTGGAATTCTAATAACAGGTGAAGAAGATTGTCCGACAAATAAAAGGAAAAAAGATTTATCTGTTGGAAATACTGGATATTATGAAAGTGGAACGTGTGGTGAAGGAAGTAGTCCCGAATGTGAAGGCAAATCACGTCATATTTTAGTAAATAATTTACCATTTAAACAAAAAGGTAACAAAGGATTAATTCCTAGTATTATAAATGATATAACCACATCTTTTGAACCAATTGGAATACTTTCTAACATGAATGGATCCGGCGAATTTGTAAATGATAAATGTTCAATGCAAAACATTAGTGTTGTTCAATTGAATCCAGGCGGAAAAATGTATAAACGTGATTTGAAAGCATGTGTATCTGATGTAACATTACCACCTGTTGTAAAATCCGTAGAAAATTTTGAATCACAAGTGTTATCTGGATACAATTCAAATTATAGAATGCTTATAACAATATGTATATTAACACTGTTTCTATCGTACAAAAGATATAGATGGACGTTTTAAATATTGTGTTATATTATTATAATGAATGCTGATCAGGTTCAAGAAAAAATAAATACTGCCACAGAAAATGTTAAAGCTAAGGGAGAAGAACTTAAATCAAAAACAATCTCGACTTTTGTTGATGGTTGTGAAAAAGTTGCAAATGCATACACTGATTTAGTACAAACATATCAAACGGAGTCTGATGAATGGGTTGCATTAGTAGAACAACTATTAGAATGTGTCATGAAAACTGTTCCCGCCGATGATTCTAACTTCGCGGATTTGTCAGCTGCAATAGATTCTTTAAAAACTGATTTTGTTTCAAAAGATAACGAAGAAAAACTTGCATCTGCAATGGAAAGTGTTAATAAAATAAGTGCTATTGTTGACCAATACAAATCAAAAAGATCAGAATTATCTTCAAAAAAAGATAAAGAATGTGCAAATAGAACATTACCATTATCTCCTGCTGGACCTGGTCCAGCTACTGATGTTGTACAAGGTTATCCAGCTGGTCCCGGTTCTTCCACTGAAGTTGTGCAAAATGTACAACTTGCTGATGATGTATTACCAGGTTCATCATTACCAGATAATCAGTTTGGGTCTCTTTTTACCGGAGGATCCGTTCGTCGAAAATATAAATATAAGAAAACAAAAAAATCTAATAAGCGCAGATCAAAGAAATAAAAAAATTAAACAAAAAAACAATAAGTGGACTGTTACCACCTATAATTTTTAGTTGTATATAGTGATGAATATATTTCAAATCATATAGCAACTATTGTAACAAATACATCTATTCAATTACTAGAGATCATCTTCAGAATCTGGTACAAATTCATTTGGATCTTCAACAGTGTTTGATTCAGAAGTTTCAGGTTCATCATCCGATTCATCTTTGAAACTATATTCAGAAATCTGTGTGTTTGGAGATACACAAATTTGAAACAATTCCCAAATTACTCCAAACTTTCCACCAGCAAACCAAACACCGGAAAGCTTCACAATTGCTTGAACCATCTTACCTTTTTGCAACAAATATGGCAAATCTGATTCTAGCTTAGAATGCGGCGGCTCACTGTCATAGCAACCGACCCTAAAACTTTCATCCTTGTTTTTAGAAATCTTTAGCTTAAATGTTGGTGGATACTTATCCGTTGGTTCTCCATCTTCGGTTGCTACTTTTACAGAATGTGAAAACAAAGCCTGACTTACATCTCTACTCTGCTTCTTTTTCTTGAACCATGCTTGAGAATTTGATACACTGTCGTCTAGGATTTTATTATCAATGTTTTCCAATAGTTCTTTAAGTTGGTTAATGTGTTTAGTGTTCTTAGTTCCAAAAGACAAATCTAGTGTATATTTCGTTCTTTCACCATCATCAAAACGACCTAGTCCATAAGGACAACGCATCTTAGGAGTCTGAATATAAAGAGGGTGATTATCTTCATTCAATAAATACATAATTTTAGCATGATCACCAAAAGCCTTCATTTCAGAATATTTAATTTTAGATACATCAATTTCATTCGCAAATCGCACATTGTCTTTTCCACCAAGTAGTTGAGCCATTTTATCTTATTTATATAATTCTACAATAACAAAATCAACTTCATTTTTTTGACATTTAACATTTTTAAATTTACAATATTTAATTTTTATTATTAATGTTTGAAATACCATCCCAATGATTAAAACTGCGGTCTAACATTACTGTTTCTCTAAATTCATCTAGATTTGAACCAGTATAAGCAGGAACAGACGTATTTGAGCCATTTAAACTATTTATTTTCGTAGTATCATCTGATGTCATAGGTTTACACTCCGATGCATTATCTTTTTTAAGAACCCAATAATCTGGACATTTGGATACATGTGGAGGCCATTTTATTTTAGTGTTTTTATCACTAATTGATTTATAAACAGAACGTACAATTAAAATAATTATAAAACAAACAACAATAGCTAATGTATAAGAACCTTTCATATATAATATTGAAATATATAAAAATTTAATTTTTACTACTAATTCGGTTCAGATTATGATTGATCCTAACCAAATGTTGATTCAGATACACGTACAGTATTTCCAGAAGTATCTGTGATAATAATTTCTGAGTATTGTATTTGAGCTGATGAGGAGCCTTCCTGATCCATTTCATAAATTTGCAGCTGAGACGGTACCGGGTTTGCGTTGCCGGCGAGCTCTTGCGCTTCGGAATAAAGTTCATTTGGCATAAGAATCTTTACATGACCGGGAAGACATAATAATACTTTATGACCCATGCCACTGCCATCATAGTTGATGAGTGATGTTCCTGGTGTTTCTGATTTAGTAGTATTACGAATAAAAGATGACCCCACCTCTACTAATTCGTCCATCTGGCTTTCGGCGTCACCATAAGTCAATTTTGAAAAATTAAATTGATCAATACAAGTTAAACGGAATTTACGAGGAAATGTATAATCATTACCAAATTGCCGCACAGAATATAGATCTTGTGCTGGAGGGTTCAGACCAATGAATTTACTTTCATCTAAATTTTTTGTCCAAAATTGTGATTTATACCACGGTAACAGACCAAGCACCGAGTCGTCCTCTAAAGTACCGTCGTCATCAATAAAAGGTCCATATTGTAATTTATTCAATGTAATATAACTATTGCCACTACCATCATCAAATTCTGGAAAGACTCCGGCTTGATACGCCGTGGACCGTGTCCAATATTGTTCTGAATTCCAGGGTTTATTGTCGTTGTTATCTGCTGTTAGATAATAATATCTTCCAATTCCAGTTACGTCAATCACTAACTTAGAAATATTAGTACCTAGATTATCTTGATCTACACCTTCACTTTCTAATATTATTAATGTGTGTCCATCAGGCATTGATAATTGATGATTTTGCCACCAAACTTGATCCTCCGATGTCGGTTTAGGATTGAGAAAATTGACAGGATCATAGATGTTCTGATTCGCGAATACACCGGCCCAGTCATCACTGCCACTAAGTGCATTCATATCACTCTGCGCCGCCTCTGTTTCCAAATACCCATTTTGGTGCCCATATGCTGGATGCTTATCGTTGTTATAAAGTTCATTATAGGTCGTATTTGCACTGAAATACATTGCTTTTAAATGTATTTTCGTTGTTACTGGTGCCTCGGGTTGTGGTTCTGGTTCCGGTTCCGGTTCAGGTTCTGGTTCAGGTTCTGGTTGTGGTTCTGGTTCTGGTTGTGGCTCAGGTTCTGGTTCTGGTTCTGGTTGTGGCTCTGGTTCTGGTTCTGGTTCTGGCTCTGGTCCTAATTCAGGTTCAGGCTCTGGTTCTGGATACAAATAATATTCAAAATATGGACTATAGTATTCCGCATCTTCTGGTGCGGCTGTATACCATTTGTAAAATGGAACGAAATCTGGACTATATGATACAAATGGTATACTACTATAGTCAACGAAACCCCAGATCCACTGTGTTACACTAATATCTTTCGAAAAAATGGTAAATGAATAAGTACCTTGAAGATTACCAGAAGTGACTGTCCGAGGACTACGATTTTCAGCTTCATTATATGGACTATAATTTGATTGTTCGTTTGATGATGAATTATACCATTGTAGGAAGAGCAGCGCGTCTCCGCCTTGACCCAAAGTATGGCCGCTCCAGGTTTCTACACTTACATTTTGTATGAAATATGTAAAATTATATTTGTCATTTGTGAATTCAGATATAGAATTAGAATTATATCCTAGATTTATCATTTGTGAATTAGAAACACCTGATTTTACTACAGATTTAAATGAATTCAGTGCTGCAATAGAATATGCTGATTCTGATGGCGCAAAACCTGAATCAACCCATACATCATATTTATGGTTTGGATTTGCATTTTGTAGAAGAGTTTCATATGTTGTACCAGAAACATCTTCTAAAACCCAATCTGTATATGCAGTGTAAAGTATATCTGCAGTTATACTATTTTCAGTTACGTAACCAACAGTTACTGGTTCGCCAACTTCTCTTCCATTTTTACCAAAAGGATGTGGATCGGATAAATACAAATGTTCATTATCACCACCGTCAGTAATATTTTGCCAAATATTTGTTATTTCGAATAAATTCACACTTTCAGATTCTTCTGATATCGTTGGCTGATAATGTATTTCGTTATCTGTTTCCAATTCATCAACATAATTTGCGGCTACCAAACTATTTAATAAAGTACCAATATTTTTATTGCTATTTGCTAATTTAATTCCTGAAATTTTGTATAAATATATAGGATTTGTACCAGTAATTAAATCATTTCTTCTTATTTGTAAATTACCATTTTTGAATCTTATACCGAAAGATGCATTACTTTCATTAAAATAATCTGATTCTGGTTCAGGTTCTGGTTCCGGTTGATCACCTATTAAATTAACATAGAATTCTTGAAGTGGTACCACGTCGCCCGTTGGCTCGTCGTCGGCACCTAAATCATGTACATATAATACATTATTATCACTGGAAGTATTCGTTTTCGCATAAAATTGAATCACAGTATTATTTTGAGAGTCTGGTGCAAATAAACCAAATGAGGTTCGGACTCCTGGTCCAATCGAACTTCCGCCGACCGGTACTACAATTAATAATGTTTTTGTCCAATTATTTGTAGTTAAATGTCCTGAATCTGATTTTTCAACATAATAATTACCAGGTTGTCGCGAATCATCCATTGCATTATCGTTTTTATCAACTAAAGATCCAGTTTTGACTCTAGTTAATATGAATTCATTATCTACTTGTAATTCAGTTTCAATATCAGTATCAGCGATATATTTTCTGTCATATTCATGTTCTTGTTGGTTGAAGGCGCTTGAATGATAAATATTTAAATTTTGATAACTCGATCTGAAATATAAATATTCTAACACAATTGATGTATCAGTAGTATTCTCAATTTCCATATTGTTTGTATCAAAATCAACATGCAATGTTAAATCTCCAATTGGTGGTTCTGGTTGAGGCTCAGGTTCAGGTTCGGGTTCTGGCTCTGGTTGTGGCTCGGGTTCTGGCTCTGGTTCTGGTTGCGGTTCTGGTTCTGGTTCTGGTTCTGGTTGCGGTTCAGGTTCGGGTTGTGGCTCTGGTTCTGGTTCTGGCTCTGGTTGTGGTTCCGGTTCTGGTTGTGGCTCTGGTTGCGGCTCTGGTTCTGGTTCAGGCTCCGGTTCTGGAGCAGGATCATCTTCTGGCTCTGGCTCTGGTTCTGGTTGCGAAAAATTAGTAAATTCAATATCATCAATTCTCATAGATAACCAAATAGATGATGTTTGTTCTGCTATAACTAATCTATAATATTCATAAATTTTATTATCTTGATTGGACTGTTGCATATTAATATTTGGCTCTCCCAAACCATTTGTATAGCTTAGATCTCCCACCTCATTAATCATTACCGCATTTGAATCATCTGTATCAAAATCATTAACATCAGAACCTAATAAAAAAATTCTATGTGGTTTTGGTCGATCACTATTCGAATTGATTCTAATATAATTTCCTAATAAATCAGCATCAATGTTTGAAGATCTATCATAATTATTAAATTGAATCCATTCGCCTTTTATAACTTTTATAGTCCCACCATCCTTATAATAATTTTTAAATTCATCATTGGCATAACCATTAATATCATATGATGCTATTAAATTTTCATCATCTGTAAAATTTTTCCAAAATTTATTGTTTTCTTTCAATGATTTAGATTCATAATCTTCTGAAAAAGAACTAGAACTTTCAATAAATGTAAAGAAAGAAATTTCTGAAATTGTAACCGGCGCCCCAGAACTTAAGACTTCCGGATTTGAAATATCATTTATAACTAGTCTATAATAATTGAATAAAGTATTATCATAATTCATATCAATAATCGCAACCGAATTTCTATATTCAAGTTGTGAATTATTAATCAACACTGCATTTGAATTGTCTGAATCAAAATCATTTTCAAAAGAACCCAATAATGTTATATTATTTGGTTTTCTTCGACAGCTACACTTTATTTTCATTCCATATCCAATTAAATTATTATCTGTTTTATCAGATAAATGATAATTATTTAACTGTATCCAATCACCTTTGACTGAATTATTATTATAATAACTCACAAATGTTGAATCTTCTATGACATTACCACTCGAATCATAGTTATATGCAGATTCCCATTCACCATTTTGTATAATATAGTCATCGTTACCTATTGCCTTAGAACTGGTAAGATATAGAGGCATTTCAATTGGTTCATTTACTGTTTTACTTTCCCTAAATTTCAAATAATTATTTCCCTTTATTCTACTTATATTATATGCATGATGATTTTGATGTCTACCTGGTTTAAAATCGGGCTCTTCTCCCTGAGCAATTTCAATAACTTTTCGTATATCAATACTATTACCTACATCTCTTCTAGATGCCATTACTCTTATTATTGTACAACTTAAAAATTTCAAATTAGTTTATTTCATAATTTAATACATTCCCACAATCTCTTTGTTCCCAACATTTAATATTCAACTTGCCATTATGAGCCATAATATGACATTTTTTACACAATACTACTAAATTTGACACGATATCTTTATGATAATTACCAATAAATCCATCACTATTAGCCATACATTGCATATTTATGTGATGTGTGTCTAAAGGTAATGACATTTCATTTATAGGTGAATAAGCACAAATTGCACATTCTGATAATAATACACCTCTATTATATCTAGATCTATTGATATCTGTACGTGTTGATGTTTTTGTTTGACAACGATCCATCATCTTCAAAAATTTATTATTCTTGAAAATTTTTTTAGCAACTAATATACCATAATTTCTTTCTGTTGGTGGACCAGATGTTAATTTTCTATCAAATACAAGACTATCTGATTCAATTCTCACTTTCAAATGACATATTTTTACATTTACAATTGGAGCTTCAATTAATTCAAATAAGTGTGTTGCAAAAATAAAACTAGATTTTTTTTCATTTAACCACAATAACATTGATGTTACAATTTGAGTAGCAGATTCTCTCTCGGTTGATGCACAAAATTCATCTGCTAATACTAATGAACGATTATTTGTATTAGAAACACATTGATTTGCTTCTCTTATTTCACATATAAATGAACTATGTGCTTCAAACAAATTATCAGTGTTACCAATACGGACTATTAATTTATCATAAGGACATAATTTATAATCTGAAGCAGGTACAAACATTCCAGCTTGAGCCATTATAACAGATAATCCAACACTTTTCAACAAAGATGATTTACCAACAGAATTTACTCCATATAATAAATAGCTTTCCTTAAATCCAATACGAATATCATTTGGTATAAATGCTTGCTTCTCGATACTCAATAACTGTTCAATTATAGGATGACGAAGCTGTTTTGCATCTATATAACTATTTTCACATTCAACCAAATTGGGTTTTACATAATTCCATTCAATAGCTGATTTAGAATAAGAATAATAAACATCAAGCCATGCCATTGATTCAATTATAGTTGCAATACTTGACTCAAAATATGTATCATAATAAAAAAGAACCTTTTCAGATACTTTTTTTTGTGTTAGATCAATAATTTTTGTTTGTAAATCACAAAGTTGTACACTAATTTTCTTAACTCCAGCACTACTGATTTTTGATACAGAAGTACTATTAGAAATTTCTAAATCAAATTTGTTGTTTTCTTTTAACTGTTTTGCAATTTTAGTCCCTCTTTTTTTTGTAGTTTCAAAAAAGAAACCATCTTTGTCGGTGTTCTTCAAATATATTGGTTCATTAATCAAATTACATAAATATGTTCTAATTGACTCAAGTTCCTGATTTAAAGATTCACATTTTAAATACAAATCATCAAGCTCAGGAACTATATCTTTGTTAAAAACATTACCAGAAGATTTGCAATTATCAATACAAAATGTATAAATCAAATCACCACAATAATCTTTAAAATTTTGAATTATTTTATCATTAGGTAACCAATAAATAGAATTATCAACATTTTTAAAAATATTTATCAATATATTAATATTTTCATTGATATTAACTATCCTAGGGATATCATTATAAACATTTATTTTACCAATCGCAAAACGTCTATAAAATCTATGTAAATCACAAATTTTTAAATATGTTTTTGTTTCATTTAGCAATTGTCTATTATTCACAAATAAATCAACAGATTTGTAACGTTTTTTCAGTTCCTCTATGTTATTAGAAGGATTTTTTAACAAATATTTTAACTTTTTAGAACCACCATATGTTAATGTTTTATCAATAAATTTAATTAAGTCATTACCTTCATTTGATATTACTTGCAGTTTTTGTAAAGCATGATTATAAAATTCCATATATTTAATTTGATTTGGACCAGCAACAATTGGTCTTTGTAAATTTTTTACAAAGATTTGCTCATGATCTTTCAAAAAATCCAATATATATATTAAATTTACTATTTCCTGCGGCAAACATTTGCTTAATTCCAATGAATCAATCACATTTTCATAAATACTTAAATATTTTTTAAAATATTTACTTAAAATATCATTTTGCAGTAATGGTTTTAATAATTCATCAATTTTATCAATTTTATTGTAATGAAAAAGTATTTTCGAATTTGTTTCAGGTAGCTTAATATATTGTTCTGAAACAATATTCAATAATACTTCATTAACTCTATTTTCACTAATTATATCACCAATATTATCGAAAATATGATCAATTGTTTGGTTTTCTTCATTTTTAATCGATAACATACGGATTTCACCAATATTTGAATCATAAATTGTATAATAACCATAAAAATCATTGTCTTCAATTTCTATTAAAACAGACATTAAAATCGATTCTTTCGAATCATCGTCACTATCAAATACACATCCAGGAGAACTAATTTTTGTAACACCACGTTCAATTGGATCTTTCTTAATTTGATCAACATAAACAATTGTATAATTCTCTTTTAATAATCTTTTTTCAAATCTTTTATAAGAATGATCAGGAAAACCTGCCATAAGACATGATCTGTTGTTTCCACTTTTTTTTGTTGTAATACGAATTTGTAATATATTTTGACTAACTTTTATTTGTTCGTCTTCTTCATTCCAAGCATAAACTTCGTAAAAACTACCCGTTTGCATCCAAATAATTGTTTTTTCTCCGTATTTCTTTCTATATTCATTTGTTAATTCAATATATTCATCCACTAGTAACTGTGGCATTTTTACTACTATCAATAATTATTATAAATTTCGCTTTAAGTATATCAGTGATTTTTCAGAATCATTAGTCCAAGAAATTTTATATATATTATAAAAAATAGGAAATTCATGTGTCCAGCAATTTTTTTCAATTAATTTACCAATTATTTTTACATTATGATGATCCGGAATTTTCATTCCACATAATATAGTTTCTTCAAGTTTTTCCCAATTACTTGAATCAATAATATTACTTTCAGAATAATGTTTTGCCAAAATTTTTCCTCGACCAAATACGCAAGTCAAATACAAATCACCAATTCCACACGATGACTCATAAAATGTGTGTTTTGACACATTATTACGAAGTTTTAAAGATAATTTATACATTTCATTTAAACCCTTTCTAATTAATAATGCAACACTATTTGGTTTATTTCCCAAAAATCCAACTCCAATTGCAATAATATTTTTTAAAATACCACATAATTCGACGCCGCATCTGTCGAGAGTAATTTGTGTTTTAAAAAAATCATTATTAAATAATTTTTTTACTAAATTTCCGGTTTCTAAATCATTAACACCAATTGTTGCTTCTGATAAATCTTTATTATCCAATGATGAATATAAATTTGGTCCACTTAAACAAATAACATTTGTTTGAAAATATTTTTCAATCAATTCACAAGTTGTGACTATTTCACCAGTTTGGTCTACAAAAACGCTTTTTACTAGACTAATTACTATTTTATTATTCAAATCAATTTTTTTTAGTATTTCTTCTAAAAAATTACCAGGAATCGCAATAATTATAATGTTGCTTTTATTTATTGCTATATTTATATTTGTATAAGCTTTGACATTTGATGGAAATTTTGATTTTATATAAGTATTATTTGTCTTTTTTGTATTTATTTCATTAACTATTTCTAAACGACGACACCAAATACATAATTCTTCAACTTGTGAAGCAACAACTAAAGCAATTGAAGAACCAAAACCACCACTTCCCAAAATACTTACTTTATTTTGAAACATAATATAAAGATTATTGAGTTATATATACTTATATAATGGCTGATTTCAGAACTCCGGTTGGTGCTGAAGAAGAAGTTGATTATTTAGAAGTTGATTCTGCGATTCCAGGACAAAACTATTGCTGTATTTCTTTTATTTCACCAGAAAAAGTTATTCTTCAAAAAGAAAAATTTTTCCTTAGAAAATTTTTGAATGATTTTGAAAAATCTGGAAAAGGTCCGCATTTTAATGCAAAAACATTTGAAACTGAATATGATGATTATGTTGCAGTAAATGAAAAAGAATTAGATTCTGCTTATCATTCAGAAGTCGGCTTCAAAACATCCGTTCGTGGATTGAAAGTACGTGGTGTATATTCATCATATGAAGAAGCGGCAAAACGAGCAGAAACATTACAAAGATCGGATCGTTCTTTTCATGTATATGTTGGTCAAGTCGGTTATTGGCTCCCATGGGATCCCAACGCTGATAATATTGAAAATCAAGAATATATGGAAAAAGAACTAAATGAATTAATGAAAAATTATCAAGCAAATCAAGTTCAAAAGGATTTGTTTTATTCTAATCAAGTAGATGAAATGAAGAAAAAAACTGCTGCAGAACAACTTGCTAAAAAAGAAAAAATTGCTGCTGAAGCTCAAGAGTCTTAAGTTTTCTTCATATTTATAGCACAAATTTGAATATCATCAAAAATATTCGAAAAGTCTTCCCAGCTCATCCAAAATAACCCATCGTCATCTCTAGTATGCTCCAATTCCTTTCTTAATTTTGGCATATTTTTCCAATTTTTACATTGGTCTGACCATTCGCCATTCCATTCCACGTCATTTCCCCATGGATTTCGAAGTTGAACTAATTTTAAATCATCTTTTTCAAATACACGAATTACTGAATAAGCATGTCTTTCGACTAATCCATCCTGTCTTCTCGCTTCCATGACATCACCACAAATGGCAGCGCTAACTAAATAGTTGTTTTCATCACAAATTTTCATATAATTGAATAAATCCTTATCATTATTCTTAATATGCGAGCCGTATAACCACATATTTTGAAAATTAAATGGATCTTTTTTGGTTTTTTCAATCGCAATGTGGCGTTTTTCCCAAAGATTTTTATTTTTGTGCCAAAACTCCAGTTCTTCGCATCCCGTTAAAGTCAGCCACGCCAAAGCAGGATAACCACCACTTAATTTAGAATATGAACCAGCAACCTTTGCAAATGCTTTTTCAAGCAACAAAATATATAACTCATTTTCATTAGGTTGTGCGAATAATGGTCTGGGTATTTCAAACCATCTATTTTTCTTATTACATGGTATCCGATCGTCAATAGTTACTGTTATCCAATCCGAAATGGATGCATCATACAAAGAAATGTCATATTTTCCATTTTCAGAAATTTTATTTGTTTTAAAAATTTTATCTTGAAAATATTTGGGAAATTCCGCAATAGACGATAATGCAGCTAATAACCAACAATCACCGAGCGCGCCTTGCATAATATCGTTTGGTTCAACATAATGAAATAGAGTCATATAAGCGTCGGCCGGTTGTAATCTGAAACCCCGGATCCATGACACTTCTTGTTGAACGAGTTCTCCTAGAGAATCATTATTTGCGTCGAAATCCTTATCACAAAACAAATCATTTTGTTCTTCTAATGATATATCATGAATCACACCTTGATGACGCTTAACAACTAGTCCGGATTTTGTCCAATCTGCATTTTCTGGGGAATTTTCTTCAGTAAAATCAGAACACATAAAAAACCTATAAGAATTTGGATTATTTGAAATGAACCATTTACATGATTTATAATATAAATACATATTATCTTCAGCATTGAAGTAAATGCCATCTTTTAGTGAATATCCACCATTAATATTGTGGTATTTGGAATAAACAACAACATGATTGGCTGGTTTGTCGTCGTCATCTTCATCTGTACTTTCTGGCTTTGGTTGTGGCTCTGGTTCAGATTCTCTTAGTATTTTTGCAGAAACCGAATCATATTTTTGCCAATTCATCCAACCTTTATAGAAAATCCAACCATTTGATGATTCAATATCTTCTGCTTCTAAATATGCATTAATTGAATATGAACCGCGTCGGCGTGAAATACAATAAAAATCTTTTGCTAATTTATAAATAAATAACTTTTTTCCGTTTTTTTTCTTCATGTAAACATCTTCATCAAAAAGTCCTTTTTTACTAGTTTTTTTATATCTGCCGCCATATTTTTTAATATCTTGTATATTGTTAGTATTTAGAATAATTTCAGTCATTATAGATATACGATACATTATAACAAAAATACAATTTTAAAGTTTAGTCGCATTTTTCCATAAAAGGATCTCCATTTCGAAATATCAAACTCGTTGCAATAATCAATGAAAATGTTAATCCTGGAAATACTAAATCAAAAGCAGAAATCATTATATATATATATATATATACAAATGTTAGTCTGAAAATCAATTTTTTAAAGTTATTTTATAATATTTGTTATATTAATAGATAATGGATAGAAGATTTATTTCCGATAAGCAATTTCTAAAACCAAATTCAAAATCTAATGATAGATGTATAACAGAAACGGATTGTTCAAACCCAAAATGTCGTTGGATCTGTAAGGCACCTGAATGTGCGCAAAAATCTAGACCGAAATGTGATATGCCAGTCTGTAAGGTGGAATGTGAGCCGCATAGGCCGTCCTTAAATGACTGTAAGATTCAATGTCCCGCTCCTTCATGTCGCACAATTTGTAAAAATTTAGAATGTGGTTATAGCTGTTATAACGAATGCACAAAACCAGCTTGTAAATATGTCTGCGAAAAAAAAGTTCCGAAATGTAAGGCTACGTGTGATCCGCCAAAATGCGACTTAGATTATGAATTGCCTAAAAACTGCCCGCCGCCAATTTGTAATATGCTTTGTGATTAATGAATTTTATGAAAATATTCTCTAGTCCAAATTGGAGTTGTTCTTTTAGAACCTTTTTTTTGAATTTTTTTCGGTAATTCATGATATTTTTTAGCAACTTCTTCAGGTAAGAATACAATTAAACTTTGTTTTCCTTTTTGATTCTCTGTTGAAACATAATTTTCACTTATTAGTTTATGCATTGGAATATCCCAATACCCAAATAGTTTCCAAGACTTAATATGATTTATGGCTTTTTCATAATCTTTTCCATTATATTTTATTTTATAATTCTCTCTTTTGAAACTAACTTTACCCAAATCATTAACTTTACATAACAAATGCACTCTTAATATATCAAAATCATTTTCATTATATGGTCCTTTAGTGCGCTTGCTTTCTAGATTAATACCATCCGCTTTTTGTAAATCTATTTTAAATCCAGTGCTGTTTTTTTTAATACAACAAACCTTTTCTTTAATTCTTGAATTATTTGCATCAATATAATCTACACAAGAATTTTCAATTTCATTTAAATCTCTTGTTACAGATTTAATAGGTAGATTTTTATGAGATTTATATAAACGATTTGCATAATCTTCTATAAACATAGTTGTGTTTAATTGTAAATTATAATAATCAAGAGTTTGTGTTTCATATTTTTCCAAATAACTTGTTAAAAATGCTTCTAAATTGTTAATGCTTTTTTTTTCATCATAACATAGCGCATTTTTGAAATAAGGTTTTTGAGATTCGACTAATGTGGGTCCATGTTTTAACAAATCTTTTCCATGAAAGAACCAAATCTTTAATGGTTGTAAACAAATACAAATCAAAAGAGAATTTGGATAATGGTTAATGTGCGTAAATTGTGCTACTGGTGTTTTATTAGTTCCAGCAGCTGCTAATTGCTTAGAACAAGATTTAATTTGGATTCCATAATACAAATTTTTTGTACAACTATTTTTCCTTTGAATAGCAATATCATTATGAGCTGCGTCACGTATAAGTTTAATATTCCAATTGTTTTCTAATAATTTTACCAATTTGCGTATCGCTTTGCTTTCACATTCTCTACAATCACCGCTTTTTAATAAATTTTCAGCTCTTCTTTGTTGAACTGTTTTGCTTTCTTTTTCCTTTTTTTTCCTTTCTTTATCTTTTGCTCTATTTTCATTTTCACATTTTATTGCTTCTTGTTCATTAATAAAGGAGTCGCGCTTTTCTATTCCATTTTCGTACCAACGGGCTTCCCATTTTCTTCCTACTAATCTAACCATTTTAATTTTTTATAAATATTTAGCATTCATTTTTTTTAATATTTATGTAATTTATTGCTTTAGTTCTAAATATGTATCACAGTTATCTTCTTTTGCAACGATATAACCTTTTTTTGAAATGAATTCGATAAATTTTTTATAGTTTTCACCTTTTTTCCGTGTTCCATCAGAATGAGCGTTTTCAAAAATAATTTTTTTTGGTTTTATTTTATAATTATATGAATTAAGAATTACGATGTCATGTCCCTCAGTATCCAAGTGAAGCACATCTATTTCTGAAATATTAAAATCAATAAATAATTGCTCAAGTGTACAACAATGCACTTTTATTTCTTCTACAGTTTTTATTTGTCCCCAATGACTAGTAGGATGATTTTTGTTAACTGAACTTACACCAAATTTCCACATTTCATTTTCCTTATTAATATTATTTAATTCTTCTTCCGTAGGTGTAAAAAGAGAAATTTCGCCATTATATGAAGATATTGCTTTGTTAACAAAAATAAAATTATTATTTGGGTATTTGTTTTCATAATTTTCTTTTAATCTATTAAAAATATGTTCAATAGGTTCGACAAATATTACATTATCATCATTACTTATACTATTAATTACTGGATCATTTCCATCAACATTGCCAAAGCATGATCCAATTTGAATAATTGTTCTTCTCATTTATACCTATTGCAATATTTAATTAAATTAAATTAAATTAAAAAATGTGCACAATAATTTTAAGCATCTATTTGCCGGCACATGCGTAAATGCTATTTTCAAATTTAATAGGATTTGTAGAATCTTCTTCAGAAAAAACTGCGTCAATTATTATATCAGCAATTTTGCTATAGCTAATTAATGCTGGCGGGTCAATTACATTTTCCTTCAATTCATAATTATCAAAATTTTTATTATTTCTTATGGCACCAGGTCTTAAAATTGTATATGTCAAACCAGAATTGACAATTTCATTTTCTCCGGCTACATGCCACTTAACCTGATTTGAAAACAATAAATTTAGCAAAACTGGCCAAAATGTTTTTTCTGGCAATCCGGTTGCCAATCCAGTGACTCTTAAAATTCGATTAATATTGTTTTTTTTACATGAATAAATAATATTTTTCATTGAAATATAATTGACATAATACGGATGATTTTTTTCACTTATTTTCCCATGTAAATCAAAGAAATTTAGTGTTTTAAGAGGGGAACTAAATTTATTTATTCCATGCAGAGATATCACTGAACTACAATCTTGCATTTTAGAAACTAAATCTGAATCTAAAACATCACCTTCAACAAATTCAGTATATTTTAGTTTTCCAAAAATATTTTCAGCTTTTGTTAAATTTCTCACCAAGCACCTAGTTTTGACATTTCTATATTCTAGTTGATTAATAACATGAACACCTATTTTTGATGTTGCTCCAGTAATAAAAATTGGTTTGTTGAACATAAAACCATTTGTCAATGCAATTAAAAAACTTAAATTCAGTAATCTAAACATAATATTCTTAAATAGCAAAATATCCTTATGATGAATTATTTTTCTATTGTGTAGCGAGAATGAAGAATACAAAAAATGATAATACACAAAATCCTGCACCAATATAGAATATTCTGTCCGCTTTCCAAAAAATATCTGACATAATTCTTAAAAAAATGTATAATTTTTCCCAAAATTCAAGATCATCGTCTTTAAGTTTGTCATATCTTTCAAATTCTAATAATTCCATAATAATTCTATGCCATGTTAAAACAAAATCATCAATTAAAGATCTAACACTTTTGTCTAAAAACGGATTTGGTGCTTGATAATTATCAAAATTTTTGTTTTTTGGTAATGTTGTTTCTTTCATTTCTTTTTTTTCATTAATATCTTTTTTATAGTCATTTGATTCTATTTTATTTAATTCTGAATATGTTGATAATACCATTTCTTTATTAAGTAATAATATATAATTTATACATAAAAATGATCAAGAAAATTTATTAAAATAGAAGTTAGTTTTTATGCATTATGGATACTGATTTTCTAAATGGCGAAATAATATGCCTTTATAATCAAAGAAAAGATGTTTATATATCAATAAATTCAATTAATGCTATCATTTATGCATCCTCCGATAAAGAAAGTAAGTTAGTTTACAAACAAAAAGTAAAAATTCCCGAATCTTCTCTTAAATTATCAAAAATTGAAAATATAGAAAATTCACCAGAAATAGTAAAATCGTTTTCAGAGTCTTATAAATTATTCGAAGTTAATATAGACGAAATTGTACATGGCGAATTGTGTAAGAATAGTTCAATTTTAACGGGAATATTGTTGTTAAACTCAAAAACGAGTTGGGGTATTAATTCTAAAGGTTACAAAAAGTACACGTTTAAACCAAGAGATTCTCAATATCCTAAATATATTGTTGCGTCAAAACTAAAATCTAACACGAATATTTATGCAAAAGTTGAAATACAAAAATGGAATAAAACACAAGAAAATCCACAAGGAATATTTGTAGAAAAAATTGGAAATATTAATGATGAAAATATTTACGAAAATGTTATTGTATCGTCTCAAAATATAATTCCAAGAAATCAGAAAAGTGTTTTTAGAAAATTTAGTAAAACAGAATTGGTAAAAAATATTGATTATGAAGAAGATCTTACACAATTAAAGACATTTTCAATTGATCCACCAGGATGTCTCGATATTGATGATGCGATTTCAATTAGAAAAGTTGATGAAAATATTGAATATATTGTGAATATTGCTAATCCAATAGAAATGTTTGATGTTTCAACAGATATTGACAATTGTGCAAAATTTATGACAACATCATTATATTCAGATGAAAAAATTTATCATCTGTTACCAGAAAATATTTCAACGAAAGAAGCAAGTTTATTACCGAATATTGAAAAAGGCGCAATTTCGGTAATATTTTCGAATATAAACGAAACAAAAATAGTAAAAACAAAAATCATTAATAAGAAAGCATTTTCATACGACGAATTCGATTCTTTAACAGAAGAAAAAGAAGAAATTTTTGACTATTTTCACAAATTATTTGGAATATTGCCGGAAGATTCACATGAGTTGGTTGAAAAATCGATGATTTATGCGAATGAAGCTGTAGCAAAATTTTTGGTTAGTCAAATTAATAAAGACACTTTATTGAGAAAAACAGTGAAAAATGGTGGAGCATATTATTTAAAATATAATGAAAACAATTCAAATAATCACGAATCTATTGGTGTGGATTTGTACACGCACTTCACATCACCAATCCGTCGCTATGCGGATCAAATAGTAATTCGTCAATTATTAGCAATAAAAAAGAATCTGAATTATGATGTTCCAGATTTGGATCTATTGATTCGAATGAATATTGTTAAATTCAAAGAAAAACGTTTACAATCTGAATTGAATTGGATAAAAATCGCTTCGAAAAACGAAAGTGTACAGCTATTCGGAGAACTTGCGTATGTTTCTGATAATTATGCACGAATTGATATTAGTTCTCCAATTGAAACCAGAATATTTATACCTGTGATTTCAAATAATATAACTGATATTATCAAAGTTTCTGATGATCATTTGGAAAATTTGACAAATAATAGTAAATTAGAATTTGAATCAAGAGAAGTAGTTATAAATTTATTTTGGATATTTTCAAAAGGACTTGAAGGTTTTCGGTTTGAATGGATTCAGCCACCAATTAGCAAATGGCTTGGTGAATGTGCTTGTTTTGAAGCCCAATAAAATGAGAGCTATTGCTCATAGCATCAGCATAACCTTGATTATATAGCTTTTCGGCAATTTCTGGACTATTAATTGTATCTAAAGAACTCGCAAAGAGAAGAACTTTTATATCTTCTGGAATGTTTTGAAAAGTATTTACTTTTATTTTTATCCATTCGTCACCTCTGTCTTCTATTGAATTCGGAAATCCGCCATCTATATATTCATTACCTTTGTAATTACGAGTTAAACTTCCAAATATACCTGGAATCCAACAAGATGCAATTATACATTCCAATAAATCTTCAATTGATGTCCAATTTGTAATATATTCTTGCTTCATTTCAAAAAAAGCAATTCTTGTCATTCTAATAGACAATCTATGATTAATTTTTTCAAATAAATCATCTTTTTCATTTTCACTTAAAATATTTTTCAAATTATTTATTAGTTTTTTTAGAGATTTTTCACTAAAAATAGATAAAAAAAGAAAATGTTCTTCTTTATTCATTGATGATAACCAATCTAAAAAACATGTTTCCCAAATCCTTTTAACTTGAAGACCAGTAGATAAAATAAATGCTGGAATTGAGCCACCAGATACACCACAAAACTCTACATTTGTCAAATCATAATTATTTTGTATATATTCAGCAATTCCCATATAATAATATAATAATCCACCAGAACCATGAAACACAATACCTTTTTTAATTTTGTGTAATATCATTATTTTGTATTATTTGATAATTTCATAATTATTAACGTAATATTTTTCACAATTTTGTTTATGTCACATTTTTTATTGGGGGGATGCGATTTAGAATATGTTTATGCTCATCTAAAATGGATTTGATAAATTTGTATCCTTCTTCGACTTGAATCAGTTTTCTTGCTCCGGTTAGAATGACTTTTCCTGATTGAAATACGAGAATAGTTACTGTTTTACATTCACCAGAACCATTACCATTACCTCTTCCGTTACATAATGTTAGATTTCCAAAATATTTATCGCATAAACATTTACCATTATTATGTTCAAAGCATAAATTGTGATAATATTTGATAATTACGGCGGGATGAGTGCATGGTTCGAAAGATGACATAACTTTGTATTTTTGTCGAACTAAAAGATCAAGTTCATATCTTTTGATTTCATAATCTCCAGCAAAATCGCTGTTGATCATTACGGGATTTTTATTCGAAATAACAAAATCTTCTTTGCTAACACCGAATAATTCGATCATTTTGTCTTTGTTAAGATCTAGACTATCAATTAGTACTTTCATGGATTTGTCGATTTGATATTCCTTCGTGCAGCCTGCAATTTTGATTTTTCCTGATGTAAACATAAACATATTGACTTCAACTACAAAATCGAGATTTAGTTTCAAATCAATATTATCAGTAGTTGAAATGAATAAGCTATGAGCATAACAGCCTTCTGGAAATTCAAAATGCAATTTATTATCGTTATATTCATTTTCACTAATTTCATGTTCAATATATTTGATTTGTTTTGTTTGATTTTTTCTTGTAACTGAAGTGAACAAAATAATTTTGTCTCCTGGTTTCGTTTTGTTTTTATCAAATGAAGCGTAAATTTTTTTGAATTGAAAAGCTGTTTGACCTTTTTTGTATTGATAAATATTTTGCAAATTCGTCAAATTTGAAACTTCTTTTGGAAATATGCCATCGGAAAAATCTGGTTCTACTTTTTCAACATTAACTTTCATATTATCAATGATTCTGATATAGAAACTGATTTGGTTTCTAAAATTTTTTACTTGGGATGTATTGTTGTGAGATCGTCTAAATACCAGTTTTTTACATAATCCTTTTGTTTGTCCTCGTACAGAAATTTTGATAATTCCATTAATTGGATTATCGTAAGAAATTGGTTCAATTTTTTCATATAGTTCATCTAATTTATTTGGATCAATTTTAATATTTGTTTCTAGCATATACACAAGAGTGCTAATATTAATATTTTTATTAATAGTAGTAAATTCCATCTTAAACCTTAACAATTTACTTTATCTGCTTTATTCTTAATTAATAAATATTGATTCATTTTTATATGTTTAATAAGGTAATAATGAATTATTTATCACAACTATTAATAGAAGCTATATTTGTTGGAATAAGTTTAATATTGATTGGTAATGTTGTAGGATTTTTAGTTGGTAAATATTATATTAAACCAGAATTACCGATTGAATGTGCAAATTACAATAAATATCATATAATGGAAATTACTTTGTTTTTAACTGGATTTTTACTACATATTTTATTTGAAATAAGTGGTTTAAATAAATTTTACATAAAAAATGGTGCATCAGCATTATAAATAAAGTGTAAAGTGTTTAATATATTAAATAATAAATTGATGCCAAGTTATTGGGATGAAAATTTTGAAGACTTTAATCAAGAATGGGAACCAGTAATAATTAAGAAAAGTGATAAAAACGAATCTAATCAAAATGAATCTTCTGTAATGCCAGTTCATAGAAAAATCAGCAACGCTCGATCAAATAATAATTATACTGTTCATGAATTTGCTCAGTTAATTCATATGAAAGTGAATGATTATATTAAATTAGAAACTGGCAAAATAGAACCAAACAGCCAACAATTAGCTAAAATTAGAAAATATTTGGGAATAAAAATATGAAAAAACTTTTAATTCTAAATTTGTTGGTTAAGTATAATAATGGCAAAGTGTGCAGTTGGATCATGGACTGCGTCATTTGTTAAATGGTTCGATTTTTTGGGTGCATTTTCATTCGCCTTCTTTGGTTGCATAATATGCGCAATTCTAATGGTAAACCCATTTATGCTAATGTCTCCACCAATTGCTCTTGGAATTACAATTGGATTTATAGTCGTGCCTGTATGTTTTAAAGCATTATCATCAATGTTTATTCAGGGTGGAATGCATCCTACATGGACTCTTCTTTATTGGACAACATTGATTTATATATCTTTTATTGTTTCATTTGCAGTTGTATTTTATATGAAAATTAAACCAATATTGGGAACAATTTTGAATCCATCTGCAATAAATCAATTACAAGAATGTGTTAAATCAATAATAGAGGGAAAAGCAACGAATATGTTGAATAGCCAGTTAGATGCAGCAACAGCAAATGCAACATCACAAATAAACAATAGTATAGCAAGTGCTGTGGATGCTGCCTCACCAATAAATGCTGTAAATCATGTTGCTTCTAACATGAATCCTTCCACAGGTAGAATATCGTAATAAAAATATTATATCACTTAATGGAAAATCTATTAGATTGGTTGATTATTAGTCTTATATTTATTTGTATTGGATTTTTTGTATATTATTACAAAGAACAAATAACTAATATGTTGGGAACTTCTGTTGCACCATTGGTTGAAAATGAACCAAGTTTTGATGATCCACATTCTGCAACTCCTCTTAGTCAAGTAAATGTTCATTCAAATAAAGAAGTATTTCATGTAGCTGGAAATCGTGTAGAATATGATAAAGCTGAAAAAGTATGTTCACAATATAATTCTGAATTAGCAACTTATGATCAAATATTGCATGCTTATCAGCATGGTGGTGAATGGTGTAATTATGGTTGGTCAAAAGACCAGTTAGCGTTGTATCCGACTCAAAAAAGTACTTGGGAAAGTATTCAAAATGCACAAGATGAAAAAGATAGAAATATGTGTGGTCATTATGGAGTTAATGGTGGGAAATTTGATAAAAATATGAAATTTGGTGTTAATTGTTACGGTGTACGTCCAACAGAACCTGAATCAGATTTTATTCATCCTGAATTACCAAAACAAAAAGAAATTGTGTATGAAGAAAAAAAGGAAGAACCAATTGATGATCTTGTTGTAGTACCATATAATAGAGTCAGATGGCAAAGAGACAAACATCATGTTATGAATTAAAATTATTCATCATCAGATTCTGATTCTGATTCAGATTCAGATTCATATTCTTCTTCGTCATCATTTACAATAAAATCATGAATACTATCATCATCATCAACTTCTTCTTCGGAGGACCATGAATCATCTGAACCAAGATCTTCAAATCCTCCAAAATATTTATTCAACAATGATTTATATTCATCCATTGAAATATCGACTTGCTTATTATCATTATGTCCAATAATATATATATTACCAAAATACAAATCTTCTGCGATTGGGGGCGGCAATTCGTTTTTATTTTCCCAACCCGCTTCTCCATCATTCCAAGCATAAATTCCTGCCATTTTATCATTAAATTCAAAATCGTGTACTTTAATTAATTTACCATTTCCTGTCGAACGTTTATAACTTTTAGGAATCTTTGATATTGATAGTTCTTTATTGATATTTTCAATTGAATCCATCAAAAATTCTGAAGCGGTGCCAGTGGTTTTCAAACAAATCGCGGTTTTCTTAATAATTGTTTTGGTCATTTTTATTATACCTTAATTATTTAACTGTTTATATGTGTTCATTTTTTTGAATATTATGTTTAATAATTATTTTTTAAAAATTGTTCAGTATATCTAATTACATCCAATGGAATATGATTTTGTAATACCATATATAGCCTATATTTATAACGCATTTCGATAGTAAGATTATGATATGATTTTTGTAATTTTTCATTATAAAACCAATAATCTGGATATCTACTTATAATATAGTTTTTAACAAATGTATTATTCCAATGTGGGTTTTGAAATTTTATATTATTTTCAATATTTTTCAAATTGTAAGATGCGTCTTTTTGATAATTAATATTGCGTTTTATTAAATATTTCATGAGTTGTTCTTTTGATAATTCGTTATTGTACATTATTTATAAACAATAAAGAAGCATTTATTTTCTAAAAATACTAAATAATTTTTTACTTTTATCATAAGTTGCAATTTGTTTAGGTCTTCCTAATGTAACACTATCTTTATCATATAATTTATGATCTTTTGGATTTAGTAAATATTCTTTATTATGAAATCTTTTAGGAATCCATTTTTTTTCGGGAATATTGATTAATTTTAGTTTAATTTCTGGAGTTTTATTTATAATACTATTTTCTAAATGTTTTTCAAATACTGGATGATAAGAATTATTTTCAAATTCATAGCAACTAATTGGTTTATGTAAATAACAATCGATAGATGCTGATTTTAAGCAATCTAAGAATTTTTCATTAATTGTTTTTTTTCTGTTAGCAGTTTCTATAATTACTTCATCTGATGTTTTGAAATCGTCACTAGCACTAATTGTTTCAAAAGAAGCTTTAAGTTTTTTATCTGACTCAATATGTTTTAATAGATTTTTTCCAAATATTGTTGCATATTTATATACGGTAACATTTCTTTTTTCAGCTGGTAATGCAATGTGTGAATTCATCCTTTCAACTCTACCAATGACCTGATCTATTCGTATTTCTGACCAATGATGTTCAACAACATGTATTTGACGCGCATTTTTGAGTGTAATTCCTTCTGCGCCGGATGCAGTTATAAAAAATGATTTAATTATTTTTCCGTCATAATTATTTTCAAATGGTAAAATGTTTTTTAAATCAGATGGTAAATCATCAAATTCGCTATTAAATATTTTTCTTATTAATTCTCTATTTTTATCATCTTTTGTTCCATATAAAACATATGATTTATAAGGTACATAACCATCCAATGACCATTTTTTTGTTTTTTCATCATATTTCACGTTAAATGGTTTCCATTCAAATCGTTTTAATATACTAAACATAGAATTTATCCCTTCTCTGTTTTTAAGATGACTATATACAACAGAAGTGCCTTCGCATTTTTCTATTCTATCTTTTATTAGCATATATTTTGGAGATAATTCCAAACATGCAGTTTCCGCATTTTTATCATCTTTTATAGAAAACAGGTATGTATCAAATTTATTTTCTAATTGTTGCAATAACTCTTCTTTATTATTTTTATTTATTTTTCTGTCATTATCTATTAATGATGGATATACAAAATTACATAATGCTGCAGAGCGGGCTCTAAAAGTATTAGTATTTTTACCATCATCTTCAAATATAGATTTTGTTTTTCTATTATTTGCGTCAATTATTATTTCTTTTATTCTTTCTTTTTCATATTGAATGTATTGAGTTTTTGTCATTTCTAATTTATCCATTGGATTATAAATCATTTTTGGAAATGCATTTGATTTACTTTTCATATCTCCATAATACGATACCATTCCTGCAATTCTTCTCATAAATAAATCCTTGTTGATAATATTTACTCCTTTAATAAATGATTTATGAAAATCTTCGTTTGTTGGAAATAATATAGCTTCATCAATTTCTGAATATTCAATTGAAGCATTAATTGGAGAAGTTGTAACGTAATTTTTGAATTTTTTTATCCATTGTAAACAATTTTTTGGTGCTTGTTTATCATTTAATATTTCATTGTCTTTGATTTTGAAGCCATAAGTTGTGTTACATAATTCAACATTGATTTTATCTTTTGAATAATCATTAAAATTTATAAATTCTTGATATGGAAATTTTTTTAGATAATCTTTTAGAATCGAATTATTATTTTCATCTTTGTATGAAATTGTATATTTAAAAATAGAAGTTTTACCTTTCAAAATATTGAATAATACGGAGAATTCAATAGGATGATTCATAACAGGTGTTCCGGATAAAAATATAAATCTTGCATTTTGTGCATCCATAAACAGTTCATACAATAATCTACCACGAATATGTGAATTCATATTTGTTGGGTCATTAATATAGTTTGTCATCATCGATATAATATTGTGTGCTTCGTCGACTATAACAAGAGAGTCATCCAAAATTCTGTCTTTTTTCATTTTTTCTAAATGTTCTTTATTAACTCCATTATAGTGTATTAGTGAATATTGTTCATCAATTTTATGTTTGATTTGTTCTTTTATTTGTTTTTGGAATTTTTTACTTAATTTAGAATAATTAGTTGATTTTGTAGAATCTGCAACCCATCCACCACCTAAATCTTCTAAAATAGCTTTTGGTATAATTTTATTTAATTCATCTTTTGTTGTATCATCATATTTCTTAAATACCCAATGGCGTCTTGGTGCAATATATATTTTGTTTGCACATTTTTCTAATTCATGAATGAAATTATCTTTTAATGAACCTGGTAAAAATACAACAGTTTTTCTGTCATTTTTTAGACCTTCTGATATTGAAATTGCAGAACATGTTTTTCCGGATCCAAGTCCATGATACAGCAAAACGCCTCTAAATGGTGTGTCTGGACTAATATATGATTTAACTATTTTCTGATGTTTTAATAATTTAATCTTGTCTTCTGA
>Ga0099799_10062_pt1 | contig 32346 bp, 25 predicted proteins | sample Uncmet6_SortLC_1_FD_89033 | JGI IMG/M metagenome (GOLD analysis project Ga0099799, IMG submission 89033) | Marine eukaryotic communities from CALCOFI LINE 67, Pacific Ocean - CN11_C50_N6_SortLC_1 | ecosystem: Environmental > Aquatic > Marine > Oceanic | place: Pacific Ocean: Monterey Bay...
GAAATTAGATATGCTACTGAATCTTTCTCAAAAAAGATAGTATAATCATTTGTTTTACCAAAATATTTAAAGAAGTTGTTTATAAAGTTATTTGAAAAACACAAAAATTCCTTATTCATAGAAGTAATAAAACCTGTACAAGAAGAGTCATATCCTGATTTATAAGATTGAATCTGTCCAATTCTTATATTAAAACAAGGAGAGTTTGTATTAGACCACTTATTAAAAGCATTTTGTAAAATTTTACACCTAAATTTTAAGATAGTATAAGACCCATATAGTTTACATAGTTGTCTAAATTTATATGAAGATGGTTCCCGATAATGACATGCTCTAATGGATAGTAGACAGTCTTCGTTATGTGGTGTAAACATTTGAATATTTAATTATGTATAGTTGTTTATTCCTTAAATATGTTATATAATTGTACCTGTAATATAATTTTTTCTAATATATATTATAATGGACTGCTATCGTAATCCTAATTTTAAGAAGTGCCCCGATAGAATGAGTGATGGAAGACACTTTACAAGTTATGAACCAAATAATTCATTAAATTCAAAAGTACGTTATGAAATGGGACTCGTAACTGGTGCTGAATATAGAGCTTATTTAACTAAGCATGCCACAAAATTAATGCAATCTAATTCTAAAGCTGCCTGGAAGGAAAATGGATGCGGTCCTTGTAAAAATCTATGTCTTGGAATAGATGAAACAAAGCGTCCCGGAAATTCAACTGAATTTGTGCAAAAATCGTGCATTCCTCCTGATAATTTTCTACAATATACTGGTGTAGATGGTTCTTCATATCCCATGTATGATCCTGATTTTAGCAGACCAGCAATTCCATCCGGAGCAATCCTTGGAAAGAAGTAAATTACTTAAAGAAATGTCTATTTGAGATTTTATAATAGAGATAAATCGTTTTATTCTATATAGAATGATGTAAAACCGATATAAGGGTTATTTACCGAAATTGGTGAAAATTTACTTTTTACCTTTTCTTTTCAATCTTCTTTTTGAACCTCCTTTTTTGCGCTTAAGAGTTTTCTTAAGAGTTTTACCCTTAGATTTCTTATGTTTGAGGGTCTTTTTCTTTTTTGCCCCACCAGTTTGTGGTTCAACACCATTTTTGACGAATTGGGCATCTTGTTCGGCGTTATAATACGCATCAGCAATTGTTTCTTGATAATTGGGTTCAAGATGACCGTCGGGTAATTCATCTAATAGAGGAAATGGAGGTTCATTTCCGGGTCTGCTACCAGTTGACTGAATCTTAATAGCTGGTGTATTTACAAGGTCCTTTTTGTTTGATGTAAATACGTTAAAGCTTCCGCGAAGCCACTGTGTGAATGATGTCCAAGAGAAAGTGGAACGAGAAAGAGCATTATTTGAAGTTGGAGCACTTGCCATACTATTTCAAGGAAAAAAATATTGATGCAGAATTTCAACAAAGAAACAAACACGATGATTTTTCTCATTTTCTAGAAAAAATTTCAAAACATCAATAGTGGGTATATTGTATTTATTCTCAATCTTGATAGGAACATCATCTAATGATTCATAAATATTATTCCAATTCAGACAAATAAATCTAATTAAATTTTTAAGAGCCATTTTTTCTAAACCATTAAATAACAACAGGTATGGTGTAGGAGAAATATTATAGGTTGAAAGATTCGATAATATATTGAAATCAAATTCTTGAATTTCAGAAGAATTCTTAATATAACCCCTCGTTTGAAGAGACTGAATAGAATCATTGCTTAAAACTCTCATTCTGATAATAAATACTTTTTATTTTGTACTAACTCTATTACGCAACATCAATATGTGTAAGATAGTTTAAACTAGTGTAATACTTATCTATATTAATACGATTGCCATACATTGTTTCATCAAATGAAACATATATATCAGAGTTTTCACTACATACACTAATATTATCAGTCTCTAATTCCCGTATATCTTCATTATCTCCTTTCGGACATGTAAGTATCATACCCATATAATTAATTCCTTGTCAACTTGAACTTATTCTATATTCAACAACACCCATTCGAGTCAATATATGGTATATATCTTGGTCCATCAAAATTGTAAAGTGTAACTGTAAATGAATCATTAAATTGAGGAACGGTTACAATATCTTTGTCAGATAACTCATCACATCCATATTCAGCACTACAGTCTCTCTTATTACTGAAAACAGGTAGATGAACACTAACAAATTTGTTAGTTTGTGTATAATACATCCATTTTGTAGCACCACACCAGATTCGTTTTCCAAAAAGTGGCAAAATCTCAGTATTATCTGAATTAGTTAATACCCCAATTTGTCTATAATTTTCAGAAGGACCTCGCGTAGGTATATTAATTGGTACAAAACTTGGAGGATTTGAATTCATTGAATTATGACACTGTGGATTATTAATCATTATATTCGGTGTTCTTTCAATAACCTGTTGTCGTTTAGGTGCCTCTTGTAACACCTCTATTTCATTAACATTATTTGTAACATGTTTCACAATATGTTTTTTTGGTTTATTAACAGGTTCTTTTTGTTGATGTGTTAATTGAATAGAAATGTATATAAGAAGCACTATTATTATTGCCAATAGTTCTTTCATTAAAAAAATGTGAGATATTTTACAAAGACTATATAATGATTTTTAAGGGTTCATTTCGAATGAATGGTTTTGAAAACACACACAAATATTTATGGCAATATAACAAACAAAACGACAGTTCTGGAACTTATCTTTACCACGTAATCAGACCTTTGTTCAAAACAAATTGTAAAACAAAATATTGGGAATTTAATACAAGAACAAAAAAACCAAATCTTAATCTTACACTTGCAAATGGAGACTCTATTACAATCGAACACATCTTACGCAAAAACGAGTATCTATATATTACTATAACATGGACTCAAACTACCAGTGTAATATGGAATTCAATTAAAGATACATCTATAGGTAAAATTATGTCTGGATTAGAAAATAAAAACCTCAATACAGAAGTACTCCAGAATATGGGAAATAATATTGATCAAGAACTTGATAATGCTGTTATTTTTTGCCAAAATCTTGCAAATGGTATTCAAATATTACAAGATAAACTTAGTGAAAATGATGGAGTTTCCAATAAAGATACACAAAATATTTTTCCAAAAGGTGAGTCTATCAAAAAAAAGGTTACATATATTGGTATTCCCGATTAATTTTCATTTTCCTCATCAGGAGTATCTGGCTCAGGAATATATTCCTGCTCTTCTACAGGTATATCTCCTAACCACATTATTGCTCTATCACCAAAACGTTCTATTATCTCTCTACGACGTTGGTTTACCAAATTTCGTGAAGATTCATTGTTTGATATTGCAAGATTGTCCAGTTCTCTCATTGCTCGAATAAACTCAGATGATTCACCACTATTATCAGAATCAGTTGATACAATTTCTGTATCAGTTATTGATTCTGTATCTGATATATCAGATGAATCAACGCGAGCTTCTACACCTACTGTTCTTTCACCATCCGAATCATAAGTTTTATCATTCGTATTCGGGTTTTCCATACCACCTATATACTTCAGTTTTACTGATTTTCTTTTACTATTTCCTCCCAAATTCGTTTTTATTTCATCAGACATATCTTCAGTAATATTTCTAAGACCAATTATTTCTGAAACTTTAGCTTTTTCATATGCTTGTTGTGCATAATAATCAAGCAATATTTTCTCAATTTCATTTCGATTATGTATTCCTATCTCATAATTTCGAATTAACCCGAGTGCAGTTATATTATTTGGTGTATTTAAATCAGGATTCGCCCCATTTTCTAACAACATTCTAACCATTTCGGGTTGACCATATTGTATAGCTGTTAATAGTGGTGTATAATGTATTATCTTTGTTGGTCCAATATATATTGGTTCTTCACAAACAATATTAATTTTTGCTCTTTTTTGTATCAAAAGTCTTACTCCTTCGACATCTCTTTTAGCAATTGCTGTAAAAATTGGAGTTGGCCTAATATTTTCACCATATGTCACATCTCTTAAGTTGGGATCAGCACCACTTTCTAACAACAATTTTATTATATTTATATGATTATTTGTAATATCGCCTGTTCTAAATGCCGCATCAAGTATTGTATTACCCTCCCTATCAAGTGCATTTGGAGTTGCTCCATTTTGTAATAGCACTCTAACACCTTCAGTACAATTATACAATACTCCGTATTTTAATGGACTTTCAAAATCATTATTCAGATCATTAACATTTGCATTATATGATACTAATATATGAACAAGATTACCATTCGCCACACCTTCACATGTAGACATCATACATAAGTGTAATGGAGTATCGCCATCATTGTCTCTAACATTAGGATCAGCACCGTGTTGTAGTAATAAAATAACCAGTTCTGTTAATTTATAGTAACATGCCTGATGTAAGGGTGATAATGAAGTAATAATTCCAGTATCACTTCCCCACCAACCATTCAAGGGCAGCATATTCAGATCCGCGCCTCTTGATATTAATGTGGCAATAATAGCAGCATTTTCTCTAATATTACGCGAAGCAATCATAAGTGGAGTTTCTCCATTAATATCTCGAGAATTAATATAGTTGTTATTTGTTATTTCTAATACTTCATTCACACGTCTATTATTACTATTCTGAATCGCATGAAATAATTCATTTTTCATCTCACCATCTATTTCATCCGCACCTCCATTCAGTTTGTAATAATATTGTAATTTACGCCTTTTTCCTCCAAAATGTTCCCGTATTTCCCCATAAACATCATCTGGATATTTACTACCATCTGGACTGTTTCTCATGTCTTCTAATAATTTTCTTTCCTCTTCTCTTTTTCTAAGATGTGCCATGATAGTTTGTTCAATATTCCAAGTACCATTGGTTACATTAGTATTCGCTCTATCTGTTGCAAGACTAATAGCATCCTGGTCTCCTCCTAATCCTGTTTTTAAATCAGGGTTTGCTCCATTTTCTAACAACAATCTAACAATCCAAGGATGTGAATTACTAATTGCTATAAGTAATGGAGTATTAAAAACAATTCCCGGAATTTGTACATTTACCTTTGCCCCAGATGATATTAAATACTCTGTAGCATGACCATTACCTGTTTTACATGCTTGATATAACGGAATGCGAATACTTCCCATAACAGAAGATTCCAAATTCGGATTTGCAGAATTTCCTTCTGGACCATTTAATAAATTGAAAATAACTTGATTATATTGTGTACGCATAATTGATGGATTTATTGCATTATTGTGCCAACACTTTAATGCAATAAGCAATGGAGTTCTACCTCTATGACTTGGTATATCCGGACTTGCTTTATATACCAATAAGTCGCTTACTGCTTCACTACATCCATGAAACGCGGCAGAATATAGTGGGGTTTCTTGCTTATTATTTTGTTGATTTACATCAGCTTTTATACTAGATGTACCGACTGTTACCAATATTGAAATAATTTCGAGACTGCTTCCGTTAACTAACCAAAAATTATTCATACACAAATGTAATGGTGTATCGCCATCAATATCTACAACATTCGGATTCGCACCTTTTTCTAATAAAGAATTAACAAGAGGGACCAAATTAAAATAGCATGCCTGATGAAGTGGAGATAAAGCAGATATATCCCCCTCCTCATTCCCCCATCCATTATTATGTGCTAAATTTGGATTAACATCATATTTAAGTAATTCATTTATAATATGATGGACTAAAAGATATGAATATGGTACATAAGAGTTTTCGAGATAATTAATGTGTAATTCATCGTGTTGGTTTTCAAAGTCTTTAAACGCAAAGAAAAGTGGAGTTAAACCATTACTATTTTGATAATTAACAAGTTCATTAGCATTTGATGATTCTGTTAATATTTTTTTAACCTCTTCTAAATCTTTATTAAGAATTTCAGCTATAAGTCTTTCTCCTTCATTATTCCCTCCCATTTGTTTATACTCGTATTTCAATATATGCTTCTTCCCACCATAATAGGATTTAATCTCATTATTCATATCATCTGGTATATCCTGTTTTTGATTTCTTGTTACATAGTTTGTTAGTGTTTTTGCTCTGCGTTTTTTTGCTTCATGAGTTTGAAGCATTGTCAAAATATCCGGATTAATCGAGTTAGATTGTTCATAGAATTCCATCCAAGTATTTATTCCTCTTTTTGTGTATTTTTCGGGTAGATTACCGCTCTCAACTATTGCTCCATTTTCTAATAAAATTTCAACTATATCTACAAAACCCTCATTTATAGCCTTACGTAACGGAGTTAATCCTAAGTTTCCTCTTTCTGGATTAATCTTCGCACCCATGTCTACTAATAACCTAACTTTATCAACATAGTTATGTGATACAGCCATATATAAAAATGTATATCCATCATGTCCAGCAGACACGTCAATTACCTCTGGTACATTAATATCAGTATCTGGATGTTCTAATAACATTCTCAATATATTTATTCCAGCATTCCTGTCTTGAAAATCTTTTATTACACAAAACATTAGTGCATTCAAACCATCGAAATTTCTTGTACTAATATTTGCTCCATTTTTCAATAAAACATCAACAACTTTATCATTCTCGAACTCAATTGCTATATAAACTGGTGTAGTTAAATTGTCATTATTTACATTCACATTTGCTCCATTTTCAATTAATATACTTGCTGATTTACCATTTCCATAAGGTGTATAATGAATTGGTAAGTTTCCTCTATTATCCCGACGATTGACATTTGCCCCATTATTACATAATACCTGAATACCATATATATAGTCCGCTTTGACTGCGTTATGTAGTGGCGTACTTCCATTGGGCCCTCTTATGTTAACATTTGCTCCATCTTCAATTAAAGTGTCTAATATTTCTTGTTCAATCGTGGATTGTTCTAAGGATTCTTCTGCGGGAATGTTAAAAACTCCACCCCTATATATATTTCTCATCATCACCCACGCTAATGATTTCTCCATCAAACGGAAATCAATCTCGTCGTAACCGCGGTCCATTAAGTATATGTAACAAAAAATATGAAATATAAATGGCTTATTGGTATAAATGGTTATGGAAGAAGTTGAACTGAAATTAGAACAAGATAGGACCGAATACTTTTACATGCGTGAAGAAACTTTTACCGTCAGATTCACTAGAATTATATCATCTTCAAGTAATATTATTAAATTGTTGCGTAAAATTTCTTGGCATTATACGTTAGTACAAAAAAGTAACTACAATATTACACTAATTAACCAATCAATGAAATTAATAGAAGACTTAGAAAGATTATTACATATCTATAAAATGAACAATTACCTTATATATAGCTCACACTGGGGTTATTATTATAAATGGGAAGGAGACTGTTTTATTGACTCACTAAAATATAGGCTAAATGTTTTTATTAAACAAAATTTATTAGAAAAAAGATCAATCAAAAGGGTTTTAGGTAATTTTGAAGAGTCAATATCACCAAATATGATACAAAAAATATTAACATGGCTTAAGAGAAAGGACAAGGATAAATATGGTAGAATTAAAAGAGGGATAAAAGAAGAAATTATAATTGAGCTGTCTAAATGCGGAATAACAATTAATCCCGAATTTCTTTGTGAGTTTATTGATAATAATAATCCAATGAATTTTATAAAAGAATGGAAAATCAAACCATATGTAAATGGTAAACGAATGAAAAATACTGAGATTCGCAAGTTGTTTAAAGAGGCGTTTTACAAGAGAGAAAGAGACTGTGTTCGTTTTAAAATCATATCTCCATCTTTAAATTCTTTGCCACAAAATATAGAGAATATGATTATTAGCTATTTATGAGCAGATTTCAGAATTATCTTTCTTCTAATATAATATGAAGGTATTCATATTATTCATTGTTCTAACAATATTATATACATTATATCGATATACACACAAATCCAAAAAAGTTGGAGTTAACATAAAAAGAACAAATCATATACCAAATAATGTCTGGTTATATTGGGAAAATAAGGAAAATAGTGTAATGCCAACGTATATAAAGATGTGTCATGAAACAGTAATTAAGAATAGAGGAAAAGAGCTAAATGTAACTATTTTGAATGAGAATAATATAAGAAAATATTTACCGTATTTAAGAGAAGATATTAATGATTTGAGTATACCTCAAAAGGCAGATTATATACGTTTGGCCATTTTGAATGAATATGGTGGAATATGGTTAGATTCTGATATAATAGTATTAAAACCTTTGAGTCCATTTTTAGAGAAATTAAAAAAGTATGATTACGTTGGATTTGGTTGTCATGGATTTTATTGTACAAAAACAAAGAACGGTTATGGTAATCCTGCAAATTGGGCAATGATATCAAGAAAGGGTGGACTATTAATTAAGTCTTGCTTAAAAGCTGCTAACAATATATTGGACAGCAATATAAATTTGAGTTATAATAGAAACTATCATAAAATGGGCAGAGAGTTGATTTGGAAAGAAATAGGTATATTAAAGGCTAAAACAACTTGGGATTATTTCCATAATACATCGGTTGGAATAGAAAGAGATATAAATGGTAATAAAATAACAAATCCCAGACTAATGTCTGATGAAAGATTGGATAATTCTTATGAATCTCACTTTGTACCATTATACAATACAGCACCTGGATTTCCGGAATCTTTTTTAAGAAAAACAAGACAACAGATTTTGAATAATAATTCACTTGTATCACAATTATTTAAAAAGGCGCTTTAACCAGGACGTTTTTCCCTCTTCTTCTTGTTGGGTATCTTTGGTTCTGGCTTCGGGAAAACGTTTACTTAGCCAATTTGTATCACCATTATATCTGTAATAGTTGTCGTCGTAGCTAAAAGCAGGGCTTCCTACGCAGTTTATATTCGTTAAAGTATTAAGTTGTGGAGCAGATTTAGAAGATTTTATAACTGGAGATGTAGAAGGTTTTATAACGGTATATACATCATTTTTAAGGTAGTCTGTAATGTCTGTTACAAAGGATTCTCTTAAGAAGTTTAAATCAAGAATAGTTCTTATAAATTGGATATCAAGCAGTTCAATCCAAGAATCAGTTTCTCGATTTATTTGCTTAACATCATGCTTATTATCAATTGGGCAAAATACGACAGTAATTCCAGCAACGAATGCACCTCTCATTTTCTCTTTAATTCCACCAACTGCATGAATATTACCGTTCAAGTCAATTTCACCAGTAAAAGCAATATTATTTTTGACGGGTGTTTTAAGTATACATGAAATCATAGCAACCGAAATAGCAACACCCGCACTTGGTCCATCTTTTGGTGTTGCAGTTTCGGCACAATGTAAATGTAAATTTGAGTTAGGATTGATATCAATATTAAGCTTTTTTAGTTTGTCTTTAGATAACATACTCCATATAGCTGTATGTACAACACTAATACTTTCTTGCATAATTTTACCAAGATTCCCAGTAAGTTCTAATCGTCCACAATCTTTATTGTTATGAGAATGCTTAATCTCAATATGTAATATACCACCACCACCGCTTGTTATTGCAAATAATCCGGTAGCAGTTCCTTCTGTTGGCGAAGACATTATTTTTTTAGGTTTTAAAGGTCTCACGTCATTTAGAAGGTCAGACTCAAGAAGGTCTTCATTTATAGTAACTGGTGTATTAATTTCTCTTCTTAAAACACGAATATTTAATTCTCGAAGTATTGTAGACAGAATTTGTTTAAGTTTACGAACACCTGCTTCAGATGTATATTTCTCAATAACTGTTTCTAGTATCTTGTTTGGTATAATTATAGTAGTTTCGAGAAGACCAAGTTTTTTGTATAATTCGGGTAATATATAGTTTCTACATATTTTCATCTTATCGTTTGTTCCAAATGATTCAAATTTTATTGAATGAATTCTATCTAATAAAATTGGGTCAACCTTAGAAGCATCGTTATATGAGAAGACAAATAAAACATGAGACAAATCAATAGGAACTCCATCAAAATATTTATCAATAAATTCGCAATTTTGTGTAGGATCGGTTAAATGTACAAGAATACCAGTTATTTCTTGTCCTTGTGGTGTATTACTAATCTTATCTAACTCATCAAAGAAAATAATAGGATTCATACATTTTGCCTGAATCAGCGTATTTACTATTTTTCCGCACGTTGATGACGCATAGGTATATCCATAACCTTCTAAACTTGAACCATGGGTAGAACCACCTAAAGCAATTAGAAAGAATGGTCTTTGAACGTTTTCGGTATCAATTAAGCATTTACTTAAACCATCTTTAGCTAATGATGTCTTACCAACACCCGGAGGTCCATCAAATCCAAAACAATATCCTCTTTTCGAGTTTCCAGTAATCCATTCGCATATTATTTGTTCGATACCTCTTTTGGCAGAATATTGTCCATATATTGCGTTGTTCAGTGTATCATTCACATGTTTTTGTGTATCATTTATGACTATTTGTACATTTTCCCATTTATTAATGTGTTTGTAATATTCAGAATGGTTCAAATGTGTTCGAAGGACATTTTTGAAAATTTTTTTTGTTTTATTCGGAGATTTATCAAAAAAATATTGTAAGTTAGCAGTAACTTCAGAAAGTTTTTTATTAGTATAAGATACAATTTTCTTCTCACCTGATTCGGTTTTATACTTTAAACTTTTGGTTTGAAGAGTATATTTGAGAGATTTAATGAACTTAATCGTTTTTTCATTTGATAATGAGTTAAGAATCGCAAGTTCATTATTCGTTTCAAAAAAAGTATGTAAATCAATCCATGAGTTAGGATAAAAGACTAACGGTTCAGATTCAATATTTCTTGTAAAATATTGAATTTGTTTCAGAAATAATTTTAAAACTTTAAATTGAGATTCAATACGATATATGCCAAATGGTATATCTAATAATTTATCTAAAAACAGTTGTGGTTTACTGATATCTGCCGGCTTAGATTGAATCTCTCTTAATTTTTCAATAGCAATTTTCTTAACAGATTCAGATGCATCAAGAGCACAAATACGAATCTCATACGATTTCTCATCGTATTCTTCTACAATATTACTAATCTTATCTTCAGCAATATTTAATCGTTCATCTAATATTTCAACAGTATTAATAGGTAATTTTTTTAGAATAATATTTGCTTGTGTTTGCGAATCTTTATGTACTATCGTATATAAAAGCATTGATATGAATACTTTCTTTTCATCTCCAATTGAAAATAAGTAAATCAGATGATATCGTTCATATGTAGAACATTCGATAAATTCACTCGAAATAGATGAAATAGGTTTACTAAGAATATTATCATATAAAGCTATTAATTTATCAAAATTCTCTTTAAGATGTTGAATTATTGTATGATACGAATACAAGAAATAAGGAAATAGACATATTCGATATAACTTTGATTGTTTAGAATTCAAAGAATTGAGTATCTTTTTTCTATTAGAACTAAATAGTGGATAGTAACAAAACATATGTAAATGGTCGTCAACCAGTCTTCCAGATAATTCATGTCCTTTCCACTTCAAATTAATTTCAGAATCAATAGAATCGTTTAAACTAATATTTGAATAATTAAATACAGGCTTAAAATAACTTCCACTACATGGTTTATAACTAGTAACTACAAAACATGTATGTAAAAACTCTTCCCACATTCCATTCAAATCAAAGAGTCCGATTTGTTCATATCTTTTGAATATTATTGAATGATATCCTCCGTGATTTTTACGTAAGTTTTCTAAATCATTCCATATCTTTTCATAATTTGATTTAGTCATATATGCATCAAGTTGTTCAATATAAGTGTTGGCAATAATCATCAGTGGTTTCAATGATACATCAATATATTTCAAGTGCTTAGATAAGTTAATAATTGTTATAAATAGACTATGTTTGTAACGGACGTCCATCAAACGCCGAACATGTTTTTGGATGAATAAGATACTATTACGCATAATTAACTTCAACTTAAAAAATCGGAACACTTCAGCGAATTACTTATTACGTTAATTGTATAAAGATTTAACTAATAATTATAGTCAATGAGCGTAGAAGAAGAGAATATATTTAAAAAAATTCCTCAAGTTTATGAGTTAAATAATATGCTATATTCTCTCATATCCAGTTGGGAATCAAAGCTTAATATGGACTATATAGATGATAAACTATCAAAAAACGAAGGAAATAAGGAAGAAATTGTATATTTGAACGGAACAATACGTGAAATATTAAGAGAACTATCCACAAGCACAACATCACAATTATTGTCTGGAATTCAAAGGTATATTAAAAGACCTTATTCCAAAGAATTATCTGATAATATTGTTTCTTTACATACACTTTTTAATACAATACAATCAAAATGTTTTAAAGATACTACTAAAGCTCCTTTAAGTATACTATTGTTTGGTATATTTCTATCTAAATGTATTCAGTATAACAAAGAAAGAATTGTAAATCCAAACTCCACTATTTCAAAAATAGAGTATATTAGCTGGTATTATGGTGATTATAACACTATCATTGATACTATATTAAACAGTAATCAATCCGTATATTGGATGGATGATACTATCAATTGGGAAGGATATAATAAAGAAGAAATAGTAATTATACCAATACAAGATAGATTAGAGGACTCATCAAAACAATCTATTCTATTAAGATGTTATATTAAGTCGATTAGTTCATTTGTTAGAGCAAATGATGTGTATGGATATATTATAGTTTCAAACTATCCACCGCCAAATTTTTATATAGAAAACAATCTTATTCATTCCAAAAATATACAAGAATTTTTAAAGAAGGAGTCATAAATAATGAGTAGCTCATAAATAATGAGTAGGATAATACCTTCAATTGAAATTATGTACTATTTATCAAATATTGAACTCATTTCAGTTGTAAGAACCAGAAAAATACATAATCTTGATGACTTCAAAGATTTATGTCGTGTATCATCTGGTGACTTGTTTCAATATTTTTCTTACGAAGTTCGAACCAATAAGACATATGTTCAATATGCCATTACAGAATCCACACAAGGAAGAACCCTATTCCGTTATGTACCAAACCCCTATAAATATACATTATGGAAACAAATATGTAATGGCGACTTATTTGAATATGAAAGCGGTTTAGAAGCCGTATTAAACACAAAAGATAATGTTCCTATTCAATACCAACATCTTATGGGCTCCGATGATTTCGCATATGTTGCTTTAAGAGTCAATGGTTGTAGATTGAAACACTTAAATCATAATAAATACAAACGATTTTTAGTAGAAACGGCAGTTTTAGAAAATGGAAACGCTTTGATGTATGCTCCAGAAGAATTGAAAGATGATACCAATCTTGTTTCCTTATGTGTATATAAATTCCCATATGCACTTGAATATGCGGGAGCTTTCGCCCGTTCATGTAAAAATATTATCAAAATTGCTACAAGCAATGTTAAATGGGTTAAACGATTCGCCCTTCTAAATTAGATGTTTCATTTTCTCAAACGCGGGTTTTTTTCCAATATAATTAGTCACGTGCGAATATAATGGAGATTGAATATACAAATGAGCGCTGTCCACTCATAGAAAAATTTCTAGTTCAAAATGAACTAGAAATAGACAATCTTCAGTCGTTCGCTCCATGTATGGATCATAAGATTGATACCAAAGTGACGAAATGGACCTCTATACAATTAGAAAAACGTATATTTAAAGTAATATGCCGAAAAGATTATAGAGGTATTATAAAAAATTCTGATCAAACTGAATATGAAACCCAGTTTCATATAAAATGTACTCCTATTCTTGAACCTTCGTGTCTATGTAGAAATGAATACACATCATTCCTATATCATCATTGGTTACCAACAAATAACAAAAATAAATTTGTCAATCTATTTCACAAAGTTAACAATAATAGGAATAGTGCTTATATTGATACACTATGTAGTATCTTTCTTAATAAACTATCTTGTCTTAATTATACTCCACATTTTGGACACATTTACGGAGTATACAATGGAATTATGACTGATTATGAAGAAGAAATTACAGAAGATTATGAATCATTAAAAAGAGAAAGATGGTTTAATAAAATACTTAATTCAGGCAAATATAGAGTTAAAACTGTATCTGATAAAGATAACAAAATCTTAAAAAGAAAATTATCAAGTACTCATTTATGTGATTTAGATAAATATGCCATTGAAATACCCAAACACTCTATTCCAATGAAAAAGGATATAGATGAAGATGCTAAACAATATTTAATACATCCGAAAATTCCCGTACAAATTATATTAATGCAAAAATTCGATAACACATTTGACCACTATGTAAAGCAATATATTGAACAAATTAGAAATACACACAATAAATATGTTCAACATATACGCAAAAAACTTCTAATGAATAAGATGACTTCTTGGATTTTTCAAATTACTGCCGGATTATGTTGCGCTAATACACATTTAGATTTTGTTCATAACGATTTACATGTTCAGAATGTAATGGGTATTCCAACTAATCAGGAATATTTGTATTATAACCAGAATGGTATAATCTATAAAGTCCCAACTTATGGATATATTATGAAAATTATCGATTTTGGAAGAAGTACCTATGTTGTTAATGGAAAATATTATATAGGCGATGTATTTGATGAGGAAGGTGAAGCCGGAGGACAATATACTGTACCTTCCACTAAATCTTCATACACTTGTCAAGAAACTATTAATCCTAATCCATCATTTGATTTGGCAAGATTTTCATGCTCATTTATTGAAGATTTAGATGATGAACTATGGCCCAGTCAAGAGGACCTGAACGATTATGAAATTGGTCGTTTACTAAATACATGGACTATCAACGATGTAGGAGAATCTCTTATGGATATTGAAGGATTTGAATTATATATCAATATAGCAAGATTCTTTAGAAAGAAAACACCAGAATCACAGATAAAAGAGGAAGTTTTTAAGAAATATAGAACTTTTGATGCTATTCCTGATGATTCTACTTTGAATATATATCTCATATAATTTTTATCTTTTAACATTATATATCGCGATGATACCAAAAGAATCCGCAAAATCTTTTAAAATTGGAACAAAAAAATCGGGAGTTGATTATTTAGATTATTACGTTGTAAAAGATAAGAATGGTTTAAAACGATGGAGAAAACAAGGTTGTTGGTTTGTAATATACAATATTAACCAAGAATCAAAAAAGAGATATTGGTACTATCCAAATAGTATGTTTCTTGGAGATTGGTCACATGCTGGTAATGGAACTACCGTTCCTATAAATAAGAGTTGGGAAAATGTAAAGTATCCACTAGAAGAACAATTTATTGGTAATCCTAAATATATAACGGAAATGAAAGAAAAAATTAAGGAATATTTTGATAAATTAAAAGAAAGGAACGTTATTACTTCATACAGAATTGTTACTTCAATAGAGTTACATAAATATATGAATAAATATGAATAAAATATAAAACAAAAAATTACATAGAGGTTTTTTTCTAAATCCCTCTAAAAATTACAATTACGGTGACCTTCAATTTCCTTAGTGAAACAAACAATATAGCATTTTTATACTCTAAAAAAATCAAATTTTCTCTAAGAATCTAAGTTCATTAAATAGAATATAATATCTAATTCATAGTACATATGATGGGGTTTAAATCTTGGTTGAACAAATTTCGCGTTTCAAAAGGACAACGCTATTCTCACCTAGGTATGCAGTTATTTGCCGGTAGTTACTATATTCCTGAAGAACAAGTTTCTACATTTCATAAAAAATATTACGAACATGTATTTACTTTATCAGCAAAGTGTGATCTAATTGAGAGCCATAACGATTTGTGTTGTTTAATATATGATATAGATCTTACAATTCCTAAAGAAGAAGGTTCTTCCAGAAAAAAACAAAGTCGCGGTTACACCAAGGAATCTATACTGAATTTTGTTCAAGCAGCAACCAAAATCGCATCAAAATATATCGATGCACCCCCAAACGCCTTTGATGCCTTTGTATTCGAAAAAGCAAAGCCTACTGTCAGGAAAGATAAAGTCAAAGACGGTGTTCATATCATGTTTCCCTATATCGTAACAACTCCGGCTGTTCAACATCTTTTTAGAGAAGAACTCCTTGTTCTTGCAAAACATATGTTTGAATATGCCACAAATGATATTGAAGATATTATCGATGCTGCAATTATCGAAAGGAATGGTTGGATGATGATTGGCTCGTGTAAAAAAGAGGGAGATCCTTATAAAGTTACGGGAATATATCAATATCATGACGAAGATGATATTGGTGAATGTCATCCAGAAAAATTAGAAGCATCTGAATATTATACAACTTCTTTGAAACTTGTTGAATTCTTATCAATTAGACGTTTTACAATGGCAGATTTATCAACATTTAAAGAAGAACAAGAAGTTGTAATTGAAGCGTATGTACAAAATTATGACCTAGAGAAAGCCCAATCTGAAAATATTCATACGAGACAATATCATGGAGATAGCAAAAATTTAGGAATTGAAACAAATATAGGAACAGTCAAATCCCTTGTTTCAATTCTTGACACAGAAAGAGCTAAAAATTTTAATAATTGGATCGAACTAGGCTGGTGCTTACATAATATTGGCGACTGTTTACTCGAAACATGGATTGAATTCAGCCAAAGATGTCCAGAATACGAAAGTTCTGCACGCGAATGTTGCGAGAAGCAATGGGATAAAATGCGCAACAGTGGGCTTGGAGTAGGTACATTACACTTATGGGCTAAGAAGGATAATCCGCAAGCATATGCTGAAATCATTCAAAGCGACCTTGATTTTCATATTTGTAAAATAGTGAACCATACTTCAAATGATAAAGACTCGAAAGACTCGAAAGAGAAGAAACAAAGTAATGATGAAATCATCTATAACGTAGTATCTGTTTTAAAGCAAAAAGTTGAACCCTTTTTCGTTTGTTCTAATTATGAACGCAAAGAATGGTGGGAATTTAATGGAAATTTGTGGACTAAAGGGGATGGTGATATCGGATTAAAGCTAGAATTAGGACAAAATCTCCATCAAGATTTCATGAATGTTTCTCAAAAATATAAACGACTTGCTGAATTAAGAAAAGGTCAACCCAGCTATGAAAGATACGTTGCAATTGGAAATGAAACTTTCAAAATTGCTAAATTGTTACAATCAGCGAGATTCAGAAAACAAGTTTTAGAGGAAGCAGCCGAACAATTTTATTGGAGTCGAGAAAGGTCGGTAGCATTTGACACTGATAAATTTGATGAAATATTGAATACAAATAAAACTCTTGTTGCTTTAAAAAATGGGGTTTATGACCTCGAAAAAGGTATATTTAGAGAAAGTAGATGCGAAGATTATATTAGCCTTTCTACTGGTACTGAGTGGCAAGAATACCACTGGAATGACCCAATTATAGAAGATTTGATGGAATTTCTAAAACAAATTCTTCCCAAAAAAGAAGTAAGGGATTATGTTTTACGTGTATTAGCAACATCAATGGATGGTAGATCAATCGCAGGCGAACACGTATACATGTTTTTAGGTTTTGGGGGTAATGGTAAGTCGAAACTGATAGAACTGTACGAATACGCCTGTGGTGCATATTGTTCAAAATTACCTATTGCAAGTCTAACAGGTAAAAGAGCTTCAGGTTCTGCACCGCAACCTGAAATAGCTAGACTTGTTGGTAAAAGAATGGTTGTTATGCAAGAACCAAACGAGGGTGAGACATTTCAAGTAGGAGCCTTGAAAGAATTATCGGGTGGTGATACTATAACAGTCAGAACTTTGCATAAGGAACCTTTTGATTTCAATCCTCAGTTTACCATCTTCTGTACGTGTAATCAATTGCCGAAGGTGCCTGCTGATGACGGTGGCACATGGAGACGTCTTAGAGTAGTTAAATTCAATTCGAAATTCGTTGAAAATCCTGACCCAAACTGTCCCAATGAATTTCCAATTGATTACGACTTACAAAAGAAACTCAAGGAATGGGCAAAACCTTTTTTCTGGTTACTTACACAACATTATCAGATTTTCCAAGAAAAAGGGAATCCAGAACCAGAAGAAGTGCTATGTGCTACCAACGAATACCAAGAGATGAATGATAACTTTAGCGATTTCTTAGTTGAAAACATCGATAGTAGTATACCATCTGCCTCACTTGAGCTGGGAGAACTTTATAGCTTGTTTCAATTGTGGTTTAAAAAAACTATTTCTGATAAACCTCCGAGTAGAAAAGAGCTTCAACAATATCTAGAGAAAAAATGGGGACCAGCTAGTATTAATCCTAAGTCTGGAAAGAAATCATGGATGGGCCGTCGCCTCAAGGACGACGAAGAAGAAACCCATATCATTATTGAAGATAATGATAATACCGCCTCAGTATTCTTTTAAACTTCATCATAGAATATAAAACAGCGTTTAATTTAACAAATTTATTAGATATTTGTTAAATATGAATCGTGTTTTTAAACTTGTAAAGGGGATTATACCCAAAATATCTGATACTGAACTCATAGCTTTAAGATCTGGGACTACTTCTATTGACAGAGATATATTCAGAGGACATGTTCCTATTGCTAAAGCAAGAAATTCATTCACTGCTGATGAAGACAAATTATACAATAAATTAGATGATTTCTTAGAAAAATATGGAAACAAGGAAGTCGCATACCCGAAGTTACCAGAAGGTTTACTTGAATCTATTGGAGAAAATGGATTCTTTGGAATGATTATTGAACAAAAATATGGCGGCAACTTAACCAGTACGACTAACATAAGTAGAATATTATCAAGAATTGTAACAGCAAATCCCGCCTTAGGTGTGATGATTATGGTTCCAAATTCATTGGGACCCGGAGAATTACTACAACATTATGGGACAAATGACCAAAAGGAAAAATATTTACCAAGATTAGCATCCGGTGAGTTAATCCCTTGTTTTGGATTGACTGGGCCAAATAACGGTTCCGATGCAACTGGAAGAATTGACAAAGGAAGAGTTGTTAAGATTAACGACAAAATCTGTATAGATTTAGAAATAAACAAAAGGTATATCACATTGGCTCCTATTTCTAATTTGATTGGAGTAGCTTTTGAGTTAGAAGATCCCGATAATCTCTTATCAAGTGGCAAAGCAGGTATTACTCTTGCTTTAGTTGAACGGACACATAAGGGATTGATTCAAAACACATACCATAATCCTGCCAATAATGGTTTTCCAAATGGGACTGTGAAAGGTAGATTTTATGTGGAATTAGACCAAGTAATAGGAGGACAGAATATGATTGGAGAAGGTTGGAAAATGTTAATGGAATGTTTAGCAGTAGGAAGAGCGGTCTCATTACCAGCGACAGCTTTAGGGAGTTCTAAAGCATCATTATATGGTAATTTACTGTATGCAAAACATAGAACTCAATTCAAAAGAAATATTATTGACATGCAAGGTATTAGAGAGCGGTTAGTAGACATGGCCTACAATACGTATCTAATTAATTCTTCCATTTCTTTAACAAATATGTTATTAGATTCTGGTGAAAAACCTGCTGTATTATCTGCAATCATGAAACAACAAAGTACTGAGAGGGCTCGGCAGGTAATTAACGATGGAATGGAGATTTCTGCTGGCGCGGCGATATGTCTTGGTCCCAACAATTTCATGGAAAAATATTATAGGTCAGTTCCTGTCGGTCTAACTGTTGAAGGTGCAAATATCCTAACAAGAAGCTTGATTATCTTCGGGCAGGGCCTGAATAAGTCTCATCCTTATATCAATAATATTTTAGATTCTATATTGGAGGATGATAGTAAACAATTCAAAGAATCCATAATTCCAATGATAAAACATTCGATAAGTACATATTTGTATGTAATAACACGCAACTTGCTTCCTTTTTCAAATGATTTGTTAAGTCGACAAACAATGTATTTTGCTGGATTATCTAATTTGGTTGCCCTTTTGGGTGGAAAGTTGAAATCAGAGCAATACATTTCAGGAACAATGGCGGATATACTATCAAATCTTTATTTAGCTCATTCAATTGTATGGTATGAAAAACATAATAAAATCAGTCCAGTTATGACAACATATTGTATTGATAGATTATGTAGAGAGAATGTTGAATTATTCAACAAGGTAGTTGATAACTACCCATATTTCAAATTTCTACTGTATCCTTTTAAACAGTCTAATTTTCCAGAAAGATTTCACAATAATGAGATGATAATGGAGGAGTTATTGAATAATGAGAAGCTTTTAAATGTATTCAAAGAGGATATTCAGATTAAAAATACTCCTTTAGAAAAATTAGAGAAATTAGATAGTTTAAAACCTCGCTCAGAGGAATACAAGGTAGTATATTCCGATGTTATTTCAGTAGGAGAGTATCCGATGGAGAAAGAAAATAATACCATTTCACAACTACGTAAGCAGCTAGCGGCTAAAGAGAAAAGGACTGCCGAAAGGCTGCGAAATGCTTTAGCAAAGGAGAAGGCACTTCTTAAGTCGAAAGAAACTTTTTATTTATGAATAAATTAACCACAAATATCTACAACTTTGTTAGTTACATCTCTTATTTTATCACTATGAGAAATTACAAGTAAAGTTCTATTGGTTGAAATCAAATCAATTGCTTTCAATACAATTTCCATATTTTCAGGGTCAATTGCAGAAATAGGTTCATCCATTAATACTAATGAGGCTGGTCTGAAGTAGCATCTCAAGAGAATAGTTAGTTGTCTTTGTCCTCCACTGAGGTTTTCTCCTCCGACGCCGGCGTCTGAATGTAATCCATCGGGTAATTTATCATAAATATTTGTACCAAGTTTTTTGAGTATTTTTCTAACATCGGCTTCTGTAGCTTTATTTCCGTATAATATATTATTCATAACAGTATCGTGGAAAAGCTTGGTATGTTGATCGACGATGCTTGTATTTTCTCTAATAGTATTAATATCAGAGTTACCAAATAATTTAATAACGCCTTTGTTTAGTTTCAATCCTCCTAATATAAGTTTAAATAGGGTAGATTTCCCGCATCCTGAGTTTCCCTTTATCCATATTCTATCGCCACTAGTAGCAGTAAAGTTAAAATTCTTTAGTACCCAAGGTTGGTTAGATTCGTAGCGATACCACGCATTTTCTATGGTTAAAGATGGTACATTTTTCTTTGGAGGATTAATAACAACTACCTTTTGTTTTGATTTAGCATTGTCTTTTTTATCTTTAGCATTGACAAGTTCGTTCATAAAATCGGACATTGCGTTTGCTTCTCCTATTAATGTGAAGAAGGTAAGTAAATTGACTTGCATATATTGTAATATGCGTAGAAAGTAGTAAATTTCGCCCACATATAAGGCTATGGCAGTTTTCTTGTCTAATTTGCGTTTATATATCATGTAATTGAAAACAATGAATGATACACACAATAAAATTTCTTCAAAGAGTCTTAATTTCCATAATGTTCTGAGACTTTTTTGATAAGTCATGATGTTTTTATGATTAGCATCGTTATACTTATCGATTTCACTTTTTTCTTGTTGTGCGTTATATATAGAATCAATATTTAACAATTTATCTTGAACTTTTTCAGAAAGATTCATGAAATCAATATAAGATTCTTGTGCTGTATTAACGCAGTTTTTTCTACTAAACCATATAGTAAGAGCATAAATAATAAAAGTAACAACTTGTAAAATACCAAATTGTTTATCTAATGTGAAAAAGTAAATCATAAGAATGAGCATAGCTCCAAAATAAGGCATATATGTGCGAACAAAATCAATGGCAGCGTTTCTAACAACATATGGGAAATTCGACATAACATTTAATAATTTGCCTAATTCGACTTGACGGTCACTGGAGTGAGATTCCATAACGAGTTTATAAATATGTTCCCGAACATGTTGGGTAAAATCAGGTACCATTGTGTCTTCAGAATATTTACGCAAAATATCTGTAAACATTCCAAGTACATAAGCGAATACGACCGCAATAAGTAAATTTTTAGCTTTTTGTCCTGTTGTAAAAGATGACATAAGTTCAGACGAGTATTTGGGTATAAGGAAGAATGTAGAAAAAACGCCTATCATAACAACACACAAGTATGCGATAACAGTAACTTTATTTTTTTTTGAATAAGATGTGATCAACTCAGCTATCATAATCTATAGAAACAAATAATATTTCAAGTATTCTTTGGTATTTTAATTCCTGAAAATCTTGCTAATCTTCTTAAGGCACCATTTTTACATGTTAAGCAACTTTGTCTATTACCAAATACTAACAATTTTTCTCTTGCTCTACTAACTAAAACACATGTTCTCTTCTTAGTTAGAAACATAGTTGGATTAGTTTTAACCAAACTGACTGCAACAATATCAGCTTCGTGTCCTTGAACGGCATCAAGTGTCATGACTCTAATATGTGGTAAATATTGGGAACATAATTTAGTTAATACTTCACATTGGCTACGATACGGAGAAATAACCATAATAGAGTAATTCACAGGAATTGATGATAAAGTATTAATAATCATATGAGCTTCAACGTGATTTTCTTCAAGTTCAACTCCGTTGCTGTGCATCCAATTAATTTCATCTTTAATGATTCTATTATGCGATAATATGAGAGGTTTATCCACGTAATATTCTTTGTTTAAAATCTTCATGATTTGATTAGGCATACGATATTGTTGAACTAATTGTACTGATTCACATTTTTGTTTAGCAATATCAAGAAAGGATCTTTTCTCTTGATTTGGCTTATCATTATCTGGCCAATAAGGGGGCAACTGTTTAGAATCTCCTACAATGATTAGATTTGTTAAACTTCCACCAAGTTCATTAACAAAATGTTCTAAATAGAATCCTTGCCAACTCAATAAGGTTGAGGATTCATCAATGATGATTGAGAACGATATGTTATCAATATCTTTTAAGAAATTCGAGATTTGATGTAAAGAACCGAATGTAGAGAGAATAATATTACAATCCTCTTTGTATTTAGTTTCAGCATCTTTATGTTTTTCAGATAAAGAGCTATATATATCATTAATAGTTGTGATAAGTTGGTTCATTTCGTTTAAAACATCTGTAATTTGTGTTCTCTTTTTCGAATTCCTAATATTAGCATTGTTAATCTGAAATTGTATGTAACCAATATTTCTCCATGAAAGCTGTTTATTAACATGTTTTGGCAAAGAATTGTACAATAATCGCTTAATCTTACGGGTTTTTTGCTCACAAGACTGCTCTAATTCATATATTTGCTGATAAGTATTAGTAACAATGGAGTGGTATCTTAGTTTGTTTTCAATCAAGTAATTTTTAGTAAAGTCACCAATATTATCAGAACCGAATGAAATAACTTGATTATATTTATTTGGATCCAGACGTTCTGCAACAGCATCTACTCCGCGATTTTTTTCAGATATGACTAAGGTATAATGCTTCTCTTTGTTTAATGAAATGTTTTCTTGAATATAATCAAGCATGGTTGTAATAATAGAAGTTTTACCCGTTCCAGGTGGTCCTTCTACGATTTGTAGTGTTTTGAAGTAGTCTTTACTAAATACACTCTGTTGTTCGCTATTCAAATGTTGAATTAGATGTTCCGTATTTTTCTCTATTAAAGATTCATTTTCTTGATCCTTTTCAAGTATGATTCTCAATGGTTTTGACAGTATTTGTTCTGATTCGATATCATTCAACCAATTCCTAACCTGATTCTCTTTTGTAAAAGAGCTATACCGGGTAATAATACCTTCCGTAATGTTTTGAATCTTTTTAGAACCACGTATATCAATGATACCATTGCCTCTATGTAGACTTGTATAGACTGACTTATCATCCTTAATTTGAAAATAAGAGCATGATAAGTTATATTCAATGGTTTTAACAAGTTTTTCAGGTAAATCTTCATTAATAGTAGATTCAACATTGATCCTCCAGTTTTCTTGATTTTTAACAATAGAAATCTTTATATTTTCGGGTATTTGTTCGAAATTTGGAAATTGCCTTTTTAGCTTGATACATTCTTCTAATTCGTTTCTAATAGAATCTAATATTTCTTCTGATTTGTTTTCTTTAGAATCAATATAATCTCCCTCATAAACAAGAGTAGATAAGTCCATAGCCTCACCCGTTATAGGGGACTTATGGTATTTTCTTATATATTTCATAAGAGCGGAGCGCTCGTAAGTTATTCCATCTGGTGCTATAACCGATTCTATAATGTCCTGTTGAGTCAAAGGACATTGTATTGTAACAGTCATATAGCAATTATATTATAATATGGTGGAAAACTTATATAGTTTTGAGAGAAATAATATACTTATTATTTACCAGTATGATATGATATTTCTCTGTAACAAATAGTCATTTTTTTGATTTAGATGTATTTATATGATTTCTTCTGATTAAGTTAGATGTATTAGAGTAAAAATAGTAAAAACGGATAATCTCAAAAATCTCAAAATCTCATTTTAGCTCGTTTTTTTTTGATTTTCTTCAGTCAAATTCCTCTCTTTTAGTATCTCTCTTTATTTTTTTTTTGAGAAAATGAGAAGAGAAAAAAAGAAGAAGAGATAATTTTTTTAAAGAGTTTAAAAAATAAAAATAATAAAGCAAGGTACACAAAAACCCTCTAAGAACTCAAAATTGCCTGGAGAACAAGAAATAATAAATAGATACAATAATTTGTCAAAAATATGAAGAAAATGGTCTTCTGGAAGAAACACCATTATATGAGGAAATAGATATTTTGGTTAAAATCAAGTTAAAAAAAAAATAGTTTTAAAAAAAAATTATCTTCTCCATCTAATTTTGAGTCTCATTTTTGAGTTATAAATGGTGATTATTATACTAATAGTCGTTAATATATGAGAAGAAATTCATAAAAAAACGAGCTAAAATGAGAAAATGGTTATGTTTTGTTTTTTTGTGCTTTCGATAGTTGATGGAGATGAACTCCTAAAGCATATAGAAGTTTTTTCTTTTCCTTTTTACTTTCATTTGACAAGTCTGTATCTGGGCTATTCATTACCATATTAATGAAATCTTTATGTGCACCTAATCTTTCTCTATTTTTTGGAGTAATATTATCACCATATGAATCTTCCATTTCATCTAAATAGTTTGATAAGTTTTTTGCTAATTCTTCAAGTGTATCGTTTTTATTGACTAAACTCCATCCGTTAACTCCATCTGAACTCTTAATTGAAATAATTGGCTTTTGCATATTCGTCCATAGAATGTTATGGTATTCTGGTGCCTCTGGATTGAAATGTATTAGTTCCATTAAGCTGCGTAATGCCATATTGGGAGAATTAAGTACTTTGCAACTTTCTTTTTGTCCTATATGTTCAATCGATTCATTTCCGAAATCTTTTACCTGAATATTTACAGAAGTATGGTGATTAATAATAACACCATTGTTAACTGTAACGTTTCCAGAGGCGGATGTAGATAAGTTAATAGGTTGTTTATTTTCTAAAGCGTTTTCTAATACGGATACTCTATCTTTTAATTGTTTATTGTTGATAGATAATGTATTAATTTTTTCTTCCATTTTGCAAATCATTGTAAGTAATAAGTCATTGTTGTTGGTTTTAGACATAGATTCTGAGATAGATTCAAATTTTCTTTTATGTTTGGATGATTCAAGATGTCTTATATAATTCGCATGTTTCTCTGTAGAATAGTTACAGCAAGTACAAGTATACATATACTTAATATACATAAAAATAATGTTATAAGACCTTCGACAAATTTTGAGGATGAGAAAATGAGTAATAAAAATCTTAAATATAAGTTAATGGGTACTTCAATAGTAACTACAAATACTGTAACCTTTTTAAAACTATTAAATGTAGCAAATTATATATTCTTAGTGTTGTATTTCGCATCAGCGGCTGGTATTCGTTATTTATTTACAACAAACAGAAGAAAATACTTTAGAATATTAAGTACAATATATACATTAGGAATAGGTTTAGTGTTGATATCTTTAAGATTTCCCTTTATAATAAATTTAAGAAATAAAACCTGTATGAAAGAAGTAACCACTCTTATGTTGTCAGCCGGTTTGATTGTTTTATCAACTTTAACTAAGGAAGATATAGCAGAAGTATGGGAATTAATACCGGACAGAAGATTAGCAGAAATAGAAAAATACAAGCAACAAAAAACCAAAGAATAGTTTTATTTAGTATTGTTGTTTTTACTTTGAGATTTAAGAAGCAATTGTGTTTCTTCAAGTTTTTTCTTATCAAATTCTAACTTATCAAGATAATTATTAAATTTGGTTTGAGGTCTAGGCTCTTCTTTTGATTCACTCCAACATTCATTTCCGTATTCATCAATTGTTTTAACCATATTACCTATAATATGTATGTGGTGATGTTATATTAGTTTGTTTACTTGAAGTCTCCTACGCGCCTGCGGCAGCGGCACGTCATTGGTAAAAAAGGGGGCAATGCGAATATATATAATTCTGATGTATTATTTTTCATAACATATTATAAATAAATGAAACAGAAACATTTATGTATAATACTATTTCTGGTTTTTGTAGTTGTTGTTGTTACACTTATATATAGTAATGAGGTTGAAGGGTTTATTACATCAGAAGTTCCCACTGTAGAATTTCCATTTAAGAATCTGAAAAATCAGCGGGGTGAAAATCTGAAGATTATTGCCATTACTGCTCCATTTAGAGAAGAAAAACACGAACAACTATATAAACAATACAAAGATCAAGGTTTACACTTTTTAGGAATATCTAGCTACTTGGATTTCCCAGATAAAATAGTAAATCCTTATGATGATACTTTTCACAAAAAACAGAATCACAACTATTTAAAGATGGTATCATCGTGGGTATATTGTACGCGCTCTCCATCGACAAATATGAAAAATGCGAAAATACCCCTCATACAATTAACTGAGGCAGATATGAAAGATACCAACTATTTTAGTCCAGATAGGTCCATCAAAAAGGAATATGATTTTATCTACGTATGTTTAGACGACAATAAGAAATGTGAACCGGGTTGGCAAAGTTACAACCGTAATTGGGTACTTTGTAAAGAATGCCTAAAAGTGATGTGTTCTAAATATAATCTCAAAGGACTTATTGTAGGACGTATAAACTGTAAAATCACCGATTTGTGTTCAGACAAAATCAAATTTGTTCCGTTTATGAAATTCCACGAATTCCAAAAGACAATACAAAAATGCAGGTTTGTATTTGTTCCTAATATTACTGACGCTTCTCCAAGAGTTATTACAGAAGCTTTGTGTTATGATATGCCTGTATTAGTAAATGAGAATATTTTAGGAGGCTGGCACAATGTAATACCTGGTATTACTGGCGAATTTTTCACGAATGAAATTAATCTAAAATACGCACTAGATAAAATTTTGAAGAAATCATATAAACCACGTAAATGGTTTTTGAAAAATCGCGGAGAGAATTCACGAAAACAATTTGCGGATTTTCTGAAAAAAAACTATGCGGAAGCATTGAATGAAAGCAGTGATCTTACAGAGGCCTATACCGAGAAATAACTGGTGAATAATTCATTGGTAAAAAAGGGCTAATTCGATTCTTCAGTACTCGATTCTTCAGTTAAAGCTACAAAATTACAACATTTCGCAGGACATCCGTAGGTATAGCCATCGTTTGATTGAACATAACAACCACTTTTTAAATCTGGATGTTCAGTACATTTAGCATATTTTTTACACGCAAGATGTACAGAAGGTTCCAGCCCATCCGCTATACATGAACCATATACATCGTCATTCCCCGAATAATCCATTAATTCTTTACCATCTAATCTTTCACCATTATCATTCAAACTACTATTATTTATTATTTCTTGTCTGATTTGTGTTGCCTTATTACAGCTTTGATCTTCTGTTAAAAGCGTATTATCTACTTGTACATAATCAATAGGTTTACTTTCAGATTCATTTACATATTGTACTTCTACATTAATTCCTTCTGATGTAGATTCTGATGTAGATTCTGATTTTGAAGAAGGACTATTCATTTTATTCGTTAAAATTATGTTTAAACTAATAAAAAGGATTGTAAAAAAAGCTAACATTACCAGAAAGAGTATGACTAATGATATTATATTCATAGTCTATTAGTTTGTATTGATATTTTTATTTTGCGTGTAATATGGAATAGTAATAAAAATTCTGGATTTAAGTAGGGAATATACTAATGTATTTACCAGATGAATTATGGAACAAGATATACATGTATACAGTAGTTGTAGATGAATATAGAAGTAAATTACTATCAGATATTAGAAAAGCATATATGATCAAACAAATTGAAAAACAATATAGAAATGATTGGATAATTGATAATGATGTCTCCGAATGGCTATATAATGATATGATGTTATGGTTAAATGAAGAGAAGGCATCGTTGTTTATGATAACAAACAAATTAAAGGAATTTTGTAGTAGAAATTTTTACTTAATAATCGAAGACAACGATGATATCGATGCGATGGAGTTGTTTTTATTGAATATACCATATACCAGTATGTTTGTAATTGAAAATAGAACAGATATAATAGATTCAAAAAAATTGTGGAACTGTATGATTTATCATTTAAAAGAAGATGAAACATACGAGTTTTACAAATGGGTTAATAAATTACGTTTGTTTCAAGAAAATGAAGAATCTGGATAAATAGTTATATATTATTATAGTAGTATAATTAATGGACGATTGTAAATATAGCTATAAGGCTTACTGTGAAAACCAGTCTGGAGGAAATGAGAATGAATTACTGAACATAGTAAATCAATTGAAAGAGAAAAATTCTGTAACTCTTGGCGGAACTAAATCAGAACATGAAAATATTATGTCCAGACTTCAGAAACTTGAAGAACAAGAGGAAGCTTCAAAACAAGAAATGTTACCTTCTGAAAAAAAAAGGATTAGAGAAATGAATGAAATTAGTGAAAAATTTAAAAAAATAAAAGACGACAGTGAACAGAGAAAATTGGAAATAGAGAGAGCTAATAGAAAATCAAGAGGGGCATTTTTAAAGAAAGATCCAAATAGAAAAAAGAAAACTTTAACATGGAATTCAAAATTGAATCCAGTACACGAAGAATTTATACAAAATGAAGAAAAGAGTAGAAAAGCCTTATTAAACACAATTTTTAGAAGGAAAAGAACAAACGATGGAAGAGGGTTATTAGAATCTATAAAAACAGAAGTTTATCACGTTCCTAAAGATGAAACAAGAGGTAAATGTAAAGAATATAGTAATGAATTAGAAAGCAATAAACCCGGTTCTTCTTCTAGAAAAATGAGAAATCACGCTTGGATAAATAGTGTATTCAAATATGCAATAAATAAAAAACAGCGGGTAGAAAATCCAGACCCAGAAAAAGAAGAATTTTTGAAAAATTTTTTGGAATTAGATAAATATATGAAGGAATTAAAAAATATAGAACCCGAACGGATTGGAGGAGGTAATTTGATAGGACGAATGGAAAGATTATCCGTAAAAAACTCGAAAAAACCAAAAAAGAAACTACGTTGGGCAGATAGTGAAGATGATAGTAGTAATATTGAAAATGTCCAAGAAATAGATGCGAGATCCGAAGGCTTTGATGAAACAAGAGGTAAATCATATATACATTCATATGAATTAGAGAAGGAAAAACCAGGTTCATCTCTAGGAAATAAAGATTTGTTCTTCAAGGAGGCGTTAAAATATTACAGGGAAAATCCATATAAGAATGAGAAATTCGAGGAATATGAAAAAAACCTAAAAGAAACAGATGAGATTATAAAAGAGTTAGCAAGTAAAAAATCAGGAGGAGCTGTAGAATCGCCTATGGAAACGACAGTTCGTTCCAGTTTTTCTATTTTTTCCTTATTGAACACAAAGTCCCCCAAAGTTGAATCAAGTGAAGTTGGCTCGGACATCATAATGGGTGGAGAAGACGATCGAACAAAGGTATATGATTTTGTATATGAAACTTTATCAGATAAAGAAATTCCAGTAATAATTCGAGTTGATAGAAAGATATATTTATTTAGCCAATCAGATATCTATAGACAATTGGAAAATGGATTAGTGTACGGATGTTACCAAGCGAATAATTTGTATACTACATGTGTACCTGGACAAAGATATGTAGATGGTACTGTATGTCCATCTGAACCAGCTTTACCAGATGGAATTAAACCAGGTGATAAAAATGTAAATGAAAATGAGAGATTATTTAGTTTTCAAAATCTAATAAATAGAAGAATCATCGTATCTTTTGATAAGTTTAAAGATTTGTTATTAATGTCCAAAACAACTCCTATATGTATTGGTACTGTAAAAACAAAGAAAACAGTACCTTCTATTGCAAAACTACCATTTGAAATCGGGGTGGGTAAGCTACATTGTAATGCATCCCAATGGAAACATGAAATGGAAACAATTTGGGAGTTAGATACTATAAAATGTGATTTTACAAAAGAAGAAGAAGAAATATTAAAAGAAAAATTTGGTGATATTTATGGTAAAGCTCCTCCAGAATTAAGTCCTCTACCACCTTCATCTCCTCCACCATCGTCGAGTAATAATACGGTAAGAACTTATTCGACGGTACATACAATGTCTGATTGGCATTCTCCTCCGCCACCACCTCTGAATTCAGATTCGTCAATGGATCCACGATATAGTGATGAAACTATCAGAGGAAGACCATCGCCTTTAGATATAGATGAAACTCGGCGAAGATTATCATTTGGTGACAGTGATAGCGAAGAGGATAGAAGTCTGAATTCCGCAATGAATGCTGTCCTTACTAACGCCGCCCATCTGAGAGAGATGCAGCAAGAACATAATTCTCCAGAAAGTATGTTCGATAATGAAAGTCATGGTGATTTTAGAACCCCAGTATCTGTTGAAGAAATGAGAAATAACGCTAGATCGCCTGCATATGACCGTACGCGGACAAGATCTCCAAGTCCATTTGATACTCCAGAAAATAGGCCCACGCGTCAGCGAATATCCCGCGTACCAACAACTCCGCCTGGTTCGCCGCCTGTCGGTCGACCATCGAGGCGTCTTTTACGCCAAGAAGCAATGGGTGAAGAACCTCCATCACCACCGCGATTAAGGAGAGAAACACAAGAACCTGATCGCCGCACTAGTAGGCTATGGGCTCCTTTGACCCCTCCGCCTCCGTTACGAGCTCGTCCAAGAAATAGAAATAATTCAAATAATGATGAAGAGGCAAACGCGGTTCTTGCACGATTACCAAGCAGCGACACATCACTATCGGCCCAATCTGATGATTCAGGTATGGTTTAAAGAAAAAGAAGAAAGACTATAACCGCGCATCAGTTTTTTCCTACCTATATATAATGGTTATTCACAAAACAAGAAGAAAAACAACAACTTATAAGAAGACTAAAAAATCTGGACTTAAAAGAAATACTATTGATAAATTTTATACAAAACCAGATATTGCCCAAAAATGCATCGATATATTTTCCAAATATATTAAGTTGTGTCCAAATGATGTAATAATAGAACCAAGTGCTGGTAATGGTTCATTTATACTTCCAATCAATAAAATTACAGAAAATGCTTTATTCTTTGACCTTAAACCTGAAAATAGTTCTATAATCAAACAAAATTTCTTTGATTTGGATATTACTCCAATTGTTGATAAATATGATAATATACATACTGTTGGTAATCCACCATTCGGAAGACAATCCTCACTTGCTATACAATTTATCAATAAGGCAGCTAAATTTAGTGAATCTATTTCATTTATACTGCCAATGAGTTTTAAAAAACCAAGTATGAAAAAATCATTTCCATTAAACTTTCATCTTATATATCAGATGGATTTGCCTAAAAACTCATTCTTATTAGATGGGTTAGAGCACGATGTACCGTGTATATTTCAAATTTGGAGAAGGAAATCTTCCAATAGAGCTCCTCCTAAAAAATTCGAACCTAAAGGATATAAATTTGTAAATAAATCTAATAATCCTGATATTTGTTTTCGTAGAATTGGCGTAAATGCTGGTGCGATTAAGGATGATATCAGCCAATGTTCAGAAAACTCACATTATTTTATTCGCTTCACAAACGATAAAAAAATTGAAGATAATATCGATTCTATTTCTAAATTACATTTTCAATTCAACAACACTGTAGGACCAA
>Ga0099799_10063_pt1 | contig 31924 bp, 23 predicted proteins | sample Uncmet6_SortLC_1_FD_89033 | JGI IMG/M metagenome (GOLD analysis project Ga0099799, IMG submission 89033) | Marine eukaryotic communities from CALCOFI LINE 67, Pacific Ocean - CN11_C50_N6_SortLC_1 | ecosystem: Environmental > Aquatic > Marine > Oceanic | place: Pacific Ocean: Monterey Bay...
CGCGCGGGCAAGAAGCTCGCGGCCGCGTCGGTGGTCGGGAAGTTCGACGTCTTGCTTATCGACGAGGCGTCGCAGATGCTCCCGTCGGTGGCCGCGCTCGCCATCAAGGCCCTCGATCCCGAGCGCGGGCGGCTCGTGGTCCTGGGCGACCCCAAGCAGATGCGACCGACGATCCGCACGCAACTGCCAGAAGAGACGGACGTCGGCGCATCGATCCTGGACCTCGCGGTGCGCCAGCTGCGCGGCTCGCAGTGCCTGGGCCGCCTCGACGAGAACCACCGGATGTGCCCGCAACTCTGCGACTTCACGGAGACGGCGCTCGGCTATCCCGGGTATTGCATCTGTAGCAAGGGCGCATGTCAGTGTCGGCGCGCGGCGCGACCCTCGACGCCTCTCAGTTTTGAGGGTGCCGACGCGATGGTATTGGACGAGGCGTCGCCGCTCGTCGTCGTCGAGCTCGCGGGGAACGGCGTTCCCCTCGCGGACCTGCGGGCGGCCGAGGCGGCCCGCTGCGCGGATCTCGTCGGCGCCTACGACAACGCCGCGGCGGTGGCCGCGGGCCGAGCGCGCGGTGCTTTTGTGGTCACGCCCTGTGTGGAAATCAAAATTTCACGGCGCGTTCGTGCTGAATCGTCGCGTCGTCCTCCACGCCATCGACGCGTCGCTTGCTCGATGGCGTGGCGATGCCGGTTCATCACCACTCGACGGAGCCGGCATGCACCCGACGCACTGATTGATTTCCACACAGGTCACGCCGCACCACGCGCAGCGGCTGGCGGTGAGCGCGGCGCTTGGCCAGCTCGCCGCGCGTTGCACGATCGATACGGTGGAGCGCATGCAGGGCCGCGAGCGGGATCTTGTTATTGTATGCTTCGCGGGATTGGATTTGTATGGCGAGGACGACGGCGTCGAGCTCGATTTTGTGTATGATGCTTGTAGAATTGTTGTGGCACTGACCCGGGCGAAGAGAAAGTGCGTCGTCCTCGGCACGGAGCGCCTGTTCGACCCGTCGATGCATGTGTTCGACACGCCGGCGCGGCGCGAGGCGTACCATTTGCTCCTCGGCGTGCGGGCGTACGCCGACGGTCGCGGCGCCGTTGTGTCCAAGGCGCTCGCGGCGCCCTTTGTTTTGACGACGGCTGTGCCCGCGCCCGCGCCGCCTCCTCCGCCGCCCGAGGAGCAGCTCATCGATCTGAGCCAGGCCTTGAGCCTCGAAGACCACGTCACGACGCCCGACAGCGACGACGAGACGATCCACCGCGCGCCGTCGCCGACGAAGCGGGACCGGACTGCGTCCGAGGAGTTCTGGGACGCGGACCACGTGCCTCCCGAATGGGTTGCGCCGCCGAAGACGCCGGCGAAGCGTGCGCGGAAGGTGTATTGCTGTCGCAAGTGCGGGCAGCCGAAGAAGGGGCACGTCTGCTCGGCCCGCGGGGCGGGCGGGTGATTTGTCGCTACCCCTATCCCTATCCCTCTTCTCTATTCTATCGTCTAATGTCTATCGATTTGGTTACACGGGCATATTGGAAGGGGCAAGCAGGCAAGCATGGGGTGGGGGGTGACGGTGTCCAGACCGTCGGTGGTCGCGCGGCGCGAGGATAAGATTCTAGGTTTCCATCACTTCGCCTTCATCGAGCGTCTTAACTTGAGCGCTCAAAGCTTCGAACGTAAGAGTGCACCTGCTCAGGAGTCTCTTGATTGTACGCGGCGCGTCTTTTTCTGCCGGTAATTCGCGTTCGCGGTCATAGTAGTCATAAATCCAGGCTCGGACTCGAATTTCGTTTTTGTCGTCTCGCAAATGCGCTTGGGATTGGTTGATTCCCGTGAGTTGAATATAAGCAAACTCATTGGCGTCTACCGTTTCGTAGAGCTCCGATTGGTAACGTGTCGAGCCCAGCGGTTCCAAGCGCCTCGAAGACAAGGTCAAATCCCCCTGGTCGTCCACCATAGCGTCGTCTTCCGGTTGCATGGAATTCATTTCCTTGTCAACCAAATAGTCAATTCCATCTCGCGGCGGGTTTGGTTGGACTTCTACCTCTACCTTTGACTCTGGCTCTGTTCCTGACTCTGACTCGACTTCCAAGTCGGACTCGACCTCGGACTCGCACAGTATGAGCTCTCTCATTGGCTCTATAAGTTCTCCTTCGACGACCGCGCGGGCGTTTTCGGCCTCGCGCAGGCACCTCTCTTCCGGGAGCATCATTTTTCCCATTCCCTTTGTCATCCTGGATACGGTGTTGTTCGTACCTATACGCAGAGAATTTTTCCTTCGGCTAATAGGTATCTGAAACCCTCTAGGAATGGGGCCGATTTTGAACTCTCTGAAAACATTTGAATTTTGTGGTTCGCTTCCTTTCGATGCCCTTTACGTCCCACGCGACTCGACTTTTAATTTGGTAATAATGGCGACGCTGGCGCAGCTCCGTACTTTGCTCTGTGCCTGTTCTTAAAAAAAAACTCTAGACTTTTTTCCTACTAGCAGCCGAGGTTATCGTATGGTTCCTTGGGAAATTCTGACGATTATCAACGTTCCGGAGCCGATAGAGAGCCAATCGCTCCGTTCTGCAGATGCCTGCGAAATTCAAGATTTGACGCCCGTCGCGGCGCGTCCCCGCCGCGTGGGGGGAGAGGAACAGGGGACGGCGCGACCCCCCAGCGGGCGCAGCGGATCGCGCGGCGGGTCGACTCGACGGGACGCGCGCGCGCGCTCGCCGCGGCGGTGGCGTGAGATTGGACGTCGCCGTCGCGGCCGCCGCGCGCAGCGCGTTTGTGTGTGGCGCGTGCACAGGATGGCCGCGTTCGCGCGACATCCCACGGGCGCGCGCGGGGCGCGACGCGGACCGGCTCGGCGGGGCGCTCGGGCATACGCTCGAGCGGCTGTGTCGAATGCGAGGGTAGGTGCTGCGCTCTCACGGCGGTGGACGCACCTCGCCAGAGTCAGCGACGGGCGGCGAGAGGCAGCTGCGCTGCGTGTTGGTTGTGCGCGGCGAGCTCGGCCGCCGCGGCAGGCTGCTGGCCAAAATCGCTAAGGGCGAGCGCGGTGAATTGGCTCTCAAAATCTCTAGAGATTTTGAGCAAAAATCAACGGGGCGGGGCGGCGTTCGGTCACGCGCGCCCGCGGGCGGGTCGCGGCTAGGCGGCCTAGCTCTAAGCAAAGCAAAGAAGGATACCTGAAGAATTTTATTACGTAATTTATCCCTGCTTATGTGAGAGATTTTCTAGACTCGGATGTGGCTAGCCCGAGACATTGGGTGTTGAACGAGTCTATAGCGCCCTATGGGTACTGAGCTCGGAGTGCTGACCGAGAGACCGTTGGGTGCGGGTACTGCATGCACCGCGGCCGCGCGGCTGGGCGTGAACCTCCGACGAGCGACGAGCGCTGCCCTTCCGCGGGATTCAGCATTTGGATCGCAGCCCCAACCGACCGTAGGCACACCGCATAATGGCGCCGCAAGTGGACTGGGACGCGGTGGGCATCAAAGATTGCCGAGAAGAGGGCAGGCGCCAGCCGTGCAAATACTGCGCTAATCCAAGTATGAAACAAACATGCCAATATAGACAACAGAAAAAACACAAGTTTTACGGCTTCTGCCTCGGGGAAGGCAATGGGCTCGATTTACCCGAATGTCGCTACGGTGGGATCGATTCGCGGGCAGCCAAACCAGGTGCTAAAGTACCACCCATCACGGAATGCGCAAATGGGAATCGATGCCAGTTGGCCACGGCCAAAGGGAAGCATTGGTTTCACTGCGAATGTCTCAACGAAGCCGAACCAGATGAAGGCGGAGAATGGTTTTGTCCACTTTGCCGCGAGGCAGACGATGATAGAATGGACGTTGACGAGGCGACCGACGGCAGAACCCCCGGACGGGGAGGTAGAAAAAAATCGGTGGAAGTGAGCGTAAAGCGTGGCGGGAAGTGGGGACCCTATCACTCATTTGATTCTCAGACCCAGGCTGTCGAGTTCTTCGAAGCAAACCCCGTTTCAGAAGACGACAAGCTCACAAAGACGTACCTTTGCCAGATGCTTAGCGAGGATCCGGAAAAGCAAAGCAAAGTTCCAAGTGGTGTCCGAGAAATATATCGGGCGCGGCTGCCGAACGACGGCGCTGGATCGACCGTGCCATCGTCTCCGGCTTCAGGCCTCGTGGCGCACGCGCCGACGGCCGCCGCGGCTACACGTACTTATCCGTGCGCCTTTTGCAAAAAACCCGACGCCGTGCTACATCATAGGGCAAAATGTGCATCTTGTAGTAGAAATTCCGTGGCGCCGCCGCCCGCGCCACCGTCTCGGGGGCGTCGGCGTAACCGGAGCGACCGGAGCGACGATGATGCTGCGACACTGCGATATCCCCGCCCCGCGCAAGCGCCAGAAGAAGACGAATCGGGTCCCGGTGGTAATAATGATGAGGAGGAGCACGACGACGACGAGGACGACGACGAGGACGACGACGAGGACGACGACGAGGACGACGGCGAGGACGACCCCGAGGCAGAGGATGACGAGCTCGGGACGGTAAATGGGTTGACTCTAAGAGAGCCAAGTAGACGCAACAGGACGTTTGATGGGATGTGGGCCTGGATACGGGATATAATTGACCAGTCCCGCGAATTGAAATCATCCGTGCACAGAGGCAGCTTTTTCGAGGAAGTGACCCAGGCGATTTTCAAAGAAATCTACCACACGGCGTCGTCGGTGAGAATTGTCGCTGCATCTACCAATAGGACCCAAGGAGACGACGGCCGCGACATAGTCGTCGTATTTCCAGAGCACGCCGGGCTAGAGAGAAAAATAGCTGACTGCAAAAACTTCAAGACGGCACCGGCGACGCGACCACACGTGCGGTCGGTGATTGGCTCGTTGATGACTGACGGACAAATTGTCAAGGAGCAGCGAGGAACTGGTATCCTGCTTACCACCACGCGCTTTACGGGACCGGCTGAAAGGTGCTGCGCGAAGTACAATAAACTTTGGAAAAATATAAGTGGATTTCAAGTCGAATTATGGAATTTGGATAGACTCAAAAACGAACTACAGGAAAAATTCCCGGGCGGCGACGACGAGGAGTCTGCATTGAATACTGAGGAGACTTTTTTCATGGTAAACCGGTTGGTGGATCGCATCCGTACTAATCTAGAGGAAGCAGAACTCGCCGAGTTTGAAGAATAGAACGCCCGGCACGCCTAGCTCTTCGCCCGGGTGGTGGGGGGCTGCCTCTATTTGTCGCCCACATCCCACGCGCCGCCAATGTTGTCGCAACGGCTTCGCCCTTCTGTACTTTCCTTCGCTACCACCTAAATCCTGTGAAAATATTTTAAAAACTTTTACTGCAAAATTGGCGCGAGCCCTCCCCCGCGCATAACGGTACGGGGCACACAGCCCCTAGTGAGTTTTGCGCCACTAGCATTTAAGCTGTTTTTCGCCGCTCGTCAGAACGCTGTTCTTCGCCGCTCGTCCTTTCCGTCCCTGTAAAAGCGTTTCTCTCGCTCCCCGCGTGGGTCCGAAACGGTCCTAGTGTCGCCGGCAGTTTCGCGGCAAGGTGGGCTCGGATGGTTTTGAAAAGGTGCTCATCGGAACGCGGGGAGCGAGAGAAACGTTTTTACGGGGGCGGAAAGGGCGAGCGGCGAAGAACAGCGTTCTGACGAGCGGCGTAAAACAGCTTAAATGCTAGTGGCGCAAAACTCACTAGGGCCTGTGTGCCCCGTACCGTTAACGGTACGGGGCATGAACGAGAGCACCTCCCCTGACGACATCATCGAGCGCGCGGCCGTGTCGAATCAATTCAACCCCGGGGGGCCGGGCCGCGACCGGTCCCGAGCGTCACGAGCCCTTGTCGTTTTCCCGCCGCGTCTCGAGCGATGAACCAAAACGGATCCCGATTCCAACGACGCGCGAGTGCCTTCACCACATAGGCCCGCATCGTCAAAATGCCCCAAGCCGTACACGCAATCTGGCCCATTCTGCTGCTTTGGACCCCCCATGGCCCCCGAATGCTACAAGTGGGACGACTAGAGAGTGCCTTCACCACAGGTCGTCCTCATCGACAACACGCCCCACGCCAATACCTAAAGCAAACCCCTGCCCCAAGCCGTATGTGAAACATGGAAAATTCTGCTGCTTGGCCCGGTTTGGAAAGCCATTGGAAGGGACCTGCTACAAGTGGGACGACTAGAGATCTTGATTCGCCCTGTGCCGGTGGCCGCCGACGCGTCACGCGGCCGACGGCGCGGTCAAGGAGGCTAGGATAAGTCGGCATGGCATCTACTGACGGGGGTTGTTGAGTATTACTCCGACGCGGCGCGGCGTCGGGAGCGCGCCTACTTCTGGGCGCCCTGGACCTGCGCCTGCAATTCCGCAATACGCTTGTCCTGCGCATCAATCATGGCCGTGAGCTGGTCGATGGACGCCTGGTCCTTGCCGAGCTGTCTCTGCGTCTCGAGCTGGCTTCTCAAATAGGCCTGGCGCCGCTGCTCATCCGCAATCGCGTCGAGCACCGTGAGGCCGACGACGGCGCCGGGCGAGATGCCGCCGTAGCCGTAGCCCATGCCCATGCCGAACGGGCTCATCATCGGCATCGGCATCACCATCGGCGACGCGTACATGCGCGTCTGCGTGCGCATGCGCGGCGCGGCCGAGTAGCTTCTGGAATAGCCGCCGCCGCGCATGCCGCCGCCGCGCATGCCGCCGCCGCCCGCGCGCCCGCCGGACCGCGCCGCGAGCGCCGGCGTCGGGATTAGCAAGGCGGCGCCGAGCGCCGCGGCGGCGGCCTGCTTGGCCGCGGCCTTCGCCTGGACCTTGAGGGTCGGCTTCTTCGGCGCCGGGGCCAGCGCCGCCGCCGGGCTTGCGAGGAGGGCTAACACCAGAGATTTGGCCACCATTTTGGCTCTGATGCTAGATCTGGTTTAGAAGTCTCCGGTGTGTCTCCGCGAGCTGCGACACGAACTGGGCCGCGTCGATAGCGTAAGGCGAAGCGTACGAGAGCCTCTGAGCTGACTGTGAGCGAGTGCTGCCGGCGCTAGAGCGGACCAACACAGCGCATGCTCTTGGAGATTTTATTTTTTAGATAACATTTTATTTCGGGTTTATACGGATGCTCTCGAACTCGACGTCCGACTCATCTTCGCCACCCAAATCGCCAAGCAACTCGTCGAGCGCCGCGTCGTCGACGTCGAGGAGCGGCCAAACGTCGAACGCCGCGTCGAGCCCGAACGCGTCCCGCAGCGGGACGACTAATCCAAAAAGCTCGTCTGGACGCGCCTCCGCAAGTTTCGAAGCTGCAGCGACGGCCGCGCCGGCGTCCTGTCCGATCACGCCGCCGATGTCGTCCGCGCTACCTTCGTCGAGCGCCGTCGACACTTCGGCCGGCGACGCGAGGCCACGCGACGCGGACGCCGCTGACTTCTTCTTCTCGGCGTCGCGCTTCTCGAGGAACTTCCGCCGCGAAGCCGAGACCTTGGTCCGTGAGCCGCGCTCGCGGGATTTAGCGCCTGGTCGGTAGCGCTCGAAGACGAGGCGCGATTTTAAGAAAGCTGCGGCCTTGCCGTCGCGCGGGCCCTTGCGCGGCGTTTGGGCGAGGAACGTCGCGTTCTTCGGCAGAGCGCTCGCTAGTGTAGATGCTCTCGCGACCGTATCGGTCGCAAAGCGCCGGAAGCCCGCACCAAACGCGATGACCGCAGCGGCCTCGCTCGCGGCGACGACGCAGACCTTGGATAGTGCCATATCCCGCTCTTCACAAACTTGTGCACATGCGGCACACCGCCGCTTGTAGCGGTCGAGGGCGTCGACGTCGTCGAGGCCCGCCAATTCAAGGTCGTCGCCGCTGGTATCAGCCCATAGCTCGTCTTCAGATGCAGCGCAATGGCGTTTGGCGCGCATGCGTAGTGGCGAGGGCTGCAGTGCGGTGCAGCAGAGCAGCGCTGCAAGCATCGTGCCGCATGGATGCCGCATGGCCGCTCTGACTTTAGCACTCAAGTATGCGAGTCAGTAGATGGTCGGACAGCGTCTGGCGGCACAAATGGCACGCCGCGCCGGTTGAACTTGCGCTGCTGCAGCTAGCGTGCCGAAACACACTAGGTGAAAAAGTTTAGACTGTCGCCATTTGAACAACGATACAACCACGAACAACACTTACCCCGACGAAGAACTAGCCTGCCGCGCGACGAGCGCAGCAAGGCGACTCGAAGGATCCGCCAGCAGCGCCGACGACGCCCCGCGCTCCACGACGATCCCGCGGTCCATGACGACGCACGCGTCGAAGCGACCCACGTGCCGCAACCGGTGGCAGATGGCCAGCACCGTCGAGTCCAAATTCAACAGCACGTCGTGCACATTACTATCGGAGACCTCGTCCACGTTCGAACTGCACTCGTCCGCGACCAACAGGCGCGGCGGTTCCGGTAATAACGCCCGCGCCAGCGCGAGTAGCTGCCGTTCACCCGCACTGAAGTCGCCGCCGCCCTCCCTTATCACTGTGTCGAGGCCTCCGCACCGCGACACGCAGGCCGCCGCGCCCACCAAATGCAACGCGTCCCAGATCACGTCATCAGACACATGTGACGGTCCGACTAAGTTCCTTCGTAGTGAATCGGCTCTTAGTGTCGCGTCCTGCTGGACCACTCTTACGAGTGACCGCGCCGATTGTAAGGAGAGGCTAGATATGTCAATACCGTCCACTCTGATCGCACCATCAAAATCGTACAACCGTGCGAGACATTGCACCAGGGAACTCTTGCCCGAGCCGGTCCTACCACAGATAGCAACTTTTTGACCTCTTTCAACAGAAAATGAGACGCCTCTGAGCGCGAGCGGCCTTTCTAACCGATAGCGCAACTTTAGTTGATGAACCTCCAAATTACACGCACCTGAGCCATCATACTCATCTCCTTCCGTCGACTCCCGTCTTAACCGGCAGTACTGCGCCACCCTTTCAACAGAGACGAACTGCGCCTCGAGCGTCGCGAGACCCGTCATATAGTCCATAGCAGCTCTCTGTAAAGATGCGGAATACAGTAACACCAAGCCGAGCTGGCCCGTCGTCATCCGACCCCTTGATACAAGATAGACACCCAACAACCCAGCACACAGATATAAAACGCAGCCGTTCTGCGTCGTCAGGGCTTGACTCCATTTGCACACGGCCTCGTTCGCGTACCGGCCTCGCGCCATCCTATTTGTCAAGGCTTCATTTTGTCGTTCGAACCTAGAAACAGCTCCAAACGCCCGAATCGTGCCGCGCCCCCGGATGCAGTCGTGGAAGTGCGCGTAGCACGGGCCGTGGGCCTCCGCTTCTAACCTTCTCGCGTCTCTCGCGGCGATCCTCACAGTCCGAAAGATAAACACGTACGGTATTAAGATGAGCGGTAAAGATAACGCCACGAACGGCGCGAAGAACAGCACGAGACCCAGCTGCGACGTCACATCTAGGGTACGTGTCAACTGGTCTAGGGTCGTCGTAGGCACGTCCATGTCGACATTAGCTAGGTCCTGTAAAAAACGATTCAGGATGTTGCCGACGGGCGTACTGTCGAAGAAACTCATGGACGTGGAGACGACCGACGTGAGCATCTTCTCATGTAGTAATTTGGACGCGTCGAGGGCACACAACGTCAGTATTATTGTTTGTAGTGCTAGAACAACAGCTTGGACGCCCCCGATGAGCACATATATCACTAAACCTTTCAACTGCTTCGAACGATTGCCTCCATGATCGGCCCAGTCGCTCAACCAAACATTTGCCGCGACGCCTAGACCGCAGCCTGATAGAGCGAGTAGAAGTAACAAGATAACTTTGCCCCGTCTCCCAAAGGCGTCGAGATATAACCGGAAGTCGCGCCACGCGATAAACCCTTCCCTACGGCGCTCTTCTACTCGCGTACCTCGTAGAGCTGAAAGGACGTCTTCCACAAAAGTCGCGTCGACGACCTGCCCGTGGCGGTCCAACAACGCTTCTCTCAATGCATTCTCGACGTCTTGTAAAGGAGGGTGTTCGACCTCTTCTTCCGCCTCGTCGACGACCACCGATGTAGTAGAGTGGCCGTTCTTCTCCCGAGGTACAGCACAGTCTCCTAATGAAATGACTCGAGAAACTTCACTACGAGACGCGTAGTGCAATTGATGCGTCGCGAGGATGACGCAGCAGCCCTGCGACGCGAGGTGAGTTATGGCGTCCGACCATATGGCGCTGCCCGTGTGCGCGTCGACGGCGCTGAGCACGTCGTCTAAGATAGCTAGAGACGGTCTCGCGTACAACGCGCGCGCTAGAGCGACTCTCGCCCTTTGACCGCCCGACAACTGGACGCCGGCCGGGCCGACTTTTGACTCCAATCCTGAAGGTAAGGCCTCCAAATCTTTCGTAAGTTGTGCTCTTGACACGGCATCGCTTAGTCGCTCTTCGTCTCTCGCGAGGCCGAACAGAATGTTCTCCGCGACCGTACCTTCAGACAGAAACGGCCGCTGCGCGACGTAGGCTCTCTGATCAGAGGCAACAACAGTACCGGTCAGAGGTCGTAACGCCCGCGCCAATGTAGCTAACACGGTAGACTTCCCACTTCCCACCGGTCCTGTTATCACGACGAGGTCGCCCTTGGAACAATCGACGTCCACACTTATGTTGAATTCATCATACCCTACGGTACCGACAAAACGACACACGCATGAAGCGTCCTCGTCCTCCTCCACATGTTCAGATGATAGGAAGCTCCCCAATCGCTCGCAGGACGGCTGGAGCGCCGCCCACAGGTTATAAATGTCGGGCAAAGTGTTGATGCTCCAGCGCATCTGCTGGATCCAGGCCAAGGCGGCGAAAGCGACCGCTGGGGTGAGGACTTTGCGATCGACCACCGTGTAGTAGGAGAAGATGGATGCGGGCACGGCCAGACCAGACAATGATCCTAACAACACGTTAGCTGCGTCGAGGAACCTTATGGTCACCAAGTGGCGCATCTCGACTGTTCTAGCTTCATTTATCTGGTCCTTGGCGTCTTCTATCCAGCCTCGCAGTTTCAGTAACCTCGCTGACGCGACGCACTCGCTCACGAGCGACGCTCGTTTATCTCTCGCTTCTTGTAGTCTAACAACGACGGGCTTCGTCCTCCTGGCAAGCAACATGGAGAGGTGGTTCGTTATTAACAAAGTCGCCGCGCCGCAGAAGGCCGCATTGCCCAGTAACGACCACATGCAGTACACGACCGCCGGTAGAGAAACCACAGCAAACGACCACTGCGCCAGAAAGAAAATGGTCCAGGTCCACCTCCCCAACTTGTCGGCGTCGGTCGCCATCAAATTTGTCAATGAACCACTGTCAAGTTGTGATTCATGTCTCAGAGCTTTCGCGAAGACGGCCGGGGCTACCGCCGTGCGAGCATTATTCATCACTCGTACGCTCCCGAAGAAGCAGACCTCCATGCATGAAACGCGTATGAACATCGAGACCGCGAGAAACAAAGCGTAGCCGTAGTTTCTTTCTGTTTGTTGTTCGTTGTCCGCGGCGTCCAAGAGCTTCTTTAGTACAATGGGATCCAAAAACATCAATCCTAAAAAGGCCCAGCCGTGGAGGAGTGTCGATATTAACACTCGTTTCTGGATGCTGTATAACAGAGTGACGAGTAGAGAGCGCTTTCTGTCAACCTCGAGCCACATCGCGGAGAACCGTTTTTTGAGAAATGACGCTCGATCATGCGTAGGTAATTGTGGAAGGTCGTCCGGTTTGAGTTTGCCAGCGGCGTTCGCTTTCCGTAAAGTGGGCGTCACCCACCAAAAAGTATAAGTGGACACGACGCCGGCGCTATCTTCCGGCGACCCGGTCTTCGCTTCAACCATGCAAAGCTCGGCGAGGAGCCAGCTGACGAAGATGGAGAGAGCAATCGTCGCGCAGGCGAGGCCGCGGCAGTCATGCCATTGATGTGTGCACGCCCTGACATGCGGCGGCCACTGGAAACCAAGCTGCCACGCGGCGATCGATAGGTGCGCTATAATTGCAGCGAGTAACGTGCGTAATATGGGCCATTTCTTGGCCTTGACCCGCTGCGGTTCGGCCCGTCCGGCCTCCTCGGCTGTGAGCAGCGGCTCGGTGAGGTCGTTGTTCATTCTATTGGTCCTCCTTTTGCAAGGGCGCCATCGTCTGATGTATGGAGGTCGCGAATCGGTCGCAGCGGGTATGAATAGCGCGCGCTGGCGCCCGCAAACGCTTCAGCTGCACCGCGCTCTGCGAGCTAGTGTCTTACTTACGCTAGCAGCGCGCTGCAGGCGACAAAGGCTGCTCAACAGCCTCGAAAGCGCTGCCCGACAGGAAACTGATCAAGCACGCAGCCACGCCATCACCGCGACGCACGGCCCCCGGTCGATAAAAACCATGCCGCGCGGCGCCGGCGGCGACCACTTCGCGCTCCGCGAGAAGCTCAGGGGCTTCGAGTCCATCAAAGAGATGAAGGACGCGGGCCTCGTCTACGACTATGTCACGACGCTAGGCGTTCAGAAAACGGCTTTTGCGGTAGACTCCATCGGAGACGCGAAGCGCTTCTACAGCGAGACGCTCGGGTGTCTGGAAGTCACGTTCCGGTCGCCGTACTTCCTGGAAATACCGTTGTTCGGCAAGCTCTTCGTGGCGGTCCAGATCGACGGCTACCGGGGGCCGCCGCCGCGGCGGGCGCGGACGGTCGTGCAGGAGCCGTGCTTCGGCGTCGAGACCACTTCAGGGAATTTCCGAGCCTTCGTCACGCGATTGCAACAAGCGAATGTCCCCTACGAGTACGTGGCCTGCCCGACTTTGAGAATGGCCTGACGTGCTGCTTCTGCGAGGATCCGGCCGGGCATCGGCTCTACGTGGCGGCGGACATTCCCCGGCCTACCACTAGGAGAGCTTCGCTCGAAGGCTTGGATATGTCCGCGATGAGGCAAACGCCGTACACGCAGCCGTCGCGTGAGGACTCGGCGAAGAGCCGCTACACGATCACGCCGCCGCCTCCAGATTACACCGATGATGCGGACGGCATGCGGTGGTACCCCTGCGACCGCGCCGACGAGTCGCTCGCGCGGCCGATTCCCGGGACGGCACGACGTGAAATCGTCGTCGCGGCGCCGCCGACGCGAGCGCGGCGCCGGTCCCCTGCCCGCCAGGCGCGCACGTCGACCGACGCGCCACCGGCGCCGTGGCGCTCAGGCGTCGCGCTATGTGATGAACGCATCGACGCGTTCAGGGTGATGCTCTCCAAAAGGCCAACCGCTGCACCTCCTTGGCGCTGTTTGCATTGTTCCACGGAGAACGAGCCAGTCGTCGACTGGTGCCGGCTCTGTCGCGCGGGGCGGATACGCGTCTCGCTAGCCATAGCCTCGTAAGAAACTTATCACCTAGCGGTTGACGACACCGAACGCCTTCCGCCCGGCGCGCTTAACGCCAAGCTGTTTCCGCGAGGGTTCCGAATCCGCCACGGGCGCCGCCGGCTGGCACAATCTGGGCGAGGGGAACGCCGCCGACACGGCCGAGAGCCGCCGCGTCGCCGCCGTCCCCGACGCGGCGAAGCTCAATCCATCGGAAGCGAGCCACGACCGGCGACACGCCGGCGCGATGACGCGCTCGCCCGTCTCCGCGTCTTCCGATGGAGGCGGCGGCGGCGGCGGCGGGCGCGCGTCGTCGCCGGCGTAGTCGAGCTCGTCGCTGGCGTCCTCCTCCTCCGCGCGGGACACGGCGCCCCGCGCCGCGGCGGCCTCGGCGACGGCGCCCGTCGCGAGGGAGATAGATGCGAGGACGGACGACAGGCGCGGCACGCGCTTCACCTCCGGCGCGGGTGGCGCGGCGGGCGCGGGTTCCGCATCGACCGACGGCGCCGCCGCGGCGCGGCGGGACGGCGCCTCCGCCGCGTCCGCGTCGGCCGGCGGCGGCGCCAGCACGCGGAAGCCCGCCGCCGGCGCCTCGGCCGCGACCGCCCGCGCCGCGTCGTCCGCGTCGACGAGCGCATTCAAAGCCTCCGAACCATCAGTCGACGCGTAATGGGCTCGCAACCGCGCCACGAGCTCCGACTTCCGGCCCGCGAGTTTCAACTGCAGGGGCCGCAGCTTGTCCTTCAACTGAGGCACGGTGAGCCCATCGAGCCCATCACCAGTCAGCACCGTAGGGGGCTTCCGCCGCCGCCGCGTGACGTTTTGCATTTCTTCCTCCTCCTCGTCTTCGTCCGAAGAAGACGCCTCGAACTCGGAGCCCGACGACACCTGCTGGCGAGGCCTAAACAAGTGCGCCTGCCTTCGAGACGGCTGCAGGACCTGGCCGCGCGGCCGCACCTTCTCCGCCTTGGCCGCGCGCGTTTCCGGCGGTGCTGGCGGCGCCCGCAATTCGGCCTTCACGAGGCGGTCGTGGTACCACCGCAGCGCTAATCTAGCATCGGCCGCGGACGTCGCCGCATAAGCTTGCACGCTGGACCCTGCTTTTGACTTCTCGACGGCGTGCTGGACGTGTTGATCTAACCTTTGCGCCAGGTGCTTCAGGTCGGAAGACTTTGCCTCGGGCAGACGTTTAGCTCGCGCTTGCGCGTCCTCGGCTCGTCTTCTCAACACATGAGCCTCGCGCGCGTGTTGGGCTTTCAAACGAGTTATTTCGGCCTGGGACTTGTTGCCCGTGCGCTGGGCCCGCGCCAGCTCGTGGGCGGCCGTCTTCTTCTCCGCTAAGCGTTGCGACGTCTCGCTCCGAAGCTTCTTCTCCGCGTCGACGCGTTGTCTCTTCAGGACGTCCGCCTTCGCTCTTAATGAAGCGGCCTCGGCCTCGGCCCGTCTCCGTAGCCCTTCGACCCTAGAAGCTTCTTGTTTCGTCGTCTTCAGTTCTCTCCGTTTCGCCTCCAAATCTCGCCTCCGTCGCTCGAGGGCATCTCTTAAAGCTTCCTCCCGTCTACGGGAGAAGTCGTCCGTCTTCTTGCGTGATAGAGCGTCGTTTAAATCTTTCTCGGCCTTTTCCCTAGCCTGCTCGAGGAAGGCTACCTCGGCATCCAAACTTGATACGGCCTCTGCGAATTGTTGTCTCAGTTCGCCCATGCGCTTTTCTTCGTCCTTGAGCGTCGTGATGGCCGCGACCTGCTGGGCCTCCGCCGAGTCCGGAGCAGGCGCGCCCGGTTCCCGCGACGCGAGTTGCCTTCTGCATTCCGCTAACTCGTCCCGCAGCTGCGCCACGACGTCCACGTCTTTTCCTGAAGATAACCGAGCCCGGTCCGCCTGCATCGTCGCGGCCAGGGCCTCGGCCTTCGCCGCAACTAACGCCGCTTCGGCACACCGCTGCTTCCGTCGCGCATCATACAAATCATCATGATTCGACTCTTTCACCACCTTACCTTCACCAGACAACTGGGCGCGCAGCTCGGCGTTTTCGCGTCGTAGCGCCGCGATCAGCAATTGCTCGGGCGTCTCCGCGATGTTGTGTCGCACGGCCGTGTTCGCGATGCTCCGCGCGCGCGACGCGTACCGCAACGTGTTCACGGTCTCTTCCGCATCATCTTTTGACGGAGAAACGCAAGCCACGACCCACGTCGACGCCGTGCCTCCTAAGGAATCCTTCAGCAGCCGCGTGAGCTTCGAGTCCCGGAAGGGCGCGTGCTTCCTGGTGCCTTTACCTTCCTCGTTCGACGCGAGCGCGGCAACCACGTTGCCGAGCGCTAATAAGCCCTTGTTGATCTCGATGCCTTCTCTCAATCTTTGCCCTTGCGCTTGCGTCCGCGCGGCGCGTTCCGAGCCGGCCAGGTCGACCAAGACGAGCTTGCCCACGGAGCCATTGGCGCGCCTTACTCTCACTTGCAATAAAGCGTGAGAACGAGAAGAGCGGTCGTTCATCTTCGTCGCGCCCGTCCTTCTTCTGAGAGCGCCGCGATGCAACAGGCGGCCCGCGTCTCCTATATTACTCACGTCGCTCTCCGTCAGGCCCGGCACGACGACACTCCCAGAAGCGTCCTCCCTTACTGTTAGAGGTTCCTCGTCCAACGCGAGCAGGTCGTAGACGGCCTCGTTGTAGACCTCGAGGTACGAGAGGCCGACCGTGCAGTCTTTTAATGCTTTACATCTCTCAAACACATCTTGTAGGGCTCGCGCAATCACACCATCACCTGAAGATGATAACATGTCGAGCGGCTCGCCCATGGTGTAGGTCTTGCCACTCCCTGTCTGGCCGTAGGCCATGATCGTCGCGTTGCGGCCGTCGAAGACGCGCTCGACCAATTTTTGAGCGGTGTGCGCGTAGACGCGGTCCTGCGTCGCCGCCTCGTCGAAGACCACATCAAATTTGAAGGTCTTCTCGTCGTGGGCCGTTTTCAGCTTGAGCTTATTCTTGGCGCAGGCGGTGGCGCGTTTCGCGCCGTCCGTGAGGGGTCGCACGCGGACCGCTACTCGTACTCTTTCGCGCGGCGCCGCCGCTGCGGGTTCTTCCGGCGCGGCGGCGTCGGCGGCTGGCGCGTCCGCGGGCGCGTTTTGCGCTTGCTCCGGTTCAGCAGCCATTTTGTGTTCGCGAGGCCTCGTTTCACGCGGCGCCGCGGCCGCTAGCGTATGCGGTACGTCGGGCGCTGCGGCAGGCGTGGATCGTTCGTCCACAGCCACGGGCGCGGCGCTTCGTCTCGGCGCAAACGCAAACGACTTTACCTAGCGTGTGGTAAGTCTCTAGGTAGATTTATGACCGGAGCGCTTGATTGGCTCCGGGCAGCCATAGGCGCGCTGCTGGAGACGTCTATGCGCCGCCTGAGGCTAGTGGGTTGCGCGGTCGAGGCCGCAAAACAAGGTGGTGCTTTTGGTCTCCCTCTGGAGACCCTACTGGCACAGGGTGAGTCTTGCACCCCTTTGCAACAAAGCTGGGAGCTGGCGCTAACATCGCAGTTAACTTTCAAGGCGCTAGAAGAGCCAGCTCGCGCGCATTGCGACAACATTCAGCCTCGCTGGACCGCCCAAATTCGGACTGGGCCCCTAGCGCGCCGAATTTATAGCAGCGCGGCTGCTCGATTGCGCCTGACCTATACCAACTCACGCCGGGCCCGCCTGGCCCCCAGAACCTCTTGCATTGCAATTTGAGCGGGACCGCCGCGCCGCGCCGCCAAAATGAACAGTTTACAAAGAGAACTCCAGACGTTGACCGAACAAATAGAAGAGCAGGACGACCTACTGCGACCCCTCGAGAAGGAGGTCGAAAAAGCGGAAAAAAAAGCCGCGAAGGAATGTGAGAGAGACGACGCGACGATGCTAGGAAAAGAAATTTGGAAGGAACTTGATGGTTTATCGGACGACCTCCAGAAGTGCCGCGCGAGCGCCACGACGGCGTTGCGGGCCGCATCACGACAGGTCTCGACCAAGCGCTTGCGGGTCCGACTACGCCTGAGCGGTAGAATCGTCAAGGAGCCGAAACAAATACACGTCGTCACGTCCAAGGGCCAGCGAGCTGCGGTGGAAGCCATCGTCCAAGCTTCTCACGAATTAGATGCCTGTAAAGACGTGGGCGCGTACGCCCGTAGATCAATGCGAAGATTACAACAGTGCGCCAAGAACCGCATCAAAGTCGTGGAATCACAATTACCCGGACCGCTCCCGGCCAAGCCCCAGATCGCCGACGCGGAAGCGGCCTTCGCCTCGGCCGGCCTGAAGACGCCCGACGCCGTCGAGGACTGTTTAGTATGCTGGGACTTCATGACGACGTTCCGCGACTCTCCAGTGTTACCCGCGCGCGACGACAACTCGTTCCTCATGCTGCCGGAGACGCGGCTCGACGAGTTCGCCGCTGCATTGCAAGCGTCGAACGACGAACTTGTGAGGAGACCCGAACAGCACAACCCGTTTCGGTATCTAGCCCACGTCCACAAGGAGTTACTGAAGCTCATCATGACCGACGAGGAGACGGATCGGTGGTGGCCTAGTCCCAAAAAGTCGTACGGCCCGCGCTGGTGGGCCCGTCCTGAATTACCGCAGAAGCCCCAGCCTCTACTCCAAAGATTTGAGGCCGTGACGCCGCATGCGCCGTCGCGGATCATGTGCCAGATCGGCGCGATCCAGGCTACCGGACAACCGGTACCGGTGCCTCTGTTAGCCTTGGCTCTCCAGGAGTTGAGGTACCCGCAACCCGTCGTCGACGCCTGCTCCCAGGGCCACCCGCTCGGTCAGGAGATTTTGTTGAAGGTTGGGAGGGCGGCCCAAGACGCCCACAGAGCCGCACAAACGAACGGTGCTGCGCCTCGCACCGGCCAAGCTTCTGCTGAAGAACTCGCCGCGTTTAGAGCGTTTCAAGATAGTAAGAGGGCCCAGCAGGCCGCGCAAGATAGTCCGCCGCCGCCGCCTCCCGCACCAGCTCCAGCGCCGGCCGCGCCGCCAGGCCCGCCCTCTGCGGAAGAACTAAAATTACGCGAGGAGCTCGAGGCGCTCAAAAGAGAAAACGCGAAGCTCAAGACGCCGGCTGGCGCGGTTGCCGGCGCCGCGGCGTGCGCCGAGGGGGCCTTAGCGGCCTGTGGCAAAGCGGCAAGGAAGGCCAAAAAAGTTTCAAGTTCGTGCAACTCCAAGGCCGCGAAGACGGCCGTCGAGCCCCAGCAGCCCACTCGGGTTTCTGCGAGAGCTAGACGGAAGGCGCCGCCCCGAAATGAAATCGGCTTCGAGAGCACGCCAAAAACGCGGGGCAATAACGGGAGGAGAGCACCTGGTTCCGGCTTGCCTGGGGGTCGCGCAAAACCGCTCAACGCCTCTCAGAGAGCAGCTCTACCGCTGCATCTCAACGACTTGCTACAGTTACTGAAGCACGACGCGGGTACTAGAGATTGCCCTCGATTCCCGCCAGCAGTAGTAGGTTCTACGACCTGGGCACCGCTAGCCGCCGCAGCATGCGCTAGGATAGCGGACTACGCCGCCGCCACGTCGGAACGGTGCGGCGCCTACGACGAGTGGGGCGGCCTCGAAGGCGACATTGTCGTGCACCAGCGGCCCGGCGGCGGCGACGACGCGACGCGGCAGGGCTGGTCGCCGGCCCACCGCCAGCAGTTCTTCGACCCCTACAAGGAGGACCCCGAGAGTGTGGACGAGCCGTCGACGGCGGAACCGGCATGTGTCGTCCGAGACCCTCTGAACGGTAAAACAGCATTGCGGGAGGCCTGCGCTTCATTGTTAAGGGGAGAGCCCTACGGCGACCTGGATCCCTCGCAACGCTGCGCATTACTACGCACATTAATAGATGCCGCATTGAACACGAAGATCGTCACGGAAGAAATAAACAAACGGGCCACGAAGATCGCCAACGCCGAGTCCTCGATCTGGACCAAGGGCCAGAAAACTTTACAAGATGACAACATGCGCTGTCGGCGACGGGCCCAGGATAGTCGACGGGACTTGAATATCCCCGCGCCGCCCAAGACGTCGACTGCTGTCATCGACGACGAAGGGGGCTTCTTCGCGGCGGCGCGGCTCGCGGAGCTGGACGCGTCGTCGGCCCGAGGTTTATTGAGATGTCGACTGGAGGAGCATCGCGACGCCGAATGTTTGTCACTGCTCGATGAAACTTTGAAGAGGTGCGCTATCTACGATGAACCTCCGTATCTGGTAGACCACGTCGACCCGCAGCGGAACGCGTCTGCTCTGAAATTGATCGAGGACGCGTCGAAGCAGATGGACGTGGAACGATTGAGAAATGCATTGTTGACGGCTCGTAGATTGCCTGGTTTAGCCTCACCGTTGAATCTGGACCCGAACCACCAGGCCTGGGTGTTACGACCCTTAGCGGTCGGTGCTCTCCTACTCAGAGATCTCGAGTACGACGCGAACGTATGTAAAAAAATCAAGGCGGACGAAGCCGATTTAAGAGCATTGCCTTCGTTGCGAGCGGAGCCCGTCGGTCGAGACAAGACGGGCAACTGCCACTGGGCCTTTCGGGGCGAGCGGGAGTACCGGTACGCGCCGCAGCGGGTCTGGGTCCAGCAGTCCCCGGACCACGACGTTCAGCAGAAGCCGTCCTGGGGCTACTACGGGGACGCGACGGCCGTGGCCGCTTTGTGCCGGCATCTGGACCGGAACGACGAGTCCGAGGCGCTGCTGCGGGACAAGCTGCTTTTAAGGGTGCCTCCTGGGGTCGCCGAGTGGCGGGAGTAAGTTAGTATAATAATGGTCGTGGCTACTGGGAGAGGTTCTCGAGGTTCGCCGCGGCGCGCGAGTGGCCCCTTTCCGCCGCGCGCTGGAAGAGCTTGGCGGCCTGCGCCTTGTCTACAGGTGCTCCGGTCCCGCTCGCGAGGGCCGCGGCGAGGTCGTTGAGCGCGTCGGCGTGGTCGCGGCGCGCGGCCAGTCTTAAGTACGCCACGGCCTTCGCCTCGTCCTTGGCCACGGCCCAGCCCTCCATGAACGCGGCGCCCAGGTAGGCGAGCGCGTCCGACTCGCCGAGCTCGGCGGCCTGCTGGAGGAGCGGCAACGCCTTGGCGGCGTCCTGGGGGCACCCGACATGCCCATAAAGGTAGCACTCTCCCAGACACGTCATGGCCAGGCGCCGGCCGGCCGCGACGTGGCCCTCCAATAACTTCATGCGTTCCTCCGCGTCCGGAAACAAACCGCGGCAGAGCGGGCACCGCCCATCCAACCGCGGCGCGCAGCGCGGGCAGATGTGGCGCAGGCAGCGCGCGCAGATGCTCGAGCCCTCGTCGACCTGCGCGGCGCGCGGTCTCTCGTGCGCCTCGGAATAATAATTTGACTTCGCGCGGTCGGCGACGGTCGATTGTGAGCTCTTACCCTAGCTCGCCCCTCTAGCCCGTTTTGATCGCGAGCACACGACCAATACAATCGATTTCAAAGGGGTACGCAGGCTTTCCTACGGAATGGAGCGGGTGAATTACTGGCTACCCGACACAGTCCAGCGGCCGCGACGCGCGTCACGCGCTCGCAACCCCCCACTTTCTGCCGCCTAAAAGAACGCCACAATTCGTCGACGAGGGAGCATAGGACTCTCGATATCAAGGGCAGTCTCTTCTGTCTCCCGCCCCCGCCCCGCACGAAATGCTCGAATCTCATGTCCTCCCAAGTTTTGCTCGGCGCGGATGCATGAGCTGCACTTTAGGCAGCCAAGATCAAGACCACCGCGCTGCCGCTACGCGAGGCGTTGAAGCAACGATGAGCGAGGGGCTGCCGCGCGAGGAGGGGAGAGGGGGGGAGGGGCTGCCCGAGGAAGAGCTCGCAGAGACGCCGACGGTCGGTGTGCGCGTCATGGCGCCGTGGACGAACGGTAAGCTCTACCCGGGCAAGGTCAGCCGCGTGACGGGCGCCGGCGTCGTGACCATCCTTTTCGACGACGGCGACAAACGGGAGGGCGTCGCGTGGACGGCCTGCACGGCCCGCGCCACAGACACAGATAGGTTTGGTCTCACGCGACAGTGGTCAGAGAGCCTGCGTACATGGTATGCCCGTAAAACAAGCGAGGACGAGCGCGGCCTGTGCTCGAACATGGCGGCCCTCAACTTTCTGGCGGCCGCGCTGTTTTTTAACTTATGGGGCGACGTGCCCTCGGGCTGCGCGTTCGCCGTCCTCATGGGCTCGCTTCTTTTCGCGAATATAGGCAACATGCGCGCCGGCCGCGCGCTGCACGGACTCGGACTGCTCCTCCTGGCCGTGTCCTTCGTACTGATTTGCATGAAAACGCACCGCGTAACCTCAATTCCGGATCCGACGTGTGGGTCCTGGGCGGGCGCCTGCCAAGAGGGCGGTCAGCGCGACGGGCGCATCGAGTGCGACGACTGCGCCGATCCCGCGACGTGCCTGGACCGGTCCGCGGCCGGGCTCTGGTGGTCCGAGCGGGGCGCCTTGTACTTCCCTCACTCACAAGGTACGTACGCGGGTCGGGAGGAAACGAGGCGCCTGAACGGGTGCGGGCTCCCGCAGAAACCCCGAACTCATGGAGCCGGCAAATTGGGCGCATATAAAAAACAGAAGTGGAAACGGGTGAAAAAAGAAGAAGGCGCCTGCCGGCCGCTCTTCACGAGCGAGGCCAAGTGCGAACGTTACTGGCGACGCTGGCAGGACGCGTGGCGCGGGGAGTGGACCGAGTGGCTCATCGCCGCGCTCATCTGGCAGGCGTTACTGGTATTATGGAACATCCAGGAGTTGCGCCAGATCGAGAAATACGGAGTGCCGACGTCGTTCGGCTCGGCGGGCGGCGGCGGCGGCTGAGGCTAGGGCACGCGCGGTTGCGGACCGTGCGATGTGCCGGTGGCGCGCTCGATGTGTGCGCGACGCTCATGACGGCGCCCGCCCCCTGTGATGGGGGCGGCGCCCGACCGCGTCGCGCGCCCCGAGCGGCTGGTGCCGGTAAGGAATCTCATAAACTCGGAGTACTGACCTTTGCCAGGGGTCCTACGCGAAATCGCTGGCTTACGCCAAGCGAGACCGAGCGATGGACGTCTTAATCATTATTCTAAACACAAAACTTTAGACCGACAACTCCCCCGACGACTCCGATGCAGGTCCCACCCATTTTAAAAGACGCGGCGCGAGGAACGACCCGATGACGAGCTGCGACGGGTGCCAGACCAACAAAGGCAGCAAATACAACCCTAAAGGTTGCGAACCACCTTCGTAGATGGCCGTGATCAAAGGGACGCCCATCGCGACCGTCTTGTGCGTGCAGCCGAAGAGGCCCATGACCCTCAATTTTTTGTCGAAATTCAAGAGCCCTAACATAAACCAGGCCACACCCATGGACGCTACGAGTAGTAAACACTGCACCACAATCATAATAACGACGTCGACGGCGCCGACGCCCACGTCCAGTTTCACAAAAGTCGCGTAAACGATGAACGTCAAGAGGTGCTCCTGGAGCTTTTTGAGGGTCGGTTTGTGCTTCTTCGCCCACTTCGCGACGCTCGGTAGCCAGTACTGGGTCAGTTGACCGACGAACAACGGTGCTAATACTCTGTAGCAGAGTTTTATTACTGTAGCTGCAAAGGAGACAGAAGAAGTTGATCCGAGCAAGGCCTGGACCCAGGCCGGCGTGACGAAGACCCCGAGCAGGTTGCCGCACGCACTGTTGAAGACGGCCGCGGCCTCGTCGCCGCCCGAACTCTTCGTTAATACAATAACCATATTGACGGTCATGGGTAGGAACGCGCAGACGGCGACGCCGTTCGCTAATGCGGTTGAGAGTACTTTTATATCAATGAGTACACGAGATATGGCCCAGATCGCGACGGGCAACAGTCCCAAATTGAACAACTGCACAAAGGCATTGAATTTGTAGTTCTTCAGCGCCTTGACGAGTTCTCTCGTTCGTAGACCCAGTCCCGTGAAGAGGAAGATCCAGATCACGGCAATAATAGCTAGGATTGACAAGACGTCTTCATAAGATTTTGTGGTCAGTGACGCGTGGGCCCTTGCTATACAAATAACGAGAATGACGTTGACCATGAAGCTGTTTTGAACGTAGAAGGCCTTGGTCTTGTCCCAGCACGTCGGCGGCGTGTCTTCTTTGTCCTCGGCGTCGGCGGCGTCGGGCGCGTCGGGCGGCGCCTCGTCTAGTTGTACGTCGTCCTTCGCCACGATGTCTTGCATGGTCGCGGACTTGCACATGACCTGGCCTTAGCTTGTGTTGCCCCTTGACGAGGCTGCAGCCTTTGCACTTGCTGTCGCCTGCTTGCAGTGCCTGTAAAGCTTGTGCGTCAGCGGTGCCGACGTATCGTGCTGAGCCGGGCGTCTAGCTGAGCACAGATAGAAGGTATTCGGACAGTGCTTTCGTAGTATGGCCTCGTGTGACGTAAAACTTGTGTGTTGTTGTCAGCAAACTAAGCTAGCGGCTGTAAGGACACTAGCAATTTTGGGTCTGAGACTTGTTTGCCATTAGGCGTGCCTAAAACGCGGCGCTACTCCCGTTTTCAGTCGCTATTTCCTCGGCTGAGAGCGCTACGACTAGTGGTGATGGCTCAAAATATTCCAGACTCGGTAGCCGCCGCGGTCTACGTAGGCAATGTCTCGGCGGTGAATGCATGGCTCAGGCAGGGCGGCGACGAGTTCGTCGATGAAACGCTCACAGGAGAACATTTTGATGACACGCTCATAGCGCAAGCACTAAAAGGTGACTCGGCGAACGCTCCAGCGATCATCGAGCTCCTGCTGGTTGCCGGCGCGAGCCCCGAGACCCGGTATCTCATGTCCGCCATATCATGGGGAAACGTGGAGGCGGCACTGCTGCTCGTGGACCACGGCGTGGACTTGGAGAAGGTACATGGCGTGTGGACTGCACTCCACTTCGCGGCGGAAAAGGGCGAGTTCTATCCAATGGCACGCCAAGCCGAATTAGTCCGCGGTCTGCTCGAAGCCGGGGCTCCCGTCGATGCCCGAAAGGGGGAAAGTATCTCTAATACGGGAGGCACACCGCTCCAGGTCGCCGCTGGATGCGGGTACACTGAGCCGGGGGTCCTCGAGCTACTGTTAAAATACGGGGCAGACGTCGACGCTGTTGATGCCGAAGGCCTCACGGCGGAGGACCATGCACGTGCTGCGCTCGACGAGCCCCGCGGGCCCGGCGTGGTAGAGGGTGCGCTCGCGCTCTTCCGCGACTACCGCGCCGCGGGCGGCACGTGGAAGCGCTACGCGAACGAGCCGCGGAAGCAGCTGCTCGTTTTGCGCAAGTTAGTGGAGAAAGGCCGCGCGAGACCGCCGCGGCCTCGACGGGCCAAGGCCCTCGCGAGCCTCTTCGGTCGAGACGGCCTGCTGCCGGACGTCCTCTTCTGGAAGGTCCTCGCGTTCTGGCGCTCGGCGCGGGACGTCTAATGTATCTCTGTAACCGGGCGTATGGGGGCGCGACGGCGTGCGCTCACGCACTAGGCGGCCTAGCTCTAAGCAAAGCAAGACTATCTATAGCACAGTCGTTACACACACAAACCTAGAGCTGCCCGACCTTCCTGGCCTTGATCTTCTTCTTGCCGCCCGTGTCCCAGCGACCTTCGACCTTCAAAGCCCAGATTTGAGCATTGAGTATAGTCTTCTTCAGGGTTGATTTGGTAGCTTGGGCCTTGGCCCGAGCCTCGGCCAGCCGCCGCTCCCGTTTCTGCAGTCGTCGCTTCCCGCGATTCTCCGCGTCCATCATCTTGTCCGTATTATTTTTGCGAGCTCGACGAATCCCGGCCTTGATTTTTTGATATTTCTTGAGTTTGCGGTGCCAGTGCTTGTTCCCAAAAAACTTCTGGCGCATCTTGTCCTGGGCCTCGACGACCGGATAAAATAAATTGGGAAACCTCCTATTGAGTTCTAAATATTCCCAGTACTCCAGTTTCCCGTCATCGAGTAAGTCTATTTCTCGGAGAGCTCGGGTGGTCCTCCCGCGATTCGTGGAAGGATGCAAGTCCGACAACAGCAAAATAAATTCTTCGTGACTGATCCACCCGTTGTCGTCTGCATCAAATATTTGGTACGCGAAATGGAGTAACTCGTCCTTGCCGAACATGCAGAACTGGGCGATGCATTTGACCGTTTCTCCGAAGTCCATGCGCGACCCGTCCCAGGGCTCTCCTAGGAGTTGAAAAGCCGCGTGCATAAATTTCGAATCTCTGAACCCGAGGTAATCCAAGACTTCCTTCGACGAGACAGCCCCGAGTTCATTAACGTCCATCTCTTCAAAGTACATGAGCCAGCCCTCGATCTCTTGTTGGCCGATGGCCGCGAATTCAATCGCGAACTTGAGCCTGCGTATTGTAGTGTGAGGCGTCGTAGCGACGCGTCGACGGCGTGATACGTGCGCTCGGCTTAAACGATAACGAAAATGAGATATAATCACGAAATCAGTAATCGAAGGTCGTCATCACGCATCAGAAGACACCGGGAGACGCACGGATCGTCCTTGTACTCGTCCCTAAAGTCGCTCTCCTGTTTCACCTTCTCCAATCTGAGTTTGAGAGCTTTGATCTTATCCAAGAGTATCGGATCGTCTTCTCTCTTTTTCAGCTCCTTCCGCGCGGCCTTCAACTCGTTCAGGATCGTTTCTTCGTTTTCCACGTTCGTTTCTAAATTTCTGTTAATCTTCTTGATCCAGATGAACATGTCGCCGAAGCCCAGATCCAACAAATTCTCGGGCAGCTTCTCGAAGCCGTCGGCCGCGAGCTCCCGCTCGTCCTGCAAGTTGTAGGTCACTTCGATGTCAGAAACGACCATCACCGCGTCGTTGCGCTTGCGGCCCCACATGACCAAGCCTGGTTGCGCTGGAGCCGTTGGGAGTAGTGCATCATGCGTATATTGTTTATAATTCTTCGCCTCGAGGTCCTTGTAGTGTTGGTGGTCGAGCGCGGGATGCGCCAATTGCAACTCCGTCAAGAATTCATCTTGGTCGGACGACTGCTCGTACCAGATGACGACCATCTCGTGCAGGCCCACGGTCTTCTTGACTCGTAGTAAATGGGGCAAAGAATGCTCCGCGAGTTCCTCCTGCTGCTTCTGAAAAGCGTCGGTCTCCTCCTTGCCGACCGTGAAGGCGATCTTCCGCAGCGCGCTACACGTGCCCATCTTCATCTTCTGACGGCGCATGATGGACCTGCGTTGTGTCATGTCGCGGCGCGGTTCTCTCGTGCGGTCGCGTCGACGGCGTCGCGGCGACCACGTCACGTTGAAGCTCAATTTCTACGCGGAAACGCGCTGCGTCATGTTCGACGTCTCCTGCTGTTCGACCTTTTTGTCCGCGACGCCGTGGACCACGGAATTGTAGAAGCGCTGCGCTTTTTTGGCGACGGCTTTTGGACCGTGCTCCTTCTTGCGCAGCGACGGATCGACCAAGCCCATCTTCGCGAGGCCTGCGTGTGACACGTCGAGTCGCGATCTTGCCCGAAACAGCTCAAAATCAAAAATGAGACCACCCACGGCCTCGTCTGATGGAGACGAGTCGCATCGATGGCGTGAAGGGGATCGCAGACGCCGAGTCCGCACCAGACGCGGCCTGTTTTTCCGCTTCGATCTCGCGCTGCTTCTGGGCCTCGATTTCGTCCTTCTCGCGCTTCTCCTCCTCTTCTTGTTGTTTCCTCCTCATCCTATCCATGATTTCCGCCTTTTTATCGGCGCGGAGCTTTTCTTGGAGAGCCTTTTTGGCCTTCGCGGCTTTTTCTCTCTCGAGTTCGCCCTTGTTGAACTCCGCTAATTTAGCTCGTCGGTCCGCCCTCTCGCGCATCTGCCTCAGTTCCGTGTCGACCTTGGCGATGGCCTCCTCCAGCTCGCTCTTCTTCGTTTCCAAAGCATCTGTTTCCTGACCCTCGTCTTCAGCTTGCACTATTGCCAAATCGACCTCCCCGAGCTCCTTCACTAAAGCTTTCTTCTTCGTCTGGAGTTCCGCCGCCCGAGCGTCCTCCTCGGCGCCCTCCCGCTCCTCGAACTCGGCCTTGGCGAGTCGCGCGGACTCGAGCCTCTCTTTCGCCTCCCGATCTTCTTCATCTAACAACGCCTGGTAGTCTGCTAATTGTTTTTCAAGCTTCTCGAGCGACTCCTTCCTTCGATGAAAATCGGCGCGTTTATCATCTAGGACACCACTGTTGGTCGCGACGTAATTGCGCGCCTCGGCTTTCTGCTCCTCCGTGACCTCGGCGTCCTCCGAATCCCGCAGCTTCTCGTGGTCCTCCATCTTCTTCTCCAGCCGTTCTAGTCTAGCCGCGTCTCTAGCTAGATCCTCGCGCTTGTTCTCGACGATTGCAGCCTGTGCGGGACCGACACCGTCACGAAACACTCTCATGCGGCCGCATCGACGGCGTCGAGGCGCCATCGCCGCGACCACGTCACGTTGAAGCTCAGTTCATGCTCTGAGTCAGCGCCATCTGCTTGAGCTTGGCCAATTTTTGGTCGTAGACCTCCTTGCGCTTCTGTTCTTCCACATCTTGTTGGACGAGCCAGGGTTGGCTCCGGAAGATGTCCATCCACTTGGCCTCGTCCAAGTGGCTCGGTACCTTCCGGGGATTCCGCAACACACATTGGATGTGCTCTAACCGTTCTCGGGAAATGCCGCTTTCATCCCCGCGAAACGCCACACTATTTTCAAGTCTAGCGTCCTCCGTTGCTTGTAGTTGCTCCAACGCTCGCTGGTTGGCCGAAAAAGGTCCTTTGTGTAATTGCTCCTGCTTTTGCTTCAGGGCCGTTATTTGTCTCAGTAACTCCAGTGAAGCAGGATCCTCCGGATCTTTTGTCAAGCGGACTAATTCCAAGCCACATTTTTCAGCGTCGTATTTATAGTCCGCTATGAGTCCAGTAATAAGCTCATCGAGGACCGCTTCGGAAGCCGTCGCACTCTCGAGCAACTCATGCAACTGTTTATCCTCCTTGTGCAACACATGCTCCTGCTCCGAATCTAACGCGACGTACTGCTCCTTCAACCGTCTTAACTGGTCTTCCAACCATTCGACATAATAGCGCTGCGCGACCGTCCGAGGAGCTTTTGAGAGACGGTCCTCCATCACACTACGAAGATTGCGACAATAGTGGGCCTCCAAATAGAGCCAGTCCTGCTTCTTGTTGCACTGCTTACTAAACAACTGAGAAGCCTTGTGCCTCCGGTAGTGGCACCGAAGCGCCTCCTCGCCCCACCACACGCCCTTATCCAACGCGTCGATGGCGTATTGCAAGTGCTTCTGCCTCACCTTTATGCCCTTCATGGCCAGGTCCCACTCGGCCGGCGGGTTCTTGTCCTCCTTGTTGGACTCGACGGCCTCTTGCACGTACGCGACGATTTGTTTTTGTAGCGCCTTCCCGACGGCCTCGTTCGCCGCTTCGACGTCCTTCAGGTACTCCATGTCCTCGTCTAGTCTTTCCAAGCGTGCTTCGGACTTCTCGAGGCCGTCCGAGTCCCTCTCGCGAACTTCCCTTCGCGTGTGGCCCTGCTCCTCGATGATGCGAGATCGCTCGAAGATTCTACGGTTCGCAAAGTCGTGGTCGACTCTCTCCTGAATCTTGATCTTGACAGTCTTCTCCCCATCGGAACCGGGCGCGAAGCGACCCCTTCCGCGTCTCGTGACAGTAGTGACTGACCCGCCGAATTCGACCATGCTATAGTCCTCCTCCGTCACTTCCCGCGCGCCGCAGCACTTGCCGATGCCGATATCATTCTTGTCGCAATGGACTCTCACACTATTTGCTCTGTAGCGTTTTTGGATAACAGCTGCAGCTTTGAATATCCTGCGGTTGTCCCTAGCTTCCACATCGCGCTCGTAGGTCAGTCGCAACTTGTCTGCTTCTATTCTAGCCCACATTCCTCTAATCATAGCTGATATCAAAGTAGCAGCATCGGCCTCGTCCTCGCTCACCAAAGCCGCGGCCTCCTCAGCCAACCGAGCCTCCTCCTCGGCCTCCTCCAACGCAGCGGCGAGGCGCTTCTTCTCCTCCATCTGCTTGGCCTCCGTGTCGTTCTTCGCCTTGTCCAACACAAGAGTTTGCTTCTTTTGCGCTAAGCGGGCCGCCCGTAACGTCGGTAGTAGACTATCGGGACCATCTAGACTACCTGAAGCCCAAGGTAAACGACGACGCTCGACCTCATCACTCCCACCGACGCCGGACATGTCTACCGAACCAGCACCTCCTATGTGTACGGCAGAGCCGCCACTCATCGCCGCCTGGGCGGCCCGTTCCACAGCTAAGGCTTGGGCCTCGTAGCCGGCCGCCGTCGGGTCGAAGTCCGAAATGACCTCCCCGAACTTTTTTGGTGGGGGTTCCGGCCAGACCGGCTCCCCAAAGACGTGAGGGTTGCCAGCACGAGCAGCGTGTTCGTCGAAGGCTGCCGCTCGAGAATTACCGTAGACCGGCACTCTCCTTTTACGAGATAACGGCAGGGAGATCTCGTCGTCCCCATCAAACCGCGTCGGCTTCTCCCGCATGATCCTCGCGTTGCGCTCGGCACGCGTTTCACCCGCGTGGTCCACGAAATGCCTTCTAAGATCGCCCTTCAGACTATTGACGTGACCCCGGATCTGCGAGACGATGTGCGTGAAGTGCTGGTCCTCGCGGCGGATCTGCGTCGCCTGCGCGGAGCATTTCCGTCAAAGCGGTCCGAACGGCCTCAAACTCGAAAAAGAGACCACCCACGTCCATCACTCCCGGAGACGACGCGTTTGAATGAAGTGAAGGCGCCTCCACACGACGGGACGCCGAGATCATACCGTGAGGTTTTTCTGACTCTCGAGCTCTTTTTCATGCAACTTTAACATGCGCAGAACCGACAAAGGGAGCTCCTTCCGCGACTTGTAGCCTCTATATACTTTCGCTACTAACTTCTGGGAAGCGTTTACGAGCAATAGAAACGTCTGGAGCCACTCATTCTTGCGAGACCGGTAGAAGCGCTGGATGCGCGCCGCCGAGTTGTACAAGTACCTTTGCTTCCTTCGTCTCACAAATGATTGGATTCGCATCGCCGAGAATCTTAGTAGAATTCTTTTATAGGTCACAAGGTGTTTGAACCGGAGTCGGAACCGGTCTCTCACTTTCTCGTAGTAGATGATAATATTTCTTTTGATAACAGCACCCGCTTCCCTCCGTCGCACGCGCTGGAAGAACCACTTCAGGCGCCAGCCGCAGCAGACCCAGATTTGGGACCGATGCTCCAAGTGCAGGCGCGCGTAGAATGCGTCGCGCGCTTCCACAGCTGCAGCATCGGAAGCCGGCTCGATGCCATGCTTCCCGTCGACGGCGTACCTTTGATGCTCTAAGAGTTGCATGTCATTCTTCGTCACCAAAGAGCAGCCTTCGAGGTCGACATCCACTAATGATGGAGCGGCCTTAACGACGCATTGTAACCCTTTTCCTCTCAAAGCGGTACACCCTCTCATCGATAGTTGACGCAAGTGAGGATGGTTGCCGGGCCAGGCCTCCCATCCTAAACCGGTGACGAAGGTGTGGTAGGACACATCGAGCCTTTCTAAGAGTTTCAGATGCTCGCCAATCGCATGGATCGCAGCATCGGTCAGGAACGCCCCCGATGACGAAGCTAGGACCAGACCGTCTTCCCGCGACTGCGCGCGTCCCAGGAGCAAGACCCGCAACTTTCTACAGTGCTTTGATAGTGCCCACACGGCGGCGTCCGTGTGACAGCTCTCAGCCTCAGTAGCATCAAACACCTGCAGGTCCTTGAGTTTCGGTGCTAACCAAGCGAGACATGAAGCGTCGAACCTTGTACAGCGTTGTACCGTGAGTGTTTGCAAAGCCAAGGGTCGGTTCTGCATCGGGGCCTCGTTGAGACTAGCTCTAAAGGAAGCCCGGTATTTCCGTCGTTCGAGCTTCCTTTCATTTTCAGCTTCATCTCCGATAGAAACCATGGGGCCCATGTCCGCCGTGCACTCGAAACTTGACGACGAGAGGCCTCGCGTCGCGTTATTCAAAGCGACGGCAGCTTTGGTAGGACCGCCAAACAACGCGTCCGACGCCGCGTGGATGGCATCTATTCTCAAGCTATCTAAACGTAAATCGAAGCAGGTTCGCAAACAAGCCATCGCGAGTTTTGTGTCTCTAACGTCGACGTGGCGTAGCGTTAATGCGTGTCGTCTGAGGAGTGCCGACAGCGCTCGGCCTCCATCTAGGCCGATGCTCGAGCATCCAGACAGATCTAACGCCTCGAGCTGCTGGGGGCACTGCGACGCCGACAGGGGCAGCAGGCCCTCGTCGTCGACTTTTGCACCGCAGACGCGCACTCGTTTGAGGGAAGGGAAGGCCGCACTTAACCACCTCATCGAATGTCCATGTAAAGGGCAGTTTCCCACATCCAACGACATTAGTGAAGGTCGTCTCACGACGACGGCTACGTCCGTTTGCGACGGGGCGCTTTGGTCGATAAAACACACACCGGTCACGGCCGTCTGTGAAACACGCAGATCCGATAAGCGCGAACAACATGAGAGCAATGTGAGTACACCCTGATCCGTCACGTCGGCGCAGCCACATAAAGAGAGCCGCTCGAGCAGGGGACAGCCCGCCGCGATGCTCGCACAGGCCTCGTCATCTTGTGTAGTCCCATCCAGGATC
>Ga0099799_10064_pt1 | contig 31886 bp, 26 predicted proteins | sample Uncmet6_SortLC_1_FD_89033 | JGI IMG/M metagenome (GOLD analysis project Ga0099799, IMG submission 89033) | Marine eukaryotic communities from CALCOFI LINE 67, Pacific Ocean - CN11_C50_N6_SortLC_1 | ecosystem: Environmental > Aquatic > Marine > Oceanic | place: Pacific Ocean: Monterey Bay...
TTTCATCCGCTTCATTTTTTGTTAGTAAAGATATACACTTTAACGCAGTTTCTTGATCATAAATATTTTCAACAGCTTCAATAGTCGGTTCAAATTGTCTACATAATAAATTAGCATTTTTAGGATATATGACTAGAACATTATTACTTACTCAGTTAAAAATAAAGCCAATTAGTGATCGAGATAATATGATTTTTAAACGTGTTAGATTACCGGGAGAGATATTAACCGATATGTTTAGAGAATTTTATGAATTGTACTTAAAAAAAGTTAAAAATGATACGGATAAACTTATTCAACATTCAATGCAAAAAACAGGTAATGATAATATAGATAAAATACATGAAATTATAAAAAACAAATTAACAGAATTAACTTCGATGACTGAATTACAAAAAAATATTGATAAAAGTTTTATGGGTAAATTTGGAGTTAATCCAACTCATCCTAAAAATGAAGGCGTATTACAATCTTATTTGAGACATTCTTATATGGAATGTATGTCCCATTTAAGAAGAGTTCATTTACATATAAATACTTCTTCGCCAAATACAATGGCACAAAGAAGATTACATAACTCACAATATGGATATTATTGTCCAATAGAAACTCCTGATGGACCAAGTATTGGACAGCATAAACATTTAGCGCATACTTGTACTATATCTAGTGATAATGATCCTACGCGTTTGTTAAAATGGATTCATGATAAGAAAAATGTTTTACATTTTGTGAAGTTAAATGATAGTACCGAAAGATATACAAAAAATATTAATCACGTTTTTGTAAATGGTGATTTAATTGGAATTATTACTAACAATGCAGATGAATTTGTCAACAAATTATTATTAAAAAGACAAAATATTAAAGATAAAGATGTTAATTGGGATGTTTCAATTTCATGGATAATTCAAGATTTAGAAATTAGAATTTTTACAAATTCCGGAAGACTAATTAGACCACTACTATCTAAAATTTTGACTAAAAATAATAATATTAATATAACAAATAGATTAAATGAAATACAAAAAAAAAACATAATAGTTTTGGATCCAATAGATTTGTGTAAATTAGACTGTGAATTTATTGATCCAAATGAAGCTGACAATATATTAATTAGTATCGGAGGATCTACACAAAATACTCAAAATATAAATAAATATTCCCATTTTGAAATAATAAAAACTGCTTCTTTAGGATTAACTGCATTAACATTACCATTTCTTGAACATAATCCGATTGCGAGAAATTTATACGCTTGTCAACAATCTAGACAAGCAGTTTCAGTATATGCTTCAAATTTCAATTTTAGAATGGATCAAATGTCATCATTACTACATTATGGACAAAAACCAATACTAAATACAGGAGTTGTTAATAAATTAAATAACAATAATGCTCCATATGGATGCAATATAAATGTCTGCATTGCTGCCATTAATGGTTATAATCAAGAAGATGCAATAATTATTAATAAATCTGCAATCGAAAATGGATTATTTGCATCTAGTTATCATACCACTTATTCACTAAGGGAAGAAGGAATCACAAATACGCCTGGAGAAGTTAAAATCATAAATCCTAAATTTTCATCAAAAGAAATTTTAAATCTAAATAAAAATTGGAATTATGATTCTTTAGATGAAAATGGTATTATAAAAAAAAATACAAAAATTCAAGACAATACAGTACTAATTGGAGCTTTTGTCATAAATCAACAAGGACAAGCAATCGATAACAGTCTAATTGCAAAACATGCACATCATGGAGAAATAGTAGACAGAGTATATATCTCTCAAAATTATCCTCGAATTGCAAAAGTTTTGGTCAGACATGTACGATTTCCAATAGTTGGTGATAAGTTTGCATCGAGACAAGCACAAAAAGCAACAATTGGGTTGATATGCGAAAAAGAAAATATGCCTTATACTAAAGATGGACTCACACCTGATATTATATTTAATCCTCACAGTTTTCCATCAAGAATGACAATTGCCTATCTTTTAGAAATGTTGACGACCGAAATAGGTTTACAAACAGGCAGATTAATTGAAATACAAAATTTTAATGCAATAGAATATTCATACGACACATTTACAAATATATTGAAAAAAATAAACGGAAATTTTAATTGCGAGTATCCGTTATATTCGGGTACTTCTGGTAAATTAATTTGCGAAGATGCTTGTATTGGCACTATTTTTTATCAAAGATTAAAACAAATGGTTTCTGATAAAATATATGCAAGAGGAATGTTTGCTCCGAGAGATAATATTACTAGACAACCATTGCATGGAAGATCTAAAAATGGGGGGCTTAGAATTGGAACTATGGAAACAGATTGTTTATTGTCCCATGGTATTTCACAATTCACAAAAGAAATATTTTGGGATAAATCAAATGCATTTGAAATGCCCATTGATAAAGTTACAGGTCAAGTTATACCTCACAATCCGGAAAAGAACGTTTTTCATAACTCAGATTATTGCTATGTACAAACTCCATATGCATTTAAATTATTATTGGATGAATTAAAATCTATGGGAATAAGTACAAAAATTAGAGTAGATAATTAAAATTCATAAAAATGATCCATTTTTTAATTTAAATGTGTAATAATTTTATTTTACAAGCAAAGTATTAATTTTTGATAAAAAAAATGGTACTTGATATTGCTAATAAAAATAAAGAATTTCTTAATAAAGAAACTTATGAATTTATTTTCTCTTTACAGTTAGATTTATTCTATGACCTTTGTGGCACATGTTTTACATGTCAGGATCCTAAAAAAATTAACAAATTTATCAATTTTAATAAATTGATTGCATGGTACAAACAGCGCAAAATCAAGGATATTGATATTCAACCAAATAAAGATATTCACACTATTATTCATAATATAAGTAAAACAAGTGAAGATACTATGTCTATTCAGATTATCATAAAATCAAATTGTAAAGTTTCGGAAACAGATTTTCAATTTATCACCGATATGATAGAAAATATAGATGATGACTCAAATTATCCTATTAAAATAAATGCATATGCATTTAAAAACTCAGAATTTAAAAGAGAAGCTCTTGTAGGAAGTAAATTAATAAGTTATAAAAGAATTGATAATCCATCTGAGATTCCCAATAATATTGTAAAAGATAGAGAAAGAATATTAAACAAAGTATTAGAAGATTTAGAAAATTTTAATTTTAAAGATACAATGTCTGATGTGGACAGTAATACTCTGACATTGCAAAATTATAAAGATCAAATCTCCGAACATATAAAATCAAAGTACTTACAATATAAACAGTTGCCAATCACAAATAAGAAATCGAAATCTGAAAGGAAACAAGTTTCACTACTAAACCATTCCGGTTGGCATATTTTTCTACAAGATAAAGAAATAAGAGAAAAGTTGAAGAATGAGATGAATTGCAATGATAAGTGGGATTCTATAACAGAAAAAAAGCGGATGTCAGAAGAATGGAAAAAGACTGATCAAAACAAATACAAAGCAAAAGCAATAGAACAGAATAAGATTAACTTACAGTATTGGATAAATTATTATGCAGATATTGAAATTAAACCAATGGAAGTTTTAAATTTATTGAAATCTGAAGAAAATATTAATAAGATTAATAAAAAATCCGAATTATATCATTTAATTGGTATTACAAGAAATACAAATAAAGTTGATCAAACAACAAAAATTTCTGTTTTGCGAGAAATATTAGTACAGTATTTAAAAAAAAATTCAGTTTAATAAATCTAAGGAAGAAAGATTACTACTAAAACAAGACCAAAAAAGGAAATTAGGAGATTATGATCTATATTCTGATCAATTCAGTAACAGACTTCATAATGATGATGATGATAATTAAAAATAAAAAATAAAAAATACTAAAAACAAAAACAAAACACTAAAACAAAAACAAAACACTAAAAAAAAAACAAAAATAAAATAAAAAAACAAAAAAAACACGTAATGCTACCACATTATTAACATATTGACATAATGTGCATGGTCTCAAGTCATGAATAAAGCTGCAGAGATAAGTTTTTTTTTATTTTTGAAACAATATTATCTGTACAGATTATTACACTTTTATATTAAGTTTGTAAATTGTTTTTTGTAAAATAAAATATAGCATTAATTATATGTCAAATTTACAAATTGGAAGAGGGATAAAAACTAGAGCTAAAAAAAGACCACTAAAACTTATGAATACAATAAAAAAAATAAAAACAGATAAAAAAACAATTAATAGTAAAAAAGATAATTATCCAGGATCACCTTTAGAACCATTGGAACCCTTACCACCTTTATTCTTAGAGACAGAATTAAATACTAGGACATTTCCATATGAACATCATTATTCTAATGAAAATAATGAGAAAGATGTTGCGATTGCGGGTGATGATGAAGATGGAATCTACGAAGTTTCTTTTGACGGTCCTGTTGATCAGGAAGATGTTGCGGTTGCTGGTGATGAGGAATATGTTGATGATGAAGATGAGGATAATGAGAAAGTTTATGAGGAAGATGTTGCGATTGCGGGTGATGAGGAAGATGTTGCGATTGCGGGTGATGAGGAAGATGTTGCGATTGCGGGTGATGAGGAATATGATGATGAGGAATATGATGATGAGGAATATGATGATGAGGAATATGATGATAAGGATTTAGATGAATTTATGGATGTTCCAGAACTTGAAACAGAATTTGAAAGATTTGGAGGTACAAACAAATATGATCAAACGCAATTGGAAGTAGGAACTGGTATAATTAAGTCTCTTCAAAAACGCATACATAAATCACGCCTATCAGATGGAAGACCACATTTAGGAAAAAGAAAGGATTTTATAATAGGCATAATATTACAGGACAATGATATGGGTGAAATCAATTACTTAGTCGATGGAGAACCTGGAGATAAATTAAATGAAGGTATGCGTGTGAAATTCAATGTTATACCAGGTAAAGGTGCACGTAATGTAATCCCAATAGATGCAAATAATATTACATCAGATCCATCCTCCACAACGTCTTCTCTATCCTCTTTGCAGAGTTCTCGGTCAAGTTCTCGTCGTGTAAGACATCGTGAAAATAACAAGAACAAACAAATAGAACAAGCTAATACAATTCAGTATCTTATTTCTCAATTACAACAAAAAAAATTACGAATTACAACAAAAGAATATTGAATTTTATAATTTATTTCAGCTAAAAGACCTTGAAATAAGTAATTTACATAATGAATATCATCAAAGAGAAATGACATTACATCAAGGACCAAAACAGTATTGTCACGATCAAAAAGGTATATTTCTAAATTTTGAAGATCATGGTGAAGTTGGCAATAGAATTGGATATATTCGAGAACTTAATGGACAATCAAAATTTATGGTATACGAATATGATTTGATACATAATAATAATAATAATGAATTTGATCTCAAAGCGGGTACCCATGTTACTTATTCAATTGAACACCATGGATATATCGGTCCTACAAAAGCTATGTTTGTACAACCGAGGGGCACAAGAACAGAAAATGAAAATATACCACGAACACATGAACTCTCCGCTAAGCCAGATATACGTGAAGAAACAGTGGGCAAAACAAAGTTGGCTATTGAAACAAGTGTATATGATCCGACAGCAGACATGGCAACTGTAATTGAACAGAAATAAAATTATTCGTATTGTTTATTGCAATATGATGATGACGTAATTGGTTTTAGATAACTAAGAATATTTTTGTTGACACTTTTAATTGGTAAACCTTTTTTTATTGAAACGCGAATTGTCATATCGATTCTCTTTTCACATTCCATTTCTTTTATAATATCTAATAACCATGTATGTAATTTTGTTCCAGCTCTTATTAATTCAATAGTATACCAGTAATCTGAATTTCCAAAATCATCTGATTTTAAAACATACTCAAGACGAGTTAAACATAAACTTAAAGAATCATATACATTTTCACCTTCTTCAATTAATTTTTTTGCTTTATCTTTCCAGTAATTGTCATTCAATTCATTATGTAATAAAGCACTTCCAGCAATATTATATAATTTTGACATTTATATTTATATAAAATTATGTTATTATATATATATATATATACATATATTATGAAATGTAAAATAAGTTGTAGTTTTGGTGAAATAGTGGATAAATTCACTATATTAAAAATTAAAGTGAAAAAAGCACAAAATTTAGAAGCGAAACATAATATACAAAATGAAATTAATGCCATTTGTTCAGAAAATGAAAGTGTAAATAATGATGATAATCTTTTTAATGAATTATATAAAGTTAATAATAAATTATGGATATTAGAAGATTTGATACGAAATAAAAGTAAAAAAAAAGAATTTGATAAAGAATATATTTCTTTTGCAGAAAAAATTCATATAATTAATGACGAACGCTACAGTATAAAACGTGAAATTAATGAAAAATATGATTCATATTTTAAAGAAGAAAAAATATATCCAAAATATAATAGAGTAGAAGAAAAAAAAGAATATATTCAAGTAGAAAAAAAACATTATATGGAATTGGAATATGGAAAAAATTATTATACTATTGGAAATTATAAGAAATCACTTGAAATTTTAAGAAACTTATGGAATCAATTTAAAGAAAATGAAACCAATACCTTTTATGTAGATCTGGTATTTTCATACTCTAATATTTTATCAATATATGGTGATTATTCAACTGTTACCACATATAGTCATAATATAATTAATAATTTAGATAATTTAAACATTTCAGATGAGTTAAAAAAACATGTTAAAAGTATTTATGCAACTTGCCAATTACAACAAGAGAATTATGAAAATGCGTATCCATATATTAATAGATTGAATTATATAACTGGACCTGGTGTTACTGCAGATAATATGAGTTTTTTTGAAACATATGATAATAATAAAACATTACTGGTATACGATGGTGGTGGTTTAGGTGATACATTCATGTTTAGTAGATTTATACCTATATTATGTAGTAAATATGTAAATAATAAAATTATATTTTTTTTGGATGACTGTCTTTTCTGGTTTTTTCAAAAAATGCAGAGTGACTATGATAATTTAGAATTAATAAAATATACAGAATCATCTAAAATATCTCATTTTGATTATCATTGTAGTTTTATGTATTTAATAAAAGAATTGAAAATTACATATAATACATTGGAGTTTACTCCATTATTTAGACATATTGGAGAATGTAAAAAAGATAATAAAATTAAATATATATTGAATTGGAAAGGAAATCCAAATAATGTACAGGAAAAAACTAATAGAAGAATGGATTTAAAATATGCGATAGAATTATTTAAAATACCAAATATTAATTGGTGTGTTATAGCACAAAATATATCGCAAGAAGAACAACAAATATTATTTAGAAATAATGTTGAGTATTTTAAAAATATAGATAAAGGTACAAATTGTTTTGAAGATTCTGTATCAATTATCAAATCTTGTTCTGGAGTAATTTCTACCGATACATCTATTGTTCATTTGTCATTAAATCTTGGAGTACCAACTTATGTGTTATTAACACTAGGTCATGAATGGCGATGGGGTACTAATTCAACAACAAATTGGTATCCAGAAGCGATATTAATGAAACAAAAAGAACAAGGGAACTGGGAAGAAGTAATACAAAATTTAGAATGTATACTCAAAGAAAAACATAATATTAATTAATGTTTGATTACAAATATTATGTTATTTTAAATTTTCAATAATATTTAATTATTTAATTATTTATATATTTCATACAATATGTCTACTTATTTAAATCCGACTATTATTGCTTTAGATGCTCTTGATTTCCAAAAAATGGATATCGCCCCTGGTACTGCCTCTTTCGCGGATGCTCACTTCGCGATCGCGGATTTTGGTTCCATCGTCGGTCTTACCATTACTGTCGATCGTGTCCTCAAACAAGTCACTAAATCTGCCACTTCGGCTGCTGAGAAATCTGATCCTAGTAATTCGTTGATTGTTTCGGATGAAGGTGTTTACACTATCGGTACTTTAACTGAAGTAAAAGCTAACTTCAACGATTCGTTCTTCGCTGGTTCTAAAACATCCTCCGAGATCTTAACCGGTGCCGTTTTCTCGATGATGGTAAAAGCTATCTTCGTTGATGCTGACCTCGACATGAAAAGTGGTAACTTAGACTTCTCCGTCGGCTCCCTCCGTGCCACCAACATCTTTTTCTACACTGACAAAACCAGTACCTTAGTTACACCTAACCCTAACCCTAACTCGGAGGTGGGAGATGTTGTTGCAAAAACCCTTGCCGCCTTTCAAGATAGCTCTACTGCCGGTACTTGGTCCGACGAATGCGAGTACTGGTCGTACAGAACCGAAGAAGTTTCTGCTGAAGAAACTCAATCGGTTCCTTTCCAATCTGGTGACTACATCTGGTGCTTATACACTTTAAGCGTCAACTTCGTCCAAGAAAGCGCTGGAGGAACCAACCCTGTCACCTACGAATCTGGTGACCTTGATGCCATCACCAGCAACGGTACTCAAGTTTCTAATAGCTTGTTTACTCCTTTCACTAATGCGAGTGTTGATCTCAAATTTGCTCTTCAATGGGCAATTGGAGAACCAAATGCAAATATGCTCTTCATGGGCAACGGAGATGGAAATGGAACAAACGTTTATACATTTTCAAGTGATCAAACTAGCATTACGTATGATACAACCTCTGATGGAACCTTTGATCTTGATTGGGATCGTGACTGGGAATTAAGGTTTTCTTTCATGGGTACAAGCACCGGATATTTTTCTCGAATATTTTCATTTAGCACTCACCCCCAAAGTAATGCCGGTTATATTGAATTATTAACAGATTCTAGGATGGTTATTTATAATGGAAATACGGAATTGGTAAGTTATGCTTCTTCACAAAACACACATCAAAGTTTTTCTCTAAATACACACTATTATGTGTCCCTATACTACGACGTTACAACACAAAGTCTAAAATTATGCTCACAAACTTCTGCGGAATTTACAACTTGGGAAAGTCTCCGTAATATTACTACCGGAAGTACAACATATAATTTAAGTTCTGGTCCACCAACTGGTATTCTTAATTACACAATGTATATAGGAAACACGTCCAGACCTTATAACAGAGCTTTAATTGGATGGGTTGATAGCTTAGAGATATCAAATTATTAATCTAATTTAATTCCAATTATCATCAAATGAACAAATAGATTGACTATCCATATCTGAAACGTCTGTTCTATAATCTATATTGTATAAATCATCTGTTTCAGTAATATTATTCAAATTTATATTTATTTTCATTTTAATTTCATCTATTGTATTCTCATCTATTTGATTTGCATCATCTGTTTGATTTACATCATCTATTTGATTTGCATCATCTGTTTGATTTACATCATCTATTTGATTTACATCATCTATTTGATTTGCATCATCTATTTGAATTGATTCGATTTTTTTTTTTGTAGATATTTCTGTTTCTTGTGTAGCATTTTCTTTAAGAACATCTATTACATTATTCCAATGTTTCCAAGGACTGACTATTTTTGGAAAATTTTTCATAATTAATTTTGTACTTACAATAGGTATTTTTTTCCAATTTTTAAGCAAAAAATGCAATTCTTGTTCTTCAGTCATTATATTATCTTCAGTCATTATATTATCTTCAGTCATTATATTACTAATATATTAATAATGTGTATCATAAAAATTTAAAATTTAAAATTTCATATTTCGAATATTATAGATATAATATAATGTACATAAATTTAAGTTGTAATAAAGAAACAAATTTGAAAATATCTGGTACATATAAATTATTAGAAAAAGATGGAAAATACAAAGAAAAAACTTATTGTAAAATAGATAAATCTTTGTATATATACAAAATTAATAAAAGTAAATATGTTATTTCTACCAAATTATATTCCGAATCATATAGAGTCTATGTTAAATTAAATAAATCAGATATAACATTATCTAAAAATAAATGGAATATTTATCATGGAAATGATTTATGGATACAAGATAATGTATTGGTAACAGAATGTAAAGATTTTAAAGAATTTTATGAGTGTAAAGAAATAATTAATTTAAGTAATAGTAAGAAAACACCTTCAGATATTGTAATTGTGTATTCTAAATATACAAATATCGATGGCGGATATAAAAAAATGACAAAGAAATGTTATGGTAGTACTGTATATTATAATGAAGAAGATCAAAAATATCTATATAAATTGAGAACTTTTTTCTCTCAATTTTGGGTAATTGGTAATAATTTAGGAAGTTATAGTTTTTTTTTTAAAAGTGATGATTTTGATGAGTTACCTGAAAATAGTAGTTTTAAGAGTTCAAATATTGTAATAACCCCATATGTTGAATCTGAGCTATACAATAATACAGATGAAAACCAAAAATTTATTGATACTGAATTTAAAGCGGATTTCCATTCAATTGGAGATGGAGAAATAGTAAATAATTTGAAAAAGATTTCATGGGTTAGATGCTCTAATTTACAACCAATGTTTTCCAAAATGGTTTTATTTCATAATGTAGAACCAAATGATATTTTTCAAGGATGTGTAGGTGACTGCTGGCTACTCGCGGCGTTTGCATCGGTCGCGGAGTTTCCAGATTATTTTAAAACAAAAATATTTAAAACAAAAGAAGTTTCTAAAATAGGAAAATATGAGATTAATTTGTTTGATTGCTCAAAAAATAAATGGATAACTGTAACAATTGATGATCGAATACCCTGCTATGAAAATAATAGGTATATGCCTCCAAAACCTCTATTCTCGCAACCTCATGAAAATGAAATGTACATATTATTATTAGAGAAAGCTTTTGCGAAAATTGCAGGCTCTTATACAAAATTAGATGGTGGATTCCCAAGTTTAGCATGGATTGTTTTGACGGGTTGTCAAAATATCGAATATTGGATAAAAGGAAATTCAGATTGGAGTAAAAGTATAATTGTTGGAAACAAGAATGATCCTTGGAACTTTCAAAATGTTAGCGGATATGGCACTAGAGAAAAATGTAAATATGAAAATATGTTTATGTATTTGAAAAATTGCGATACCAAAAATTATTTAATGAGTTGTGCAATTCATGGGGATGTTATGGAAAAAAAACGAGACGATGGTTTAGTCGAGCGTCATGCATATTCTTTGCTACATGTTTACCAAAAAAATAATATACGATTACTGTGTATACGTAATCCGTGGGGAGCCGGAGAATCTACATTAGATTGGTCCGATAGTTCGTCGAAATGGGAAGAATATTCTGAAATTGCTAAAGAAGTAAATTTTACAGCTGATAATGATGGTAAATTTTGGATCGAATGGTCCGACTTTCTTAATATCTTTGATGAAGTTCAAATTGCTTGCAAATCATTTTAAAAAATAATTCAATTAAATAAAAACGCTTTTATCAAAAGCGTTCCCAAAAAATATAAATATTTTTGGTGAACTTTTTATAAGAAGGTTAAATAAATAATTCAATATATTTAAGAATATCATCGCATAGATAATTTTTGCAAATAATATGTAATCTAAATATTTCTCTTTGTTGACGACTTAGTTTTATATATTGTTTTTTTAATTTTTGATTATAAAAATAGTAATCTGGATATCTAGAAATAATGTAATTTTCGATGAATTGAATATTCCAATTTGGTTTCATCATTTTAATACTTTTGATAATTCTATTAATATCCTTATCCGATTTATCTTGATGAAATATATTACGTGATAAAAAATATTTAATTTCTTTTTTGTCTAAAAAATATGACATTATTATTTTTTTAAAATATATATTTAACCTTTTTATTAAAAGGTTGAAATACACTTTTGTAAAAAGCGTATTTGCTTTAATATGTATTAAAATAAACTAAATATTAAAATAAACTAATAATTCCCTCTGCAGCTGTGTTATTCCGGACTTGGGACCCGGCATATGATATTGTAAAAATATCAACATGGTGGCATTATTTGATTTTTGGTTTTTTTTGTTTATTTAATGTTTGTTTGTTTTCTGAGTGTTTATTTTTAAGTGTTTATTCTTAAGTGTTTTTTAAGTGTTTATTCTTATAATATGTATATTAATTTTACTGATTTTAAAGATCTTCTTCTTGCGCTAAATTTGTGGAGTGACATTTGTTGTTGAGCTCCACATATTGAATGTCTGTGTAGATAATGGATAGTATTTGTTATCAGTATGAAGTGACATTTCATTTTTAGAAGAAGTTATATCATTATCAAAATTATTGAAGAATTTTTTTCTTTTTTCTGGTATCTGCCCCCAACGAAATTCTATCATCAAATTTTTTCTTTTGATGTTTGTATTTTTATAGAAAGTAGTAGAATCAGATTTAAACATATTATTTTTTTTTAAAATTAGATTATTTGGAATAATACTATATTTTAATGGCGTTCCTAAATACGGAACCTTCTTTTGATTGACTGTAAGATGTGGATTACTCATATATTTAAATAATTTGTGAACAATTATATTTGGATCAACTTTATCTTTATTTAGTGATAAGTTCATAAAATAATGTTTTTCAAATTCCATAACACAGTAGAATTTTCCTTTATCTGCGGAATCATTTATGTTTTTAACAATACTATCGTAAAATTTATTCGTTAACTGTTGTACTAAATAAGTATCATCAATTTCATTTACTTTATAATATTTGAATGATTTACTGTATATTTCATTCATAGCGTTAATTTTATTATCTGTTTTTGTATTTTGAAATTTTCCGAATTTCATCATTTTCAATAAAATAACTAGTATTTTGATTGACTACAAACATATTAAAATAAATAATTAATTATTTTAAGAAAAAAAACCATCATTTTTTTTTAGGGTTCGTACTGATGTTTAAAATTTGGAAACAAATCTATAATATTTTAAATTATAATTAACTTTTTTTAGAAAAAGATTCAACAAAAAACATAAATAAGTTTTTCGAACGCTTTTAACAAAAGCGTTTTTAGAATTAAAAAAATCTTTCTGCAGCTTTATTATTCCGGACTTGGGACCCGGCAAAGTATATTATACATAATTTATTTGAAATTAATCTCTCTTTTCTAAGGAACGTTACCCGCAATTCGATTTAGCAAAAGCGTTATAAAGGGTTTTTGGCGAACCTTTCTAAAAGAGGTTAGTATATTATTAATGTATAATTTTATTAATGTATAATAAATTTATATAAGAATGCCCATTTTCCTTCTACACTTCTTTGTTCATTGTTATCTAATGATGTAGACCATGGATTTGAAATCTTGTATTTCATGGATATATTGATTGGTATTTCTATAATATCTCCTATATTTAATTCTTTATTTGTATCTAATAAATTATACAATGCATTATTGTCATTATTCCATAAGTTTTGGTAATATATTTGTAATTGTAATATAGCTTCATCATGTTGTTCAATAAAATAACTTTCAGGTGATTGAATTAAAGATCTTGTTAATGATTTTGTAGTTACATAATCTGTATATGGTTCATTTCCCTCTTCTCCTAAATTATTATTAGTTTTTTCAACGGGCACTATACGTGTTTTCGATAACATTTCTCCGAATAATCCTTTTAATAAAGTATTCATTGAATGGTTACTTTCTTTAATCCAATTATATTTTTTTGCTCTTTTTGAATTACACATGATATCAATCGATTCTGTTGATTTCAATAAAAATTGTATGTTAGATGAATTAATTGAGGATGGAATAGTGTTGTTCCATCTGATCGAAAAATCGTTTTTCACAAGTTTTAAAATATTACTATCTGTACTTGATATTATAAAATCAATCGGATAATTGACATTTGCAGTATTTTTCTGTACAAAATTTAAACCATAATCGAAAATATAAGAAGAGGTATATATTTTTGTTTCTTTTTGAATATTCTGTAAATTATAAAAGATTTCATTGATTGATGTTGCTGTATTTGTTATTTGTAAAGAATTCCAAATTGAATTTATTATTTTTTCTTTACTATCAATCAAACCATTTTTATTTTCAACAAATTCTATAAATAATTTAATTATATTTATATTTCTTAAATCAATAATATTTTTTTGTTCGTAAATAAATAATGCCAATAAAGAACTTATAGTATCATAATTACTAATATACGCAATTGTATAATATATATAAATATCTAAGTATATATATAAATCTATTACGGATGTATACATAAATTTAGATAAAAGTATGTTTTGATATTCATAAAATTTATGGATATTCGTAAACTTATCTATTGTATTATATAAACTAAATGCTAATGTAGTAATAACATTGGTATCATAAAAATTTTTATTACCAATCTCTAAAATATTTTTATAAGTATATTCTGATTTGGTTGTAGATTTTGCAATTAAATATAAATATTCATACGATGTTACATTATCTATTTTCAATTCATATGATCCTGTTTTCGTAGAGAAAAAGGTATATAATTTTTCCTTACTCAAATTTTCGTATAATTCTATTTTATATTCATTATTTTGATGAATTTTTCCTAATAATATATTGTTTGATATATTATATTTTATTTTCCATCCAATCAGAAAGTATATTGGCTTAATATCATCTAATAATTGTAAATCATAATTATATTTAATCCACAATATATCATCTTTTAAAAAACCTTGATTTTTTTTTGAGCTATCATAATTGTGTATTCGTGTGCACAAATTGAAAATATTTCTATCTTTAATTTTTATAATTGTATTATCTATAATAATTTTTTCTATATTATTGAAAAGAGATACGTTACTATTCGAAATGAAACCATTTTCTTCAATTAATTCCGGATGATTATAAAAATCATATGTTTCTGTAACATTATACATAAAATATATCATAGATTGAAAAATAGAACCCACACATAATTTTGTAACATCTTTATTGAATGCATTATAAAAACTATTGTGATAAGCAATAGTTTCAAAATTAATACCGGGAAGTGTGTTTGTATTTGAAAAGAAATCTACATTTTCATTATTCCAGATATTTATTGATTCAATAATATTACTATTATTTAATAATAAATTACCTGCTAATATAGAAAAACAATATTTATGGTTAGCATCCGTTGACATAATATTTTCATTATTTCCAATATTTATGATATTTTCCGAAAATAAGTAATGATTCATTACTTTTCTTTAAATATTTATATACAGATGAAAATTTCAAAAAAAAGAAAGAACTGAGAAAATATCTATCTAAATAACATGAAGCTATTGATAATATTAATCTGTACAATAATTGTATTTTTAACAATCTATTTTAAAATTTCAGATAAAATAGAGTATAATTATGAATCATTCAATACTAGTCCATCATATATAACATATAGATATGTACCTACATATTTAGAAAGAAACCCGTTAGTTTGTTATGTTTCACATGCAGAAGCTTATATTGATAGAAGTTTTTTTGAGCAATTGTCTTTAGAATTACCTCTTAAAATAACAACAAAAGAGAATATGAAATATAGGTCAGATTTAGCAATTTTACCAGAAAGTATATTGTTGCAATATTCCACCAAAGATAATAATTTTGAATATAATTATTTATCTTATTTGAAAAATATGTCTTTTTTTTTACTTCAAATTAATAATATAAATTCAGAAATTACAGACTTTACAAATATTGAAAATAAACATATTTATATTAAAGGAAATGGATATGTTTCATTATTGTTTACTGAAATTTTTAAATATTTAAACATTACACCCAAAATAACATATTATAATACTGAATCGGAAGCAATTAAAGCCTTGCAGAACAATGAATGTGATGCAATTGCATGTTTACTAGAAAATCCAAATTTATTTATATTTGATATATCATATAAGTATTTAATAAAAATAATTCCTTGGAATCTAAATAGTATGAATTATGATATTTTAGGTTATTATTTAAGAGGATTGAAAAGAACTAAGATAGATCTCGCGAAGTATAAATATTCAGAATTAAAAACAGAATTAAATTCGGCTGGTTTTACCAAGGATTTACTAATAAATAAAAATTTGTCAAATGAAATAGTTGAATTAATTACAAGAGCTGTTTTTAAACCAAAAGGTATTTTAAGATCAAATGCAGTACAAGGCTCTTATTATATAAATTTTCATCAAGGTACAATAAATTGGTTAAAAAAAAAAGGATTGATATCTATAACTAATAAAAATGAAGACCCTTCGTGTGTTCTATTAGCTGGTAAATCACCATGTGTAGGAGATAATGCAAAATTTGCAAAACATATTTATGACAAAACTTTTTGGGGAAGCAAATTACAAAATGATCAAACAATGCTATCTTTTTTAAAAAAAACCTATAATAATAAAGATGAGTCAAATAATTATAATAAATATAATAAAATTTTAGAAAATAGTAATATATGCTTTGAAGATGTAAAAATAAAAGACAAAGAAACATGTGAAAAAAAACAATATCATTGGGACAAACCTTGTTTATTTAATGACGATTGTCCGTTTTATAAATCAAATACAAATTATCCAAATGAATTTGGTAAATGTATAGATGGTTTTTGTGAAATGCCTTTAGGAATAGAAAGAAAAAGTTTCAGAAAATATGAATCCAAAGCATTATGTCATAATTGTCCTTTTGAGAATCCGTTTTGTTGTACTAAAAATAAATTAATGTCTAGTCCGGATATTGCATTTGCAAATGATAGATTAGAAAGGTTAAAAAATAAAAAAGAATTAAATGCAAGAAAAATTATTGTATAATTACGCATTCGTCAAATAAAAAAATTTTTATTAACTCCTTGACCGTGACCGACTCTTGCGCCTCTCTCTAAATTTATTTAAGATAAAAAACAATTCCATAAATAATTTTTCCATAATTACCTATTGTATTGGAATTTTATTTATTTAAATTACTATATTATGGAAAAAACAATTAGAATAATTGTTTTTCTTACAATGTGTATTGGAACAAGATTAATATTAGCATACATCTCTAAAGGATTATCGAAACAAAATCTAAAACTGTCATCTTTTGTAGCAGTTATTGTTGCAATATCATTTATTACATTATATTTATTTGATTTAAGAAAATCTGGAATAGAAGCTTCAAATGGAATAGTTTGGTGGAATGTATTCAGACCAATACATGGTATTTTATTTCTTCTGTATGCTATTTATGCATTTAAAGGTGAAAAAAATGCGTATTATGTACTTTTAGTAGATGCATTTTTTGGTTTATTTGTATGGTTACACTTTCAACAAGCTTTTTAGAGAGTAGGTTAAACAAAAATATAAATAAGTTTTGCTAATGCTTTTGTTAAAAGCGTGATTAAATTATTTTTTGTATTTATTCACCGATATCTAATTGTTTTCTATTGAAGTCCGGTTCAATTGTAGATTGTTGCCATGGTGAAACTTTCTTTTGAGGGTTTGGTGGTTCTGATCTCAATTGCATGTTTGCGTTCCTAAGACTATTACCTACTGTGTTTATTCCACTGTGAAAACCGGCATCTAAAAAGTTTTGATCTTGAAGAGATCCATGACCGATTGGATTTGCTTCACTCCACTCGTTCGCCTGGTTTTTTGGTAGTAAATCCGAAGGATTCAAATTTCCTTTTGGAAAACACGAAGAAGGTACGGTATTTCCGCTTAAATCGGAGTTACCACTTAAATCGGATTCAACTCCCATTGGTTGAGAGGAATACTTTCCCTCCTGGATTGAACAGGATGGTATTTCAGAACCTGATAAATCGGTATCCAAATCAAAAGATTCTGTTAAATTATTCCGTTGAATGACATAACATAAAGAGAAAATTGCTATTACTAATAATAACATAATACCTATCTTTATACACATATTGTTTTTCATATTCTTACTTAAGAGCAAGAAAAAAAATTTATTTAATTTGAAATGGAAATAATTATCGATAATCGTGAGAAAAAATTAAAAGACCTATTTTTAGATAAAGTGAAATATGGCAATTTAGTTGTTGGAGATATACAGATCAAAAAATTACAAGATGATACTAATATTTTATGTCTAGAAAGAAAAACATTCTCAGATTTAAAAAAGTCTTTAACAGATGGTCGTTTTTCAGAACAAAAAAAAAGATTATGTGTATCTAATTTTATTCATAAAGGTTACATAATTGAAAAAGATAAAATTACTACAGATAAGAAATTTATAAATATACTTCGTCAAATAATTATAAGAATTCAACTTAAAGATAAACTTTGTGTTTTTATAACAGATTGTATAAACGATACTTTTAATTTAATAGAAGAATTAAAGAGAAAATTAGAAATCGACAGTAAATTATATATCACTACTAAAAATAAAATAGAAAATAATAATATTGAGTATATCAATACTTTATCTATATCTAAAAAAGAAAATTTAACACCAAATACGTGTTATATTATTCAGTTATCACAAATACCAAATATATCAAAAAAAACTGCTAAACTAATTGCCGAAAAGTATAATAATTGGCATTTACTATTAGAAGGAATTGAAAATGAAAAAGAATTTTTGAATAATTTAAAAAATAATAAATTTGGAAAAAAAAAATTTTTACAATTACGAAAATATTTGAATTGCACAAATGTTTAAAAATATTTTTATATTTTTTGGTTTTGTTTTTCTAATAATCTGATTCGCATTCATTAATTTATAGTTCTTGGTCATATTGGTCGCTTTATTTTTACATATTAAATGTTATTTAAAATTAATTACTCAATCATTTTTTGATAACCGGAACCAGTTTTATGTTTGATTTAGCAATTCCAACACTATTTCTACATTTGTGAACATCCTGATGAAAAATTTTCAGAATCATCATTTGTATTAAAATTTTGAAAGATACTGTCATTACATTTTTTTAATTCAAGTACGTTTTCTGTAGATTCTATATTATGAATTGGTTCCGGAAGAATTTCTTTCAATGCATTTTTTTTGGTATCATCTAAATAATTTGATTGTGGAAACTCTATGATGAATGCAATTATTAAATTACCCTTTTTGGTTGAAGTACATGGCATTCCTTCATTTTCAATATAACGGAATGGAATTTTACCATTTTGTAGCTGAATTAAATCTTCTGTTGTGGTTCTAATATTTAATACACGATCATCTAAATGTTTTATTGTAAATTTCACACCACATAAAGCTTCAACTAATGATATTTTCATTTTCATAATTAAATCATTATTTTTCAATACAAATGTTTCATGTTTTATAAGTTTAAATTTTATAACAATATCACCTGTAATTACATTTGGCAATTCATTACCTAATCCTTGAAATCTAATTTGGTCTTTAATAGACATTCCTTTTTTTATTTCAATTTCTAATATTACTTCTTTTTTCTTATATTTAAAAATTTTACCATTTCCACTACATCTTGCACATCCTTGATTTATTTCCTGATGAAATCCGGGTCCACGTCTAATTTGTTTTACATAGCCTGATCCATTACAATTGATACATGTAATTGGTTCATCAATTATAACTTGTCTCTGAATTTTTAATTTTTGTATTTTGCCAATGTATAAATCTTTTAATGTTATGTTTAATATATGAATTGTATCTCTACCTTTTCTTTTTTGAGGTTTCATATTTGCTCTTGAAAAAAACATATTAAATATATCATTTTGTCTTATGTCACTTTCATTGTTTATAGAATCCAGTCCAAATCTATCATATTTATTTCTTTTTTCAGAATTTGATAAAACTTCATAAGCGGTTTGTATTTTTTTAAATTTATCTTCATTACCTCCTTTATCCGGATGATGTTGTAGAGCTAATTTATGATAAGCTTTTTTTATATCTGAACTAGTTGCATTTCTTTCAATACCTAACTCTTTGTATAATGTATTGTCCTTATTAAAATTCATTATTATTAAATATAATTTATTTATTTCTTAAATAAAAACTATATAAGATCATTCACAATATAATAAAATTGATTAATAAATATGAATGAATCTATTGATAATTTTATTATTGGTTTTGGTAAATTAATGGGAATTACAAATAAATCAGAAATATCAGAAATTTTATCTGGTGAAAAAGAAGTTACGGGAGATATGAATGATATACAAAAGACAGTAGCAAGTTTATGTAAATTGATTAAAACATTATCAAAAACATCAGTTAAAATAACTGATAATATTTGCAGTAAAAATAAAGAATATATTAATAAAGGTCCACAAGGTTTACCAGGTAGACAAGGTATTCAAGGAGAGAAAGGAGAGAAAGGAGAGAAAGGGGAAGAAGGGAAACAAGGAGAGAAAGGAGAAAAAGGTGATATTATTTATTCAAAAAATAATATTTCATATTTTGAATTAGAAAATAATTTAATAAGTTCAAAACATTTAATTGGATTAAATGATAATAGTTCTAGTTCATACATGTTTGAATGGAATGACAAAAATGTTAATAACGAAGATAGATTAGGAAGAATTGTGTATTTAACATCTACAGGTACAATCAAATTAATTGATCAAATTGAAGAGTTAGAACTTAAAAACCCAATTGGAGTTATTGGGAAATCACAATTAATACATAATTGTTATTCCAATGAATGGTGTTGCAAATATTTGAAAGATCATCTAGGACGATATATTACAAAAAAGAAATTTGTTTGGACAAATAAAAAAGGAAAAATAGTAGAATCCATTCGTAAACCGGCTAAAGATATTTTATATGAAGAAAAAAATTGTAAAATAATAAATTCAGATTATGATACTAACATCAAATACTATAACCGAAATGAAAGAAAAGAATGGGCAAATGTAATCATAAATGGATATGTACCTAGTATAATAAAACCTTTAGATGAAATAGACGATAGATGGCTATTAACAAATATCATTGATGAAAATGAAAATATTCGAACAGTATTCGTAAGATAAATGTTTCATAATAAATAAAAATGACTAAATTTTTATTCTAATCTAATAATATTAGTACTTTTAATTCTAATCTAATAATATTAGTACTAATTAATCAATCACACCATGGTTAATATTCTAAAGTTTTTCCGATCTATGTCGTGTATGACTAAAAGAAATCTTGATGTGCAACCGGTCGTGTCCGAGGTCGATGTACAAAAAGACGTACTGCGTACTATAGAGGACCATATTCCTAAATTAAATGATGAAAACATAGTGCCACAACCGGTCGTGTCATCATTAACTCTGATGATGAATACAGAGTTAATGATGTTTCAACAAATGTGTTCTATGTTTGGAAAACAATTTACGATATCTTTAGCAACCGAATATTTGGACAAACTAAATTTTGATATAAGTAAAAGTGAAGTTAAAGAGATGTATTCAAAAGAAATATTTACTTTAATTACTGATTTTCGAGAAAATCGTATAGAACAATTACAAAAATTATTAGAAACTAATTAATATAAAAACTAACTAAAAAACTAAAAAAACTAAAAGAAAAACCAAAAAAAGTAATGCCACCGTATTAAGATATAATGCGCCGGGTCCTAAGTCCGAAATAATATAGCTGCAGAAGGCTTTTTTTTGTTATTTTTCAATTAAGAAGTAATGATTTATGGGTGTCCAGCGCCTAAAGAATGAGTTGGTCCCAAATACAAATAATATGTCGATCCTGCATAAAATTTAAAAAATTTTATCATTTTTTAAATTTTAGAACTAATTCAAAAATTACTATAGTCTAATATAATTTTTATGATAAATTTAATAGATTCAATTCCGTATGATATTATAATCAATGTCATTGAACCTTTTACAAGATCGATACAAAACAATAATCTTTTAAAAGACATAATTTCCTTTACAAAAACAATTAATTCAATTTATCATAAATATTGCATTAATTTATATAATATAATTAATCCACTAAACGAAGATATTAATAAATATGAAAAAACTATTATAGATAAACTTGCATGGTATTTTTTAGAAATTGATTTACATTGCTTCATAATACAATTTGAAATATATGACGGTTTTTTAGAATTGATAGATTTTGCTACAATTTTGAGGTTGATTCATATCGCAGATATACATAATATTGTAGAAAACTCGGAATATATCAGAACAAAAGGTGTTGTTTTTAAGTTGTGGGGATTTTTATCTATTGACCAGAGAAAACAATTTATGGAAATACACGATTTATTTTAATAGAAAAAAAACTGTACTTATTAAATTAAATCGACACAAAAATGACCTCCGCCCCGCACTAAAGTACGGGGCGTTATTTTGTTTTTTTTTCCTAAAAAAAATGCTTGTTTATGTTGTTGACAAAGATAACAATTCAAAGGATAAATTATTCTCCCTACACAGTTTTGTGAATAGAGCAAGCCTTTTTGTTTTTCCACTAGCTCTCTTTAATTTCCATTCGAGTTTTAAAGCGGGAATTTTGTCTCCAACTGTAACTAAAGCAACTACTTTCCATGGTCTACCGGACGATGTTCTTTTTGCACCACCACTGAGTTCACCATTATGTTGTCGTAAACGACGAGATATGTCTACGGTTGCTCCAACGTAGGTTCTGTTTGTGTTTTTCGAAAATAACAAATAACAAAACCACGTCATTTGTTTTATCCTGTACAGTAGAGTATTATTTTAATTTATCGTCAATATTTACTTATTCTCTATTGGGGAATAATGAGATTCAGCATAAGAATGCCAATTCTTTTTTGTTTTATCTATATGATTCAAATTTTCTGAATTTATATTAGTAGTAGTAGTAGTAGTAGTAGTAGTAGTAGTAGTAGTAGTATTAGTAGTAGTAGTTTTATCAAAGTTATCTAAAGTATAGTGTGATTCTGCATATGCATACCAATATTTTTTTGTTTTATCAATGTGATTTAATTTATCTTCAATCATATTAGTATTAATTATATTTTTAAAAGTGTTTATATACATCATCATTATTATCGTCGTTATCTTTATTTATTTTTGTGGTATTTTATGTATCTCAATAATATCAGTATTGCAAGCCTTTTCCTCCAACCGAAAATAAGTTACAGTTAACGCCGGAAATATTATCATAGCCATCCAAAAACTTATTGCAACCAAATTAGCTATGTATGATTCATTTGTAGAATTTAAAGCATAATAAAATCCGCTTCTCATAAATTCAATATTTGTGACTAACAAGAATATTCCAACAATACTAATTGGAACTATTAAAGAATTCATAAAAATGCTATATCTTTTTGGATATTTGCATTCTGAAGTAATTGCATAACCCATAAATACAGATAAGCAATAAGATAGTATAATTGCTACTACTAACAAAATATAACTAGTTTTGGTTTTATCCAACTCATTGTATTTAAAATATATTATTACTAGAGTTATTTGTAATATCAAATAAATAAGTGAAGATTGTTTCAATATTTGAAGTAACATATACGATGAATCATTGGGATGATTTTTGACAGACCATGTTATAATGACAACGATTAATATGACTATCGAAATTATTAATGCAATAATTTTTTCATTATATACTAGATCAAATTTTGGTTTCATACTATTTTCTTTAGATACTATGTTTTTTTCTATACTATTTTCATTCATACTAATATTATTATTAGTCTTACTAAAATCATCATTTACATTCACATTAAAATCTTGATTCATTACTTTATAAAACAGATTATTTTTGTTGAAATAATGTATATTGATATTATTTCCGATTTTGGATAAAAAAAATCTTTCTGCAGCTTTATTATTCCGGACTTAGGACCCGGCACATTATATTTAATGTGGTGGCATTACTTTTTCTTTTTTTTAATTTTTTTTAGTTTTTTTACTTTTTCTTTGTTTTTTAGTTTTTTTTGTTTTTTTTTATTTGTTTAATTTGTTTCTGCCAGTAGATTGACACCTACACAATGGCGTTCCTGATCTGAACAATGGTTACGATGGTTAAAAACGTTCTTCTTGAACGCTTCCACGGCACTCAAGAAGGATGCCTCAACGTCGTGCAGCACGGCATTAGCCATAACCTTGATGTCTAATATTCCTAATATTATGTTACTAGTAGCATTAATTCATAGGGACTAATCTATTCATAGGGACTAATCTTGTATTTGAAAACATAGCTTCCATATTTTCAACTTTGGATACATCCCAATAATTTAAGGATTGGTTGAAATTATTTGCACCATCAAACATATGACTCATATCTACTACATTGGATACATTCCAATTATTGAGAGGTAGATTGAAATTTTTTGTTCCCTGAAACATACCTTTCATATTTGTAACATTAGACACATCCCAATTGTTAAGAGGTTGATTAAAATATGTTGCATGTGCAAACATCTCCTGCATATTTCTGACATTAGACACATTCCAGTTAGAGATATCTTCATTAAAATTTTCATAATTTTTAAATAAAGAGTTCATATTTGTTACTTGAGATACGTTCCAATCTTGTATATTGCCAAATCTCTCTATAACAGTAAAGTGATTTTTATTAACTACAGCATAACGAATATGCGTATTGTTTAACGGTTCTCTAATACCAACTACCATTTTAAATTTATATACGTAATAACATAAATAATATTATTTTAAACTAATTATTTAATCATTTTTTATAATTTGTGTATATTGCGTTTTTTTAGTTTTAAATATTCCTTTTTATGAATCAAAATCATTTTCGTAAATCGTTTTTACACCATTTAAAGATATTTTAGATTAATAATTAATTTACGATTCTTCTTCATCAAATCAATATGATTCTGATTTATCTGATTCTGATTTATCTGATTCTGATTTATCTGATTCTGATTCATCTGATTCTGATTCTGATCCATCGTCCTCAAATTCGGAGTCTTCATCAGATTCCAATAAAGAAGACTCTTCATCATCACTTGTTAAGCTGTTGTTTATTATGGCAGCTTCAAGTTCTTCGTCGGGGATATCCGATAACATGGTCTTCGCTATATCTGTGGCGAATTGCTCTGTGAAAAGAATTGTTTGTTTTTTTCTACGCAAAGATCGACGCACTCCATGTCGATTGTAATTTGATGATTCGATAAGATTGACACAATCCAAATCAGATTCATCATTAGTAGTTGTCAGATCATCTTCTGTTTCGCTCATGTTATCATCAACAATAAAATCTACCAAAGATCCTTCAGAATCATCAGAATCATCTGAATCTTCTTCAGAATTTACGTCGTCATTATTATTATTTACAATCACGTTCTTTGTTTCATTTGATTTTGTTTCATTTTTCATAATAGCGGTAGTGGTTTCATATTTCAACTTTATGTCATCAGATTTAGATTCAGATTTAAAATTTTCCATATTTGTCACATTAGGAACATACCAATTATTGATAGGTCGATGTAAATATGTTGCATTACAAAACATTTCTGCTATAGTTGTCACATTACATATATTCTTATTTTTAATATTTTCATTTACATTCCGATATGTAATATCTCCATCAAAATTTGTAACATTATTGAAAGTGGTATCAAAAAATAATTCTATATTTGTTACATTCGGAACTTCCCAAATATATCTTTTTGCTAAAAGATTTTTTTTTGTATTTTTATTGTAATTTTTTACGATTTTATAAATATTTTCATCAGTTAATAAAATTGATGAGTAAGAAACTGGTAATTTTTCAGGTAGTAATTTCTTACAAATAGTTTCCTGAATAATTTTCTGTATTTTATCTCTATTAACAACTAAAGACATTGTATATCAATTTTTAATAAAAAAAAATATAAAACAAAAAATTTAATCATTTTTTTTGAATTTAATTATCCTTCTGCAGTTTTTTTCGGACTTGGGACCCGACACATTAAATAATAATATGGTAGCATTATTTCTTATTTTTATTTTATTTTGTTTTGTTTTTATTTTGTTTTGTTTTTATTTTTTTGATTAATTAGATTGTATGTATAAAGAATCTGAAATAACAATACTTTTCATAATTCTTTTTTGCAAATTTGTTAACACAGTATAAATATCCGCTCTTTGATATATATCTGCAATAGTCATAATTTCTTCGAAAATATTATGTACTTTTAACATAGATTTAACGAAATTCCCTTCATATAATATTGTATTAACAGAATTTTTTATGGTATTATAATCAATATTGCTAATCCACAAATAAACATATAATCCAAATTCTGGAGTTAATTTAAATGAAAAATCTCTAAGTCTATTTTCGGAATATAACTTTTCATATAACGTTTTTAAAATTTTAACTTCAGAATTTATAGAATTAATTAAAGATATATCGTTAATAATATCATTTAGATTTGTATCTGTATTATATTCTTCTTTATTCAATTCTTTTTCATCAACAAATGTACCAACAATGAAAGATAAAACTGATGAAAACTTTTCATCAGTGATATCAATTTCAGGATATCTGTTAAATAAATCAACAAAATATTCAATTGTTAAAAATGAATCGGTTTCATTAATGTGTGAACAAGCTTTACCTTTTAGAGTAACAATAAAGTTTTTTTCTAAATTAATATCTATATAACCATATTCTTTTAGAATTTCTTTTTGTATATTGCATGTATTGTTAACATATTCTTGTGTATCAATTTTATTTTTAAGAAGTTTTGTAATATCACTTTTACATGAATTATATAGCTCAATATTTTTTAAACTATTTGTATCAATTTTTTTTTTCATCTCATTCAAAATAATTTGATTTTTCTTTTTTTGTTTTGGTTTTAATAACGAATGTTTTTTTTCCAATTTTCCAATTTCATTAAATAGTGTTAGATCTGTTTCGGAAATATTTATATTATTTTGTTGTTTCTGAATTAAATCTATTTCTTTTTCAATTCCGATGAGTTCAGATGAAATTTCTTGATACATAAGTGTCGAATTAATAATATTATTCAACGAACATTTTTGATCAATACATCTCAACAGTAAAATAGGATCTATAACAAATTTAGAAGTAATACCCGAATTTTTACCTTTAATGATTTGAGCAATTTCCCCCAAAGTTAACATTTTTTTATTTGGCAATGGAAAATATATAACAGTACCTAAAATATCTTTACCACGACGACCAGCTCTACCGGACATTTGTACGTATTCCGAATTATGTAGTAATCTTTGAGTATTTCCATCAAATTTTTGCAATTCACTAAAAATTACAGATTTTGTGGGCATGTTAATACCAACTGAGAAAGTTTCTGTAACAAACATAATTTTAATAAAACCTTTATCAAAAATATGTTCAACTATTTCTTTTAATATTGGAATCAATCCGGAATGATGAATTGCAACTCCTTTTTGAATTAATTGTCTTAAGAACCAAACTTGTTCAAGTTGCATTCCTGATTCTCCTAAATATTTTTTAACAGAATAATCAAAGAATTTAATAGATTCGGTTTGTTCTTTTCCATCTAAAAATGAACGTTCTATCATTTTTGCTAATTTTTCGCATCCTTTTCTTGAAAAGTTGAAAAATAAAGCTGGAAATAAATTCCGTTCATTTAAACAGTTTAAAAAGTTTTTTAAATGTGTGTTATTAGATAATTGTTTTTTAACCGGCAAATTCGAATCCTCTTTCCAAATATTATAAATAGATTTATAATTTTGTTCATTAAAATTATTTTTACTTGATTCAAAAATTCTTGTAAAATTTTCATTCCAATATACTTCGTGTACTAAAGGAACTGGTCTCACATTAGTTGAAAATATATCACATTTCTTATTTTTAATTTTCTGAACCCAATTTGTTAAATTTTCAGGATTTGGTAAAGTTGCACTCAACATTACTAATGTTATATTTGAAGGCAACATTGCAATTGTTTGTTCATATATAGTACCTCTATCAATATCACGAATATAATGTGTTTCATCTATAATCAGTGAATCAACATCTTCAAATTTTTCGATATCAGTATGTAACAAATTACATATAATTTCTTGAGTAGCAACAACAACGTTTGCGTCCGGATTCACTTTGATATCTCCAGTTAGTATACCAACATTTGTATAATTAAATCTTTTTTGGAAATCACCAAATTTTTGATTACTTAATGCCTTTATAGGAGTTGTATAAATTGCTTTTTTACCCTTTTTCAAAGAATTTGCAATGGCAAATTCTCCAATTGTACTCTTACCTGCACCGGTGTGACTACAGCACAATACATTTTCATTATTTATAATTGCTTTGATTGCATTAATTTGAAAATCATCCAATTTATAAGGAAATTTAATTATATTCTCAATATATGATTCGTTCATATTTTACAATAGTATCGTATTTTATATTATGGTAATAGTCTTATTTTATATATGTTATTTAATCATTTTTTTTAATATATAATGCAAATTCTAATTAATAATCATATTCTGTTTGCGTGTGTATTTAAAAATTTATAATAGGTAGACCACTTGTATTAACTATGAATTCCGCATCATAATCAATAGCATCTTCATCTAAATCATATGTACCAGATGTACCTGTCGTACCCATTTCTTGTCCTGTGTTTTCAAGTTTATGTCCATAAATTCTCATACGTCCTACTTTAGCAAATGCTGCACCGGTTGAATTTCCAGATACAGAATGGTCTATTTGAATTGTAAGTGTTTTATAAAGTTTTGTAGAATTAATATTATAAGTTGTTCCATTATTACTTCCCATATCACCACTATTACTATATATTAATTCATGAGGAACATATGTTGATATTGAATTAAGAGGGAACATTCCATTTGTATCCCATTCACTTGGTTGAACTATACGTGTAAACACTCTTAAATATTCTAATGAAGTTACTCCGGGTGTTCCATTTGGTTGATTGTTTCTACCGTCCCAATGACCTTCAAATGCGGTTAAGTAAAGTTCATACTGACCGTATAAGCGAGCATTTGGATTCGATGAACCCCATTTACCTGCATTTAAATAATTATTCCAGGTTTGATGTGTCTCTGCACCATGTGGTGTTTGGACAACACTACATTGTTTTTGATCAATCCAAAATTGCTGAGCGGTCGATACTGTTCCATTCAAATAATTCTTAATATCTATCGTCCACACACACTTAACTTTTGTCCATTGATTTGAACTATCAAAAAAATCAAAAACAGAAGCATTCCATTTAGTACTAAAATGCCCTGCAGATCCCGCTATGTACGTAAAAATTCCGTCATCTGTTTGCTGAATCGAAAATCCACTATGTACCTGACTATATGAATTTCCTAAAGTCGAAGAACGTGAATGCAGGAGATCATGAACCGTGGTAAAATTACTGTCCCATGCATTAAGTTGAATATCGAACATAATGGTAAGTTGTTGTTTGTCGAAGCAAGAACCGTCGCCAAAATGTTTAAAACTAATTAATCTTTTACTGTATAACATATCAGTATTAGTATCATTTGGTGATTCCGAAGTATTATTAAAATCAGATGCATTACCTCCGCGATGATATGCTACTGGTGCAAGAGATGTATCTTGATCATCCATACTTCCATATAATGACCATCCTCTTGGTCGTTTCCAAAAATCACCACCAGTTGTAGATATTATATTAACTGATTTAAATTGAATAGGAGTCGGAAAAGTAATTTGATTCCAATAAGTGTGCTTGGTTCTGTCATGACGATGAGTATATTCTCCTAAACCAGAATACCAACTTGGATCACCTCCTCCATAACCTAACAAAGCAGCCATACCGTAAGTTCCAGCCCACCAGAAACCGTTACTCTCATTCGGATAATAACCGTATCCAGGTGTAAACATATGTTCAAGTGTACCATACGTGTTACCGCCCATGGTATGGCCATCCCACCCTTGTACTATTTTGAATTCAGTTCCGACACTATCTGTGAAATATCCTACTCGAATTGGATGTCTTATTCCATTCGTAGTACCAGTGAAGCTAGCAGTTGTTGGTTGTGTGACAGTAATTCCGGAAGGATTTGATAACCAAGATGATAATGTGTGAGATCCAGTTTTTGTTTGGCCAGACGAAGTATTAATAAGTTCAACTTCACTTGATAATGTATATTGGGCGGTTATGCCTTCTATTATAGATGTAGAATAAAGCACTACCTCATGAAGATTTGTGTGTTGATTACCTGAACCGTTTGCTTGAAATTGTGTTTGCATTTGAATCTTATAATAAGTGTAAGAACCTTGCACATTAGCAGCAATATCAAAGGTTTTACAATTAACGCCATTACCAATATCTGCAGCATTAGTTGTTGAAACCCAGCCTGTAGACGTGTTTGCGTTGTGAAGCAGGGTAAAAGTTGAGTTATCGTTGGACCCATATAGCCAAACTTGATGTGGATAAGATTGCCACACAGTATTACCACCATACCACATTCGATACCTTGCTATTGTTTTAGCAGTTGGAAATTGAAACGTAACAAATTCAGTCTCATTTGCGGATGTTGCCGAACCGTGCCATTGTCCAGTTGTCATACTATTATTAAAAAGCATGACACCTGAAGGTCCATACGTAGGGTGGTTATCATTCCATAAGTCAATCGATTGCGTAACACTCCCCTCTGCGCCTCCAGTGCCGCGTAGTCCATTTACTCCACCAGCTTCTTCAACATAATATGCTACTCCTTCCGGTTCTGGTTCTGGTTCGGGTTCGGGTTCGGGTTCCGGTTCGGGTTCTGGTTCCGGCTCGGGTTCGGGCTCTGGTTCCGGCTCGGGTTCAGGTTCCGGTTCAGGCTCGGGTTCGGGTTCCGGTTCAGGCTCGGGTTCGGGTTCAGGTTCCGGCTCAGGTTCGGGTTCAGGTTCTGGTTCTGGCTCTGGTTCCGGCTCGGGTTCGGGTTCCGGCTCAGGTTCGGGTTCGGGTTCAGGTTCCGGCTCAGGTTCGGGTTCAGGTTCCGGCTCAGGTTCGGGTTCCGGTTCCGGCTCAGGTTCGGGTTCAGGTTCCGGCTCAGGTTCGGGCTCAGGCTCTGGCTCAGGTTCTGGTTCCGGCTCCGAATTTAGAACGATAAAGTTGTTCCCGGTATTTGTAGTATGAGTAGAACTATAATTCACATTGAATCCTCGATCTTCTAAAACACCCAAAGTCATGCTTGTTACATAGGTATCAAAATTTAATATTCCTGTCATTACTTCATTAGTGAATACTGGATGCGGTCTGAATTGAGGAGGTCCAAGACTTCCTGAAGAATTATTAAGTACTACGAATTCTATTGATTGGTCATTATCAAGTCCCTCCTCGAAATGATAGTATGCTGTTCCTGCACCAAAATCATCTTCAATTGGTATGCCAACTAAATTTTCAAGAATATACGAAGTAGGATGTATTACTGCGATCTCTGATTGATTTGCTAGAATTACATTCTTATATTCACGGAATCCAGCTGTTCCAGTATAATAATAACGTTGATCGTCATTCGTTTCGGTAGCAAGATCCGTTTGATCTGGCCACATACTATTGGAATTCCAACTTGTACTAAGACCAATACCTAATATATGCAATATTTCATGTATAACTACACTAACAACTGCGTGAACAGGTGCATCGTTTAATGTAAAACCAGTTGCATAATTACTGTTAGTAAGAATATCTGAATTAATTACAATTTGTGCTGTACCAGCATTATTTCGAGGCACAGCATAACCCATAACACCAGCATCAAGTACTTGTTCTTCAATTGTTATTAGTTCATCTGCATCAGCCGCAGCTTCAGTCTCCGAATTGTATCCTATAATTAAATCATTAACACAATTAATAGCGTAATTTCCATAAGTTATTAATTCATTTGATGGTGAATTTACGAAAAGAATATTTACCGCATATTCGGATTCCGGTTCCTGTTCGGGTTCCGAATCTGGCTG
>Ga0099799_10065_pt1 | contig 31860 bp, 17 predicted proteins | sample Uncmet6_SortLC_1_FD_89033 | JGI IMG/M metagenome (GOLD analysis project Ga0099799, IMG submission 89033) | Marine eukaryotic communities from CALCOFI LINE 67, Pacific Ocean - CN11_C50_N6_SortLC_1 | ecosystem: Environmental > Aquatic > Marine > Oceanic | place: Pacific Ocean: Monterey Bay...
CTGCTCAGGGAATGGCATGCGCTGGCCACCGACCGCCGTGCCCCTCAGGCACCCGATCTCGACCGCGGAATCTGGCTAGTCAAAGGGGCGCGCTCAAGTTAGCTGTTACCGCTAGTTACCGCTAAGTACCGCTAGTACTGGCAAGCAAGTTATAATATATATTGAAAGTCAACGTCTTCCTGCTCGTCCTCAGACTCGTTGTCGCCTTCCTCGTCATAACATCCTTGTTCTTCCCCGTGGTCGAAGTCCTCGTAGTCAGGAAGCGAAGCAGCTTCGCCAATGGGCTTGGCACGAAATCTGCCGCAGATAACTTTTCGCCTCCACCGCGGGACGTGAAATTGGGTGTCGCTCAAATCGATGTCTCCGTAATGCTCGCGTCTCACCAGCAGCATGGTCCCGTGCGTCAGCCGCCCCATGGTCCTGCCATGATTGTACCCGACGGCGTCCCGAATCGTCTTCATCCCGTACCGCCCCCAAAGCCTGCACCGCAGCTCGAACACTGCGTATTGCCTGTCGAACGATTGGATCTGCTTGACCCGGGGGTAGCTGACGAGGTACAGTTCGTCGTACTGCCGATCGGTGACGCAGTAGGGGTTGGATTTGAGGAACCATTCGCCACGAATGGGCAATCGATCGGGAAGATCCCCGGGCAGCGGAGAGAGGACGAAGGTGCCGTCTGGTTCAAGTGCGAGGGAACAAGAAAGGGTCGACTTCCGCTTCCTGGCCCTCCCGACGGTAACGATCCCTTCCTCCTCACCCCCCTGGTTCTGAACTGGTGGGAATAATATCTCGTCCAGGATAGCCCACCGATCACGGCGCGTCATTTTTAGGCTCCATTTACCTATGGCCATGTCGTATCCATTCAATAGATGCGCTTGGGACATGATTGAGACGCCGTCGCTGCTCTGGCAGATCATGAGACAGCAACAGAGAGCACAGATAATGCTTATGATATCAAAGCTTATCGCCCTTTCTCGGGGGCGTCGCCTACGCCGAGGTCGGAAATTGCTCTCAAACATAGATGGGGGGGTTGAGATGTGAGGTGCTGAAGCAGGGTGGGACCTGAAAACATGGAGTGATGGATGACAGGTCACGAATGACGGTTGACGGGATGAAATACGAGCTCGTAATGTTGATGAGGCGACGGGTGACGCGGGATGGGGATGGGTGATATTGTGATGTTGAGAAGCGCGCGCACGCGCAGCTCAAATATATTACGAGCTCGTACTAGGAGTACTCTAGAATGCATAATACGACTCGTATGCATACTACGAGTCGTAGACTAGTACTAGTTCTAGCTAGTATCCATACAGTACGAGCATACTAGCTATGTATGCATACGTATTGTACGAGTTTTTCACATAGAGTACGAGCTCGTATATTATATATATATAATATACTCTACTAGTATGCATACTACTCTAGTACGTGGTGTACACGTGTACACGTTGACGTGTATCCGTAGACTGCAGTATGTATGCATATGCATACTCTAGCTAGTACTACTCAGTGTAGAGTAATATGCATAATGTATGCATACGTGTACGCATAGTCTATGGTAAGTGTACTACGAGTCGTACGCTTGTAGAGTATACATACGCGTGTACACTGTACAGTATGCATACCGACTAGTTGTGTATCCATACGTACTACTAGAGTAATACACGTACGTGTAAGCCGTACTACTACTACTGCTCGTAGTACTAGAGTAGGAGTACTACTAGAGTAGAGTATTAGTACTAGCTACTACTCTAGTAGTATGCACATAGTACAACCCCACTCCTAGTAGATTTGTTGTGAATACGTGCGTGTACTACTAAAACGTCAGTGCCTAAAAAATATTAGAAATTTAGGTTGATATTATTGGTCCACTTTTTTTTGTGCGTCACCGAAGTGCTCCCGCAAATCCCCTTATTTTTATCAATGTAATCTTATTCCTGGAATTTGATGACAACTTACATCATCATTTTCAGTCCTCTATCATTTTTGCGACATTGATTGCGCTTGCCAGGGTGTGTCCAGGGTGGCGAGGGCTACTACTAGTAGTATGTATGTATTTTTCCTTTATTTCCCTCGAAAGATGATACTTACTCTAGCTAGTAGAAGTAGTAGTAGAACAATATACGGAAAAAATACTAGCTATGCATAGTAGAGTAGTATTTTGGACGTGCTCATGCGTCTCTCGTATAAATGGTCCCTCATTTTGGTTGAAAAACAGAGGGTTATATTTTCCTCGCATGCGTGGAGTGTACGTGCGCCAACCAATACTAGCTAGTAGATCCAGACAGACAACGCAGAAGCAAAAAAGATCACACAGTTTTGGGCCATGGCGTCGTTCCACCCTGGCTTTACCAACGGGCTCCTGCACCCCCCCACTGTAAGGAGCAGTTGCGCTGCACCCCCCAACAGTATCATTGGGGACGAATACCTCCGATGCGGATGCTGTGGCTTCGCAGGATGCGACGTGCGGGTGCTCGGTTGCGGGTGCACCCTCCACACGGTGAGTTACCAATATCCAATATTCTTTACTCTCTTTCTACGCCGGAATCAGTATCTTTACAACGAAAAAAACCGTTTTATGTGGAGTACGAGCTCTTACGGTACTAAATCGCTGATAACAAGTGCTTCGAGCGGGCAATCCTCCACTGTATTCTGACGGTGCCGTCGCGCCTCTCCCAGGCCAATCCAGCCCCCATTGTCTTTCCCATTGGCTGCTTGGATTACACATCGCCTGGGGGAGGAGGGTTATTTGCGAACCAAGTCCAAAAGCTGGAGCCCGGTACAACAGTTGTATCGGGGGTCCCTACTGCTACTACCTAGTATTACACGTGTTCGGGGTCGGTACCGCCAAGATTTCCGGGCGTTAAAAGCGCGTGGCGGCCTTGGGCCCATATCCCTTTCGAAGAATCGATTGGCGCAGTATTTCTCTTCCATGCGAAAATTATTCGAAATGCCGATTACTGACTCTCCAATTTCCCCCACATTCCTTCCTACCTTCTAAATCTCAACAGCGATGCGTCCCCGTTATGGACCAAAGCCCTCTCAAGGCGTGCCCCAGCTGTGGCGGCAAGGTCAATGGCCTAGTTCTTTTTCCTATGAACTTTTTGGAGGTCGACCGTGCACGCAAAGCAGCGGCATCCCTCAAGAGCGCCAAGCGCAATCGCAATCGTAAGCGCAAGGGATCGATGTCGTCCGATGGGCCCGCCCCTAAGGTCACCAAGGTCTCTTTCGATCAGGACGCAGCCGAGGGCGCCTCAAAGGATGGTTCTTCTGTTCAGCGCCGCACCGGTCGCTGGACCAACGAGGAGGTTGCGTTCTGCGATAAGCTCATGGAAAAGTTTCGCATGGGCCAGCTCCCCGTCGTGGAAAAGGTCAAGATGAACGAGCTCCTTGGCAACATGCTCTTGTCAAAGCAGTCGCGGCTGACCAAGAAGATGAAGAACGCCAAACTTAGCTCTCAGACCTACCAGCGAAGCACGGGATTCATTGCCGATCACGCCGAAGCGCGCCTCTTCTCGCAGCTCGAGGAGTCCTTCTTTAAGGCCATCCAGTGCCAGCAAGAGCAGGCCGAGATCCGATTCCACATGCAGAAGGAGTGGCGTGAGATGTTCACAAGCATCTGCGTCAAGTTCGGGCAGCCCCTCGATGCCGACGCGTGGCTGAACTCCGTCGAGGAGATGGACCGCCGCAATGCCATGGTCAAGGACGCCGCCCGTATCGCCAGAAGGAAGCTCATGACTGGCATGGCGCTCAACCACGACTCCAAGAATATACTTGAAGGCGTTTTTATTGAACAGACCCACGCTGATCGCGCCCTGACCGCGCAGAGCGTGACGGCCGCTGCCAATCTCGGTTCCCTTGAGGAGTTGGCAACGATCGACAACGACGAGCTTCTTGCCCTCCTTGGGGACACAATATGCGCCGACGTGACAGGAGATGCTCCTGACGATATCCACATCAAGTCCAGCTCGCTTCATGGGTCCCCTTTCCTCGGGAAGGTCTTGGGTTACCTGCAACGCCACGGTGTTCCATTTGAGCACGTCGACGCCTGGGTACCTTCATTTGTCTCTGCCGATGGCGCAGATGGGTCCGAGCAGCTCTGCCGGTTGTGTTTTGCTGGGTCAGCCACGACTGATACGCAGATTCCCGAGAACAATGGACACGCTATAAAGATCAACGCCGAGAACCGGTTTCATTTCCACGCCTTCGGCGACTATAGTCAGAAGTTTTCCTTCGACATTGGCTGTGGCCTGCCTGGACGTGTGTACCAGGCCGGCATTCCCACGTGGGAACAATCGGTCCAGAATGCTCCTCTAAACTACTTCGAGCGCAGTGGCGGCGCGAAGCAATGGGGCATCAAGACTGTTCTGGGAATTGCCATCCCTAGCCCCAACGTCGGCCGCATTGTTCTCGTACTCTATTCTCGACACAATCGTGAGAAGGACCAAGAACTTGTTGGCAAGCTTCAGGACGAGTTCACCAAGCTCATGCCGTCTCCCAAATGGAAGCTTGTCGTTGATATGAGCCCAGCTCCCCCCCCCAGTTCCTCTCGGGACACCCACGATGACGTCTGAAACTGAGCATGATGCCATTCAATCTTCTGTGCCGGCCGCCGCTCCAACTCAGGATTGCTCCATGGATGTGAAAATTAACGAGATCATCTCCATTCTCGGGGAGCATATGCCGTCTCCACATTCCTCAAGTATCGTGGACGTTTCGAGCTTCATGTCGCTTCGTCTTATGCTCCTGAGGGATTCGAGAACCGCCGCCGAGGAAGAGCTCGTGAGTACTATAATTGGGTCGTACTCATCCTACAAGACTTCTGGCCGGTCAAGTGCCGACATCGGAGTTATGCTTGCGAGGGATTACACCTTCCTCTCGCAGCTGAACGAACAACCCTCTGGCATGGCCACCCCGACGCAAATATCTTTTTTGGCCTCAGCGCCCGCCGATGACTTCCTCTACAAGAATTCCCCGACTTTGACCCCGATCGAAACTTCGATCGACCCTCCGGTCAACCCTCTGTCTGAAAACACCCCAGACATGGTATCAGTCGTTTCGAACTAAGGGCTGGGCGCGCTATTTTATCATTTTTTCAAAGTTCGATAACGGGCATTTTTCTTTTGCCCGCCACTTTTTCCAAGCCGGATTTCTGTACATATGCATGCACCTCCGGCACATTTTTCTCTCGAAAGCCGAGCCAGTTTTTAAACGTTCATATCATTTGGCTCCACAATGACCATAGCTTTCACAATTTTGCTTTTTCACAATTTTGTCATTTAATAAGACACAAATTTATACATTAGCGAATTCCTTTGCAGTGTCTTTTAAAAAATTGGAACTCGATGCGCGGAACCATGATCGACAAAATTGGAACCAGCTCCTACAGACAAATAAATGACTTGATGAATCAAACTCCATGATGACTCAAACCCCAACCCCGAGTGGTACTTGACGTGTGGACGACCTCGTAAGTAAAAAAAATTTGCGCGTGCTCACCGTTGACCGCCAGCTCCTGCTACAGAATCAACCCCGGCAGAAGGATCTAACATTTGCGTCAACCCGTGGGAGAAAGAATATCCTCCAGATATGCCGGGCGCGGGCCCAGGCAACTGTATCGATGGTAGGCTGTTTGACATCGAACCAGAAAGCCCGTGAACTGCAAGGAGAGGACTCGCTCCGATAAGCCCAGGGATAGGTGCCGAATTCGAAGGATGCTGATTATTAACGTGGTTTGCCACCATAAGTGATACCTCTTTCATGCTATCTTGCCTGGCATTGTTCTGCGGGGACTGCTGCTTTAGGAAAAGGAAATCACGCGCAAGCATCAAGGCGATATCCTCCTTCGCACGCCCAGAGGCCGCGTATGACGAATAAGAGCTGAGAAGTGTCTGAATAATATCAATGTTCGCAACATTCTTTCCCGACTGAAGCAGGAGTAGGCGAAGGGACATGAAGCCTGGTAGATATTGCGAGATGGGCGACGACGGATCAGAGGGCATATGTTCGCCCAGAAGGCTGACAACTTCAGCGATGCGAGCGTCTTCGCCATCATTCGCGGAGCCATCCGTACCGCCAACAGCCACTTGCTGCTGTGCAGCCGCATTTATCAGATTGTCAGCCTCGTCTCCAACATCGACAATGAGTTTCCACTTTGGCTCAGGCATGAACTGTATCAGTAGCAATCAGTGGATGATGTGATGGTGAATGACATGAAGCGATTTGAAAGTGGCGGGGGGTGAGAACGAGACAAAGACAAACAACATTCACATGTACCTATACCAAGCAAACAAACAAACATTAAGGAAAACGTTCTCCTTACCTTGGCAAAAATGTCACAGATACTTCCCACAAGGTTATGATCTTTGGGACGGTCGAACAAAGAGTAAAGCACAACGACAATGCGTCCAACATTGGGACTCGGGATCGGAACGCCCAAAACCGTCTTGATGCCCCACTGGACGGCTCCTCCGCACCGTTCAAAATGATTATGAGGGGCATTTTGTACGCTCTGCTCCCAGGTGGGGATGCCATTCTCGTAGACCCGACCGGGTAAGCCGCATCCGACATTAAAGGAGAATTTCTGGCTGTACTCTCCAAAGCCATTGAGAGAAACCTCATCTTCCTCTGATAAGAGCTCTGGCGGGGCCAATCCATCTTCGCTACACTTGATGTCAGTCGTGACGCAGCCAGCAAAGCATAGACGGCATTTCGCCTCGCCAGCGTCCTCGGCACCGTTGCTGGGGACGAACGATGGAACCCAAACATCTATGTGCTCGAAAGGCACCCCGTTACGTTGCATGTAGTCCACGACTTTCCCCAAAAACGGAGAGCTTTGATCGTATGGTCTCCGGGTGCGCCGTTTTAGTGTCTTGGGTTTCCCCGCAGTGAGGAACTAGACAAGATCATCAGTATCCATTGGTGGTTCCCCACTGGTGTGCAGCCGATCGATATAGACGCCTGCTGCTGTATTCCGACCGTCCAGCGTCAGAGCGTTGCTCATCATTAGCCTCCGACGAGCGCTTCGGGCCTGGTCCCGGGAATGCGACACTCTCCGATCCATCTCTTCCACCGAGTTAAGCCACGCTTCGGCGTCAAGGGTCTGGCCAAGATTGACGCAGCATGAACTGAAAAGTTCTCTCCACTCTTTCTGCACGTGGAATTTCATCTCGGCCCGCTCCACCGGATTCTGGATGGCCTGGAAAAATTTTTCCTCCGCTGCTGCGAAGTCTCTGGCCTCCTGAATATTTGTGATGTATCCGCTTGTTCGGACAAAAGCCTTTTGACTCAGACTGGCATTCTTCATCTTCTTTGTTAGACGCGATTGCTTGCTCTTTAGTATGCTGCCCAGGAACTCGTTCAATTTCACCTTATTTTCGACGGGAAACTCCCCCGAAGTGAACTTTGAAGTGATCACGTCGACGTAGGATACTTCCTCTGGCGTCCACCGGCCGGTCCTCCGTTCCGTCGGGTCAGATAACTTTTCGTCCGAGTCTGCCCCGCAGCCACCGCCCTTGGAAGACTCTTTCCGCTTTCGTCCCTTCTTCTTCCCGGGATTGGCCGCCACCTGCCTCCGCGCTTCATCAATCTCATGGAATGACATGGGGATCAGCTGGATTCCCGTTGATGGCTGTTTGCACACAGGGCATGTCAGCAGAGGAGGAGCGTCGGGTAGCGAAGTGCATCTCTGCGGGGGCGTGAGGGTAAATTTAAATGGAGAGGATAGAAACAGATGCTATAAGATTATAATGAATTCATGGAAGATGTCGCAGAGGGTGCCGCAAATTGTGATCCGGGAGAGGAGATGGGGTTTGCATCCTGGTGTCACAATTGCAAAAGAACCTATGCTATGTGCACTTGTCTATTACCGACAACGATCTTTCACATGCAGCTCGTACCAGTTTCACATGACATCAAAGGGAACACCAGCACAATTTGAATGGAATACCCAGCTGGATCAACTCACCGCATGAAGGCAGCAGCCGCAACCGAGAATTTCCAAGTCGCATCCGCTAAAGCCGCACCGGGCGCAGGATCTCGTGGGGTAATCAGAGGGCATAAGAGCAGACGATACTGCCATTGCCGATGGCGCTTCCGCAGCTCCAATGGCTTCCTGCATGCCCATGTTCATTTTCTGCGGGGCCCCAATGCAGATGCACTAATTGGGTGCGGCCAATTGCCAGGCATATGTAATGCGAGGGGCCGTAAATAGAGTTCGCAAGAAGCTTTTGGGTCTGTGCGTCGAGGTGTGGAGATGGTTCCGGAATTTAGGATTTTTCGAGAGACTTCCCAAACTTTGACGGAACCGGCTGCCGGAACTTCATGTTCTATCCAGATTGAGGGGTTAGTGAGCGCTCTAGGGATACCCCATAAAAGCTAAACATACTACTATTAGGAGTATAGTTCATTCCTATAATATTTTACACATGTTAAGAGTGATCCCCCTAATATATTTTATTTTCCCCTTTATGTTGCACTAATCTCATCCGAATGCAAAACTCCTGACACGGTTGGGAACTTACTGGTTCTGGAAATTATTGAGGGTTAGGGTATGCATACTCTAGTACGCAGTTACTATGGATAGTACGAGAGTAGTGCCCTTGCGGCCCAAACCAGTGTACTCTAGGTAGAGTACTAGAGTATGCATCCCAGAAGCGGTTGAATGGTGTAAACCCGGTTAAGTTTAACAGGCAGACTCTTAGCTACTGTTGTTGTGTAATCGGTAATCGGGTCATCGGCCACCGGAGTCCCGTCACCTTGGGATAGCTCACGATGATTCCTCCCGAAAAATCCGGGTGGGTTAATCTGGGCCAGGGTGCCGGAAGGCCCCTAAGTCCTACTACTAGCTAGAGTATGCATACTAGTCTAGTACTAGAGTACGTATGCATATTTGGATATTATGCATACTATACGAGCTCGTATGTATTACTATGCATACGAGCTCGTAGCTAGCTAGTAATAGTACTAGAGTAGTAGGCGCCTCCTCCCTACTAAGAAATTTACTTATTCTGTATGCATACAGTAACAATAGCTAGATAGCTAGTCCTACTACTCAGTAGTAGTACTAGAGTAGCTATTTGTTTACTACTAGCTCTACTATAGTATATGCATACATACTATTTCTCTAGTAGTAGTATGCATAGTATGAATAATACTAGAGTAGTACTACGAGCGTACTGTATGCATAGGCATGAGCATAAAAAGGAGTATTTACTCTCTCCTACTACTGTAGTGGTATTTTTTACAGGAATTTACTCCAGCGGGGGTGAATTTGGAGGTTTTGTTACTCTAGCGGGGGTGAATTTGCTCCGTATATATTTATTCAGACGTCGTATAATCAGCAGTTATCTACTTCCCACTGTGCGATGCTGCCATCTTTTTGTCTTCGTCTTCGTCTTCGCTGCCACTGCTGCTCAACACGACGACCACTTGCTCGAATGGGCACACACCACTACGATGGCCCAGATATTCGGGCCCAACTCGGCCTCCTGCCTTGCATTTCTTGCACAGTAGGTGCGCTCTTTCAGACCCAAAATACCCCCGCTAGAGTAACAAAACCTCCAAATTCACCCCCGCTGGAGTAAATTCCTGTATTTTTTATGAAAGATGAAATTAGAGTCTACAGTGTCCCTTCTTGAAGAAAGAACAATTATCATCGACGACGTTACATGTGGCGCGCAGAGGAGTCCTGTTCAAATACTGTATAATTTTCATCGACCTAAATAAAGCTGGTTTATACCTTTTTTAGTATCCCCCTTCCTTGTAACGTCATGCAATGGAACTTGCCATAATCATTATTGTCATATCTCTACTGCCAATCATTCCTGTTGCTGCCAAAGCGGTTTGCGTCAGTTCGATGGATCTGCTTTGCCACAAGTGCGCCTATAAGCAAAGCAATTGAATGCTGCGGTCAATCAATGCAAGTCGCAGTGCGTTTGATCCAGCTGTCCGACAAAGGCGAAACGGCGTGCCTCCCCAAAACTTGGTCCGTTCCGCTCGAATCACACCGAAATGTGGACAGCCTCCACCTTCTTGGTAACCTCCTCCGCGTTCACCGCAGCGGATCCATCTCCATCCTCCTCCCGAACAAGCGGCTTCCGCCCTCCCAGCTGGCACCTCATGTCGTACGCGTCCTCCCCATCCGCGTAGTAGCCCTTCTCCACGTCGTTGATCTCGTACTTGAGGGTTTGGGTGTAAAGGTGGAAGGCGGCACGGTTGCTCTCTCGAACGTGGAGGCTGACGTACTGCGCGTCGAAGACCTCCCCCATCTCTATCTGGCTCCGCCTCATGAGGGCCGTGGCGATTCCCCTCTTCCTGTGCGTCCTCAGCACGGCGAGGCTGGTGATGTGCCCGTGGCGGGGCTTGGCGTCCGGATCTTCTTCCAGCTTGGCGAGGACGTAACCGACGATCCTTCCGTCGTGGTCCTCGGCCACCCAGAGGAGCTGCGGCCACGAGAGCATGTGGTAGAAGTAGTACTTCATCTGGTAGTTCTCCGGAAGGCACCACAGGTTGGTCTCCTGCATGTGGGGGAGGTCGTTCACGGTCGCCATGCGGATGCACACCATGGTTGGCAGGCTCCAGAATGCAGGCGGTACGCGCGGGCGGACGGGGGGCGGTATATCGGAGCTGCGGGAGATGGGGTCGCTGGAATGGGTTGGAATCGAGGGGCGCGAGCGAGTGCTGATGGAAGAGGTTCGTACGCGCGCGCGGGGAAGGTCCAGTTAACCGGGCTACAGACTAGCGACCGCCTAACGCCATTGCCATGTTACGCGCAATGCGCATGGTACTTCGGACGGCACTCACTAATACTAGCTAGAGTATGCATATTATACATAATATTAATACATACTACTAGATAGTATGCATACTACGACGTAGCTTGTTCTACAGTTAGTACTGTAGCAGGAACCGTCCGTCCGCCGTCATAACTAAATTGTGCTTAGAATCTACGAGTAGTAGAAGCTTGGATACTACTCCTAGTAGTATGCATACTGTAGTATGCGTCCATCAAGGGATAAAGAGTAGAAAATCGAAAGCTCCAAACAAAATTAAAAAAAAATCTAGTAGGCATGGTGAGAGGCGGCAACGGGCACGGCCGAGGACGACCCCGGTCCCCGCCCGCTCGCGACCGGAGAGTGCGCCACGGCCGCCGCCGGTACGAGTCGAGGTCGAGGACTAGATCGAGGTCGAGGTCGAGGTCGAGGTCGAGGTCGAGGTCGAGGTCGAGGTCGAGGTCGAGGTCGAGGTCGGCCTCCCGTGATCGCAGGTCTCAAAGCCGGAGCCGGAGCCGGAGCCGGAGTAGGGGCAGGGGCAGGATCAGGAGCAGAAGCCATGGCAGTGGGAGCAGACGCCCGAGGTCTCCGTCGCGATCAAGGTCTACATCTAGGTCCAGATCGCGGGGCTGCCCGGATAGCCGGAGCCGGAGCCGGAGCCGGAGCCGCGGCAGCGGCAGCGAGATCCCGGGCCTGGGGGCTCCCCATGAGGCCCAGCTGCGCGATCGCCTGATACAGCGGAGGGAGGAGCGCGATCGCCAGAGGGGGAGGAGGCGCAGCCGCAGCCCGATTTCCCTCGGCGATCGTGACGCTCAAGAGAGGGAGGCCGAGATGAGGGAGCGGCTCCTGCGGAGGCGCGGCGCGGGTCGGCGTAGCGGCGGCGGCGGCGGCGGCGGCGGGCATCCGCGCTTTGAGCCGCCGCCGGCTCGCCCCCCTCAGAACGCGGACGGCGAACGCAGGGCTCCCGGTGGAGGGCGGGGATGGGGTCCCCCGCCTCCGCGCGGCGGCTTCGGGGAGAGGTGGGGTCCGCCGCCACCGCCACCGCCCCGCGGCGTGCAGCGTTGCCCCGCGGAACAAGGGGCCCTCCTCACTGGGAGGGTCCAGACGATCGTTCCGTACGGAGCTTGGGTGATCCTGCCCGCCCTGCCCCCTGACCTGAGGGGAAGGCCCCGGTCAGGACTGGTGCACGTATCGGAGATTCGCCCCCGCGAGGAGGGGCGGGTCGAGGACGTCAGCGAGGTCCTGAAGGCAGGCCAGGAGATCCGCGTTGTGGTGCTGGAGGTCTACGTCGAAGCCGGCGACATGAGGGGACCGCCGCGAGAGAAGATCCGCCTGAGCATGGCGGGAGCCGACCAGGACACTGGAAAACTCAGGGAGGGATACCGGCTCCCTCCCCCGCGGTTTTCGGGTCCCCGCGGCGAGGGGGACATCGGAAAGATGGACGTCGACGCATCTGGGCGGTCCGCCGGAGAACGAATGTTCTCCAACCGCGGTGGGAGTGGCGCTGGCGCTGGCGCTGGCGCTGGTTGGAGACAGGGGGGGCGCTTCAAATCTAAGCCAGATTACTTTGCAGACCGGGCCAAGAGGAGGACCGAGCTGCGCGTGCAGCAGGACGGTGGGAAAACTTGGAGGGACAACGACGGACCTCTGTACACCGAGCAACATCCCTTCGCAAGAAGCGTGTGGGGACGTAGTCCTAGTCCTGAAGCTGCTAACCAGGTCCCTGGAGGGGGGGATGCCAAGGCAAAGGGGAAGAACCAAGATAGTCATGCGAGCGAGTCGGGTAGTAGTCGGAATTCATCCTCCTCTTCATCGACGTCTGGCACCACCAGCAGTAGCAGCGAAGAGAGCAGAAGAAGGCACAGAAGTAGAAGACGGCGAGGAAGTTCCTCTCGCGGACGGAAACACGGAAGAAGCCGAAAGCGGCGCCGCTCTCCCAGCTCCGACAGCAGTACTGGTAGCAGCTCAGGGTCGAGCCGATCGTCGTCTTCCGCTTCATCGCGTGACAAGCGTCGCCATAGCGGGCGTGACCGTCGCCGCCGCCGCCGCTCTTATTCGAGCAGCAAGGATAGTATTCCTACAAAGATCGAGCTTGAGGTCCAGAATGACGACAGTGGTAGCGGGAACGAAAAAAATGAAGCTCCCAAGGAAAAATTGGTATCCGCTGTAGCTCGCTCAGCTGAGTTGGCTGACAAGGACAAAATCGGGGGGGTAGAATTCGAGAGAGAGAACGAGGTCGGCTCCGACAGTGACGACGATATGGGACCCATGCCTCTGCCTCAGGCCAATGCCGGGGGTGGAACGGCTGCGAGCTCCGCCAATGCCTATGGAGGAGCCCTCCTTCCTGGTGAAGGTGAGGCGATTGCGCAATATGTCCAGCAGAATCTCCGCATTCCTCGTCGCGGAGAGATTGGTTACTCTCAGAATGAGATTGAAACATACGAAAAAAGTGGATACGTAATGAGTGGTTCGAGACATGCCCGTATGAATGCTGTTCGTCTTCGCAAGGAGAATCAGGTTTATTCTGCTGAGGAGCAGCGCGCCTTGGCCCTCATTACAATGGAGGAGAACCAACAAAAGGAGGCCGCTCTTATTCAAGATTTCAGGGTGATGCTAGAGGAGAAGAAGGACGCCAAGAAAAGAAAGAAAGATAGAGATGGTGATGCATGAGGTGATTTGCCCGTCATTGTCAGATGCATATCAATAGTATCCATAGTGCTACTATGAGAGGAACTAAAAGAGAATTGCCATCTTATTTTATGCGTCGTCGTCCCCCATTTGTGAACATCGGGCGCCGTTCCCTTCCAGCTTTGGACCGCCATCATGCCACGTGCGCATGCTTCCAATACTTGGACATCGACCCAGGCAGGGTGTGTTCTTCGCTTCGAACTCCTCCTGAGCCGATGGCGATAGGCCGAAAGAAAACTGACATTCGCCCGTTTCGTAATCGGGTGTCATCGTGAGTGGAAGGCCCATATCCTCAGCGAAGAATTTCTGCGTTGGTATCTTGCAGCTGTTGACGCAGACCGAAGCGCAACCCGACTCCTCGAGAAAGCGACACCTCTTCACAAGTAACCCCTGATCTTTTCCAACTCCACCGCCGTCAACCTCGCAGTCATTAATTTCACATTCTCCCATGAGCCACGTGCCCGCCCACCAAGTCGCCCAGGCGTTCATCCTCGAGGAGAAGGCGGGGAACGGTCTCGCGAACAGTATGGCGAACTGCGGAGGCAGCCACGGGGGAAAGAGCGATCTCAGCACACCCTGTGCGATCTGCTGCACCTTCCGCCGGTCCGAGAACCTGGCGTTGAGTGCGGTCGATAGCTCCATCAGGCCACGATAGTCATCGTGGGGAAGGTCCGAGTCCACTCCGACCTTCTCGGCCATCCTGAATCGGAAGACTCTAAGGAATACCTGGTTGTCAACGAACGGTCCCAGGGGTCCGTGGATTTTATCGTAATCTGGCTTGGTCTCCAGCGGTGGACCATCAATGACTCCCGGTGAGGACTGAAAGTTCTCCCTGCGCTTGATGTCGCCCATGTCGGTGGCCCATAGCGCCGTCCCGGTGCGTCTTATCGGTTCGCGGGAGGGTTGGTATGCCGTTATCGTGGTGCCATTGGAAAGGAGGAGAAAAATCCAGGTGATGGCTGAAGCAATGCCAGCTGGGCGGCACATCGTTTTTCTCTTCCTCTTGCCGATGTATCGAAGTTGACAAGATATGCATGTAAGTAACAATGCTTTCCAATAGATATTATGTGTGAGCTGGTGAGCATAAATAAATGGTGAGGTCAAACAATGGTGTGTTAAAAATTGTTTTGCATAGTACTACTAGAGTAGTAATGCATACTGTGTAGTAAACATTCCAAAGAGCTCGTATGGATACTACCACTGTAGAGTAGCTAGTACGTAGTACTAGTAGAGTAAATTTACCTAAATTTACCCTCATGTTTAGAGGATGTTTAGAATTTTAACTCCAACCCTCTACTAAGTAGGAAGCAGCATCACACACCCGGTGACTGAGAGCACCAATTATTGAGCACACCCTCTGGAATCCAAAACATGTTGATAAATAATTTTAGCTCATCATCGTCCATACTCTAGTACTCTATGCATACTACGAGTCGTAGAGTACACTGCACGTGTAGTATGCATAATATGCATATTATCTACTCCAGGCTCGACATTATTTGTACATAGTTTTGTTAATGGTATGCATACTACTGAACTAGCTAGTAGTATTATATATAATACTACTAGCTACTGTATATATTATATATTATGCATAATAAAATTATGCATAATGCAAAGCGGTCCAGTGTATGCATAACATCCATAATAGCTAGTACAGTACTACTATGCATACTCTAGTAATACTAGAGTACCTAGTAGTACTCTAGTACGAGTCGTACATAAAAGTTTTGACTTGATGTTGAAGCCGTGGAATATTGAATTCCCAGCCAGTAACTACTTCTGTAGGAGTAGGTTTTACAGTAAATTTAGCTGATGACCATTGGCATATAAGACAGTTGCAGTAGTTTATTTTTACAATTTGCAGCCAATCAGAGGCCGTGATTTCCATATTTTAAAGCCTTGCACAATAAAAATATGGAGGTATACGTCATATCATCTTAATTGGCAGGCCTATTTATTTGACACCACTAGGAACTTTTTTAACTCTGAGTGTCGTCCGTATGCATCGATGCGTCACGCCGTTTCGCAGCGGTCCATCACATCCGTTAATTCCAGATTGGGTATCTTATCTGTAGCGCACAGCAACTTGACCTACCGTACTTATCGTGCAGCTTTTCAGAGCAGCTGTTTGCTGTTACAAAAAAAGTAACATTCTCACTGATTTCTTTTCCTGCCGCCTTTTTCTTCCCCGAACTGGCTTATGATCCATCCCATGGCAGGTACGTACTTGTGATCTGGCAACGACCCTACAGCTGTAGCTTGTCTGGTCAAGAGGTCTCGTCCATAGGTCAGCAACCTCGGCAGCCGCAGCGAGGGACGAAATCCAACGCAAGTCTGCGTAGCCCCCCCCCCCCCCCCCCCCCCCCCCGAAAGATCTGGTCCGCACATGTCGCCGGCCGCGTCGGTCGAAAGTGCGCGGGGAGCGATCGCTGCGGAGGACGACATGGCATCCACCTCGCCGTGCTCCTCGGCATTCGCGCCGATGTGCCAGAAGACCTCTTCCGACTGCCAATCGGTGGCCAAGTCGTTGTCAATGTCTGAAGGCGACTTGACTCAGACGAGGGGTATCTTGCGCCCGCCCCGTAGGTCTACTCCGCCACGAGCGGCGTCACTGCAATGGCCCCAGTCAGCGAAGCGGGACAGAACGGCATGGTCCTTGGGACCCTCCTGCGGCGACACTTACAAGACAGTCCTCCGCCTGCCCCAAAGCCCGGGCGACCCGACCTTCCAGCGGCATCGGTTGGACAGCGAAGAAAGCGATGCGGACAGCCTTGGGAGCGTCGCTGGTGTCTCCAACCTCACTCTCAGCTACGTCCAGAGCTTCGAGGACCAGCCAGTCAAGGCCAAGGGCCTTATCGCTCACGAAAGCAATTCTACGAAGCGCAATCAGGATGGCGACGGCGATGATAGGGCGGCACTGCAGGCTGTGCAGCCTGTCCTCCTCCGGTCGAGAAGCTCGTCCGTATCCGCCGCCTCCAACTCCACGGACGCGGGGGCACCTTTCCAGAGGCGGGTTATCTTTCCCACCTTTTCCCGGCACATACCGGATGATGGTCGTGAAAAGGGAGTGGAATTGTCACCTCCCTCGAGCACATTGCAGAAGATCAGCATCCGCGAAAAGCCGGTCGTGCCGCTGGACGGGCGCGCTCGATCAAAGTCGATGGATCACGGCAGCATAGTGGGCGGCGACGGCAAAGATCCGAGAAAGCGACGCATGAAATCCTTGTTGGCCATTCCGTCTCCGCCCTTGCTCCAGTCTGAAGATAACCTTCCTAGCCACGAGGATCTCTTGAATGGCCTGATATCGTCAAAATCGGCGGATGGAACGAAACTGGGTCGGAAGCCGGATTCATCACGAAGAGCGTCGCTCGACCTAGCTGTCCCGGGCTCGCCATGCACCCACTCTCCCCGTCCTCGTCGACGGAGGCCCACGAATGAGCTAGGAACGATGAAGATTCCTCCTTATGGAGGTCAACCTGGCCTTTCCGATAAACCCCCTCTGACCTTGTCCAAGCCTTCTCCAAGACGCCGACAAAGGTCGAGCTTGCGGAACCCCAAAACCCTCCCCGAGACACTTCACTTTCCCGACTCCGCTCTAGAGGGGCCTCCCAAGCCGCGAGGGCCGCCGTCTGACCTCTCCATCACCAAACCGCTACCATCTGCCTTGCGCAATGGTAGTCCCCGTTATATGGCCTCTGCGCTTCCCGACATACAGATTGCCAGCTCCAGCGCTGGTGATGACAGGCCAACCCCTTCCGGTTTGGCTCATGCTTCGCCGACTTTACCCATCGGTCCCATTTGTGCCAAAGAAAACTCGGGGCGCAGAAGAGGGCTTTCTGTTGACGACACCTCGTCCGTGGATTCCCCTTTGGTTCTTCCTCTGCGGAAAGTATCCTCGGCAAGCAGTGTTGCTTTAGCAGAAGAGATGGAGCGTAAGCGAGCCACTGGAGGTGATTTGGCGAGAGCTCCGTCAGAAGGTGATGAAATTACGGTCAGGGCAGGAATGACTCGCCACACCTCTTTGGAAGAGTGGAGAGAGAAAGCAATTGCCTTCGATCCTCGCGTCTGGGTCGTAGAATACGAGCAAGACCCCATGGTCAAGTGGTTCAGCTGCGCCGAACTTGACGGCTTCAAGAGGGAGGCCATCGAAAGGATACGAAGGAGGCATATGAAGATCATCCCATCAGGCACAGGTCGTGTCATTTTAACTGGTGGTAGAATGGGTGGGAGTAAAAAGGCTATGTTTTCTGACCCTGCGCTTGGTGTAGGCACAGAGGGAGATGATGATGCCTCGCCACGCAAGGCGTCTCTATCTTCCATGCATGGTAAGGCGAAGGCGGTAATACCAGCAGTGCCCTCAGTCCTGCCACCGGGAGAGGATCGAAGGAAGTCGCAGCAACGACTTATTTCTGAAATCAAGAATGTTCTGGTTGTGGATCCATATGGCATCTTCCAGAAGCTTTTCTCCAAGGCTCTCCACTCCATAATGGGTCATGTCATTATCACGACAGCAAGCTCTTCCGAAGAGGCCCTTAAGAGAATTGCAGCCGCCAAGGTGGTCTTTCCGATGACAGAGGATGGCGCAACGCATGGCTTCGATATGATCATCATAGAGGAAAGATTGCAGCTCTTTGATGGCCGAAGACAGAACCCCCAAGCAGCTGAAAATCACCAGACACAGCACAACACCCCCTCGTCGGGATCTGCCCTAATAAGCATGATTACGAACGAACAGGAGACGCTGAAATCTGCTCTTCATCCTCCGCGCTACTCACTTTTAATTGGTGTGTCGGCTCACTTCGACCAGGATGAAGAGACACTTAAAGAAAGCGGTGCCGACTTCGTTTGGGCTAAACCGCCTCCAAACTTTGACGAATCGATGCGCTTACAGCTCTTGAATGCAACCCTCCGCAAGAGGGGCAAGGTATTGGCCTGAGCGAGGGCAAAGTACTGCTTGCTCTTCATATTTTGGTAAATAATCATCTATCTAGAACAACTTACTAGCTACTCTAGTAGGAGTTCCTCCTGCAGCTGCTGTACTCTCGTACTAATAGATTGATATAGTACTAGTAGAGTATGCATACAGTACTCTACTCTAGAGTAGTATCCGTACTAGCTAGCTAGTATGCATAAGTACATAATATATTATACTTAGCTAGTATATACGAGAGTATGATATACGAGCGAGTATACATACTCTAGCTAGAGTATGCATACTAGCTAGAGTACTGTACGAGTTCATTACATACATGATGTATACTTGCAACCTTAGTAGTACGAGCTGATGATACTCGAGCTAGCTACTTCTAGTACAAGAAGTAGTAGCTAGATTGTCAACAACTGTTGTTGGATGCTTCAAACAAACGAATCCGCCCCCTATTGATTTTGACACCTTAGCTATCCATGATTACCTCCCGCTTTGGAGCTTCTGCCGCCAGGTCTACCGGTAGAACACTTTTGCTCCGACGTGCCTGTCCTGCCCCGGCAATTGCTTTACGGAATGCTTTTTCGTCAGCATCGAAAGCAGCCCCCGACCTGTCGTCGGATCCATCTGTCATCAAGTCTAATTTCCGTTCCCATCTTGAGAACGAGAGAGAGAGAGCCATCTTGGGGGGGGGGGGGGAGGACCGTATTGATAAACAGCACGCCCGTGGATCTTTAAGTGCCAGAGAGAGGCTGTCCTTGCTATTTGACACTGGTTCCTTCCGAGAATTCGATCAACTCAAGGCGCATCGGTGTACAGAATTCTTCATGGATGCCAGCGACGCTACGAAGATACCTGGCGACGGAGTAGTGACTGGCCATGGACTTGTGAATGGCCGTACCGTATACGCCTTCAGTCAGGATTTTACAGTATTTGGAGGGTCTCTCTCTGAGACCCATGCCCAGAAAATTCTTAAGGTCATGGATCTGGCCATGCGAGTCGGAGCTCCGGTCATTGGTCTCAACGACTCCGGAGGGGCGAGGATTCAGGAGGGAGTCGACTCTCTGGCCGGGTACTGTGATATTTTCCAAGCCAACGTTGATGCGTCGGGGTTAGTACCACAGATAAGTGTGATTCTTGGACCTTGTGCGGGGGGTGCCGTTTACTCACCTGCTATGACAGACTTCATTTTCATGGTAGACCATACGAGCTACATGTTTGTGACAGGCCCTGATGTTGTCAAAACCGTAACCAATGAGGATGTCACCAAGGAAGATCTTGGCGGCAGTCGTGTCCATACCACCAAGTCTGGAGTCGCGCATGGCTCCTTTGAAAATGACATTATGGCACTTCGCGCCATGCGTCGCCTTGTCGACTTCCTCCCTTCTTCCAACGATAAGTCGACGCTGCCTCAGAAGGACATCACGGATCCCGGTGACCGCCTTCTTGATTCCCTTCAGCACATTGTTCCTGACGATCCTAATTCTCCCTATGATATGAAGGAGGTCATCTGTCAAGTCGTTGACCATGGCGATTTGTTTGAGATCATGCCAGATTACGCAAAAAATATTGTTACTGCCTTCGCGAGGATGGAAGGACAGACTGTGGGGGTAATTGGAAACAATCCCATGACTTTGGCAGGATGTCTAGATATTGGATCTGCGACAAAGGCGGCTCGGTTTGTCCGCTTCTGTGATGCCTTCAATATCCCACTTCTAACCTTTGTAGATGTCCCAGGCTTCCTTCCGGGCACGGCGCAAGAACACGGAGGTATCATCCGCCACGGTGCAAAGCTGCTCTTTGCTTATGGCGAAGCATCGGTTCCAAAGATTACTGTTATTACAAGAAAGGGATACGGTGGCGCATATGATGTTATGGCCAGTAAGCACCTTCGTGGAGACTCAAATTATGCCTGGCCTGGTGCTGAGGTTGCTGTCATGGGGGCCAAGGGAGCCTGTGAAATTATTTTTCGCGGGAAGGATATTGAGAAGAACACGGCTGAATACACAGCAAGATTTGCCAACCCCATGGTTGCTGCTCAACGCGGATTCATCGATGACATAATCGACCCGGAATTGACGCGTAAGGTCATATGTAACGACCTTCGTGTTCTCAAAAACAAAAAACTGGATAATATTCCTCGCAGACATTCCAATATTCCACTGTAATAGGAAATAAATGAATTATCCGAAGATGACCTTATTGGGGTTTATAAAGGTTTGTAATCCGCTCTTAGTTCGTATATATATATCATTTTAAGGTCCCCTTAGCTACCAAAGCGATCAACCTACGTCTTCGCCTTCTTTAATGGTTTGGACGGCATTGAAGGTGGTGTAGAGGCCTTCTTCTTAATACCCATCGTATTCCCCTTACCCTCGTCATCTGGACTACGGTTCACCGCTTCCAGATTGCTTCCTTCTGAACCTTCCTTCTTCTTTGGAGATTTCTTCTTGTCTGCCGTAATTTCCTTCCCGATCGGCTTTCGGTAGGATTGAGACAAGAGGTCACCCTGGTCCTTTTGCAAAAAGCGCAGAAAGTCATTCATCTGGCTCATGATCTTTCTCGCGTCAGATTCGGGAACACCGGACTCTTGAACCATAGTTGGCAGTTGAACCATCATCCGTAGTATTTGCTCACATCCGTAAATCTCGCATGGGCGCTTGCCCTCCAAAAGGGGGTCGTCAGACCTCATAATGGCACGATGATACGCCTTTTCTTGCTTGTAGAGTAGGTGAACTGGCAGTGCCTCATCAAAGAACTGGGCGACGCCATTCACCATCGTCATCCACTCTTTCTTTTTCTTGCGCGTTTCCTCAGTGTCAGTGTCGTTGATTTGCAACCGCGTGGCAGCATCGGTAGGTTCTTCCTCCTTCTTCTCCTCTGTTGCATTTTCATTGTCAGCTGTATCGAAGACATCTGCATTTTGCTCCAATGAGGGGTCATTTCCTTCTCCTTCCATGGTGGTATCTCGAAAGACGTCAAACTTAGATTGCAAGAACCGATCGAGGGCCTCCCTGACGGTGACCTTCGCCGGAAGCTTTGGGACCATGCCGCAGAGGGCGATAATTTCCCATTCCTCAACCATAACCTTCTTGAGAGTGAAGGGAAAGACAATCTGTTGCGCATGAGATTGCTTCCTCCAAAGCTTCCCTTCTAATCCTCGCCTGCGGAGCTTCCTCTCCTTCTCCAACACGGCTTTGCTTACATTCTTATTCATTCTGGATGCTTGCTCTTCGCCTCTTTCGCTTTCTTCCTCTTTCGCTGTCTTGTCACCTTCGCCACCATCATCTCCCTTGTCCCCAACACACTCGTCTCCTGCGCCTTCCTTCGCATCCTCTTCTTCTCTCTTCTCGGGCTCGGGGGGGAGCAGACCCTGTGCCCGAAGCTCCTCCCTCCTCTCCTCCTCCCTCCTCTCGTCCTCGGCCTGCTGCATCCTCTTGCGGATGGCCAAGATCTCATTCTTTCCTGACTTAGTGCCGCTCCTGACGGCCTTGTTTATAAGCTTCATTTCCTGCTTCAGGTGGGCGGCAAGCTTGCGTGTCCCCTCCGAGTCGACAAATAGGGCCGACTCGTCTACCCAACGGTCCCACTTTACGTTCCATCCGTTGTAGTGGACGAAATAGTGCCAGCAGTACTGTTCTTCCTCATCAGGGTCAGGCACCCCGGACGCACCACTACCAGGCTGGTCAGCGCCGACGACGTTGTGGTCATCGGCGTTAAGGAGGTATACGTTGATCTGTTCTCGGTGGAGGCCCCATATGGTCCGACGTACGATGGCTCTGAGGTCGGGGTACGGGAATGACATGGATGAAAACAAATCAAAAAAGAGAAGCAAAAGCACAGGTTAGGTTGAGTCGAGCTGAACCGCAAACGGCTGAAGTGGCAGAGTGGCGCAAATCAAACTCACTCATAAAGGACCGATGTCTCCTCGTCCCGTGCATACACCCTCTGGCGGACGTGGAATTTTGGCTCCGGACGCTCCTCCTGTTCCGACTCTGCGTCGGAGGTGTCATTGGGGTGGCCGTCCAGGTCAGCGCCGACACCGGCATCGGCATCGTTGCAGAGATCTTGGGTACCGTGGGAGTCCACAGGCGACTGTAGAACCTCTGACATATTGGTATCTTGGGAAGGTTTTCCTTGTTGGGGAGTTAACATCGATGACAGTGTGGAAAGACGGTTCAGCTGCTTGGGCCTAGGGCAGGTGGTAGGACGGAGGCAGGGATAAACTGTATGCATACTGTATGCATACTCGAACTAGTAGGGATGGGAGGATCTTCCTGGAATTTTGGCGCGCGCTTTTAAAGAGTACATGCACCTTCGTCAATTCGTCAGCAGTTGGACTCGACGACTTTACGATTCCTCGACCGAGGCCGAGTCCTCGGCTCTCGGCTCCTCGCCCTCCGCCCTCCGCCCTCGGCCCCTCGGCGGACTGAGCCATCCGCAGAAATTTATGTCGGCTGACCTCCAACGCCGGGCTACCCGCCTGGCGAAGGACCTTGAGCAGCAAGCTGGTAGTGCTGCTGGGGTGAGGTTCGAGGACGTTGACAAAGTGAAGTTCTACGGATATGGCACGTTCCTGTACAGCGCCCTCACCGTCGCCATCCATCCAGTCACCGTCGTCAAGATTCGCAGACAGTCTTCCTTGATAGGAAACTTGGCTACCTTCCGCGATGCCTTCCGCGGTCTGGGCGTTGTCCTCTCGCTCGCTGTGCCAGCACGAGTTTTGTATATCACCACCCTTGAAACAACTCGGACTGGCGTCGACGAATACCTATCGAAGAGGGCGGCGCAAGTTGTCGCGAGACCGGAAGAGGCCGATTCTCTGCTTTCTCTCGTTGCGATGGTTTCTTCGGGCGTGGCGGGAGGTGCAGCCGCCCTTGCTGCTCAGTTGCTAGTAGTTCCCATGGATGTGGTGAGCCAAAAACAGATGGTGATGGAAAGCAAGCATTACGCCACGGGAGGGGGGGGGAGCATATCGGTTGCGACAGGAATATTCCGGGCTGAGGGGTGGGCTGGGCTATACCGTGGCTTCAGCTTGTCCATCTTCAGCAGCCTCCCCACCGGAATGATGTGGTGGTCGGTGTATGGCGGCTGCCAGACCCGGCTGGGCCCCTATATCGCTGCAGGGGAGGGAGAGGGATCGATGTCGCATCTTGGCAGAAGGACGATGGTTCAAATCGCGTCTGGAATGTCAGCCGCAATTTTTGCGTCTACCCTAACTCAGCCATTTGATACGGTCAAGACCAGGCTGCAAGTAGGTGCTCAGAACGGTGCGCTTCAGTCCTATGGATCGGTGGCCAAAAAGCTTTACGCGAGCGAGGGAGTTGCGTCTTTCTGGAGAGGGACATTGCCGCGCGTTGTACACATGGGTGTGTGGGGCACTGTATTGTCTTCTGCGTATGAGTTCTTGAAGCACGTGTCGAGAATGGATGCACACTTGCAATGATAGCCTGCTAAATCCTGAATTAGCAATATAGGTGTGTGTTGAGGCGTACATTAGTTTCTAACGATCGAAATGCTCCGTACATGTACATATAATATGAAGAGGCTGTTGCTTCTCTGTTCGAAACTGTCTCAGAAAACAGTAATCGTCCTCCGTCTACGCTCCATTTTGTCCCACAGTCTTGCTCAAGATCTCTGCTCTTCGTGGCTACGATGAATTCTGCCGTTTCTCGTCGAACGGCCATGCGAACTCGCAGCTTCTTGGCGACCCGACCCCCTGTGTCAGCACCCTTAGTAACCCGGAATCTCGCTGGCGGCAACTGTTGCCGCACGAGAGGGGGGCCATGTTATGCCATAATTTGCCCCCTCTAGCTAATATTGAATTACTGCGTCAACATGTTGGTATGTAAGAGGTGTGCATAATTTGCCATAATATTCCATAATAAATCTATCTCTCATGTCCTATTGTAATCTCCCATCATTTTCCCTTGCTACAACACCTTGAAATAATGGCGTCGTCCTCGTCTGACGAAGAATGGGGCACAGCCGAGCTTAAAATGGCACTGCCCAACGTCAGTTTCAGAGAGAAGAAATTAAGAGATGTCGAATATGACGATGACGATGACGATGACGATGACGATGACGATGACGATGACTGGTCCGCCGGCGGAGAGCAGCAGGAAGAGGATGACGACAGTGACCAGGGGTGGCAAAGCAAGGTCGACAGCAAACATAGTACTGATGTTGCGAGAAATGCCAGCGCTCAGACTAGGTTGATCGAAAGGGACCAATATGAAGGGAAACCGATGATCCTTGTCGACCTCACTCGTCTCGACCCCAAGATACATAACAAATTTGACAAGAACGGAGTGAACGATTCGACGGCTGCATCGGCGTTGCGGAAAGAGATCGAATCCAAGTACGAGGCATACAGTGGTAACTCCAAACTATTGGCGGAGGGTGTTGTCGTGCCCTGCGGAACTACAGTGTGGACAAGTGCGATCCAAAGATTGCGAGATGACAAGCCGGGCCATTACTGGGCTCCCTGCTTCCCACCTCGATGACATGTCTACTTACTACTTACATGTTTGTGCATATCTTCCAATCAGTCGGAATAGTCTTTATGAAGAGACTGTTGATTCTCGGCTTGCGACTGCGTCAAAAAAGAGTAAGCTTCCTCCGTCTATGCGCCTTTTTGTCCAGCTCAAGATCTCTGCTCCTCATGGCTACGATGAATTCAGCCGTTGCTCGTCGAACGGCCCTAGCGTCCTGGCGACCCCTGTGTCCCCTCCAAAAGCGGGAGATCGTCATCGAGGATTCATTGTAGAGGGCGTCTGCCGACCTGAGTTTTGCCAATCGGGAGGACCGTAGCAAGGCCGCAGTTCTAGCAATGTGGCCGCGGTATATCTTTTGGATCTGTTGGGCTGCATTTGCCTCCTTCGCTCTCTTCCGAAAGCGGCACTGCAGAGTTTCTTTTATTTGCTCTTCTTTCTCCCGCTTCCGCTGCCGCTCCCGGCCGTTCCCGATCCTGGCTCGATCAAATGCATGCTTGAGCCTCACTAGTCTGTCCTTAGCGGCCTTGTCCTCCTGCGCCATCCTCGCCCTCTCTTCTGTTGGCACGACTTTCGTTCCACCAATCAAATCGTTGTCGCCCGATAACTTTGACTTTTCTCGTCGAACCAGATGTCGGCTGCGAAAATACATAAAGGTAATCATAAACAACCCAAACTTAGCTGAATTCTCGGTTTGATCCAATTCTTTTTGCCGCTGCTGCTCTTTGGCTAGGTATTGGTCTTCTTGGAATCTATGCGTGGCCTTGGCATTAATGCTTGATATTTCCGCAAGCAAGCCACCTCCAGGACGGGCAGGTATCTTATCATTTACCTCACGAAATTTTGTATCCAGTTTGGTCTCCCTCTCCCCAAAGTACCAACCATTGAGCATCCAGTCCAAGATTTCATCTAATACTTCATCGGCAGCAACAATAGCAACTAGTCGGTTCTGCTCAAGGTGAAGAGCTTTAATCGCATCGCCCTTCGAGAGGCATGTCTTATACCCATGTAAAGACTCTGTTTCAATGAAGCGCTTCACAGATGCGCAGGCAAAATGAAGCTCAGAGTCGACCTTGTTGAGAGAGATTTTGTTGCAGACAAGCCTTAGCTCTCGTTGAATCTGTTCTTTACTGAATGAACAGCATACGCCTATCTTGGTCGTCAGCTCGTATTTTTTTCGCACTAAAGTGCTATCGTTGTGAGGGCTGTTGCGCCTGCAGGGATTAGAGTTACACGCAAGACACCCGCCACGTCCGAGTCGCTTTGCTCTCTCGTTCTCTTCAAGAGTGGTGTGTCTGTGCGGCGCTAATGGAAGATTTTGAGTGACGGTGCAGTCGTTCTTGTCTTTGACCTTTGAAAACAACTTTCTCTCAAGAGAAAGAGTTTCAGAGATTAGCATCCTGTTGAGCTCACATTCGATTTCACGACAAAGAATTGGCACTGGATATGTCTGCGCTGTCCCGTTGAGAATCGAACTGACAAATGAGGCCTCGTGACAATGGATAGCTCGATTGAGCTCGTCGAGAAGTAGATGACACTGTTCGTACGCAGTTGGTTGAACCTTGAAAACGCTGTTGAACTCAAATTGGTATTTCCTCGAGTAAATCGATTTGCCTTTAGCCGTGGCCAAGTCTCTTCCTGATGTGGACGCCTGTGCCTTGCTGTAGTATTTGAAGGATCCGTTGTACTTGTGGAGAAGTTCGTGAACTCTCCGCTCATTATAACAAGGAAGACGATCCGCCGCTACTTTCCAGATTTGAACTATCTCTTCTCGACAAAAGTGACATTTCCATCGATCAGGAGCGGACAAATGTGCCATCTTTCTTCCGCCAAACCTCCACTTCCATTCGTCTGGATTCAAAATTATATCGATCGACTGCCACTCGCGATCTTCCTGGGTGTAGAGATGCTGCAGCTTGCATCTAGTCTTGGTAGCCAATCGTCCACAGTTTACATTGGAATCATCACACGCGGAGTTAGAGTGGTTGACGTCATCGTCGTATTTTAACAAGAGATATTTGATATTCTTGTCTTTCTTTTGTCTCAGATGGTCTGATGGAGTCTCTCGAATTCGAAGCACCTCCTTAGCGGCAGGGATAGATTGAACTCCGAGATCCTTTATCGTTTGTGATAGCAATTCCCATTTGCCGGGATTAATTATCCGATCCAATGCACACCAGCTCTTTTCTTCTTTGGTGAGGCCCTCAAAGCCTCCATCTCTGCGGACTAGTCGACGAACTTTCTCTCCAGGGGTTGAACACAAAAGCGCTATATCATGGGCCGCACTTTTTGTAGATAATGATTCCATGTCGGATGATAATATGCGATCAATATCAAAATGAGAATCACACATCTCGGTTACTTTTGCCGCCACTAGTGGGTCAAATAGACATGCTGCCGCAAGAGGTAATTCGCGCCTTTTCTTTTCGACGCTCAATTTGCGTGCGCTCGATCTTTCCAAAGCGGCAACCCTCGCTTTTGCCATAGCTTGGATATTCTCTCTTGTGTCATCTTGCTGCCTCACTCGGAACGCACTGACCTGAGACCAATGTGCGTACTCCATCTCGAGCACCTTGATTTTTTCATGAACGCTATCGAATTCAGTTTCTGGTGGATCGGTTTCGTAAAACTCTTTTAAACACTTGTCACAGCGCGCCATCTTTACTTTACAAGTGTCAATCTCTGATTGTGCCCCCTTGACTAGATTTGCTAGGAGGCTCAGTTTCCTCTCGCTCAGTTCCATATCCAACCAGAGTGATGATATCTCTCGGTCGTACTGCTTTATGAGCTGTCTCTCTTGCAGGAATGATGCCAGTTCTCTTTCAAGAACAACCTGGGCGCCATCGCAGGTCTTGCCTGAAATAGTGAAACTATACTTTGCATCAGTCTCTGCAATAACTAATACTTCAAAATAGCCACTTTCAATCACCATAGTAGGATCGTGCTCAATGACAATACGCCCAAGAGCATTCTTCGTGTTGACAGCCTGATCTTGAGCGGAAGCAAAGCCGGTGGGCTGGAGGATCCTATCTCCAGGTTTGTTTCTTGCAAGGGAGACCGATATACATCCAGGCTCGTAGCCCATCGATGAAAAGACTCCCTGGAACACCACTGATACTGTCATGGCTCGCAGCATACATTCCTCACTATTTCTAACAATAAAACTGTGAACCTTTTGTTCACCTTTCGAAATTTCCGTTGTGTAGATTGTGTGAAGAGTGAGTACACCGGGAGATTCAACAAAGCAGCCTCTCTCTTGCGTGTCCGCATTTTCTCTGAATGCGTCTTTGGACTCAATCATTTTTGCAACGGATTCGTAAATCATGCTAGGCGGCTGTTCTTCGTTTGCGGCAGTTGAGTTTTTCCTTAAAATTCCCCTGGACACTTCATGAAACCCAGTTTCAAGGGTGGAATTTGCAATCAACCCCCTAATATGAATCGATGGAGCTTCCAAGGTTGTTTCTTTCCCAACAATTGTGCTATGGTGGTTAATTATACCAACACAGTCAGTGGTGTTACTCGACGATCGGTCGATCGCTATGAAATATGGTTCCCCGCGGCCCAAAGTAAATTTGTTGATAAGATAATGGAGCTTGACTTCTTCTTGAGATTCCAGGTAGGCCATGGCAAGATGCATCTGCTCAGGAAGTTTCGAAATCCTTTCTGCTAATTTGATATCGACAAGAACGTCGTCGCTAGTGCATGGTTGATATCCGTCCTTGTACATTTCGGGATGAAGGCGAAAGTCTAGACAAGCCCATTCACGTTCTTCTTGTGACCGTTCTCTGTGATACTTCCACCGGATAGAGGCCGGGGAGCATGTTTCGGTGCCTTTGTCTTTGCGTTGATCATTTGACGAGGTTTCTTCAGTGTCATGATGACTGGCCATACTCTTCTCTATGGGGTCTAGAAGGGCATTGCAAAGCCTACTGTGCGCAGACGTGAGAAGTGATCGGCTCTGTGACTCCTGCGAAAGAATATGTCCGTGTTTCTTAATTTCGTACGCAATTTCTTTTAGACGGAGACGGCATCCGTCGACGCAGTCTATAAGCGACGAGCGCTCCCCCTGGAGAGAATTCCTGAAAGCCTTAGATCTCACACGCTGTATAACCCCGTCATGATGCGAGAGGCAAGTGTCGAAGTATTTGGATGGAACTTGTTGCCCCAAGCGCTCTAATTCGGCATCAATCGAGGCGATCCCATCTTCGTGCTTTCGAATAACGGCTCTTTGTCTCTCAATCTCATTACCTAGGTCTTCCCTATGTTGTCGGGTCCGGACGATTTGGCACTTACAAATTGCAATTTGCTTCTTGGTCCATGTAATAATTTTTTTCAGAGAATCACTCTTCTGTTTCCAAGCGATAAATCGAGCTTGAACGCATTTATCCGCTTTTCTCAGATCTCTGCTCCCCATTTCAAGCTTCACCTGGGCCAAGAGTGAGCGGTGCCGTATCATGTGGCAAGTTGTTTCGACATTTTGGAAGGGCAAAAAGGATTTTGCCTCATTTCCGGTTGCTTCCCTTGTTCCAGACCTTTCTGCCGTCCACAGATCAGCAGCATTGACCTCCAACTTACACTTAATAGTTGCATCCTTGGCAATTGTTTGTCCTAACTTAGCTTGTGTCATTACATTCGAAGAATGTGATACATTTTCAATCAGCTCGTCAAGGACATTTTCAATGTCATTTTTGGATGATTTATTTTTGAAGCACTCCATAAGGAGAGATATTTTCTTCTGAATAGCTTCGAGGCTATGTCGACTTTCATCTCGCTGGGCGATGATTCTTGTCCGACGCAGCTCTTCCCTCATTTTTGCCCTGATTCGTTGAACCCTTTGCTCCTCATTCCGCTGCTTCTGTTTCTCCACCAGTGTATGAAGCTGTCTTGCCTTTTGTCTGCCATTCTTTGCAGCCTCTTGCCAGGCTTTAGCAGCTATTGATTCTTTTTGACGTACCTCAAGACTGCGTTCGTCTTGTTGGTGGATGTGAGGAGTCTCCGTCCCACTTTCCTTCATTTCCATATGACTTGATATCTCTCTGCGGAATTTTGCGACTGACTCTTTTCTTTCTCCGTCTTCTGAAAATTTTCCTCCTTCAGAAGTAGATAAAACGCCTTTTTGTTCATCATTTGGACACGTCTCACTACATGTTTGTTTGTCATCTCGAAGTTCACTCGAAGAATTTTCATCGCCAGAATAATTACCCCTACTGAGCGAACCGCCATTACCAGAGCTTTGGATTCCTTCCTTTGCTGGCTTCTGGTTAGGCACATCCTTAGCGCTCAGCTGCGATTCATACCGAGGAAAAGATTCATAAGCATTGGCATCGAAATCCAAATTGAAATTGTCATCGTTGGTAGGCCTCGATTTGTTTTGCTGGAAATAATTCAAATTTAGAGAGTAGGGAACGTTGACATTCGAAGAGGATCCGTAGTTGAACGACATCTTGTGGACGGGCTCCGGGCAGGTAGTTTTGGTACTTTCTCTAGGACCACAGATGGGATTGGGCAAAGAATTCGGTGATTGATATCGAATAACAAGACTAGTTGTTTTCGAGAACCAGAGCTTGTTGATGCGATCGACAACAAAGTTAGCAACCATTGACTTGATTACAATATCACATCTTCTGGTCCTATCGCTATTCTTCTGGTTTGAAGATATATCATTGTACGCTGCTTCTCCGTGCGCTGCAATGCACCTCGTAACGGCATTTGCAGCAACATCTGCCTTGTCCAGACACAAATGAGTCTGGGCCGACTGTTTTCGATTGAATGATCCAATACGATGCGACGCAACCAGTAAATAGTCTTGTATGCCGATAACTTGCTTCCTCCATCGCTTCATTAGAACAAGCTTGTTTAGATCCTTCATCGTTAGATTTTCGCTTCTGTGATCGTGATACCACGCACAACAGACAGGTTCATCATCATCTTTGTTTCCGGTTGAAGATATTGGAAATGCAGCAATTGCATTCAATATCAGCCGTGCATCTATTATAGATGATTTGCCCCTAGCGCTTGGAATTTGGTCCACCTCGTGATTGGCATAGATTTGAAGGGATTTGCGAGAAAGAAATCCATTGTCATTGGTTGATATCCACCTGTATGGCGCTCCATTACGGAGTAGAATAGTATCTGGAACTTGAAGTTTTACGCTTCGATTCGTGCATAGGGACCACAAGGCGTCAAAGATCCAAGTCCGCCCAACACTTCTCTCGCCGCTGGCATTGGAATCTGGAGGAGACGGTATGCGTTGAGGTGGCGTTGGCATATTTGGATCAATTCTCATGCATGGGTGGCTGCTCGGAAATGGGAAAAAAAATAAGGAACAGTGGAATGTCGTTCGCACCCCGAGCAACGCTGCTGGTCTCGTGGCTCTGAAAACTTTGAAGTCTCTCTTTTAAGTTATCTGAACTACATAGAGATTTCACCTCTCCTTTTTTTCTGGAATGCTCGCTTTGACTTATCAGCAGCAACAGCATCATCGTGATCCACAGGAACGAGAGTGAAAAAATATTTCCTTTTCCCAAGGTCTCTGGAGCGCTGGAGCGGCGAGAGCAGCTTCAAGTAATCAATGACAACCCTGGCACGCTGGTAACGTCGATTGGAATCTTCATTTGCTCGGACTTCCTCCATGGCACTTTCTAATATAAGAACGAACCCGCTCATAGCAACAATCAGCACTACTAACAAGAGTGTTGTGAAGAGACCCATGGCCAGCAATTTGTTGCCACTATTTTTGAAGAGTGATGGGTCAAAGTCGCCAAGGATTGCGATATCAAACATGGAAAAGAGGCTTCTTCCAAAAGTGGAGAAGTCCTCATTGTAGGGGGCAAGAAGGACATTGAAGCAAACAGCAAATCCAACCAATATTGTTCCAATGACAATCATGAATCCTTGCGCTCCCTGGAATTGGGCAAACAGAACAACAAGGAGCCACCCACAATCATCAAATCCTCGAAGATAACCCAATAACCTTAGA
>Ga0099799_10066_pt1 | contig 31662 bp, 25 predicted proteins | sample Uncmet6_SortLC_1_FD_89033 | JGI IMG/M metagenome (GOLD analysis project Ga0099799, IMG submission 89033) | Marine eukaryotic communities from CALCOFI LINE 67, Pacific Ocean - CN11_C50_N6_SortLC_1 | ecosystem: Environmental > Aquatic > Marine > Oceanic | place: Pacific Ocean: Monterey Bay...
TAGTATATATTATTATTATGCGTATATGGTACTTACCAGAGTAGTACGAAAATATGTTGTATGCAAACTAGAGTACTCTAGTAGGCATGCGGCATCTCGAAATCATGTCGAAAATCTGAAAAAAGTGGGTTCAACCCATCGAAGGCGCGCCACGCGCCGATACCTACTAAGTAGTACGAGTAGTACCAAGTATGACTCGTAACATCGAATACAACCAGGAAATACGGACGAACATGCAGTGCCTCACCGAGGACGCTACGTACACGGGGGCCAACGCATTCCCTTTTGGATCTACTTCGTATATTGCTTGTTCCAGGTGGGTTTCTTCTATGCATACTACGGTAGTATGCATAAATGATGATGTTCTAGTAGTAGAAGTAGTACGAGCGTATGCATAGTAAATGGACATATATATATATATAATACTCTAGTAGTACTCTAGCTAGTATAAAGACGAGCTCGTACTCTAGTATTTATGTATACTCTCTAGTATGCATTCTAGCTAGTATATGATGTATGCATACATTCATGAATAGATCCAAGAATGATCCTCTCGTATCTACAGTGAACCGGAGAACAAAACAGGAAGGGCAAAAGGCATTGGCCGCGACCGAACCAAACCATCGACACCATGACTTTGCTTCATTTTTTTTCCCTAACGTCCCTTATCGGCTTGACCGCCTCCTTCGTCCCGATCGCCTTTCCCCGGTCGTCGCCCCGTGCCGATTGCGGACAAAGCCGCGTTCTCGGCACCTCGCCTCAACGGCCGCTGACTACTTCACGGAACGTCCTCTCGGACCCATCTCTCGCGGCCGACATGGGCGGGGCTAGGGCCGCCTTCTGGTTGTGCTTCTACGGCGCCGCTGGCGTGGGAAGCACCGGGCGCGAGCTGATCCCGATCGTGTTCGGCCGATACCAGTCCAACAAGGCCCTGCCCAAGACGGATCGGCGGCCGTCTGCCGGCGGAGAGGACACGGGCATCTGGGGATACCCTCAGCCCGTTTACACTGAAGATGTGGAGGCCATACTAAAGAATCCAATGTCGGCTGATGCCATCGCGAAGAAGTACCCCTCAGAAAACGTCGCAGGGCCCCGATTCGAGTACACCCACATAGAGAAATCTGCATTCCTGACCTACGAGGCCTTCGTTCTCGCCAATCCAAGGGCCAATCCGGTTGCCCTGCGCGCAGTCTTCGACAGCTTTTCGAACAGCATTGGCGGTGTTAATGCGATTTCTCCCATTTCTGCTCAACAGAGAATCGATCTGTACAGGACCGATGTGCGCACCATGGCCAGCAAGCTGAACTCGGGGAAGTTCATTGGCATCGTCGCGTTCCTGACGCTGTTGGTGATCCTAGGAGTGGCGGACTACCTGGCGATATACCATGCCTGGAAGGGCTGGTTCCCTGAGTGGCGTGGATTCAGCAACATGCCCGCGTCTCTTTTTGACGGAGAAACCGGGATACTGACCCTCCCAAGATATTTTGTTGGCGATCTGGATGGGTATTAGGTAGATCACCTCGATCTAGTACCTAAGTCAAGGAAAAGATTGATAATAAATGGTGGGGTTCGTGTAACCAGACCTATTTTTAATTGAAGAAAAAGGTTATTTCAATGTCAACATTTATTTATTCAACGAATGTGTATAACACAGAAATGGACGTACATGTAATGCCATTTGTCCCCCCTCCCTTTGGCGGACCAAACGTGCAGGAGGCCTTCCTTGGTTGCGAGATGCTTACATACATACATATAATAGCTAGAAGGAGTGACCTGCTCCGCTTTTTCCTCCTTCAGATTGCTACTCTAGAGTAGAAAGACAATGTTAATGTTCGCCCCGGCGTCTCGAGAACGCTAAAACGTGCACGAATGACATGTATGTGTGCATATAATTATCCATACCACCTGTTGTTAGACAATTCCACGTAAAACTTATCGCTTTTCTTGAGCTCGCGATTATATCCAGCAAAAGTTAGAGATTATAACGAGGTATAAAAAGTGATAAAAACAAAACTCGAAAACCGGGACTTGAACCCGGAACCTTCGGATTGCTAAACAGATTAGAAGTCCGACGCGCTACCATTGCGCCACTCTCGAATACGTCACGGAAAAGAAAAAATTATATACATACATATAGTTGGGGATTTTTGTTAAAACGAAGCAACAACTACGTATGCATACTGTACGCATACTCCTAGTACTCTAGTACTATGCATACCTCTACTAGCTATTAGCTACTACATTAGGAGCTCGTACGCATATTACGCATATTACTCTACTAGCTCATGTCAATACTTACTCTCTATAGCTAGATTGTGGGGTAGAAATCAAAGCATCTCGTGACTTGGCAAGGTAAGGGACACGCGCGCAGCAGGAAGTCCTAGTTTGCTGCCGTCGCTCTTTCAAAAAGGAATAACTTGCCTAGTTGAGGGCCAGGACGCCCGCGACGGTCAGCGTCGCCGCGAGGATCTCGGGGACTGCGTGGAACTGCTTGGTGCTAAGGTCGGTCATCCAGCCGAACTTGGCGTTCCAAGGAAGGAGGATACCGCACGCCACTGACAGCGCCAGAGCTGCCTTTACTGCGTCCTCTCCGCCACCGATCTTGCCGAGGAGGTAAGCGACGCCAACAAAGCCGACGGAGCATCCCTGGAGAAAGAACTTGCCATCAGCTGACAGGTCACCGTTGAAGTGCTGTGTCCAGATCGTATCTGGGGCTAGGAGACACCCGACACCGTACGTGCCGTAGCTGTAGAAGAAAGTGATGCATTCGCACATAACGAGCGGCGGGGGGGGAACGGTTGTTAGTTTGTACGAGAGAAGCAGAAGAGACGAACCAAGAAGTTTGGGAGGTGCAGCAATCGATTCACTCTCGAACCTCGAGAGCAAACAGAAAAAAACCACTCACAAAGCTTGGACAGCCTTGACGTACTGCTCGCCGTCGATGCCACCGCCGCGGGGCAGCGCCACGGTCGCAGCCAGACCGGGACTTTCACCGCTGACTGCGTCGACCTTTGGAGGGAGGGCGGCCTCAGCGGCGTGACGGAAGGGGGCGGCGTCAGCCCCGGCAAGGGAGGAGGCTACGAGAGCGACGTAAGCGATGAGACGAGTGAAGTTCATTGTGTCAGGATTTTGGGTACGAAGGTACTGTCCGCGTTTGTGGCGAAGACAAGATTGTGGATTTTATCGGGTGTCAAGAAAAGATCGCGTTCAGCTTATGAGAATTTGTACTACTAGAGTAGACGTACAGTTCTAGCTCGACAATCTTGAATCAAAAAATATAATTATACGCTCGTAGTATAGAACATACTTGGTATGAATATGCCATATGCATAATATGCATACAATCGCCAATCATACTCTAGTCTAGAGTACCAAAGATCCACGAGCTAATAATATTCATACTACGAGCGAGTAGAGTAGTTGTGTTTGACATATTATAAGACCGGTCAGAACAAAATGTACATGTGTGGCGACAGACAGACGGTACCCCCTTTTTGAGAAAACGGCCAAAAACTATTTCGTCGTTGTAAGAATTTGAGCAAAATATTAGTCGTCAGGGGGGTCATCGTTAGATGGCTAAGGGGATGGGATCCTGGAGGCCGATTAAACATAGGCGTACGAGGAATTCCCTGTCATCCAGGCACAACAATGATGTGATGTGCTTTGGCTTCCCTGTCGCCACCAGGCATGGCTGGATATGGATCTGCTTGATTGTGTCGCTTTTTGCCCCGGCATCCTGTTTGTCTTCGTCAACCATGTCCATGACGAATCCGATTACCCTCCCTGTTCTCCAGCGCCTGGCGTCGTCAGTTCGAAGCAAACTTCCGCGTTCTCAGCGAACCCCACCCCTTCCATCGGACCATTCCTTGCTGTACCATCCGTCAAACTACATAAAGTGTTCCAGATTTTCACCAGAAGGCAGCGACGACCAGCACTTGCGTGGATTTTGCAACTGGCTCCTTCCGGGCTCCTTGATGGTGGGGCAGTATCCCTCTCTAACGCCCGAAACGAATGGGCCGTCGCAGAAGGAGGTACAGGACCATATCCGGTCGATCGTAGCCGATGCTGGCGTGCGGACCTTCTGCTGTCTCCAGTCTGAGGTACCTGCGCAGGACAACGACGACGCATGGAACAGTGTCGATGGGGCGGTGCATTTGGAGGGCTCTGCTAGATCCACGTGGCCAGGTGCGTTCACGTGGTACGCTCCTTTGGTACGCGCGGCGTTCGAAGAGGCTGTGGCGTTCAATGACGATGTCGATTGTACGGGCGCAACGTACCTTCACGCTCCTATACAGGATTTCACTGTACCAGATTCGTCGGACAACTTTTTTAGCCTTTTGTACCGCCTGCTCGAAATCATGGAGGCTAATGCTGGCAGAAGTGATGGAGCGATATACGTTCACTGCTGGGCTGGGAGGGGGAGGGCGGGAATCGTAGGGTCCTGCATTCTCTCGCTCCTTTACCCAGAGATGAACGGGAGGATGATTCTCGATCTGGTGCAGGCAGGATATGATTCCAGAGACGGTTCGGAATGCATGCCAGACGCACTGTCCCAGAGCCCCGAAACTTCCGAGCAGAGGGATTTTGTTCTCGGTTTTGCTTCTAAGACCAGGGGATAGATAGTTGCATGGATACAACAAGAGTGCGAAACATGATTAAAATTGGTATACACATTACTTACATCTACGACCACAACCGCCCGACCTGGTCTACAGGTATGTAATCTAAATAATCGTGTCCGCCTCTGCCTCTGCCATCCTATGCCACAAGGGGTGTCTTGAGCTCCTGCCGGAGCGCAACGCTCGTGTCGAGGACGGCCCTTGGCAGGCTCTGGCACAAGAACATTTTGGCCTGGGACTTGGCAGCGTCGATCGAACTCGGGTCCAACCCGTCCACATCCGAAGCGGCCCTCTCGTCTTCCTCCCCCCTCTGAATGGCTCGGAGGCAGGAGGTTACCGTGAGCGCGGTCGAACAGGAGGCGATGGCGTGGGAGTCGACAGAACATCCCGAGGAAGCCATGAGGGAGAGCTGTCGGGCCTGTTCAATAAAGACAGCGCGGCAGACCTCTCTACGACGGAGACGTCGGGCTTGCGCCGAAGCCTGAGTTTGCATGTGCTCTATACCTCGGAAGCTAAAGTCGCCGAGGAGCTCTACCATCTCGACGAGGGATGGGCGCGACAATGAGGGGCTGGAACCGTGCTCTGGGAAGCTGGCGTCTTTGAGATTGATTGAAGAGAAAGATTGCGAAGTTATCGGTAACTGGGAGGCCCGATCAAGCTCTCGCAGGATTTTGATGGCCTTGAAGACCTCGTCCTGCATGGCCTCGTATTCCAGGGGACCGTAGAAAGATGCCGCGTACTCCTCGGAGGAATAATCATCGAGGGTGGGGCACATTCGGACTCCAAATTTCTCGGCGAAGGAGACTCGTCTCTTGAATAGCGTGGGTGGTTTCAACCTGGTGCGTAAGGAGCTCTTGGGGGGTTGGTGGATCCGGCTGCGATCTGAAGCCGGCAAAAATGACCCCTGGAGGGCCGGGTCATGACCCGTTCCAGCCTTATTTATCGGCATAACGAGGGGCTTGCCGACGATGGTGGCGAGAATTCCGCGAGAATCGGAGGCGATGTCGTCTGTGCCCAAGGAGGGTGGACCACTGCCGCTTTGGTTTTGTGCGGTTGAGGCTTGGGCGTTACACATGTTTGCTTTGAATGGCATCGGAACTTCAGTGAAAAAAGACGGATGATTAGGATCTATTAGCTAGATTTCTAGAGCACCACACACACACACCTATTCAAGCGTTTCGTGCTAATCTTGGTTCCATTCGGTCATTGGGTCATGTCTAGGTCCTCTAGTTCCGAATAAATGTTCTCATCTGAAGATGCTCAGAACGAGAAAAATATCTATGCCACGTAACTATGTGAAATCTGATTGATTCTCATGGGGCAGGAGGGTATCGCTCAGGGATTTACAGTAGATATAATCCATACGAGCTCGTAGATAGGGAGGTCATGCTGTTTCTGTGCCCCCATAATGACCGAAAACGCTGTGGCCTGTGATGAGCTCGTACGATAGATTTACTAGAAGCATAAGTATCCATACATTTGCAGCAACACCTGTACGGTACACATACTGTACACATACTGTACACATGTGTGAAACTTTTCCTAGCTACGTGCGTGTATGCATAGCTCGTACTATGCATACCGCCCCGCGCCCCTCTTTGCTAAGGCGCACGAGCACTACACGAGAGTGTTATGCATACCCTGTATGTGTATGCATACTAATAGCTAGTATGCATACCACTGTAGTGGTGGTTGGCGTACATAACACACGGTATCTTTCGCTGACACCTTAGTGTACGATGGCAAAAATATGCACGTAAAGGGGGTGGGGGGGGATAAGCAATGTACTCTCGTACGACTCGTAAGTCGAAAAAAGTCGCCGAATTGAGGGAGTGGCTGGCTACATCTGGCTTGTAGTCGGCCGGTATTTGGAATATAGCTAGTGTAAGCACAGCTCGGAAAATCAGAGCTCTCGTATTAATACTACGAGTCGTACTATTAGTCGTATTCGTATAGAGTAGTATGCATAGTAATATAATAGTGCCCGGAGATATACAGTACAATATAAAAAATAAGAACAATGCTGGACCCACCGAATGAAAACTAAATTATGATCTGCCACACAGCTGTGCAGCTGGGCCACTTATGTCGATGCATCCATGCTTCGTCGAAATCATACGGTGCTTTGCGAGTCACTAGCCAGTAGATTTTTCCTGCAAACAAACCCGAAACTCGACCGAAGAAAAAAATAGTAGTGTGTGTCGTGAATGTACTGAACTATCTTTAACTACAATCGTAATTTACATCTTAGGTCCACATCGACAACGTGCCAGAGTGCACGCGACCCTATTGACAAGACGCAGTATTTAGCAGAATATCACCAATGGCTCCTGGGAGCTCAGCTAGGGTGGCGATCCTTTTCGAAACGCTCCCCTCGGCCTCTTGCGCCATTTGTTTCCTTATTTCAATCTCCTCCTTGGACGCTGTTGACCAGCTGGGTTGCTTGTCGCCGTCTTGCTTCTCCGAATCTCTTTCCATATCGAACCAAATGGCTCGGGCACCCACCACAGCAGACGCACCCACGTCGTTCGCCAAATCATCCCCAACGTGGATCCAACAGGATACATTATCTTCACCGGTAAGTTCCTTATACCGGGTCAGAGTGGCATCAAATATGCCCCTATGAGGCTTACGTGCGGGGAAAACCTCAGCGTCTTCGCCCGAGATGGTAAATGCAAAGTATGGAGCCAACGCTGGCATGTCCAGCGGATTTCCTCTTCCGTTTGTGACAGCCCCGATCACAACGCCTGGGTGAGATTTGGACACTTCCTCCAACATGTCGACGGTACCGTCAAACAAGTACCTCTCCGCCGCTTCGTGTCGGGCTTGGAGCCAGACATCAAAAATTCGTCTCGAGACAGAAAGATCGACGACCCCGCTCAGCTCTGGACCTGCGAGTCGTTCCAAACACCTCTCTAGCTCCAACTGTATGGCCTGGATTCGCAGATCGGTGTAAGTTATCGGGGTATCCGTCTTGGAGAGCTCTTTCCGGATGGATTTGGTGGCCGCAACGACATCACCTGTCGAAACTCCAGGATATCCGAGTTTGAGAATGGAGCTTATCATGGCATCATTTGCCTCGGCAACCTATGTGCGCAACGAGAGAGGAAGCATACATTAGCGTTGTAGTTTCGTGGACGGAAGATGGCAATGCAGGCCTTCCGAGATTATTACTTACAACTGGGGCAATGGGGAATAGAGTGTCGTCGAGATCGAATGTGAGGAGGGACAACACTGGCGTGACATCTGTGGACATTGATTTCTTTTCGACGCCAGACTTTCCAAAAGAGGAGGCCAATGGAATGCACGAGGGGCGGCGATTGCAGTGGCAGATAAAGCCAGACACCACTGCATTCGATATGAGGTACCACGTCGTGGCAACTGCTTTGGTTGTCATCTGATTCCGTGAATATGCGGGTATTGCGACACTCACTAGCCCTCGTACACTGTTTATTGCGAGGAAGCGGGAAGCGGGGAGGATAGAGGAACCCATAAAAAATAATAATATATTATCGTACTAGCTGAGTACCTATCGAATTCCTTGGTGTATCAGTCGCTCTTTTATCTGAAACATACATGAATGAATGTAAAGTGAAGTAGAGAACGGTTGCGAATTATAATATTACTATGCTCCGTATATATTATTATTATAACACGAGCTCGTACTAGGAGTATTAGTAGTATATGTATGCAAAACTTGGTTTACTATAGTATGCATATGCATACTCTATGCGTAATGATTTCATATACCTGGGGTACTCTCAGCCACCGCGCGCCATCGAAAGAACGGAGAGGGTCATTCTCGACTAGTACGAGCGTAATGAATATCATAACTAACTAGAAAATTATACATCGAACCAACTACCAATTGTATACGAAAATAAAAATATATTTTTGTCCCTCCCCTTCCCCACACACTACTTGGGAGGAAGCCATGTCTGCAGTTGTTAATCGCCCAACGAACGCTACCGTCTCCAATGCGGATTCAATAAACTCGACCTCAGAGGTGCGGCGCTCTTGTCATATGCTCATGGCCGATCCTCCTGTCGATTCCAATCTGGACGAGCCTGTCGATGGCGCGACATGTGTTTGCTCTGACGGCAGCCGTACAGTCGGAATTTCCTCTTCGGCGTTAGATTCGCTTGCTACTCAAATCGCCAGCAAGATTCAGCAGTCCAAAGCGACTATTGCGGAGTGGGATGAGGACGGTTGGCATTATACCGGCAGAAGCTACAAAAGGAGTGCATTGGCGCCGGGTCAGGTTGATGCGAACAGAGTTGAGAGGGTTCTCCTCTACATTCTTGCCCTTGACGTCATAAACTTCTGCTTCTGGCCCACATCTGATACCAGCGCGAGACACTCCAGCAGCTCCACCCATCCAGAGATCAATCTTTTGGAGTACGAGCATCTAGCGACGGCTCTTCGTCTTGCTGCGCAATGTGATGACAAAATGCATCCCGGTTGCACAGCCGAGGAAACTTACGCATTCTCGCCCCGAAACTTAATGAACATCACTCCATCAAATCTCGAGAGCATGCTAAGGCGCCATCTTCCGGAAAATCCACCATCCTGTGACGGTATATACGTGATTCCAAACCTAAATGAACGGGCACGTCTTTTGAACGAACTCGGGCGGGGCTTATTGATACACTTTGGTGGTTCCGCGACGGCCTTGCTCCAATCCTGCGCTCGCGACAGAGAACGGCCCAGCGCCCGACGGCTTGTTGACATCCTCATCTCGACGTTTCGAGGTTTTCGCGATGAAGCCATAGACGAAAGACTTGGGAGGCAGGTATGTTTCTATAAGAGGGCACAAATTTGTGTTGGAGATATTTGGGCCGCTTTTGGAAGGGGGCAGAGAGGATCGGCATTTGCCGATTTCGACGATATCGACAAGCTAACCACTTTCGCTGACTACAGGGTGCCACAACTGTTGCGTCAAGTTGGCGTGCTTCGTTACTCGCCTGGCTTGGCCGATTGTATCGACCGAAAGGAGGAGATTGTAGCTGGCACATTACACGAACTATACATCCGAGGCGGCACGGTGGTGGCTGTGGAAAGACTAGTTGCTGCTGTAAAAGTCAAACTTAACGACTCGAATGCGGATCAGGCCCTGATAGATGAGATCAATGCCACTTTGATAGATTGGCACCTATGGCAGGTCGGGGAAAGGCTAAATCGAGTGGGAGAGTTGAAGCCACATCACCGAACAAGAACTATATTTTATTAGTTCACGTGAATGAGCAACATGAATGCGTAACAATTCGGAAGCCGAACTCATCAAAGTCATCTGTAGAATCTTCCGATAATGAGCCGAGCCCTAGGTCAGATTGGCTCGTGATCTCATCAGCTGGATACAATATGCACTGAGCTCTGTGCGCCCACTTCAGAAAGGAAACATGCTGATAGAATGACGCGTAATTCTCTGAAAGGGAATCGGAGATTTCATTATTTCTCCTGTTCTGCGGCGCTTCACTTCCCGAATCATCATTTGGATCCCAGTTCGACGATATAATAGAGTCCATGGACTCCACACTGTCGATGAATGAAACGTCGTCAACCACTCGAGATGTTTCTTTCATAGTCTTAGCTACGTCTTCTTTTGATGTAGCAAACGTTGCATCATGTGCAGTGATGAAATCACTTCGCTCGTCCAATTCACCATTAGTTGGTACAGTTTCAGTGTTGGAATCGCCCCCGATCTCGGTCGCAAAGCTTGTCGAGCCATTTTGTTTTACGCTTGGAAGGGGCTGTGTAAATTCATTGAGGGCGCATGACTGGGTGCGGCCTTCTTCAAAAGAAAACTCCTCCCTTGGCAATGTAAATACCTGGACAACATCAGCGAATCGGACACGGCTCGTCTTGGTTAAATCTGACGGTGCATCAACAAAGCTTCCGAGGGAAGTCTTCTTTTGCTGTTCTACATCATAAAGCTCGATTCGTGCAGGATCCATTTCGAATGATTGCGAAGGCGCCGAAAGATCGCATGACCATTGTACGTCGTGGGACTGTCCCCGGTCTCTTTTAATATGACCATCATCGAAAAGAAAGTCAGATCCGAGCCGTAATGTTGGGTAGCATCGTCGCTTTACCTCTCGCTCTCGAACCTTCGGAGGGAGGCTCTTGCTTTCTTGTGTGGGGTTGAAGTCAAATTGCTCTCGTTCGCTACCTTGATTGTCAACAAAAATGTCGTGAAATGTGTCACTCTTTCGTCTGTTCGCCTTAAGCAGAAAAAAGAGACCAAAAGAGAGGAACACTGTCCCGGCAACGGCGCCAGACAGAAGTATTGTTCTGTCAAAAATTGCATCCGATATCGCTTCGCTGCGTATGGTTTCAAACGTCGGAGAAACTGTTGGCGATCGGGTACTTAAATTGGTGTCTTGCTTGTCCGTTGACGGTAGCAACGGCGATGCGTCAGAGCCACGGGAGTCGCTGATCGAGAAAATGAGGCGAGCAGATGGCTTTTGTCCATCCGGTAGTTCTTTCGATAATTGGGACAAAGCATGGCTGATTACAAACTCCATCGCATCGCTTCTTGAGCCTCCGTGCCGAAGCCAAGATCTGACAAGACCATCGAGGTATGCGGTCTCAATGATAGGCTGGTCGCCACTGATCACATCTCGCTCTGCGAAAGTAAGGGCGGACGATGACGGCTCCTCAAGAATAAAGACTACCATGCCCCCTAGGGCAACGTCGCTGCATGGACAACTGGGAGGAACTGGCGCTTGGAATATAGATGTTTGCATTGCATTCCGTCGCCGCTGCCTTTTATTCTGCCTGCCCTTCCTGTCAATCGTGATCGTCTTGAGCTCGACGCCATCTACTCTTGCCTGAAGATGATCCTTTCCTTCAGACTGATTGCGAACATTTGCGAAACTCATCTGGGCCGCGCCGAGGAAGTGCGCATCGAATGCGCCATGCAGGACGTCTTGGACCGTGACGCGGACCGCGTCGGCCATGCCATCAGTCAAGAAATCATCCAGGACCCAGGGGTGGAAGATCCGTATCTGAAACGCACTTAACCCAACCTCAATCTTGCCGAACCGATCGTTGCTCTCGTATTCCAAGCTGTTATCAGAGGCGGCAAGTGTTTGCACACAAAATAATGAATAGAGAATATGGTGGATGGCCATGTTGGCTATTGCCCAACTGGTGCTAGTGCCGAATCCGATGCAACCATCTCGTAGGACTGGATATGGGTCTCCTCACCGGCTAAGTTGGAACGCTGCAGCGAGGCAAATCAATGTCATTGTTCCAATACTCCAAAAAGTACCACCTCCGTGGCGACTCCCTGGATTCCTGTTCTTTGCGAAGTGGCACATGCAGGGCCGTAGACGCTCACCCAAGTAGTAGGAAGTAGGCCTTTTCATGTGTTCACATAAAGAAATGGTAATTCTGGTCCCGTTTGGTGGTTGGTTTTTGTCGAAAGACATCGGATTCCATTTTGCACCCAACACCCCATGGTTGACGGTGGGCAGTTCCCTATCCTCCAGCATCTAACTTTTGAAATGTTGACATAATATCCCCTAATCCTGCACTATCTAACTTTTTCTTCTTTTTTTGACACATGAGCTCGTCATATGGCATACTCCTCATCGGACAGCTGCTTTTGTGGCAGGCGGACTCGGGGTAAGAATGGGTAAGAATGCGAATTATGCATACTCTAGTACTAGCTAGTATGCATACTAGTCTACTCCTACTAGGAGTATAGTATATAGTAGTACTGGATAGAGCATTAGAATTCCTACTCTCTAGTACGCGCAGCTGCGACAGGGGCGACATCGACTCGAAATCAGAAAACGCACGAACGGTCAAAATTCAGATCCCCCTCCATCATAGATTTGATTATTTTTAAATATATCTGCTATAATGCCCGTAAACATGCTTCGGCTAGCCCTCCTCCTCGCCGCCGTGGCTGCATCCCTGCCCGTGCACGCATACGCCCCCGACGGCGCCAGCCCCCGCTCCTTCCTGGGACGGATATCGCCCTCCACCCCGCCGGAGGAGGTGGTCGCGATGCAGCTGGACGCCCTGCAGGCCGAGGATCTGCCCTCCGTATTTTTCTTTGGCTCCCCGATGAACCGCGCCGTGAGCGGTCCGCCGCAGCAGTTTGAGTCCATGATACGGAGCCCCCCCTACGATAAGCTCATCCACCACAACCGATGGGAAATCGTAATGACGGTGAGCAACGCCAAGGACGAAAGCAGGTGGAGGGGTCTGGTGCAGGTATGGCCCAAGGGCAAGCCGCATGCCAGCCCCAAGGAGTACTGGTGGGCCCTCAGCCGGGTCCCTGACACGGGGATGAGCGATGTCCACCCCCAGGAGGTGGGATGCTTCATGGTGGATGCCGTCGTCCCCAATAAATCCCTGGGCGAGGTTGACGTATGTTGAGCTTTGGGGATTGATGTTGACCTAGCTAGCCAGCCAGGTACAACTAGCGACGACGTACGTACGCGCCTGCCTTAGCTAGCATCGAGCTCGTAGATTGATTGTGTGGAGGAGCTATACGCGGCCAAATACATTACTCTAAATGAATAGTTAATGGCAAATGCATTTCAAACCGAAGGCGCCTCTTTCGACGCCTCACCGCCAGAAGATATTGTTGTCACTTGCAGTTTTGTGGCTCCCGACATGACGCTGAAGGCATCCGCTACAAATGGCTTGGCCTCACAGGTACCTGTGAGTATGAAGCCATTCGAGTCAACAAGAAGAGGATCGTTATCGCACGGAAGGGTGCATGCGAGAGAGCCAAGATTGGCCCTCGTCAAGAGGCTGGTCTGCGCATCGCCGGGGCCGTCGTTATCCTCGACCTGATGCCCGGCCTGCCTCTGCCGCCATTGCTGCAGTAGCTCTTGATATGCATGGCATGCATCCTCATCCGCATCCGCAACCCTACCAGTCACCGGCTGACCTTCGCTCTTGCTCAAAGCCAGAAAAATATGGTTAATGTCTTGGCTCATAGTTGACAAAAGCTCCTCAATGGAGGCAGGATATGTTTGCTTCGCGACTTCATCTTCTCGGATCGGCTGCTTGTACGCTTCAGACTCCTTTTGTGGCACGCTTTGAGACGGAGGACTCGCTTTTCCCCCTCCCGCGTTGCCAGGTCTATGGGCAGACGACGAAAAGAATCTGCGTAGGTTGAAGAAACCTCCGGTCATAAACTTCATCTGTCGGCGTTGCTGTCGTTGGAACGGCTTTTGTTGCTTCTTCTTCGGTTTAGCGGCCAAGCTCCTGTGCTTCATCATCGCCGCCTCGGAAGCTGGCTTGTCACCCACTCTATCCCTTGGCGCTACCTCAGGCACGCCAATGGACATGATCGAGAAGCTGGGGATGGTTATATCCGATATCTCCGAACTCTCATCCAATTCGCACAACGGATTGGCCTTCGTGTCGTTGCGATATTTATTCTTCACATCGATATCGAGCTGTTGCACGACCCTGGACTGTATTTTCAATGGGTTTTGCTCGTCTTTTAAGCCTCCAAGGTTGCCGCTGTTCTCCTCGAGATGGGCCTGCTGCTCCATCCTCGAGACCAAGTGCGAACCGGTGGCCTCAGTCACGCCAGAGATTTCGCGAGAGTCCTCTTCCTCAAGGCAGCTGCTTCGGTGCTGCTGGCGGTGCACCTCCTCGGGCCCTCGGCGCAACGCATCGCGGACCCCCCCCCCAACGCAGCGAGCCTCTCCTCGATGGGACGAGCTTGACTCCGACGAGGTCGGGCTGTTGCTGCCCGCCCCCTTTCCTCGCAGCAGCCTCTGCCGCCGCTCCTCGAGCCTGGTAGCGCGTTCATGGAACCGATCCAGCTGCACCATGTCCTCGGCCTTTGCGGCCTGAAGCATCTCGAGGAGGGCTGACATCTGCGTAAGCATGAGGTCTATTTCCTCATTTTTTGCCATTGCGGGCGTTGGGAGGGTAGGGAAGGACAGTGCCCGTGACGGCCGGCGGGAGCTCGCCCTCGCGTCTCAACGTTCAGACGAGGGGTAGTTGGGGTTGTTTGAGGTTGGGGGGGGGGGCGATCAGACCGCCGCGAGCGTGGCTGGAACCCGCCTGGCTCTTCCACGATGTCCGACCGGGGATCCGACCGTGGGCCATTTCCGTGGAATCTTTCGAAGAAGGAGGTGCGCGCCAATAAAGTACCGAACGGGATCCCGCTCCTTTCCAGCATCGGATCATTGGGCGCATGCCACTTCTAGTCAAAGGCAACATGGCAAGGCCCGGGAATCCGGAAATTCCATTTGGACCATTTGGGGGTCGACCTTCTGGGGATATAAAAAAATATATAATATTATGAGAGGAATTCCGTGCGAAAAATTCCGATTTGGAGTAATTTCTGATAGATATACAGTACCAGGGGAGTATTACTCGTAGTACTCTAGTATGCAATACAAGAAGTAGGAAGAAAATGCATTATTATTTTACTACTAGTACGTAGTATTCTTATTTTTATTTTGCCACAAAATATAGATTGTATGTATTAACACATGATGGATAGAATCCGAGAAGACCAACAAGTGAGTCTAGTATTGAAACTCGGTCTACAAAATAATCTGGTTCAGTTGAGGTGTATGCACTGTAGATATACCGAGGTAGGGATAGGGGTATGCATACTCTGGTGAGTCATCATGTCAGCTAGCATAATACTAGAGTAGTACTACAGTATTAGGAGTACTATGCATAGAGTAATTAGACTCTGGTACAGTTACTACTATGCCATAATAGAAGTAGTGCCTCTAGGCGTTTCTGGGGATACAGCACATGGCCTACAGTAGTACGAGCGCGTACTAGTATGCATAGCACAGCAAGTTGAACTTGGCGTAAAGCACAGCTGCCTCTGAGTTTTTGTGGTTGAAGTCCAACGATCCTCTCGCTCGGCTGACCACAACATGGAACGCGACGAAGGGGAGGGCCGAAGCCGCTTCTCCTCTACTAACAAAGTGTACACGAACTTACGAGCACGATACCCGATACCCGATACCTTTCCCGCATCAATCTGTAAACCGTCCCTCGCATTAGCACACAGAAACAGTCCTCTCAGCAGCAATGAAGAAGTACGCGTCGCCCCTCCTGGCGCTAGTCGCCTCCACCTCGTCGGCGTCTGCCTTCGTCGCCCCGTCTGGCGCCCGGCCCTTCGTCGTCTCGTCCACCTCCCTCGCCGCCGACGCCGTTCCCGAGGAGGTCGTGGAGCCGCCGCCCCTTTCCCCCCTGACCAGGTGGGGGGATCGGATAGATAATATCCGCAGTGTCCAGGCCGCTTACCGCGCCGCTCCCTCGCCGGAGTTCGGCCCTACCATCACCGCCGAGTCGGTCGGCCTGGCGTCGGACGACAAGGAGGGACAGCTGAAGTACTTCGAGGATAACGCCACGGAGATCAAGCAGAAGATGCAGGACTGCGGTGCCGTTCATTTCAATGGCTTCGACCTTATGAAGGAGCAGGAAGGCTTCCAAGCGATGTACAACGCCCTCGGGATGAAGGTCTGCCTTGATCCCCTCCACTCTGTATCGGCCCGCCCCACCGTCGACGGACAGAAGAACAGTCCCGTCTATGAGGCCGTCAACAAGGAGAGCCGCAAGAACTTCTTCATCGGTGAGTTGGACTTATGTCCGCGGTCATGGGAGATGTAGGCTGGTTGTAATGCGCGCATCTGGGTGGATCGGTGGTGTTTTGCGATTGCAGAGTCAAAGGGGGTTCGCTTGGATTGTGCACACGCGTCTCACGCATAGAAACCAAATCCAGACCAATCGAGTTCAATTGCGGCCATTATGCTCACCTCATTGTTCCCCACCCCCCATTCTCCATCCATCACGCAGGCATGCACAACGAGTTCGTTGGTACCCGGGCCCCCCGCGCAGCTGCTTTTGTCTGCTTCAAGGCCGCCGAGGAGGGCGGAGAGTTCATCATCTCGGACGGCCGGGCCATGTTCCGGGATCTTGACCCCGACGTCATCGAAAGATTGTACTCCCGCAACATCCGGTACTCCGTCATGGAGCTTCCCTTCTTCGGATGGATTGACGGTCTCCCCGAGGCTGTTCAGGGACCCCTCACTGGAGGCATCAAAGCCCTGGCATCTGCCGCCATCAACGCCAAGGTCGACTTCAGCGTCGACCTTCGGTGGGGAGAGGCCGGGTACGACAACACCCGTATGCTCCAGGCGCGCGCCCCTTCTCAGCCCCCCATCGTTCGCCACCCAGTCACGGGGGAGCCGACCTGGTTCTGCAACGTGCACTCCCATTCCTCCAAGCTTAGGAAGGACCGCGAGAGCATTTACGGGGCGGAGCGGTTCGAGGACGGGGCGTCCCAGATCAACAAGTCCGATATGTTCTTCGGCGACGATGGGGACATCTCCGACGCCGACCTGGAACACATGGACGAGATTACGCTGAAGAATGCGCGGTTTATTAAAATGACTGAGGGTGACGTCGTGCTCTTGGACAACTACAAGTGCATGCACGGCCGAAATGTTTTCGATGGGACCCGAAAGCATGGCGTCGCCTGGTTCGAGGGATGGGAGGGAGAGGGAGAGATGAAGGCGGCGGCCAAGCCCCTCGAGCAGGCCATGCAATTGACAGCATAGGATCGAGACTAGCGCATTCGGTTATCGCACGGGCCTGAAAGAGTGCAAGTCGGCGCGAATGGTAATTGGTTATAGAATTTTATAGAATCGTTCTAGCTAGACTGACTATCTATGTATTGTATTCAACTCGACCTTCGATTGAGCAGAGTCAATGACATGTCCCCTGCGCCCTGCATACTGTACATATACGACCTCGAATGTAAGGGTTGGTCCGTCCCTCACCAGTTCTCTACCGACGGCCTGAGCTCGGTCTCGAAGCTCCAGGCGGTCCTGGGCTGATTGGCGACAGTCCAGTAGGTCTGGGCTATGGCGTCTGGATCGAGCTTGGTCTCGTCGGATCCGTCCTTGCCTACTCCGCCATCAATGATGAAAAGGCCAACGTGCACCCCCTTCGGGGACAGATCCCGCGCCAGCGCCTGGGCCAGAAGGCGCTGGGCCCCCTTCTGCGGGGCGAAGCCCACGGTGAAAGGCTTTCCTCGGAGCGAGGCTGTAGCGCCGGTGACGAGGATGGCAGGGGGAGAAGGAGCGCTTGCCTGACTGGCCGTCTCGATCATGGTCGGAGCGACCCTCTTCGTGAGGCAAAGGAGGCCTGTGACGTTTGTTTTCATGGCGTTGTCGAAGGCGTCGAGCTCGATCTGGTCCCAGGTCTTCCAAACCCCGTTGCCAGCGTTCCAAACCGCGGTGTGGATGGGTCCGAGCTCCGTCTCAATGGAGTTGACGGCCGTTACGATGTCCTCGGGATTGGTAACATCGCAGGCGTACCCTTTGCAGTTGGGGATCTCTCCCTCGTAAGCCCTTAGCTTGTCGAGGCTGCGGCTAAGGATTGCGACGCGGTACCCCTCCGAGGCCCACTTGCGCGCCGCAGCCGCCCCGATTCCTGGCCCGAAGCCGAAGACTGCGCACACCTTTGTGGCTGCTAATGATGCCATGGCGAATTTTTTTTAATTAAGTCTGATTCGTATGTTTTGACTGGGCCTTAGAGATGAAGCCAGTAGAAATAAATATAATCATTATTTATTTGTGGTATTATTTTTTACTTCGAAGGAAGTGTGCCGACGACTAACTTCGGCTCCCTAAATAGAAACTAACGAGCTCACATAATAATATTCTCTCGTAAACTTAGTTTTTAGGTATATTATTATTTTCGAATATTCTAGCTAGATCCTTGTACTCGAATATTATATCTGCCTTGCAGAGCAATTCTACAACTCTGGATGCATGAACGCAGTCAAATAAAAGTTAGCTAACATGGGTCAGGGGCGCCGATTGCAAGAGTTGAGGCAGGGGGATGTATAGGTTCGTTCTCAAAGCGGATGCTAAGTTTTCAGGTAATTCTCCACAGTTCCATGTTCTCGCCTTAACCAGCCCAAGGCCTCCACCATCGCCTCCATTGGGCTCCCCTGCAACTTCGACCAGTCCATTGACCCCGTCCTCTCATCCCCCCCTCGATCTTTAAGGAGACTCTCTGACCTCGCATACTCCGCCACCACCACATCATCTCCATCCCCGGCCTCAAGACCCACGAGGGCGGACACGATCCCCGTCCTGTCCTTCCCCTTGGCACAGTTCACCACGACGGCCGCCTCCGGAGACGCGGAGCGGCAACGCTTCACGGCCTCCGCTACGGCAGGCTGAGCGGAGGCCAGAATCGACGAGTAGAGCAGTCCGGGACCGTCCCGACTCAGTTCGGTGCGCACCAACTCGTCGAACCCACGAGCGTCCGTCGCAAGAAGTGCGTACGCCTGAAGCTTCCGCAGGGGCGGAAGAGAGGCCACGACAGCGAAGAAGAGGGCGTCAATGTCCGCCATGAGGGGGAGGTGCACCCTCTCCACGGATCCGAACAAGAGATCAGCGCCGGGGGACGTCGGACACATCATCTCGTCGGCATTACGTAGCTCGACCACTGTTGTGACGTTGAGTTCATCGATGAGGTACGACGCGTCCTCGGCAGTTGCTCGATCCAAAGTCGCAGACCTGAAGAGGCCCGGGACGCGAGAGGAGACGGGCCTGAAGTTCTCAACACCAGACAACGGTGAGAGAGAGAGGGATACTGGCAAAAAGGGCAGGCGCATGTATTTGGCAATCATCAAACACTCATTACCTAGCTGCTTCTTTTTTTTGTGTGGAGGTGATTTAGGACGTACTCAGATTTACCGCCCCCCCCCCTTCTTCTTTTCCGGACAAAAAAAGGAGGGTGGGGTAAAAAAACGGATGCATAATAAATGCTCCGTTTTTTACTACTCTACTCGCTCAGCTCGGTCGGCCGGCTGACTCTTGGCCATGCTGACCCTAATATTGACAGAGTCCTTCTCCATCTCAATCATATTGTTCCATTAACGTCATAAGTATGGATATTATGACATTCAAACGTATACATCTGGTATGAAATCAGAGTGGGTTGAGTCCAGCGTCAAGTCGTCTTTAATAAACGCGAAGTCAAAGTTCTTTGCGGCTTCTGGCTTCTCAGGGAACTTCGGCAATAAGTAAACAAATACATTGCACGTCGTATGCATTGTAATGATACGATTGTCCCGATTCTACTGATATCTTGCCCTCTCATCTTCAAGTCCAGACGCACACCAACCGTATGAGCAAGAAGAACACCATGCGCATGCTTCAGGCAAGTTCCCTACTCGCGCTAGAAGTTTCTACCAGCGCCGCCCACTCCGCCGCCGAGCGGGCCGCTCTCGCCGGGTTCGGCTTCGTCAAGGACATCGTCGCCGGCGGCAACCGGCGGCTGCAGGAAGGATTGTTCAGCGCTGAGATTTTGTGCGATGGCTTGGGTGGCGATATTCAGTCCGACGGGCGCTGCGAGGTTTGCGAGGAAGAGGACGGGTCGGCCTGCTGCCTGTACGACATCGGCGATATCAACATTGATGCCTTGATATCGGGAACGGGAGGAGGTGGCATGTCACTTGAGTGTGCCTACTGTGACGACTACTGCGGGGAAATCGCCTGCGGATCCTACGAGGGCACCTTCGATTTCAGCTCGTCCACATTGAGCATCACGGGATGCACGAACGTCGAGGCTGGGTAAGTGTCCTGATCCGTTTGCACAATCGAGCTATTCTCTGAACATGTCAATGAGTTCTGTGTCTTCCTTGTAAACTGCGGCATTCTCTATCTCATCCCATCCTCGTCTCGTTTTGTCCGTGCGCTTGCATCAATGTGTGGTCGTGCCTTCTTTGATTAATTTCCCCCCTCCTGCTTTTCCACCGAAACTAGCGCCGTTTGCTTGGACTTTGATTGCATTACAGAAGAAGAGGATGACGACTCTGTATGCAGTTGTCAAAGCGCTACATTCAACAACCAAGATTGCAGTTACTGCGAGTTCGACGAAGATAGCGGTTCAACCCCCACTGTTGACTGTTCCAACGTCGGCGGCCCTACCCAGGCAGCATTTGATATGTGCCTTTTCGAAGTTGAGGAGGAGGAACAAGAGGAAAACATAGATTCCGTTGAAGAGCCCCCCGCTTCGGCCCAGGACGCGCCCCTCGCCACGGAAGACACTGTTGAGGAGCCTCCAGCGTCGGCTCAGGATGTGCCCCAAGACAAGGAAGAAACCGTCGAGGCGCCCCCGCCCCTCGCCACGGAAGACAGCGTCGAGGGGCCTCCAGCTTCGGCTCAGGATGTGCCCCAAGTCACGGAAGAAACCGTCGAGGCGCCCCCCCGCTTCGGCCCAGGACGCGCCCCTCGCCACGGAAGACACCGTCGAGGAGTCTCCAACTTCGGCCCAGGACGCGCCCCTTGTCATTCCCGAAATCCCCCCGGAATGCACCCCACTTATCGGTGGCTTCATGGGATGCTATATGGGCGGTAGCTCGGAGGAAGGTTCGGCCTGCGCGAACCTCGATATCGTCTCGCTCTTGGAATTGATTCCCGGTAAGTTCAAGTGTTTACTCTCGACTAGATGAGCGCATACGGAGGTCTTCTTAGAGGATAAAGATCTTCGCCACGCAGATTGTCTCCTATTTTGTTGCCCGTTTCGTGCCTGCCATTTCATTCGTCCCACCCTTACCCCCTCGTTCGAACGAATCACCCCTTCTTCCGCACTAGCGGGCGAGGTCACCTGTGAGGAGGCGAATTCACTGCTTTGCCAACCCGGTGTCCTCGGTGGTTGCTGCGAGGGCAATATTTCCGATATCATAAGATGCGTCCTTCCCTCGTTTGTCAGTGACGACTGCGTCATCGGCTGCGGCGACCTCGCCCCTGCTTCGGACCCCGTCCCGGATACGACTGTGGCTGCCACTACAAGCGCGGCGTGGAAAGGAAGGTCTGCCCTCGCCACCATGTCTGTTGTTGGATTGGCGTGGATACTCATTCTTTTTCTAGGTTTAGGCAGGTCGTAGAGTTTTTGCCCTGAAATGTTAGTTGTTGAAGATGTAGAAATTGCCCATGCATACTAGCTAGTACCATGTTTTTTCTTTAAGATACGATGAGATACAGAGCTTTTTCATTCTTCTTTTCTGTGAACGAGATTGGCTCAGTACCTATACGAGTAATTCGCACAGCGAGCCATTGATTCAGAGATATAGGCAGCCTGCAGCAAAAGCGCGCGCGAAACAAGCAGCAGCCACCGAGTGCCTCCTACATCGGTATCAGTTCCTTGACTCGGAGGTGGTGGATGGCATCGAGGAGCGCCCCGCTCCGTACGCGCCTAGCGTGCATTGAGGCCGAGGGCCGCTGCCGTGCTTCTTGCACGGCGCAAGCTTCTTGGGGAAATTCCCCGGACGCAAGGGCAGAGAGTGCCAGCCCGGAAGGGTCTAACCCGGCGCGGACGCCGCTCCCGACCCAGCTTTAGGGCGCGCGACGACGGCCCGTCCCCGGACGGACAAGAGCGCATGGGAGGTCGGCTCCGTCAACCAGCCGCCGTCAGATCAAAGTTATGCCGTTTAGAACACAACGGGGGTCACTTACCGCTCTCCTGTCTTGGAACTCACCCATACAACAATCAACTAAGAGCTGAGGGAGGATATTGCTTTGCTGAATGCCTGGAAGCACTGAGGGCCACAAACATAATTACGGTAAATATTTCTTGCGGATAGCACGCCCTGTGGGATCGCAGGTGTAGTTGCGGCGAACGCTGCAGAATTACCGTCGGAAGGACGATACGTCCATGCAACAGTTCAATTACTAGTAGTATAATTCATCAGGGAGCGAACGCCGAAGAAAATATAGAAAGTGCAATCAATAAACCTTAGTAATTCAGTCGTAGAGATCTATATTTATCAATCAATGAGGACTACGTCATCGGCACCGTCAGAATCGGATTCACATAGGTCGACGGCAGTGGCGCGTGTGTCTGCGGGCGACAGGTTGCGACGCGTGAGAGGTACTGGGACGCGGATTGAGGGGCCGAACATCAGGGCACTCTGGTACCTTCCAGTCATAGGGCCATCCATCGACAGTGGCCCATCGAACGCGGAAATCGCCCCATGCTGCCTCCTCACCCGTTCAACGAAGTTGCGCAGTCCGTCCTCGCTATCGTCGTCTGGGTTTTCGTCGGAAGGGTGCGAGGCCGGAACGGCGGATGAAGTTCGGGGGCGCGTTTCCGTGGCTCGTTGCGACGGCCTGGTAAGATGGGGGGAGCGGCTAACGCCACCGTATGTGTAGGTGATAGATACACGAGACGAGGTCCCGGCTGGACCTTCGACGGTGCGAATAGACGTCGACCTGGCTGCGCCAGCAGATGACGGCTGTGATGATACCGACGAAGAGGACGCGGCAGCCCTGCTCAAGCGATTGGACCCAGGGGAAAGGGATGCAGCCGACCGAGACTCGACCGAACCTGAAAGCGGCCGCCTACGGCCACGAGGACCAGCGTATGAGCTAGGGGGGATGCCACCAAACAGGAGCTGAGCGATTGATGCTGGCAATGTGCCGGTAGCCTCCATGCTCTCGAAGAGACTGTGGAGGGGATTCGATTCGACTAGGTCTGCACGCTGGTCGCGCTTCTTGATGCGCTTCGACTTTTGCCCGCCCGAGGACAAACCGCTGCTCCCCGCCTTACCTCTCTTTTTGCGCTTCTTGGATTGAGGAGACTTGTGTACGCGGTCAATTTTAGTAAAGCGGATCTTGCACAATGGGCAGGTGTTCTCTCGCGCTGCCCACTTCTCGATGCAATCCCAGCAGAAAATGTGGTTGCATCCCTTCCCATTCAGCTTGGTCTCCTGATCCCTGGAGGGCACTTCGAGGCAAACAGAGCATGGTTCGGCAGCGTCGTCACCACCCTTCTTGGCTTCGGCGGGGCACGGCTTCTTCCCTGGACTAGAGTCAACTAATCCGTGCCTCGAACAGGGCGCAAGCTTCTCACGCTTGGATCTCCTTTTCGAGGTTGAGGACGCTGGAGAAGGCGCCCTGGCCTCGTCGTCGAGCCCCGTTGTCTTCGCCCCAGCTGTGGCTGTCACCGCGCTCGAGCGGGCACCATCTTTCCTTCGGGCGCTACGACGGAGGGGGGCGGAGGCTGCGGCGGAGGAGGATGGCTCCTCGCCGTTAGACGGGATCTCCATCACGACAGAGTCCTCGTCGGAGTCTGTTGAACGGCGGGAGGCGGCCGAGGCAACTGATGATGGCGGCACTGACGCCCTAATCGCCCGCGTGTTGAAATGAGACAAGTCTTCGAGGGGAGGCATTTCGCTGAAGGAGTCGTCCTCGCTATCGATATCGGCCGTAAGAAACTGAAGTAAGTCCGTCTCCTCCGGCATCCCCCCCATGGCGATGCGCAACATTATGAATGGGCACCCTGCGGGAGAAAGTCTTAACATGGAGGAAGATGTATGGGGATGGGGTGGTTCGGTGTGAGAAGCTTGGGATTGAAGAACAATTAGATCAACAACAAAAGTAGTTCTAGAGTACGATTTCGTACATGTACTCTTTCCTCTGTCTGTCTGCGTACGAGCTGGTATTGATCACCGTACGGCACATGAACAAAAAAGAGAGCAGGGGCGCGCCGTATTTCGCGGAATGGCGAGCCCGGCTCGATTTTGATGCAGTAAAAAGTGACGAAGGGACGGTATGGATTCAAACTCGCGTAACATGTATGTACTAGGAATTTTGAGTCTGCATACCCCCTTCGTTAAGTTCTGTAGATGGAGATACGGTCGGAATTCGCAGCACCAACATACTACCAGCTACTCCTAGTAGTATGCAATGCATACTAGAGTAGTAGTACGTGCTCCTACCATAGTATGCATACCAACGAGCTCGTTGTTCTAATGTGCATATTATGCGTAGTATGCATACTAGCTTGTAGTAGTATACAAGGAGCTCGCGGGGTACATGGAGCACATGGCATCATCAAGGCGCGATGGACCTTGTTCCCGCCGCCCGCCCCCGGCGCACACCCGCAGAGCGTACGACGGGGAAGGATTCAGGAGCGAGGGGAATCCGATACAATTTGTATGCAAGCTGCATTCGGCGCCATCCCTCCTCCGCCCAGATGTCCGAATCGTAAGAGAAAACCCCTTGGCGTTGCGAACGGGAGGGGTCAGGCCAGCCACGACCGAAAGGGAACCCTTCCGTCTTCGCCCACACTTATCGAAAGAGGAAAGAAGGCTGTCCCGCCCCTGCCAGTACAGGAGCGGAAGAAGCGGCGGCGGCCGTCCTGCCGGCCCATCGGTCTCACCTTGGTATCGTAACCTGTGCTTGCTTTTTGAGGCTTTTCCCGATTCCCGATCAATCGATGGAGATCGATGGAAATGTACGAGTTCCAAAGTACTCTCCGCCAGCGTGCTGCTGGCTGCGCTGCTGCACTCCGCTCGGCACGCTTCGAATAACTGGAAGGGTTGGGAATTGTTTCTGCAGGTTTGTGTACTTTTGTTAAGGTAGGGTTGGGGCTTAGTCATGCCGTCAGTACGTTTGCTCCTCTCTCTTTCTCTTGTCCACTTCAAGTTGCAAGCGGAGAAGTTGACTTTTGGATCGACTCTGATCCAGAACCGCTCAACTTTGGTACCGAAGGCATTACCATAACATCATCCCGAAGGCACCCGAGAAGCCAAACCATCCTCCCGCTGATCCCCCCCCCCGCGCGCGACCGAGATAGAACAAAATTCATCTGAGCACTGCTGATCGTCCCTCGCCTGCCCGAATATTCCCAAGATCCTGTAATATGAGACTTTCGTCCTCCTCCGCCCTCCTCTCCCTGGCCCTGTGCGCCCCGTCCGCTGCAGGCTTCGCCCCCGTCGCCTCCTCGTCGTCCTCGCGGCCGGCCTTCTCCTCGATCTCCACCCGGAGACATCTGACGACCGGCCCTGGGGGCAAGGCCGCCTCCTCGAAGGAGGACGATCTCAGGCTCACCTACGACATCATCATGGGACACATCGACACGGATAGGGTCGGTGCCGCCGATCCCTCACCGACGCCCACGGCGCCGGCGTCGGCGCCGGCGCCCGCGGCAAAGACGTACACGGCCCCTCCCCTCCCCGAGAACGACCTCATGATTCGCGCCGCGCTGGGCAGGGCAGATGTCGAGCGGACCCCCATCTGGTTGTTCCGCCAGGCGGGCCGCCACCTTCCCGAATACCGCGCCTACAAGGAGGAGACGGGAAGGAACTTCCTCGACATGCTGGCCCGCCCCCAGGACGTGGCAGAGTGCACCCTGCAGCCTCTGCGGAGATATCCCCTCGACGCCGCTATCCTCTTCTCCGACATCCTCGTCATCGCCGAGGCGCTCAACGTCGAGGTGACCATGCCCGGCGGGGTAGGCATCCAGGTACCCAACCCCATCAAGGACCCCGCCGACCTCGCCGAGCGCATTCCCGACGCCTCCGCCATGACCCCGGATTTCGTAGCAGACAGGCTAGGTCACGTTATTGAGTCCGTCAAGCTCATCAAGGCGAAGATGGCCGAGGAGGGGATGACCCAACCCCTCATCGGATTCTCCGCCGCTCCTTGGACGCTCCTCTTCTACATGGTGGGCGGCTCGTCCAAGAAGAACAACGATATCGGAGTCCAGTGGCTCAGGGATCATCCCAACGACTCCCGCCGTCTCCTCCACGTTCTGACCAATGTCATCATCGAGTACATGACCGCTCAGGTCGAAAGTGGGGCCAACATGCTTCAGCTGTTTGAGGCCATGGGAATGATGATCGATGAGAAAAATTTCGACGAGTTCGCCATGCCGTGCCTGAGGGCGATTGCGACCGAGCTCAAGAAACGCTTTCCCGACGTCCCCCTCATGGTGTTCTCGCGGGGTGCCAGCTTCGCGAACGAAGCGCTGTCCAAGCTGGGCTATGACGTGGTGACTATCGACGGCACCGTTGACCGGTCCATCGCCAGAGAAGTCGTTGGAGGCAGAACGGGTCTGCAGGGCAACTATGATCCAAAAGAGCTTATTGAGGATGAAGAGGGGACCAAGACGACCGATACGGTCCGTGAGACAGCGAAGCAGCTACTGGAAGATCTCGGGCCGCAGCGGTTGATCGCGAACCTTGGCGAGGGGTTGGGTGGGAAGGAAAGTCCCGAGCTTGTGAGAGCGTTCGTTGATGCCATTCATGAGGAAAGCGAGGCGATGATCAAAGCCACTAGTAGTACTTAGTAATAGCTAGTAATAACAATACGGCAAACGGGCTGGTTCTAGCCAAGTACAGCTGCGCGATGCTCGCAACGCAAGATTTGAATCGCCTGCAGTTACTATTGCCAGAGAAAGCATGAACGGTGTAGTTGTTCCAAATGGTCCAAATTGAAAAACCGATCAACTGTCTTTAGGTGGCTTTCCAAAGCTACCACCAGATCAGGTTTCTCTATCTGTACTGGGCGCAGTGCATGTAATGCCACCAAAAGATAAGTCCCCAGAACCAGCAGAAGGCGAAGGCCCTAGTGAAGGTCTACATCAAAAGCTAAATCCGCTCGAGATGGGCTTCTTTGCTTGAGCTGCGCCTGATGCCGGTTTTGCACCGCCGATTGGCGTGGGGGCCTTGCTAGCCAATGGAGGGAAAGGGTTCGGCGATTGGGTAGTGGAAGTCACAACCTTTGACGCATTTGTGGCGGGAGTGCCCCCAATCGAGAATCCGCTGCCTGAAGCCTTTTCGCCCCTTTCTACCTTCGCTGGTTCCTTTCCGAACGTAAATCCTCCTCCTGTAACAACCTTCTTTCCTTCAGATGAATATGACATCGCAGGAGCTCCACCAAAAGAGAAGCCTCCTGCCCCAATAGAAGAGGAAGGCTCCGTGGTAGACCCGCCTCCAAAACTAAAGCCGCCAGCGCCAATCAATACCCCGCAGGCAAAGATCCTATATAACCTAACTTGCCATCTTCTTTATCCTCATACCCAGGTCGTAACGTTTCGCAGGCTGCGCACTTTGTATCATTTGGATTATTCGACACCATGCATATATCACATTTCCACGAGCCTTCCTGGGACTTGCCGAACGACGTTCCCCAGCCCTCGCTCTTGGTGTCCCCTTGATGTTTCTCCTCTCCAATAGGCACAACCTCAGCCTCCTCGTTTTTATCAAAGCGTGATTCGTCATCTCCTCCGAATACCCATTCAACATACCAAGACGCAAAAGTGTATTTGTCGATTCTTCCAGCGGAATCTGATATCTTCTCGACAAATCGGCCGTGATCGTCGTCACAGTATGTCGTTCCCATGGCTTCCATTAGATTAGGAAATGCATTCTTAGAGATTTTGCCATCCGAAGACCACGACTCGTGATCCAAAATACCATCGAACGCCTCTATGGCACTCTCCCTCTCTTCTTCTCGTTCCGCTCGCTCTTCAGTATCAAGAGAGTCTTCGTCTTCCTTGGCGTCGGCCAAGGAGACGAGATCGACGTACCACTTGACGAAATAATCTTTTGTAATGAATCCTGTCTTCTCCGGATCGACAATACGCAGTTGCGCATTGAGCTCGTTACCATGGAGTCCCTCACCAACTGCATCGAGGAGGTATTCAAACTGCGCAGTTGGAATCTGGTGGCAACCAGAAGCATCGACTTGGTCGTAAGCTTGGGAGGCCTTATAGGCCACAGGGGTTTGGTTCAGAGCATACACATTTCCCTCCAAATCTTCGCTCTGGTCAGTAGCTCTACTTGATGACCCCTTCGACGATTGGTCATCAGATGAATCGTCGTGGGACGCTGGTTTGGCGGCGTCTCTTGGACCTCCGCCGACAAGGGGCACTACGATAGACTGCCCGTCGCGATTAGATGCGGGAGACGGAACCAATCTAGAGGTGGAAAGGTTTCCAAATGAGAAACCGCTAGACATACCATTAGTTGCTGATATGGAGGGCTTGCCGAAGGTACAGTCTGTTTTAGCCATGCTGAAGTCAGAAAAAGAGGAGGATCCGACCGATCCAAAGCCCTCGGAGGCGGTGGGGACCATTGCGGTTTGGGAAAGGGCAGCAAAACCACCACTACCGGTAGAGCCAAAGGCAGGATCCAACGATCCGGATCCAAAGATAGGGGCAGCCGATTTCGATCCAGTTGCCTTCGCTCCGCCGTCTTTATCTCCTCCGAAAGGAGTGGGCGCCTTGCTCGCCATGGGAGGGAACGCGCTCGATGACGAAGACGGGGTTGATGACTTCGCAGCCTCGAAAGGAGTGGGCGCTTTGCTCGCCATGGGAGGGAACGCGCTCGATGCCGCAGTAGCTGGAGCTGGAGTTACAGATTTGACATCCCCGAAAGGAGTGGGCGCCTTGCTCGCCATGGGAGGGAACGCGCTCGATGACGAAGACGGGGTTGATGACTTCGCAGCCCCGAAAGGAGTGGGCGCTTTGCTCGCCATGGGAGGGAACGCGCTCGATGCCGCAGTAGCTGGAGCTGGAGTTACAGATTTGACATCCCCGAAAGGAGTGGGCGCCTTGCTCGCCGTGGGAGGGAACGCGCTCGATGCCGAAGACGGGGTTGATGACTTCGCAGCCCCGAAAGGAGTGGGCGCCTTGCTCGCCATGGGAGGGAACGCGCTCGATGCTGCCTTAGTGTCTCCGAACGGATCTGGTGCCTTGCTCGCCATAGGGAAGGAGTCGGATGCTGGTTGCCCCCCCCCCCCAGAAAATGAGAACGCGCTGGAGGATGAGGGGTTGGCAACAGATACAGAGAAGCGGAAGGGAAATGGACCTTTCCCTTCTCTTTCTTGCCGCTCGGTTGCCGACTGCTCATTCTTGGTCGCGAGGGGCGAAGACGAACCTCCAATCTCACCGCTGCTCTCGATGACAACCCTTGTCTCGCCGTTGGGCTTGCCGGCCTTGTCCCTCACCGTCGCCCTCACCATTGCATCCACGTGATCCATTCCCTCCAGGACGCATCCGAAGACCACGTGCTTTCCATCGAGGTGGGGAGTCGGCCGTAGAAGGATAAAAAACTGGCTACCGTTGGCGTTCGGGCCATTATTGGCCATACTGAGCAGACCCTTCCTCGAGTGGGCCAAGAAGGGCTTCTCGTCCCTGAACTTGCCCCACATGTCCCCATGCGCGGTAGCTGCATAGATTGATTCGCCCCCAGTGCCATTATGCTTGGTGAAATCCCCCCCCTGCACCATGAAGCCCGGTATGATGCGGTGGAAGGTGCTGCCCTCGTAGCACAAGGCCTTGCCCGAGCTTCGGCCTGTCCCTTTCTCCCCAGTGCACAGGGCCCTGAAGTTCTCGGCGGCGAGCGGTACCAGATCTGAAAATAGCTGAATAGTGACGCGGCCCAGCCTCTCCCCCCCCAGGGTCAGGTCAAGGTGCACCGTGGGCCGACTTCCGGCGTCGTCACCCTCTGGGGGTGGCAGCACGACGCCCGGCGGCAGGGCCGGAGCCGCCGCCGCCGCCGAAGGAGGGCAGTACTTGCGCTCAAGCTTGGCGAACAGGGCCTCCTCCCTCCCCAGGTACGATGCGAGGGTTGAATCCACCGACGCCACCTTCGCCGGGTTGTGCTTCCGGTAGAACTCCACGAGGCGGGCGCGATGGTCGGGGCCTCCGCCGGATTTATGGATGCCCTCTCCGCAATCCGCCGCCACTACATGCACAGCCGTGTTGGAAGCCGGAGGGCTCATCTTGGACCCGAACGAAAACGCCCCCGTAGCACCTGCGACCGCGAATTGTTCCTGAGAAGATGGCTTGGATGAGAAGGAGAAGGTCGGCTTCGGTGCCGCGGAGGACCCCCCCCCCAACCCGAGGCCGCTGAAGGGATTCGGTGCCGGTGCCGGTGCCAAAGCAGGTTTCGGGGCAGGTTTCGCGGTGACGGAAGCCGCACTGCCGCACGGCCCGCCTTGAAGACTTCTGCCCCCATCCCCACCTCCACCGTCGCCTGCAGGGCTCAGGAACGACCGCGGGGATGGCACGGCGGGAGGCGGCGGCAGGGGTGCTGGCATGGGCGAGACGATGGGCCCGACATCGCGGGTTTTTTTCGCCGTCTCCCACCGCTCCCGCGCCCGCCGGACCCGGTGGAGGGACGAGCGAGATGTGGGCGTGGGCGGCAGCGTCCGTGCGGTTGTGGGTGTGGGCGTGGGGCGAGCCGAGGCGGCGACGACTGCAACCACTTCAGGGACGCCCATGATTGTGTAGCATTACAAAAAATAAATAATAATGATGATTAAAGGGAATCCTTACTCTTCTCTCGTCGCATACTTCTACTAGCTAGTATGTCCCTAAAAGGCGCACACACAACCAACAACAAGATGTCCTTCCTGCATATTATATATATATATATATACGAGTATATCCCATGAAAAAATGTTCAGCAGCGTGCTCTTTCACTGTTTCAGATTTTGTAGCTGTGCAATGATCTTTTGCTCCTCTTCCCCTTGTCCCCCCTTCACGCGCGATACTTCAAGTTCATCGGCTTACCACCGAACTTCCTCCCGTCTCTGCGCCAGACATCGAAGAGGATTCCCGCCTTCTGGAAGCATATGTACATGTGCCTCCCATCGGGAGAGAAGGCGAGCCCGGTGGTCAATCGGTCGTACACGGTGGATTCGAGGATGGGGACGTAGCGTCCCGTGCGGGATTCGCGGCCGTAGACGCCGGCCGCCCCTCTCACCCACCCGTGGTTGGTAAGGTACAGCATGTCGCCGTCCCCCCCCAGCCGAACGATCTGGTCCGGGCTGAAGGCCAGGTCCGTCGAGGGCAGGTGCTCGCGCTCGTAGGTGCCTGCATCAATGTCGACGATGAAGAGGTCCCTGCCCCTCCGCGACGTGAAGTACATAGTCCCTCCAACGATCTCGATCCCCTCGGAGTACTGATAGTACCGCCACGCCGAGTCCCTCGCCTCGTCCTCATCGTCCGTCCATCGCGCCCTCCCGAACCGCCCGCGCCCATCGGTCGGCTGCAGGACGAGGTACTCGAACGTGCCGTCCCCGTGGAGCATCGTCGCGGGATCTTCCCAGTCCGCGACGGAGGGACGGAACCTCCGGAGGGCTCCCCGCGTCGCGTCCTCGGTAACGTAGAACGTGGGAGGGTGGCCCAGCTCCCTGCCCCGCTCGTCTGAGGCGACGGACTCGAAGTGCCCCCCCCTGGACCCTCCGAGGGACGTCCTGGAGGCGTTCCTGTGCAC